>JADMIO010983852.1_pt1 | contig 52171 bp, 47 predicted proteins | sample 8958161 | NCBI WGS metagenome assembly JADMIO01 (sample SAMN16585339, study PRJNA669376) | soil metagenome | isolation source: Crop rotation soil | place: USA: Cullars Rotation, Alabama | collected 2011
ACGAAAGGCCCAGTCTTTCGACTGAGCCTTTCGTTTTATTTGACCATGTTGGTATGATTTAAATTAATACGACTCACTATAGGGTCAGTGCGGCCGCGACTTCAAGTCACGTGAATTCCAAGCTTCGGATCCCACTGTGCTGGAAAGCGCAGTTCCGCCGCTGGGGCATGGTCACCGGCACGCCCGACTACGCCGGCGTGGCCAGGCAGGTGATGCGCCCGGACCTCTACGAGGCGGCGATGAAGGAGATCGGCGTCAAGCACGGCGGCCTCGACAACAAGCCCGAGACGCTGTTCGACGGCGTCACCTTCGATCCAGCGAAGGCCGAGGCCTACGCCAAGGGCTTCAAGGTCCACGGACTCAAGGGATGAGCACCAAGGCGCTCCTGCCCCTTGCCGGCGTCGCCGCGCTGGTCGGTCTCTGGGCCCTCGTCAGCCAGTTCGCCGGCACCGACCTGCCGTCGCCGGCGCGGACCTGGGAGGTCAGCAGGCCGTACATCGTCGAGCCGTTCGCCAAGCGCGGCGAGCTCGATCAGGGCATCCTCCGCTTCACGTGGTACTCGCTGGTGCTGGTCGCGAAGGGCTACTCCCTCGCGCTGCTGATCGGCACGCCGCTCGGCTTCGTGCTCGGCCTGTCGACGCTGTTCCGCAAGGCCTTCGACCCGATCATCCAGATACTGCGGCCGGTGTCGCCGCTGGCGTGGCTGCCGCTCGGCCTGGTGCTGTTCCAGAACTCGAAGCCGGCGGCGCTGTTCACCATCGCCATCTGCGCGATGTGGCCGACGGTCCTGAACACGGCGATGGGCGTGCGCGCGATCCCGCAGGACTACCTCAACGTGGCGCGCGTCCTGCGGCTGTCGCCGGCCAAGCGGTTCTTCAAGGTGCTGGTGCCGGCGACGCTGCCCTACATGTTCACCGGCTTCCGCCTGAGCCTCGGTATCGCCTGGCTGGTGATCGTCGCGGTCGAGATGCTGACCGGCTCCCCGGGCGTGGGCGGGTTCCTCTGGCAGGAATACAACAGCCTGATCTACGAGCACATCATCCTGTGCATCCTCACCATCGGCCTGGTCGGCTTCGCGCTCGACCGGATCATGAGCGTGATCGAAATGCGCCTCCGCGGCGCCTAGGGAACGACGTGTCGTGACAACTCCCAACTTCCAACCGTCAACTCCCAAGGCACCTCCAACGCCCAACTTCCAACCTCGTCGGACCGCCACGCGCCCTTTGGGGGTTGGGAGTTGGGAGTTGGGAGTGCCTTGGAGGTTGGGAGTTGGCAGTTGGTAGTTGAAGGTCCCGACACACGGGTCTTGTCTCGGAGGGTTGCTGATATGGCTTGTCTCGAATTGCAGGACGTCTCCAAGAGCCACCGCAACGGCGGCCGCACCGTCGACGTGCTGTCGCACGTCGACCTGCAGGTGGCGGATGGCGAGTTCGTCGCCGTCGTCGGCTACTCGGGCGCCGGCAAGACCACGCTCATCTCGCTGCTGGCTGGCCTCACCACACCGGACAGCGGCCGCGCCCTCTTCGAGGGCAAGACGATGAATGGACCGTGCCCCGAGCGCGGGGTCGTGTTCCAGAACTACTCGCTGCTGCCGTGGCTGTCGGCCTACGACAACGTGCGCCTGGCGGTCGACGAGGTGCATTGGACCTGGACGCCGGATCGGCGCCGCCGCCACATCGAGGCCTGCCTCGAGATGGTCAGCCTGCTGAACGCGCGCGATCGCAAGCCGGCGCAGCTCTCCGGCGGCATGCGGCAGCGCGTCGCGCTGGCCCGCGCGCTCTCGCTCGATCCCAAGGTGCTGCTGCTGGACGAGCCGCTGTCCGCGCTCGACGCGCTGACCCGCGGCGGCCTGCAGGCCGAGATCGCCCGACTGCACGGCGAGGCCCGCAAGACCGTGGTGCTCGTCACCAACGACGTCGACGAGGCGATCCTCCTCGCCGACCGGATCGTGCCGCTGTCGGCCGGCCCGCGCGCGACACTCGGCCCGTCGATCGCCGTCGACCTCGAGCGGCCGCGCAGCCACACGTCGCTGAACCGGTCGCCCGAGTTCAAGCGCATCCGCGAGTCGGTGATCGACTACCTGATCGGATCGGCGGGCCGCATCCGGCCGTCGCCGCGCGTGCCGGCCCACGCCGCGGCGACCGTCGATCTCATGGCGGCGGAGCTGGGCGACGCATGAGGAGCGGGCTGGCCCTCGAAGGGCTCACCAAGACCTACCCGACGCCCGACGGCGGCGGCCGCTTCGTCGTCATGCGCGACTTCACGCTGACGCTCGAGCCCGGCGAATTCGTCTGTCTCGTCGGGCATTCCGGCTGCGGCAAGTCGACGGCGCTCAGCATCGCCGCCGGGCTCAACACCGCCGACGCCGGCCGTGTCCTCGTCAACGGCGCGGTCGTCGACGGGCCCGGCCTCGATCGCGGCGTGGTGTTCCAGGCGCCGTGCCTGCTGCCCTGGCTGTCGGCGCTCGACAACGTGCGCCTCGGCATCGACCAGGCGAAGCCGAAGCTGGCGAAGCAAGCGCGCATCGCCCTGGCGATGCGCTATCTCGAGCACGTCGGCCTCGGCGACGCCGCGCACGTCAGGCCATCCGAGCTGTCGCAGGGCATGCAGCAGCGCGTCGGCATCGCCCGCGCCTTCGCGCTGGCGCCGCGGGTGCTGCTGCTCGACGAGCCGTTCGGGATGCTCGATTCGCTGACGCGGGTCGAGCTGCAGGAGGTGCTGCTGCACCTGTGGCGCGCGGAGCGCACCACCGCGCTGATGGTCACCCACGACGTCGACGAAGCGCTGTTTCTCGCCGACCGCGTGGCGCTGATGACCAACGGCCCGGATGCGCGCCTCGGCGCCGTGCTGACCGTGCCCTTCTCGCGGCCGCGCGAGCGCCACGACGTGATGGCGCATCCGGCGTTCTTCGAGCTGCGCGAGGAGATCATGACGTTCCTCGAAACGCACGCGCAGCAGCGGGTGCCGGCCGCCTAGGACGCACACACTTCGTCGATTGACGCGCCGGACACGCCGTCCGACGCTTACGGGAGAGGTCTACCCACACATCTCATGGATACGCTCACACGCCGTCTCGTCGCCGCCGCAGCGCTCGCCGTCGCCCTCGCCTGCACCGCTGAAGCCCAGACCCCGCCGGCCACACCGCCGCCTGCGACGCCGCCTCCGGCCGCGGCGCCGGCCGCCGCCGCCAAGCCGGCCGAGCCGCTCAAGATCACGCCGTACGGCATCGCCTACTTCAACCTGTTCTCCAACAGCGACGCCGTGAACAACGGCGACGTGCCGCTGTTCGCGGCCGCCAGCGGGCCCGGCCACACCGGCATGACCGCGCGCCAGAGCCGTCTGGGCCTCCGCGTCACCGGCGCCGCCGTCGGTTCGGCCAAGGTGTCCGCGGTGATCGAGGGCGACTTCTTCGGCGGCTATCCGGCCGTCGGCATCGGCGACAACATGGGCGTGTTCCGGCTGCGCCTGGCGAACGCGCGCATCGACTGGGCCAAGGGCAGCCTCGTCGCCGGCCAGGACTGGATGATCTTCGCGCCGGTCAATCCGCTGTCGCTGTCGTCGGCGGGCATCCCGCTGTTCGCCGCCGGCGGCAACCTGTGGGCGCGGCTGCCGCAGGTCCGCGGCGAGTGGAAGACGAAGAAGGCGCTGTTCCAGGCCGGCGTCCTGGCGCCGCAGACCGGCGACTTCAACTCGGCGTTCTTCTACCAGCCCGGCAGCGGCGCCCTGTCCGAGACGCCGTTCGTGCAGGGCCGTGCCGCGCTGACGCTGGCCAACTTCGCCGGGTCGAAGAAGGTCGCGACCATCGGCGGGTCGGTCCACTGGGGCCAGGCGCGCGTGCTCACGCCGGTCGATCGGACGCTCGACTCGAACGGCATCGCGCTCGACTTCGTGCTGCCGCTCGGCACGAAGGTCACCGTGCAGGGCGAGGCGTTCGCCGGCAGCAACCTGGGCGGCTTCCAGGGCGGCGTCTTCCAGGGGCTGGTCGTCGACGGCGCGATCGCCGGTCCCGGCGGCACTCCCGTCCTCGACGGCCCGCGCGCGCTCGACACCGCCGGTGGCTGGGTGCAGGCGCTGTTCGCGGCGACGCCGACGCTGACGATCCACGCCGGCTTCGGCACCGACGATCCCGACGACGCCGACTTCTTCACGGTGACGAAGCGCGAGTCGCGGCTCGAGAACACCGCGATCTCGATCGGCTTCCAGCACAAGGCGTCGGCGCAGATCTCGTGGGGCGTCGAGTACCGGCATCTCGACACCAAGTACCTCATCGCCGGCGACAAGGACGCCGGTCACATCAACGCCGCCTTCACGTTCACGTTCTGAGGCCCCTCCGTCGCACGTGGTGGAGGCTCATGGCTCTCCGCCTCGTGCTTGTGAACCGTGGACGGCACGCGTACAGTGGTGGGATGAAAGTTGCGATCGAATTGCCGCCGGCGCAGGCTGCGCAACTCGAGGCCGAAGCGACGCGGCTGGGTGTTCCAGCCGAGGAGCTCGCCAGGGCCGCGTTGACCGACCTTCTCGCCGCTCCCGACGCCGCGTTTCAGGCAGCCGCCAGCCGAATCCTGGAACGGAACGCCGAGTTGTACCGGCGGCTGGCCTGATGCGGTACCTCACGATTGGTGAGGTCATCGCTCTTCATCGCGCAATCGTGGCATCGAGCGGAGGTGCCGATGGCCTCCGCGATCTCGGCGCCCTCGAATCGGCGATGGCTCAACCGAAGGCGACGTTCGACTCGATCGACCTGTATCCGTCTCTCGCCGAGAAGGCGGGCGCACTCGGCCATGGCCTCGCCATGAATCATCCGTTCCTGGACGGCAACAAACGGATCGCGCATGCCGCGATGGCGGTCGTTCTCGACTTGAATGGCTGGTCGATTGATGCCTCGGTCGACGAGCAAGAGCGACTGATGCTGGATCTTGCGTCCGGCAAGGTATCGAGACTCGAGCTCACGGATTGGTTGACTGCCCACGTGCGGCCACGCGAGTAGACTGCGATTCGGGCTGGAGCAGTCGACCGAGGCGGCGCCCGAACAGCGCGACCAGCAGGCCGCCCGCCGCCGAAATGGCGGCGTGCATCGCCCAGAACTGCGCCGGGCTCATCTTCTCGTAGAAGCCGCCGATCCAGCCGACCAGGTTGTTGGCGACGAACAGGCTCATGAACGTCAGGCCCATCAGCGTGGCGTTGATCCGGGCCGGTGCCGCGCGTGAGACGAGCGCGAGCAGCGTGGGCCAGTAGTAGAGGAACGAAAGGCCCAGGCCGGCGCTGTAGAGCATCGGCCAGAACGGATGGACCGGCGCGCCGCCCGCCGCGACGCTCGCCGCCACGAGAACGAGATTGCTGGCGGCGGCGATCCACGCGCCGGTGCCGATCTTCGCCAGTTCGTCGGGCTCACGCCCCCGCACGGCCTGCTGCCGCCAGATCCAGAACAGCAGTGGCACGGCCATGATGCTCGAAATCGAATTGATCGACTGGTACCACGGCACCGGAATCCGCAGGCCGGCGATGTCCAGCGCGACGTGCTGCTGAATCCAGATCGGATTCACGTTGAAGATCTGCGAGTAGGCCACCGACTGGAAGATCGTGACGATCATCACGGCGATGAGCGCGTAGACCGTGCGCCACTCCCCGGCGGCGACCCGCGCGGTCTCGACCGTGCGACGCTCCACGCGCGCCGGCAGGTATCGATAGCCGTACAGGTAGGTAGCCAGGCCGACGAGCATGAAGATGGCCGCCACGCCGAAGCCGGCGTGCCAGCCATAGAGCTGCGCGATCAGGCCGCAGACCACGGGGCCGGCGACCGCGCCGATGTTGATGGCGGTGCTGAAGATGATGAACCCGCGCGTCCGCCGCGCCTCGTCCTCGGGCGGGTAGACGGCGCCGACCTGTACCGAGATGTTGCCCTTGAGGAAGCCGGAGCCGACGACCAGCAGGAGCAGCGCCGCCAGGAACGCGCGGTCGAACGTCATGGCGATGTGGCCGGCGCTCATGCAGAGGGCGCCGATCGCAACGCCGTTGCGCTGGCCGATGAAGCGATCGGCGATCATCCCGCCGAGCAGTGGCGTGAAGTAGACGAAGCCGGAGTAGAGGCCGAAGATCTGCGACGCCAGCGCCTGCGTCGAGAGCGGACCGACCACCGATTCGATCGCGGAACGAAACGCGGTGAAGCCGGCGATCTGCTCGACGTGCCCGGGCAGCAGCAGCTCGTTCACCATGTAGAGGGCGAGCAGCGCCGTCATGCCGTAGTAGGAGAAGCGCTCCCAGGCCTCGGTGAAGGCGAGGTAGGCCAGGCCCCTGGGATGGCCCATGAAGGCCGTGTCATCGGCGCGACGTTCGGTCGTTGGGGTCATCTGGCTGCAGTCGTCGCGGGCGGCAGCGCCTTCTTGTAGCGGCGGCCGTCGAAGGTGTAGCCGTGGCGCTCGTAGAACGCGTGCGCATCAGCCCGCCGAAGCGCGGATGTGACGATGGCGACGCGGGCGCCGTGATCGGCGAAGAACGACTCCGCGGCCTCCACCAGCCGGCCGCCGGCGCCGTGCCGGCGATACGCCGCCGCGATGACGAGCACCATGATCTGCCCATAGGGCTGGTCCATCTCGTACATCGGGCCGACGCGGGCGCCGACCACGCCGGCGATCGTCTCGTCCTCGCACGCCACCAGCGTGCGGTAGCTGTCGTCGCGGAGGATGGTCGTCAGCCGCCGCGACATCTGATCCGCCGAGGACGGGTAGCCCAGCTCGGTGATCAGCGAGGCGATCGACTCGGCGTCGGCGATGGTCGCGTGCCTGATCGTCAGCGCCATGCGTCAGATCGGACGATAGACGAACGCATGGGCGATGATCGGCCCATCGGGCGGCGCACTCGCCACCAGTTCCCAGCGGGCGCCGGCGACGATCCCGGCGAGATGGGCAGGGTTGTAGACGCAGAAGCCGCCGTTGCGATCGGGGCTGCGGTCCTCGAACGTGGCGACCGCGTCGTCGAGGAAGCAGGTGAAGAAGAGCCGCCCGCCGGGATCGACGTGGCGCCGCAGCAGCCGGAAGATCGCCCGGCTGTCCTCGGGATACTGGTGGGTGATGACCGAGAACATGCAGGCGACGTCGAACGCGGCGTCGGCGACGGGCAGCCGCGTGGCCTCCGTGAGCGGCGCCCCGGCGGGATTGTAGAGCGCGTGGCGCGCGTCGAGGAAGTGGTACGACAGCCGCGGATCGCGGACCTCGGCATCGAGGAAGTCGATCAGCTCGTGGCAGTTGTCGATGCCCGCATATTGGCCGATGGCGAAGCCGGTGTTGACGATGGCCTGGCTGAAGCGGACACCGCAGCCGAAGTCGAGCACGCGCCGGTTGGCGTAGCCGTCAATCCCCAGATGCTGCCGCATGCGCTCGAGCAGCCACAGTCCCGCCTGTTCGGCCGGCATCAGCGCGCTCACCGTCGCCGAGTTGCGGTTGAAGCGGGGCGGAACGATGAGCGCCGGCCGGCGGCCCGTGCGCGCCAGCCGCTTGGCGGCGGCCAGGAGTCTCGACGTGGCGAACATGGCTCGGGCGTGCCGCCAGCGCGGCTAGGACGCCCTCATCTTCTCCAGCGACGTCATCGTGTCCTTGATCCGCTCGATCTTCACGAACGGCGTGCGCAGGAAGCGCTCCACGGTCGCGTTGAACGTCGCCGGATCGTCGAACGGAATCATGTGCGTCGCGTTCGGAAAGATGGCCAGCTGGCTGTTGGGCACGTGGTGGTAGATGTCGATGGTGTGCTCGTCGCGGATGAGGTCGTGATCCGCGGCCAGCACCAGCGTCGGCGCCGTGATGGTCTCGAGCGCCTTGACATCGATGTGAGGCTCGACGAGCAGCATGCCCGTCACCTTGAGCTCGCGCCGGCCCTCCGGTGTCTCCCGGGCAGCCGCCGGCACCTCGGCCATCATCGTCTTGATCAAGGCAAGGAGCTCAGGGCTGAAGGCGTCCTCGGTCGGATTGAGGTTGGCGGCCATCGCGACCAGCTTCTTCACCGTGGCCGGGTGGCGAATGCCGAGCAGCAGGGCCTCGATGCCGCCGTCGCTCCAGCCGAGCACGTTCGCCGGACCGACCTTCAGGTGCTCGAGCAGCGCCGCGAGGTCGTCGGTCATCTTCTCGTAGGTGAGCGGCTCCGTGCTGTCGGCCGATCGCCCGTGATCGCGGCTGTCCATCGCGATCACCATGTAGCGCTTGCGGAAGTGGGCGATCTGCTTGCGCAGGTCGCCGATGCTGCCGCCGTTGGCGTGCACCATCAGCAGCGGCTCACCCGTGCCGTAGACCTCGTAATAGAGCTTCACGCCGTCGTGCGTGAAGGTCCGGCCGGCGGCGGCGTTGGCGCCGTACTTCACGGCGGCCGGTGCCGGGGCCGCGGTGGCAGCGGGCGGCTTGGCCTGTGCGCCGGCGAGGGCGGGGAGGGACAGCGAGAAAACGACGAACGCAAGCGATGGTTTCATGCGCGCTCCAGCTCGGCTACGAGTCGTGCGCGCAGGTATAGCACATCGGCGCGGTTAAAACGCGAGACCGCACACACCGCGGCCGAACGCCTCACCGGGCGAGTCGGCTGAGGAAGGCCCGGGTCCGCTCGTGCCGCGGCGTATCGAAGAACGCATCCGGTCGCTCGACTTCGATGATACGACCCTGGTCCATGAAGACGACCCGGTCGGCCACGCGCCTGGCAAAGGCCATCTCGTGGGTCACGCACAGCATCGTCATGCCGTCGCTGGCCAGATCGCTCATCGTCTGCACGACCTCCTGCACCATCTCGGGGTCGAGGGCCGAGGTCGGCTCGTCGAAGAGCATCACGTGCGGCCCCATGCACAGCGCGCGGGCGATCGCGGCCCGCTGCTGCTGGCCGCCCGACAGCTGGCCCGGATAGCGGCCGGCGTGCTCGACGATGCGCACCCGGGCGAGGTACTCGAGCGCGAGCGCCTTCGCCTCGCCGTGCGCCATCTTCTTCACGCGCACCGGCGCCAGCGTGCAGTTTTCCAGGATCGTGAGGTGGGGGAACAGGTTCCATTGCTGGAAGACCATGCCCACCCGCTGGCGGACGCGATCCAGCGTGCGCGGGTCGTGGCGGATCTCGGATCCGTCGAGGACGACGCGGCCCCGCTGGTGACGGGCCAGGCCGTTGATGCATCGCAGCAAGGTGGATTTGCCGGAGCCGGACGGACCGCAGATGACGATGCGCTCGCCGCGCCGGACGGCGAGCGTGATGCCGCGCAGGACGTGGGACTCGCCGTACCACGCCTGCAGATCCTGGATCTCGAGCTGGAGCAGGCCGTTCAATGTGCCTCGCGGTCGTGCCACCACGCCTCCAGCCGCCGGCTGCCGTGCGACATGGCGTAGCAGAACAGGAAATAGATGATGGCGACGAACAGGTAGACCTGGGCGCTGGACCCGAGCCAGCGCGGATCGACGACGACGGCGCGGGCCGCGCCGAGCAGATCGAAGAGCCCGATGACGGCGACGAGCGACGTGTCCTTGAAGAAGCCCACGAAGGTGTTCACGAGCGAAGGGACGGAGGCGCGCAAGGCCTGCGGGAGCGCGACGCGGAACGTCGTCGGCCAGTAGCCCAGCCCGAGGCTGGCGGCCGCCTCGTACTGGCTGGCGGGAATGCCGGCCAGTCCGCCGCGCATCACTTCCGCGACGTAGGCGGACAGGACCATGGCGTAGGCGACTTCCGCACGCGCCAGCTTGTCGATGGTGACGTTGGCCGGCACGAAGAGCGGGAACATCACCGACGCCATGAAGAGCAGCGTGACGAGCGGCACGGCGCGCAGGAGCTCGACGTAGGCGCCGCTGACCAGGCGCAGGACCGGCAGCGGCGAGCGGCGGCCGAGCGCGAGCGCGATGCCGGCCGGGAGCGCGGTCGCGAAGCCGGCTGTCGCGATCAGCAGCGTCAGCGGCAGGCCGCCCCAGACGTCGGTCGGCACGGCGTCGAGCCCCAGCACGCCGCCGCGCATGATCAGGACGGCGCCGGCCGGCACGAGGAGCCACGCCGCCAGCAGCCAGCGGCGCCAGCAGGCGGGCAGCGCGCTCGCGACGTAGAGCGCCGCGAACAGCGCGACCACCACCGCCAGCCGCCACTGCTGACTGGCAGGATAGGGGCCGCTCAGGATGAAGCGGCCGCGCTCCGCGAGCACCGAGAACCAGGCGATCATGCGCGCGTTCGCTCCCACGCGCGCACGCCGAGCGAGACCGCGAGACCGATCCCGACATAGCAGGTCATGGCCACGGCGATGGCTTCGATCGCCTGGCCGGTCTGGTTCAGGGTCGTGCTGGTCAGCGAGATGAGATCCGGATAGCCGATCGCGACGCCGAGCGACGAGTTCTTCACGACGTTGACGAACTGGCTGGTCATCGGCGGCACCATCATCGGCACCGCCCCCGGCAGCAGCACGTGCCGGAACGTCTGCCAGCGGGACAGGCCGAGCGCCGCGGCGGCGTCGGCCTGTCCCGGATCGACGGCGAGCACGCCGCCGCGGACGATCTCGCCGATGTACGCCGCGGCGCCGACCGACAGGCCGATCAGCAGCGTGGCGAACTCCGGCGAGATCCACAGGCCGCCCTCGATGCCGAACCGCGCCGGCACCGGCGACGACCACGGTGCAGGCAGGTGGATGCCACGGCTCGACAGCCACACGCCGGGCCAGAACCGCAAGGCCGCTTGGGGCGCTGGCAGCAGCCACCACAGCGAGCGCCAGCAGAAGAGTTGCAGCAGCAGGGGCGTGTTGCGCAGCGCTTCGATGACGGCGCCGGCGGCCATCGCCACCGGCCGGCGGCGCGACATGCGGGCCACGGCGACGCCCACGCCGAGGACCGTCGCGGTCACCATGGCCAGCGCGGACACCCGCAGCGTGTTGACGATCCCGACCACCAGCGCCCGCGCGTAGGTGTCGCTCGACGAGTAGGCCACGACGCCGGGCGCGATCTCGAAGCCGGCGGGTCGGCCCAGGTAGCCGAAACCGCGCGCGATGCCGCGGGCCTCGAGGTTGGCGCTGGCCTGGCGGCCCGCCAGCAGCACGGCGGCGCAGACCACGGCCAGCACGCCCGCCTGCCATGCCAGCTCCTGCCATCGAGCCAGGGTCATCGCAGGTCAGGGGCGTAGAGGATGCCCCCGTCGATCCACAGACGGTTCAGGCCGCGCTCGATGCCGAGCGGCCCGATGTTGCGGTTGAAGCTCTCGGCGTAGTTGCCGACCTGCTTGACGATCCGGTAGGCCCACTGCGCGTCCAGGCCGAGCATCGGGCCGAACCCGCCGCTCTGTCCGAGGAAGCGCTGGACGTTCGGGTCGGCGCTCGCGGCCGAGCCGTCCACCGTGACCGAGGAGAGCCCCAGCTCCTCGGCGTCGATCATCGCGTAGACGGACCAGCGGACGATCTCGAGCCAGCGAATGTCGTCGGCCATGACCGCCGGGCTGTAGGGCGCCTTCGAGATGACGTCCTGCAGCACCACGTGATTCTCCGGATGGACCGCGCGCGCGCGCACGGCCGCCAGCGTCGCGCGATCCTGCGTGAAGGCGTCGCAGCGTCCGGCGAAATAGGCGCTCGTCACCTCGTCGAGCCGCTCCATGACCACCGGCGTGAACCGGAGATGGTTGCGGCGGAAGTAGTCCGCCACGTCCAGCTCGTTGGTCGATCCGGCGGACATGCAGATGGTCGCGCCGTCGAGATCGCGCGGCGATCGGACGCCCGAGGCCCGCGGCACGATGAAGCCGCTGCCGTCGTACCAGTTGATGGCGGGGAACTCGAGGCCGAGCTGCACGTCGCGCTGGAACGTCACGGTCGTGACGCGGGCGAGCACGTCGATCTCGCCGGACTGCAGGGCGGCGAAGCGCTGCGCCGCCGTCAGCGGCGTGAAGCGGACGCGCCGGGCGTCCCCCAGTACGGCGGCGGCGATGGCCCGGCACACGTCCACGTCGAGGCCGCGCCATTCGCCACCCGCGTCCGGCGCCGAGAAGCCGGCCACGCCGGTGGTGACGCCGCATTGCACGAACCCCTTGCGTCGCACTCCGTCGACGGTCGGTGTCGCGGTCGCGCTCTTCTCGCCGCCCGTGTCCGCCACGGCCCGGCTGCCCGAGCCCGCGACCGAGCAGCCGCACAGCCCGGCGGCGACCAGCGACAAGACGAAGAGCCTCACTCGCACCGGGTCGACTCTAGCGACCGTGCGCGATTCGCACATCGGGAGGACTCCCCATATTCGCGGCGGCGGCGCCGCGGCCCGGTGCGGCGCGCAGCAGCTCCGCGGCCCGGCCGGCCGCCTGCGCCCGGCTGCGCGCCCCGAGCTTGCCCAGCACCGCGGAGACGTGGTGGTCCACGGTCTTGGCCGAGACGAACAGGCGCTCCGCGATGTCCGCGTTGCGCAGACCCTCGGCGACCAGGCCGAGGACCTCGAGCTCGCGCGCGGTCAGCCCGGCCGGATTGGCGCGGGTGGAGGCGCGCGGCCGGCGCCCGACGCTGCGGGTGCTGCTGGCGCGAAGCCGGCGGGCGACGCGTTCGGCCATCGGGACGGCGCCCAGGCGCGCGAACGTGCAGTGGGCCTCCTGAAGCGCATCCTCGCCGCCGAGGTCGCCGAGCGCCTCGGCGGCCTCGTAGGGCGCGCCGATCGCCTGCCAGCAGGCCGCCGCCGCCCTCGCGTCGCCGTTCATGTGCCTCGCGTACGGCTCGGCCGCCCCGGGCGGACACGCCGCGATGGCGCCCGCGCGCCAGAGCCAGAAGCCCAGCTCGCCGATCGTCCACCGGTCGTCGCGGTCGACGGCCAAGGCGAAGGCCTCGCGTGCGGCCCGCGCCGTGCCCGTCCGATCCCCGGCCAGCCATGCCGCTTCCGCGCGCGCCGCCGCGACCGGGCCGATCCGCTGCAGCTCGCCGGTGCTGCTGGCGAGCGCCCACGCCTCGTCGAGCAGCGCCGACGCTCGCGGATCGCCGCGCCGGACGTGCACGCGCCCGAGCACCATCAGCGGCTGGATCCGTCCGACGGGCGGCAGGGGCTCGCGCAGCAGCGCCTCCGCCTTGCTGCCGGCGGAGGCGTAGTCGCCGCGCCAGAGCTCGCAGGCGGCCTGGAAGCCGACGAGGTACGACCGCAGCAGGTGGAAGTCGTGCTCCTCGCAGTAGGCGAGCCCGTCGCGCAGGTAGCCGTCCGCGGCGTCGAGCCTGCGGATCGAGACCGACACGGCGGACAGGTTGGCGTAGGCGCGGGCGACGTGGACCTCTTTCCCGATCTCGAAGGCCAGCGCCAGGCTGCGTTCCAGCTCGCGCACGCCCTCGGGCCCGCCGTCGAGGTCGTAGCGCGCCGTCCCGAGGTTGTTGAGGGCGTGACAGAGCGCCTCGCGTTCGCCGAGGCGCTCGGCCAGCTCGATGGCGCGCGTGCCCCAGGCGATCGCTTCGTGGCGCCGGGCCGCCAGCATCGCGATCTGCGAGGCGTGCGCGAAGGCCCAGGCGAGCTGCGGTCCCGGGCCCGCCGACTCCAGCACGGCGATCGATTCGCGCGACTGGGCCTCCGCTTCCGCGCGGCGTCCCAGCCACCACGACAGGCGCGATTGCCACCGCAGGCAATCCCCGACCCGGGCGACGTCGCCTTCGGTTCGCCACAGGTCGATGGCCGACTGGCGCGCTTCCAGCGCGGCTTCCATCTGGCCGGTCAGGTAGCACTCGTACGAGCGCTCTTCGCAGAGGATGGCCTGTTCGCGCGGCCGCAGATCGTGCGCCCACCGCAGGGCGCGGGCGTACTGCTCGGCCGCCTCCCGGTGCGATCGGAGCTCGGAGGCCCGGCGCGCCGCGCGCGGCGCGAACTCCAGCACCGCCGGGCCGTCGCCAGCCGCGTCGGCATGGTGCGCCAGCGCGGCCAGCGCATCGGGCGAGGGGCGGAGCCGCCGCCAGGCGGCGAGGGCGAGCCCGTGCAGCTCGACGGCGCGTCCTGGCAGCAGCGCGTCCAGGATCGCCGCGCGCGACAGCTCGTGGCGGAAAGCGACCACGTCGCCGTCGCGGACGAGCGCGCCACCCGTGAGGCACTCGTCGACGGCGGCATCGTCGACGCCGATGGCGGCGAGCAGCGCCGGCGGGAACCGCGCGCCGAGCACGGCCGCGGTGTCGAGCGCGCGGCGGCCCGCGGGCGTGAGGCGCGCCGTCCTGGCCAGCACCGCGTCGCGCAGCGTCGCCGGGAGCGCCGTCCCGTTGGCGCCGAGCATCTCGATGACGAAGAAGGGATTGCCGCCGGTCGCGCGGTGCAGCGCCGCGACGTCGACGCCGGTGCCGGCCGCGAGGGTGCCGACCGCGTCCATCGTGAGCCCGCGCAGCTGGAGTCGGCACGATGCCGTCGACGTCGCGAGGTCGCCGAGCGCGATCTGGAGCGGATGGCGCGGCCCCGTCTCGTCGTCGCGATACGTGGCGATGACGAGGCTGCGGGTCGCGGTCAGCCGGCGGCCGAGGTACCGCAGCAGATCGAGGCTGCCGTCGTCGGCCCAGTGCATGTCCTCGAACACGAGGACGTGCGGCGACGCCGTCAGCAGCTCGAGCAGCTCGCTGAAGAGCTTCACCGCCGGCGCGTCCTCGTCGACCAGCCGCTGCACGCGGCCGGCGAGCTGCGGCGCCATGTCGAGCAGCGGCCCGAGCGGCCTGGGCAGCGACAGCGGATCGCAGGCGCCGCAGACGATTCGGATGTCCGGGGAAACGACGCGGCTGAAGTGCCGGATCAGCGCCGTCTTGCCGACGCCGGCCTCACCGCCAACCAGAACCAGCCGACCGTTGCCTGTTGCCGCTTCGGCGGCCAGACGGGACAGCGCGTCCAGGGACTCGGAACGCTCGAGCAATTCCACTAGTCGTTCTCCAGGCGGTCGCACGGCGACCGGCAGTAAGGCCTTGCCGGGTTGCCGTCCCCAAGCTCAGCCGACACGGGTCTCAAACGCAGAGACCGGACCCTTGTCGAGCCAGCGGCGGGGGCCGTCTGGAATACGGATACGAACGCATTTCGATGCCCGGGCGAACGCCGGCGTTTCACGTGGTGGTCGCCGGCCCCGTTTGCGTTGTGACCAGCAGGATTCAGGGTGGGATGAACGGGATCCGCCGCGCGAGGGCTGAACGGTTCACGGGGATCCGGGTCGACGGTTGATCGCCGCGATCTCGGCGCGAAGCGCCTCGAACTGCCGTGGCCAGTCCGGATCACCGTCGACGACGATGATCTCCGACACGGCCGTGGCCTCACTCGCCGCGACGGAACTCGAGCCAGAGGCCGTGGGCCTTCGACGGCGCGACGACGATGCGGGCGTCGGCGCCAGGGCCTGTCCACGGCGCGATGCCCGCTCCCGACAGCGTCCGCCTGACCGTCGCCAGATCCGTCACCTGGAAGCTTGCGCCGACGATCGGCCGGCCCTTCAGCAGCTGATGGCGCGCGGGCAGGATGAACACATCGCCCTCGCTCAGCGTGACGACCGTGGCCGCGACGGGAGTCGGCGCCAGCACGTCGCGCTGCGCCCGGCGTCCGCCGAGCTGCACGAGGAGGCGCGCCAGCGCCTCCCCCTCGTCGGTCGCGATCCACACCGCGCCGAGCGCCTTCGCGCCGTTCGGATGGGCGAAGTGCTCCGGTCGATCGGTCGGCGAGCGGTTGTCCTGGACCCAGAACAGGAAGTCGAGCGCCGGCGTGCGCAGATCGGTCAGGCCGTTCGCGTCGTCGAACGCGTAGCCGCCGGCGACCAGCGCCGCATGCAGCGCGGCGATGTCGCGGGCGTGGAAGGACAGGAAGGCAGGCCCGTCGCCGGCGCGGATCATCTTCGTGTACTTCGCCGACAGCGGATCGACGGCCGCCGGCACCGTCAACAGCTCGATCCCCGCGCCGTCGGGAAACTTCACGTGCGCGTTGCGGATGCCGTTGGGGTGCGGGCGTCCCGGCTTCAGCGCGAAGCCGAGCGCCCGGTAGGTCGCGGACGCCGCGTCGAGGTCGCGCACCGCGACGGGAATGTGGTCGAGCCCGATGGCGACGCGCGGAGACACCCGAGCCTGGAAAGAGGCCGCGGCCGCGATCACGCAGGCCAGGCTCGCCGCGTCCGTCCAACGGAACACGCGCCCACCTCCCAGCTGTCCATCGATCGGGCCGGATCAGCAGCCGCCGGCGTCGACGCGCAGAAGCCTCCGCGCCGTGCTACTGCCGATGTCGTAGAGCACGAACGCGTTGCTTTCGCCGGACGGCGTCTCCATCACCCAGACATCCTGCGGGCCGGCACGCACCACTCCGAGCGGGATGCGATCGGAGACGTTCGCGATGAGGTCGGCGGCCTCCGGCGGACTCTCGTCGAACCCCACGTAGGTTTCGATGCCGATCGGCGTCACCGCGGCCCCGTCGATCCGCAGCCAGCCGATGACGGTGAGCCGGCTGGACGACGTCGCCGCCGGCGGCCGCTTGCTCGCCTCGAAGTACACCACGGTAGCCCCGGGCGTTACCACGCGATAGAGCCATTCGAGCCTGGGTTCCGAGCTGGCCAGCAACGTGTCGAGCGGGGCCGACGCCTGCGCCACGGCAAATTCGGGAGCCCGCGCCAACGCCATCTTCTGGTGCGTGGCGAACAGCGAAGCGATGACGGGCTGGGCCCGGTCCAGGATCGCGCCCGCCGCCGGAAGGGGCGCCCGCATCGATCGGCCAGTCATCATCTCGATCGCGCTGACCACACCGCCTTCCGTCGTGGCCAGTCCGGGATGGACCTGATCGTAGGCGCCCTCGGGCGGGAACCGCCGCTCGGGCAACGTGAGCTTGGGCGAGACGACACAGCCGCCGCTGCGCGCCGTGCCGGTGATCGTCATGCGCGTCGGCCCGCCGCCGGTCGGCCAGAGCGTCCACTCGGACGGCACGGGTCGGTCGAGCCACGCTCGCGGCACGGCCGTCAGCGCCGGTACCGGCTTCGAGTCCTCTTCCGGTTCGGGCCATGTATTCAGCCACCGGCCCCCCGCGACACGCGCGATCGGCAGCAGCGTCCCGCCCTCGTCGACGGCCACGACGAAAGCGGGCGGGGCGGCGGGGCTGGCGGCAGGGCTTTGGGCGACTGCCGGCCGGCCGGCGATCAGGCATCCGAGGAGGACGATCGCGGGCCGCGCTCGGCGCATCGACGTGACGGCGGATGGTTGCGCTACTTGGCGCCGAGGGCGAACAGCTGGTTGCGGCTGGTGATGAAGATCGTGTTGCCCACGGCGACCGGCGTCGAGTAGACGGAGCTGCCCATGTTCATCTCGGCGAGCACCTTCAGCGTCTTGCCCGGCTGCAGGATGGCGATGTCGCCGTCTTCGTCACCGAGGTAGACCTTGCCGTCGGCGACCATGGGCGATCCCCAGATCGCCGCGAACATGTCGTGCGTCCAGTAGGCCTGGCCGGTCTTCTGATCCAGGCAGTGCAGGAAGCCCGAGAAGTCCGGCCAGTAGATCAGGCCGTCGGCGATGGCCGGCGTCGACACCGAGCGCCGGATCTTGTCGTAGTGCCACAGCCGGCCGCTGGTCGTGATGTCGCCGCGCTTGGTGGCGTCGATCGCGTAGGCGTGGCCGACGCCCTCGCCGTGCTCGGGATCCTGGCCGTTCGAGATGTAGACCACGTCGCCGACGACGACCGGCGTGCTGATCACCTCGTTGCGCGTCTTCGGCCACACCGAGTCCTTGGGATTGGTGTCGAACTCCCACAGCTTCTTGCCGGTCAGCGCCTCGTAGCCGCGGATCCAGCCGTCGCCCTGCGCGTTGACGAGCTGCACGACGCCGCCGATCGAACCGACCGACGGCGACGACCACTGGCCGTGGAGGATCTTGTCGAAGACCGAGTTGTCCTCCCACACCAGCTTGCCGTCGTTCTTGTTGAGGGCGATGATCGCCGGCGCCTTGGGCGACGGGATGTTGACGTGGCTCTCGTCCTGTCCGTTGGACGTCATCACGTAGACGAGATCGCCGAAGATCACCGGCGAGGAGTTCGACAGGTTGTGGGGGAAGGCGCCGACCTCCTCCATCATGTCGAACTTCCAGATGACGTCGGCGTCCTTCTCGCTGGTGAACTTCTCGTCCTTGAACGGCCCGTCGTTCTCGCCGTCGCGGAAGCCCTCGACGTCGAGGCAGGTGACCTCGCCGCGGTTGCTCACGTAGTAGTAGCGGTTGCTCTCGACCAGGCCCGAGCTGGCGACGCCCTGGAACGGCCAGTCGTTGACGCGGCCGGCGGCGACCTTCTCGTGCGTGTTCTGCCACAGGAACTCGCCGGTGTCCTGCTTGAAGGCCATCACGACGCCGCGGTCGCCGGGCTGCTTGGGATCGCGGAGCAGCTCGTTGTTGGTGCCGACGAAGACCCGGCCGCCGCCGACGGTGGCGTTGCCGTAGGTCTGCGAGCCGAGGTCGGCGACCCACCTGACGTTGGCCTTGGTCTTGACGTCCCACTTGTCGGGGAGGCCGGTGGCCGCCGACACCATGTTGCGCGACGGCGTGCCGCCCCACATCGGCCAGTCGGTGGCGCCGGCGAGGGGCGTGCCGTCGCCGCGGACGGCGGCGGTGGAGGCCGCGAGGATGACGACGCCCGCGAGGGCGAGTGCTGCTGCTGAGCGGATCGAAGTCATCGTCTCAATACACCTTGATGTTGTCGAACGACGCGCCCCAGGGCGCGTCGGAGTAGAGGCCCGGGCTGCCGTGCTTGTGCCCGAACGTGTCCTTCTTCTCCACGAGCCAGGCCGCCGGCTCGGCCTCGCCGCGCGGCCACGCCTTGCCGCGGACGAGCGTCGTGCCGTCCTTCTGGTTCTTCACCTCGAGCTTCACGCGGTACCACGTGTCGCCCTTCCACGCGAACGGCGCCGACACCGTCAGCGCGACGTTGGGCTGCCAGGGCTGCAGCTCGACCTTCTGGCTGTTGCCGAACAGCACCAGCGCGTAACGCTGGGCGATCACGCCGACGTCGCCCTGCTGGCGCCGCTTCTCGATCGTGCGGACGTCCATTTCGACGGTGTAGTCGGCCATGTCGGGCGAGCCGAAGAACATCCGCGCGCGGCGCGTCAGCGTGTTGTCCTCGCGACGCTGCAGCACCTTGCTGCCCTCGAGGTCCTTCACGTCGAACTTGTTGGTCGCGTTGACCCAGCCGGCAGGCGGCGTCTCGGAGGTGAAGGCGTCGAAGTTCTCGTCGATCTTGCCGCTCAGCGCGACGCGGACGCGCGCGGTGCCGGCGAGCGGACCGCCGCCGACGGTGGCCTTCAGCGCGCCGCCCTGGCTGCCGGCGGCGGCATCGGGCGTGAACGTGCCGTCCGGCGCCGCGGTCCCCTTCAGCCCTTCGGCCGCCCACGCGACCGTCGTGCCGGCCGGCGTCGGCAGCTTGTTGCCGCTGGCGTCGTACAGCGTCACCGTGAACGTCTGCGCCTGCCCCGGCTTCAGCGTGACGTCCGAGGGGAAGACGAGCGCGGCGGCTGGCGCGCCGGATCCGGCGGGCAGCGGCGTCGGCGGCGCGGGCGCGGCCGACGGCTTGAGCGTCTTCGGCCCGATCGCGTAGAGCGCGTCCATCGACGCGACGTAGACGCGGCCGTTGGCCACCGCCGGCGAGGCGATGATCGCTTCGGGGCCCGGCTGCGCGTCGCCCGTGCCTTCCTGCGTCGTCGCCGGCAGCGTCACGTCGGACAGCACCTCGACGCCCGTCTTCGACGGCTTGAGAATGTAGAAGCGCCCGTTCTCGGTGCCGACGTACAGCTTGCCGTCGGCGAGCACCGGCGAGCCCTTCTGCAGCGTGCCGAGCTTGTGCGTCCAGAGCTCCTTGCCGTCCGCGAGATCGAACGCCATCAGGATCGCGCCGTTGTCGACCGCGTACATCACGCCCGCGGCTTCGTCCACGACCGGCGTCGGGAACCCGATCTGCGGTCCGTGCACGAACCACTTGGTCTGGTCCTTCTTGATCTCGCCCTTGAGCGAGCCGTCGAACCGCGTGACCAGGCCCATCTCGCTGGTGTCGAAGTTCTCCTCGCTGTGCGTCGCGATGACGTCGTTGCCGACCATCACCATCGAGTTGTTCATCGCGCGCTTGCTGACGTCGAGGCGGAACACGGGCTCGCCGGTGCCGGCCTTGAGGCCGTGGAACACGCCGTCGGTGCCGCCGACGATGGCCAGGCGCGTGCCGTTGATCGTCGCGATGATCGGCGTCGAGTAGTTGGTGTCCCAGTGCCGCTGCTGCGGCGAGCTGACCCAGATCGTCTGGCCCGTCTTCTTGTCGAAGGCGAAGTAGCGGTTGCCGCCGCGCGCCAGCGTGCCCCAGCCCGAGATCAGCGAGCTGACGATGACGTTGTCGCCGTCCATGACCGGCGAGACCGTGCGGCCACCGTGGGTCGTGACCGCGCCGAAGTCCTCGACGAGCGATCGCTCGAACAGCTGCTTGCCGTCGGGCGTGAAGCCGCGCAGGTCGGCGTTGCCGCCGAAGGTGTAGATGTTGCCGGTCGCCGGGTCGACGGAGGGCGAGGCCCAGGCCACGCGGTGCGCCGGAATGTCGGTGAGGTAGACCGGGAAGCTGTGCTCCCAGATCGTCTTGCCGGTGGCGGCGTCGAGCGCGACGAGCCGCTCCTGCCGGTGCGCGACGTCGCCGGCCGGGCAGTACACGTAGATGCGGTTGCCCCAGACGACCGGCGTCGAGCGGCTGCCGATCGGCACCCGCCAGGCCAGGTTCTCGCCGGCCGTGTGACCGGGCCCGGGAAGCGCCCACTTCGTGGGCAGGTTCGTCTCGGCGGAGCGGCCGTCGCGTTTCGGGCCGCCGCGCCATTCCGGCCAGTTGTCGGCGGACGGGGCCGCCGTGAGAACGGCCAGGATCAGCGCGGTCGCGCCGCCGAGGACCGTGAGCGGGTGCCGGGACGTGACGGGCGTGCGGGAAGCAGGGATGCGCATAGATGACTGGCAGATAAGATGAGAGGCCTCCGGACGATAACCGAGGTCATCCCATGAGTCCACTACGACACGCCGTCGCCGCTTCGTTGACCACGATCGCTCTCGGCGTCACGGTCCAGGCTGGAAACTGGCCCCAGTTCCGCGGCCCGCACGGCCAGGGCGTCTCGGACGAGGCGGCGCTGCCGTCCACCTGGAGCCCGGCGTCGAACGTGGCGTGGAAGACCGCCATCGCCGGACTGGGTCACTCGTCGCCGATCGTCTGGGGCAACCACGTCTTTCTGACGACGGCGATCGAAGGCGAGTCGCTGCCCGGCGCCAAGGCCCCGGTCCACATGCTGCAGGAAGACCCGGCCAAGCCCGCCACGGAGTTCGTCCATCCCGACTCGCTGGGCGCCGACAAGAAGCACACCTACAAGGTGATGGCGCTGGCCCTCGACACCGGCGCGGTGCGCTGGGAGCACGTCGCCTACGAGGGCCCGGTCTACGACGGCCGGCACAAGCGGGGCAGCTACGCCTCGCCGACTCCGGTGACCGACGGCACGCGCGTGTTCGCCTACTTCGGCTCGGAGGGCGTCTTCGCCTACGACTTCGCCGGCAAGCTCCTGTGGAAGGTCGACATCGGCGACATCAAGACGCTCGGCATGGGCACGGCGAGCTCGCCCGTGCTCTACAAGGGCCTGGTCATCCTGCAGTGCGACGAGGACAACGGCGACGCGTCGTTCATCACCGCCCTCGACGCCAAGACGGGCAAGACGGTGTGGAAGACGAAGCGCACGACGTCGGTGACGTGGACGACGCCGGCGCTCGTCGAGGTTCCGGGCGGCGCGAGCGAGCTCGTCGCGGCCGGCATGGAGTTCATCATCGGCTACGACCCGGCGACCGGCAAGGAGCTGTGGCGGACCAAGGGCCTCGAGAGCAACACGATCGCGACGCCGCTCGTCGGCCACGGCCTGGTCATCGTTTCGGCCGGCTATCCGACCAAGAAGGTCATCGCCATCCGTCCCGGTGGCCGCGGCGACGTCAGCGCCACCCACGTCGCCTGGACCTACGACAAGGGGACGTCGTACATCCCGTCGCCGATCCTGTACGGCGACTACGTCTACCTGATCTCCGATGCCGGGCTGCTGACGTGTCTCGACGCGAAGACCGGCGTCGTGAAGTACGAAGGCGGACGCCCGCCGGTGCCGGCCAAGTTCGTCGCGTCGCCGGTCGCCTTCGGCGGCAACCTGTACCTGACCAGCATGGACGGCGACACGTTCGTCGTGAAGGCCGGCCCGACGCACGAAATCGTGCGCACCAACGAGCTCGGCGAACCCGTCTACGCGTCGCTCGCCCCGGCGCAGGGCCGCCTGCTGATCCGCGGCCAGAGCCACCTCTACTGCATCAAGGCGGCCTGAAGGCGGCGCCGGTCCGTCACTTCGCGGCGGGCGGGAGCGCGTAGGTGAAGTCGTAGAAGTGCTTGCCGCCCGCCTCGACGCGGATGCCCATCGTGCCGCTGATGCCGGTCAGCCCGTCGGTGCCCGAGTCGGGAATCACCACGATCGTGAGGTTCGCCGTGCCGCGATCCATCGTCGCGGAGTGCTGCAGCGCGAAGGTGCCCTTGCGGCCGGCGAGCGTGCCGGTGACGCGTTCGATCGCGACGTAGCCCGCTGACCCCTTCTCGCCGGTCATCACCGCGATCATCTCCCCTGCGGCGGTCGCCTCGAGGTCGCCGTGATACGCCTTGTCCAGCGAAAAACGACCGATCTGCGCGGCCTCGACCGCGCTGCTCTGGGGCGTCATCTTCACGTCGAAGGTGCCGGAGATCGTGGTGGTGTTGGTCATGGAGGTCGGGGCCGAAGTCTTGGGCGGCGTCGTGGCGGACGTCTGGACAGGGGGCGCGACCACGACGGCCGCGGCAATGATCGCGGCGCCGATCATCATGCGTGATCCGTCTTGGCGGCCGGCAACGCCGGCGGGTAGGCGAGCGTCGGCAGGATCGCCTGGATCTGCCCGCGCTGCCGTTCCAGCCACGGCGGCAGGACGAGCGATTCCCCGAGCGCGTGCGCCGATTCGTCGACGGCGAAGCCGGGACCGTCGGTCGCCAGCTCGAAGAGCACGCCGCCTGGCTCCTTGAAGTAGACCGACTTGAACCAGAAGCGATCGATCACCGGCGTCGGATGCGCGCCGGCGCTCGCGACGCGCTGGCTCATCTCGGCCTCGTGCGCGTCGTCGTCGACGCGCCAGGCGAGGTGATGGATGCTGCCGGTGCCCCACGCGCCGCGCCGTGCGTCCGCGGCGGCAGTCCGCACGTCGAGGTGTCGTCCCGAGACGCCGGACAGAAGTCCGCCCGATGACGAGGCGTGGTCGCCGAGCGCCGGGGCGGGGATCACGAAGCGCTGCCATCCCCCTTCGGTCGCGTGCGGCACGAAGCCGAGGACCTGTGTCAGCAGCGCCGCGGTGGCGGCGGGATCGCGCTCGACGACGCGGGCGCCGTGCAGGCCGCGGATCTGGCGTTCGGCGGCCACGGGGCTCGCGTCCCACGGCGTGAAGCCGCGCCCGACGGCGGGCGGCGCCTCGACCAGCGCGACGCGGAGGCCGTGCGGGTCGACGATCGGCAGCGCGCGCTCGCCGAACCGCGTCTCGATCGGCGCGACGGTGGCGCCGTAGCCGGTGAGGCGCGCGCCCCACCAGTCGAGCGTGCCGGACGGGACCGCGAGCGAGACCTCCGTGGCGAGCCCGTGTCCGTCGCGCGAGGGCGCCATGTGCGCCCAGGGGAAGAACGTCAGGTCGGTGCCGGCGTGTCCCTCGGCGTCCGCGTAGAACAGGTGGTAGGTGCCGGGATCGTCCTGGTTGACGCTTCGCTTGACCAGGCGCATGCCCAGAACGCCGGCGTAGAAATCCAGGTTCTCCTGCGCCGGTCCCGAGATCGCCGTGACGTGATGCAGTCCATTTACCCCGCGCATGCCGTTCAGGCTATCACTCCCGATGCTGCTCCCGATCGAGCTTCCGATGCTGCTCCCGATGGTCTGGGAGAGCAGCGAAAAATGACGGCACATTCTGCGTACCGGCGGGCTGCAAGCCAGTCAATCGTCGTCAGAGACAGCAACGGTCCGTTTCGCCACGTCGGCAACGGCTTCCACCTCGGCGATGGGATCGGCGAAGGGCTCGCGGCGCTGGACACGGAGTCTCATGAAGTCCAGCTGCTGCTGCGGTTCCACATCGTTGACAAACGACTTCCAGTCTCGCGGTCGCGGGAGTGGCCATGGCGCGAGTCTGATTCCTTGGAGCATGCCGACCGGCGACGCGCTCGACCACATCCAGTCTTCTACGCGGTCGACGAACTTGGCCCTGACCGGATTGCGCTCCACGTAACGGAGGGCCCGGTAGAAGTACGAATCGGTCGCAACGAGGGAGGCCCTGAATCGGCTCTGGTAGACGGCGCCGCGGCCGCGAGTGCCGCGCCACCCGCGCAGGCGGAGCGCATGCGTCATAGTCAGCCGGTGCATGAAGTCGCTCATGTCGGACTCGCCCGGCGTCCGCAGCAACAAGTGCAGATGATTGGGCATCAGGCAAAACGCGAACAGCTCGATGGGTGAGTGTTTCAGCCCCCACGCCATCAACCGGACGTAGGCGAGGTACTCGCCGAAGTCCTGGTAGAGCAGCTGGCCGAAGACGGCACGATTGACGACGTGGTAGGTCGGGCCCTCGTGGTCGGCCCTCTGGCGTGTAGGCATGGCGTCCTCCGCTCGCAACGCGCGGGCGCCATGCCGCTACCAAGCTTCATGCCGGACTTCGACGGGCCGGTCGACGTCGCAAGAACTGCAACGTTTTTCGAGGCTCTGTCGAGACCATCGGGAGTAACACCGGGAGCTGCATCGGGAGCAGCATCGGGAGGCCTACTCGTAGTGCAAGGCTTCGACGGGGTCGAGCGCCGCGGCTCTTCTCGCGGGATACACCCCGAACACCAAGCCGATCGCGACGGACACCGAGAACGCCAGCACGATCGACACGATGCTGACGACGGTCGTCCAGCCGGCGAGGCGGCCGATGAGCCACGACAGCGCGACGCCGGCGACGACGCCGACGATCCCCCCGGCGCACGAGATCAGCGTCGCCTCGAGCAGGAACTGGCGGATGATCTCGCGCCGGCGCGCGCCGACCGCCCGGCGCACGCCGATCTCGCGCGTCCGCTCGAGCACGCTGGCGAGCATGATGTTCATGATGCCGATGCCGCCGACTAGCAGCGAGATGGATGCGATCGCGACCATCACCAGCTCGAAGATCCGCTGCGTCCGGCGCTGCTCGGCGAGCAGCTCGGACGGTACGACCAGCGTGAAGTCGTCGGCGCCGTGGTGCGTCTCGCCGAGCAGCCGGCGCACGACCCTCGACGCCGGCACGGTCGCGTCCGCGGTCGGCATCTGCAGGTAGATGCCGTCGATCTCGTCCTGGCGCTGGCTCTGGCTGTCCTCGAGCCGCAGGATCGCCGTCCGCAGCGGCACGTAGATCAGGTTGTTGCGATCCTCGGCCGGCCCGCCGCCGGACGTGTTCTGCGCCGCGATCACCGAACCGCAGACGCCGACGACGCGCAGCCACTGCTCGTTGACCTTCACGTGCTCGCCGAGCGCCGCCCGGCCGCCGAAGAGCGCGATCCTCGCGCCCTCGCCGAGGACGGCGACCGGCGCCGCCGCGGTATCGTCCTCGGCGGTGATGAACCGGCCTTCGACGATCTGGAGGCCGGCGATGCCCTGAAACGCCGGCTCGACCCCGAAGACGGTCGGCGAATCGGCGAACGGCTTCGGGATCAGCTTCGACGGCGTGAAGCGCTTGCGCGCCGTCGACGCCCCGACGCCGTCGACGGTCGACTGGATCACGCGCAGGTCGGCGAGGCTCAGTCCCGCCGACACCTGGCGCAGGCGCTGGAACGCCTGCTGGTCGGGCGCGGGCCGCGACTCGACGATCAGGTTGCGGACGCCCATCGACTCGATCACCGCCATCACCTGCTGCTGGGCGCCGGCCCCGATCGACAGCATCGCCACCACGGCGGCGACGCCGAAGATCATGCCGAGCATCGTCAGCAGCGAGCGCAGCTTGTGCGCGAACAGGTTGTCGACGCCCATCGTCAGCGTGGGCAGCACGTCGCGCGTGATCACCGGCGGCCTCCGGGCGCGGCGGCCGGCATGGCGGGACCGCTGGCGGCCGGCGTGGTCGACGCGGTGCCGCGGCGCGTGGGATCCGACAGCGCCACTTCGGTGCCCTCGGCGACGCCATCGACGACCGCGGACGTCTCGGTCCTGCCGATCACCTTGACCGGCGTCGGCGTGAAGCCCCCGACGCCCCCGCCGCGCGCGAACACGACGGTGCCGCCGTCGCGCTCGAACACCGCCCCGCGCGGCACGTGCAGCACGCCGACCTGCGGCGCGCCGCTGATGGTGAGGCGCCCGGTCAGGCCCGGCCTGAGGTCGGTCGACGCGCCGGTCAGCGCCAGCGTCGCCGAGAAGGTGCGCGACGGTCCCGCCGCACCGGGACCGAAGAAGCGGTTCGGCATGATGTTGCCGACCGACGTCACCTTGGCGGCGACGGTACGCCCGCCGAGCGCGTCGAGGGCCAGCGTCGCCTCCTGGCCGACTGCCAGACGGGCTCGGTCGTTCTCGTCGATGCCCGCGCCGATTTCGAGCTGGCCCAGGTCGAGCACCTCCGCTACCGGCGCGCCGCTCTGCACCTGGTCGCCGGTGCGGTACTCGTTGAAGGTCATGCCCGAGAAGAAGAAGTTGGTGTTGGTGTTGTCCTTGACCGAGACGACGCCGTCCATCGACGCCTTGAGCTCCATCTGCGAGAGGATCGTCGTCGCCCGGGTGATGGCGAAGCGCGCCTTCGTCTCTTTCTCGCGCGCCACGGCGAGCGCGGCCTCGTCCGACTGCGAACGCGAGGCGCGATCGCCTTCGAGCTGGGCCAGCCGGTTGCGCGCCTCCTCGAGGGTGAGCTGGGCCTTGCGGGCTTCGAGCTGCGGCCGCACCTCGCTGGCCTGGACGTCGAGCTCGCCCTTCCGGACGTCGAAGCGCGCGGTGAGGAGATCGAGGTCGTCCTGGGCCTGCCGCGCGGCGGTCGTCGCCAGCGTCCGCGCGATTTCGAGCTCGGCCTCGCGCAGCATCGAGCGCTGCTCCTCGACCACCTTTTCCTGATCCGTCGGATCGAAGCTGACGACGGTGTCGCCCTTCTTCACGCGCTCGCCCGAGGGCAGGAGCGTGCGGATGCGCAACGGCGAGCCCGTCGGCGGCACCGACAGGAGGTTGGTCCTGGTGGCCTTGATCTCGCCGGTCGTGACCAGGTCGCTCTTGAGCGTGCCGCGCGTCACCTTCGCGGTCGGGATGTCGTCGTTCGCCGACACGAGCACGCCGGTCGCGGCCCGCGCGCCGAGGCCGAGCGCCGCGACGATGACGATGCCGCCGACGCCCCAGGCGATCGTCGTCGCGCGGGTCATGGCTCGAGAATCTCCTCCGGGAGGACCAGGGCGATCTTCTCGCCGGGCTGGAGGCCGACGGCGATCGCGGACTTGTCCGGCCCGCGCCGTGCCACGCGGACCCCGCGCCGCTCGAAGCCGGCCGGGACTCGCACGAACACCTCGGCCGGAGTGCCCTCGACGCCCGGCGCCTTGGTCTTGCCGGAGGGCGGAAACAGTCCGCGCGTCGGGACGAGGAGCGCCTGTGGCACCTTGTCGCGCCGGATCTTGATCGACGCGGTCATCCCCGGTCGCAGCGCCGGGTTCGGCGTGCCGAGATCGAGCTGAACGTCGAAGAGGCGCGGCGGTGGCCAGATCGAGCCGAAGTCGACCTTGGCGAGGGCGCTGAACGCGGTAATCCGCGCCGGAGCCGGCTTGCCGCCGACGGCCTGGACCTCGACGTCGGCCTCGAGCCCCGTCTTGAGCTGCCCGCGATCGGTCTCGTCCACCTTGGCCAGGATGTAGAGCGAGTCGAGCGCCGGAATCTGGGCGATCGAGGCGCCGGCCCAGGCCTGATCGCCGGCCCGCCATTCGCGCTGCGCGAATGGGCCACCGGCGCGAAAATTCATGCCCAGCGTGATCACGCCGGCGAGCGGCGCCTTCAGCGTCAGGGCCGCCAGCCGCGCTTCTTCGAGGCGCACGTCCGCGAGCGCCTTCTCACGGCGCCGCTCGAGGGCGCCCATCGACGCATCGGACGTCGCCGCGTTCGCCGTCACCTTCATCGCCGCCTCGCGCGCGCGCTGCTCGGCGGCGCCGAGCGACAACGCCGCCTTCTCGGCGTCGAGGCGCGAGACCACCTCGCTCGTCGAGGCGTCGAGCTTCGCCCGCTCGACGTCGTAGTGGCGCTTGGTTTCGTCCGTCTTCGCCGCCTGCGCGCTGATCGTCGCGTCGGCCCTGGCGCGCTGGATCTCGGCTTCGGCTTCGCGCAGCGCCGACCGCTTCTCAGCCAGCTGGCGCTCCGTGGTGGAGGTGTCGAACCGGACGACGACGTCGCCCGTCTTCACCGCCGAGCCGCTCGGTGCGAGGAAGACGACCTGCAGATCGCCAGCCCCCTGCGGCGCCGTGATCGGCACCGTGCGCCGCGCCCGTACCTCGCCGCGGACGGGCAGCACGTCGATGAAGTCGCCGCGGACGGCTTCCGCGGTCTCGACGCCGCCGTCGGCGGCGGCGGTGGGAGCGAACGCATACCAGCCGCCGAGGCCGACGAGGACGACGGCGGCGCCGATGCCCCAGGCACGCAGCGGACGCTTCGCCGGGCTACCGAGCGGCACGCGTGCCCTCCTCGGTGACGACGTCCACTGCGGCCGAGAGATCGGGCGCGATCTCGGCGTGCTGCGCCTCGAGGGCGAAGATGACGGCGAACGTGCGCAGCTTCGCCGAATACTGGCCGGGTGTGGCGATCGGCGAGATCTGCGTGAGACGCGCCGGGTGGCTGCGTCCCGGGTACGCGTCCAGGGTGACGCGCGCCGCCATGCCCACCTTCAGGCGGTGCACGTCGACCTGGTTGACCTTGACCTTGACGCGCATCGCGCCCGGGCTCACGACGTCGAGCATCGCGAAGCCGGGCCACACGTTGTCGCCTTCCTCGGGCTCGCCCATCGAGCCGTTCTTCCAGAGGGTCCTGGGCACGACCAGGCCGTCGATTGGCGAGCGCACCAGCAAGGCGTCAGCGGTCTGTCGCGCGCGGGCCCCGACGCGCGCGGCCCGATCGCGCTTCACGTGCAGGATCTCGAGCTCGGCGGCGGCCGCCTTGCGCTTCAGTGCAACCGACGTGCGCAGGCTGGGCAGCCTCGCTTGGGCGGCCTCCAGGTTGAGGGTGTTCTTCTCGGCGTCGATCCGCGGCAGGACGTCGTTCTTGGTGGTTTCGAGGCGGGCCAGCGCCAGATCGTTCTCGGCCGTCTTGATCGCGGTGTCGTCGACGGCCTCCTGCAGCTTCAGCTCCGCCTCCTTCTTGCGGATGTCCTCCTCGAGCTGCTTCCACTCGGCCTGCTTGTCGATCGCCTCCCGCAGCGGCTGCTGGCGGTCGAACTCGACGATCACGTCGCCCTTCCTGACGTGCGTGCCCTTGGGCGCGATGTGGATGATGGTGAGCTGGCCGTCCATGCCGGACGGCGTGACCAGGTTGAAGAACTCGACGGCTTCGACGAGACCGTGCAGGCGCAGCGGGACCGCCGGCGGCGGTGCCTGCGCGGCGGCCGCGGGGCCGAGCACCAGCGCCGCCAGGACGACCGGCAGCACACGAAGTCGAACGCGTCGCGACGACGATGGCGAGCCCGACATGGCGGCCGCTCCTTGCGCGTCAGGGGGACCGCTATGATACCGCCCCGCTCGGAGGCGACGAAACACGGGCCGGCGGGGGAGAGTATTCCGCTCTGGAGCCACCTGCATGGGCATGACACTCGGACGACGACGTTTCGCTGTCGGCGCGGCCGCGCTGGCCGCCGCACTGGGCCTGGCCGGGGCCGCCGGCCTGGCCGCGCAGCAGGGCGCCGCCTCCGGCAACTGGCCACAGTTCCGCGGTCCCAACCGCGACGGGAAATCGACCGACACCAACCTGCTGAAGCAATGGGACGCCGGCGGCCCCGCTTTGGCTTGGAAGACGACCGGCCTCGGCACCGGCTATTCGAGCCTGTCGATCGGCGGCGACCGCCTCTTCACGATGGGCGATCTGGAGGGCAGCCAGCAGGTCATCGCGCTGTCGACCACCGACGGCAAGGTGCTGTGGAAGGCCAAGGTCGGCCCGATCTGGCAGGACCGCTACCCCGGGCCGCGGGCGACGCCGACCGTCGACGGCGCGCTGATCTACACGCTCGGGACCGAGGGCGATCTGGTGTGCCTCGAGGCCGCGACCGGCAAGGAGCGCTGGCGCAAGAACCTGGTGCGCGACTTCGGCGGCCAGGTCATGTCGGACTGGAAGTTCGCCGAGTCGCCCCTCATCGACGGCGATCGTGTGATCGTGACGCCGGGCGGCGCCGACGCCGCGCTGGTGGCGCTGAACAAGGCGACCGGCGCGACGATCTGGAAGGCGAAGGTGCCCGCCCTCGGCCAGAACGGCCGCGACGGTGCCGGCTACGCCTCGGTGGTGATCTCGAACGGCGGCGGCGTGAAGCAGTACGTGCAGCTGCTCGGCCGCGGCGTGGTCGGCATCCGGGCCGCCGACGGCGAGTACCTCTGGGGCTACAACAAGGTCGCCAATGGCGTCGCCAACATCCCGACGCCGATCGTGCAGGGCGATTTCGTCTTCGCGTCGTCCGGCTACCAGACCGGCAGCGCGCTGCTGAAGCTGGCGGCCGCACCCGACGGCAAGGTCACCGCCACCGAGCAGTACTTCCTCGACGGCCGGTCGTTCCAGAACCACCACGGCGGCTTCGTGCTGGTCGACGGCTACATCTACGGCGGGCACGGCCACCGCGCCGGCCTGCCGGTCTGCATCGAGCTCGCCACCGGGACGCTGAAGTGGGGCGGCAACATCCGCAACGACGGCCGTGGCTCGGCGGCCATCGCCTACGCCGATGGCCACGTCTACTACCGCTACGAGAACGGGCTGGTCATCCTCGTCGAGGCGACGCCGGCCGCATACAAGGAGGCTGGCAAGCTCCAGGTCGAGACCAGCGATCTCCTGAGCTGGTCGTATCCGGTGATCGCCGGCGGCCGGATGTACCTGCGCGACAAGGATGCCCTGTACGTCTACAACCTGCGCAAGTAGCGCCTGCCGGGCGCGCGCAGCGGGGGACGGCGCGGTACAATACGGGCCCTCATGGCCAATTCCGCTCCCGCTCCGCTCCAGATCCCCCAATCGGGCGATCTCGACTTCCTGTCGCTCGGCGCCCTGATTCATCGCCTCGATCCAGGCATCGTCCCGTTCCACAAGGCCCAGAGCCTGCAGGTCCACGTCAGCGGCGGCGAGTTCAACTGCGCCGCCAACCTGTCGGACTGCTTCCGGCTCAAGACCGGGATCGCGACGGCGATGGTGGACTATCCGATCGGCGACCTGATCGCCGAGCGCGTCCAGGCGATGGGCGTGAAGCCGTTCTACAAGATGTTCAAGCACGACGGCGCCTGGGGGCCGAACATGGCGGCGGTCTACAGCGATCGCGGCTTCGGCGTGCGCCCGCCGGTCGTGTTCTACAACCGCAGCAACGAAGCGGCGACGCTCCTCAAGCCGGGCGACTTCGACTGGACCGGCATCTTCGCGAAGGGTGTCCGCTGGTTCCACAGCGGCGGCCTGTTCACGGCGCTCGGCGAGGGCACCGACGAGGTCATCATCGAGGCGATGCAGGCGGCGAAGAAGCACGGCGCCGTCGTGTCGTTCGACCTGAACTACCGCGAGAAGCTGTGGAACGCCCGCGGCGGCAACGAGAAGGCGCAGGACGTCTTCAAGAAGATCGTCCAGTACGTGGACGTCCTGGTCGGCAACGAAGAGGACCTGCAGCGCGCCCTCGGCGTTCCGGGCCCGGCCGTCGCCGCCAGGTCGGGCCTCGACCCGGAGACGTTCTTCGGCATGATCGGCAACGTCACCAAGGCGTTCCCGAACGTCAAGGTCGTCGCCACGACGCTGCGCGAGGTGCACTCGACCAACAAGCACACGTGGGGCGCGGTCGCCTGGATCGAAGGGAAGAACTACGTCGCGCCGGTCTGCGAGCTCGAGGTCTACGATCGCGTCGGCGGCGGCGATGCCTTCGCCTCGGGCCTGTTCTACGGCCTGCTCGCCGGTGAGCCGCACGAGGAGTGCGTCAAGCTCGGGTGGGCGCACGGCGCGCTGGCGACGACGTTCCCCGGCGACACGACGATGGCGCGGCTCGCGCACGTCCGCGCCTTCGCGAAGGGCGGCTCGGCCAGGATTCAGCGTTAGCTGGCCGCGGGCCGGCCTTCGGGCGTCCGCACGCGGCCGGCGACTTCGATACACAGCTCCAGCCACTGCCGGCCGACCACCGGCCAGACATGGTGAGCGGCGACGTGGGCGCGCAGCCGCGCGCCCATGCCCGGCAGCGCCTCAGGGTGGGCGAGCAGCCGCTCGAGGCCATCGGCCAATCCGTCGATCGTCGCGGGCACGGTCAGCCCGCCGCCGAGCTCGCCGCCGACGTCGAACCCGCACGCATCGGTCATCAGGACCGGCGTCCCCCCCGCCCCCGCCTCGATTGCCACGAGCGACATCGCTTCGCTGCGCGACGGCACCACCAGCAGCGCGGCCGCCCGATACGCCGCCGGCGTAAGGCCGTGATCGATACGTCCGGCGAAGCGTACGCGATCGGCGATGCCGCGGCGCGCGGCGAGCTCGATCAGGCCGCGCCGCAGGCCTTCATCGGGGCCCGCGACGACCAGCACCGGCGCCGCAAATCGTGGCGCGATCCGCGCGAACGCCTCGACCAGCAGGTCCGGTCCCTTGATCGGGTCGAGCCGTCCCATGAACAGCACGATCGGGGCCGTGCCGAGTCCGAGCGTGTGCCGGAACTCGGCGGACGCCACGTCGTCGACGGCGTCCGTATGCGAGCGGTCGCGCTCGTCCACGGCGTTGGGGATCACGACCAGGCGCGCCGGCATCGCCTGCGTCGACAGGAGCTGCTGCCGCTCCAGCGGCGTGGTGGCGACGCAGGCCGCGGCCTCGCGGAGGAGACGCCGGCCGACGGCGGCGTCGTAGGTGCGCTTGATCGCCTGCGAGCGGCCGCGCGCGGGCAGGGCGCCGCACGGACAGACGATGTGGGGCACGCCGAGGCGGCGGCAGACCGCGTAGATCGCCGCGTTGAGGATCGTCCAGTGCGAGAACAGCACGACGACGTCGGCCCAGCCGACGAGGCGCGCGAGCCGCGTCGGCCCGACCAGCGGCAGCGGAAAGCGCGTCAGCCCGCTCCTGATCAGGGCCACGTCGAGGCCGCGGAGCTCGTCGCGATCCGTGGGCTCCAGGTGGACGTCGGTGCCGAGCAGCCGGACCGCAGCGCCCTGCCGGCCGAGGGCCCGCGCCATGCCGACGGCGCGCGCCACGACGCCGCCGCCGTGCCGGCGGGACAGCACGTGGCTGGCGACGAGCACCTTCATGCGCGATCGGCCGGCGCCCGCTCGCGATCGACGGCGCGGCGTGCCATCACCGCCGCGTGCGCGGCGACGAAGCGGACGCGGTGCGCAGGGGTGTCGAGCAGCAGGAGCTTCCGCCAGACCTGGACCGGGCGCGACGGCAGCGCCGCGAACGGCGCGCCCCGCAGGACGGCCCGCTCGAGACGCCGGCGCGCGGCCCCGCCGACGAGCGCGTCAGCCTCGCCGCGCCAGGGATCCGCCGCCGGCTCGGGGATCAGGCGGCGCATCACGGCCATCGCCGAGTACATCGCGCGCGCGATCCGCCAGCGGCGCGCGGTGTCGATCGCCTGGCGCACGGTCGGCTCGTCGCGCGACAGCAGCCAGAGGTCGAGGAACCGCCGCAGCGGCGCGACGAACTGCTCGTTGGCCAGGCGGAGCGCGTGCACCGCCAGCGCGTGGTGCGGCGCCAGGCGCGGGAGCCGATCCGGCCCGATCATGCGTCCGCGCCAGATCTCGTCGTAGTCGACCTCGGTTCGCTGTCGCTGCACGAACGCCTCGTACAGATCGACCCAGTGATCGGCGCCGGGCCGGCGGAACCCGCGGTCGATCGAGGCGGGGTGCTGCGGCATCGCCTCGTAGCCGCGGCTGGTGAGCCAGCGGGCCGCGTCGGGAATGTCGTCGGGCCTGATCAGGATGTCGACGTCCGACATCGGGCGCAGTACCGACGCGGGGTAGAGCCGGGTCCGGTAGTCCGCGCCGTTGACGGCGAGCCAGTCGCCGCCGAGCCCGTCCACCAGGGACGTGAGCACGTCGTCCTGCTCGCGGACCACACGCTCGGCGCGGGCGGCGTCGTCCGCGTGACGCCGGGCCGCGTGCTGCCGCACGTCGGCCGGGAGTCCCGGGTCGCGGGCGGCGAGCGCGAGCAGCCGCTGTCCCTCGAGAGCGCCGACGAATTCCGCCACGTCCTCCGGCGATCGGGGCGGCCATCGGTGGCCCGACGTGGCGGCCACGGCCTGCCAGAGTGACGGTGGACAGGCGAACGTCGACGCGTCCGCGGGCATCGGACCGCAGTCTATGCCGTCACCACTGGAACCTGAACAGGCTGGCGGTGCGGCTGTCGGGGTCCGGCACGTTCAGCGGGGGCGGCATCTTGTAGCGGTTCGGAACGGACGCCCAGTCCGAGTAGATGTTGCCGCCCACGTAGAAGCGCGGCTTGGCAGCCGCCGGTTTCGTCGAGAGCGCGTCGCTCGAGAACAGCGAGTAGGCCTGCTTCGGCGGCTCCTTGCCGGACAGGTCGCTTTTCGGCACGAACTCGGTGATGCCGTCGCCGTCGACGTCCGCGAGGATCCACGCGACGTGGAGCAAGCGGTGATACGTGCGATCGGCGATCATGCCGCGGAGCTGCGCGTTGAAGCGCTCGACAATCGCCTCGGCGTCCGGACGCGATCGCCGCACCGCGAGATAGAGCGACCGTTTGACGAGCGGCGTCGTGCCGACGCTGAGCCGCGTCTTCGCTTCGTTGGGATAGTTCTCGAGGATGTACTGGACGACGACTTCGTCCATGAGCACGTAATCCGCCTTGCTGGCGAGCACCAGCGACAAGGCATCCTGCTCGCTGGTCGAGCGCACGGGAACAACTCCGGCCGCGACGATGTCGTCGCCGTAGGCGTAGCCGGTGACGAGCGCGATGCGCTTGCCCTTCAGGCCGGTCAGCGCCGTCGCCGAGACGTCGTCGCCGCGCCGGCCGACGAGGATCAGTCGATTCTCGAGATACGGCCGCGAGAACACCAGGAGCCGCTCGCGCTCCGCATCCTTCCACGCCGCGGCGCTGCCATCGTAGTCGTTGCCCACGAGCGCGGCGGCGAACTGCGCGGGCTCGACGATCGTCGTCTTCGCGGTGAGCCCGATCCGTCCCAGCGCCGTCTCGACGAGATCGAGCGCGAAGCGCGGCTGCCCGGGCTCGTTCGTGAACGGCGGCCACTGCGTCGACACGAAGCGCAGCGGCGGAATCGACGGCGCCGGCGCGGACTGGCCGGACAACGACGCGGCGCTCACCGCGAGCGACAGGACGACGACGGCGCCAGGGATCAGCCGCATCAACGTAACCCTCCACCCGCAGATTAGTCCACGAGGCGGGGATCGTCCACGTCGCCCGCGCCGGCCGCGGCATCTGTCGAACCGGGCGTCCCTCGGTCGACGTATAGGAGGGGGAGGGAATCACCCATGCGAAAGCTGATCGTGTCCGAGTTCGTGTCGTTGGACGGCGTGATCCAGGCGCCAGGCGGGAAGGACGAGGATCGGGACGGCGGGTTCGAGCACGGCGGCTGGACCGTGCCCTTCTGGCACGACGACATCGGCCAGCACTTCGGCCCGCTCTTCCAGGACGCCGACGCCCTGCTGCTCGGCCGTCGTACCTACGTCACCCACGCCGAGGCGTTCGAACCGAACCCCGAGGGCGATCCCTTCGGCCCGATGAAGAAGTACGTCGTCTCGCGGACGCTCGAGAAGTCGCTCTGGCGCGACACGACGATCATCCGCGAGGACCCGGTCGAGGCCGTGCGGAAGCTGAAGGCCGGCCCCGGGAAGAACATCATCTCGGATGGGAGCAGCCAGCTCCTGCAGACGCTGCTGACGGCGGATCTCGTCGACGAGCTGCACCTGCTCGTCTATCCGCTCGTCCTCGGCGGCGGCAAGAAGCTGCTGCCGGAGGGCAGCCGCCTCGACTTCGCGTTGACGGGTACGAACCCGTATCCGACCGGCGTGGTCGGGATGCACTACGCGCGCACGCGGTGACCCGGTTCCGATCAGCGCCCGGTTGTCGTGCGCATTCGGGTCGTTCGGTCTCACCTTTTGTGCGGTGCCATGCCGTTCGCGCCGGATTTGCACTTGATGTATAATTCGATGTGCATGTCTGGCGAGAGATACCGTCGTGCGCTCACCGCCGCGATCGAGGAGTCTCGGCGGCTGACCGCCGAGAGACAGCGGATCGACGGCCGGCTCAGCGAATTGGCGGAGAGCGTCGGGACGCTGTCACGCCTCTGCGGCCTCACGCCCTCGGTGCCGTGGGGACTCGCTGACGCCTGCCGCACCGTGCTGCGGAACGCCGGTCAGCCGATGAGTCCCGCAGACGTTCGCGATCGGCTGGCCGTCGTCGGCTTCGACTTGTCCCGCTATTCGAACGTGCTGGCGGCCCTCCACACCACCCTCAAGCGATTGGCCGAGGCCGGCGAGCTGGCCGTCGTGGCAACGGGCCCGCGGAGGGTGGCCTATGTGTGGCAGCGGGCGCCCGGTGCTGCGACGCGAATCCTGCACGAGGCCCGGATCAACGCCGCGGTCGCGAAGAGCCAGGGGGCCCGGCGCGTGAAGCGATGACCGCTGGTCCAGGACGTGCGGCGAGCGCTACTCCGGGGAAGAAACCGGGCTGACCGGCTTCGACTCGATGCCCTGCGCGCGTAGCGCCAGCGTGCGCACCGCGCCGACCATCGACATCAGGCCCATGCCCTTGCCCATCGAGATGTTCTGGCGGAACAGGCGCTCGACGATCTCGGGCGAGACCGTCGCGATCTCCGCGGGCGTCAGGCCCGACAGCGTCTTCGTGAGCATCGTCGCCAGCGCCTTCGCCGAGATCCCCGACGGGTTCTCCACGGCGAAGTAGAGGTTCATCTTCCCGTCCGGCTGCACCACGGCCCAGACGTAGGCCTCGGACTCGCAGGCGGGAACGAGGTGTTCCTTCCCGAAGGGCCGGGTGGCCACTTCGGGAGGGACGGACTTGAAGGCGTCGGCGAAGGAGATGAGGACCTGCGCGCGCTCGGACTGATCGTCGAAGGTCTCGAAGGTGTCGAGCAGGTCCTGCAGGGCTTCCGGGTAGGCCATCACTTCTCGATCGGCAGCCCCACCGAGTTGCCCCACTCCGTCCAGCTGCCGTCGTAGTTGCGGACGTTGGGGAAGCCGAGCAGATAGGTGAGCGCGAACCAGGTGTGGCTGCTGCGCTCGCCGATGCGGCAGTAGGCCGTGACCGGCTTGGACGGATCGAGGCCCTGCTCCTCGAGGTACAGCTTCTTCAGCTCCTCGACGCTCTTGAACGTGCCGTCCTCGGGGTTGACGGCCTTGGCCCACGGCACGCTCTTCGCGCCGGGGATGTGGCCGCCGCGCAGCGCGCCCTCGTTCGGGTAGTCGGGCATGTGCAGGCGCTTGCCGCTGAACTCGTCGGGGCTGCGCACGTCGACCAGCTGGCCCTTCTCCTGGACGACCTTCAGGACGTCGTCGCGGAAGGCGCGAATGGTCTTGTCGTTGCGCTCCGGCGCCTTGTACTGGGTCGGCGCGAAGGTCGGCGTCTCGCGGCTCATCTCGCGGCCTTCCTTCTCCCACTTCAGGCGGCCGCCGTTCAGGATCTTCGCCTTGGTGTGGCCGAACAGCTGGAACACCCAGAACGCGTAGGTGGCCCACCAGTTGTTCTTGTCGCCGTAGAAGACGATGGTCGTGTCGGGGGTCGCGCCGATGCGCGACATCAGCGCCTCGAAGCCTTCGCGCGTGATGTAGTCGCGGCGGATCTGGTCGTTCAGATCCGCGGTCCAGTCGACGTGCGCCGCGCCCGGGATGTGTCCCGAGGCGTAGAGCAGCGTGTCCTCGTTCGACTCGATGACGCGGATGCTGGGGTTCTGCAGTTGGCCGGCGAGCCACTCGGTGCTGACGAGGACGTCCGGCTTGGCGTAAGCGGCGGCGGTAGTGCTCATCCGCGTAGTATAGGCCGGCGCTCCAAGCGGTCCCCCCTGCCCTTGACGCCGCCGCCGCTCGCCGGGTGCGGGCCGCCGTTCGCCGATGCCGGCCGAACCCGCCGGTCGAGGTGCCGTCTACAACGACCATGCTGACACTGACCGCGCTCGTGAAGCAGTTCGGGGCCAACCGTGCCGTCGACGGGCTGTCGCTGTCCGTCGGCAAGGGCGAGGTTTTCGGCCTGCTCGGGCCCAACGGGGCCGGCAAGAGCACGACCGTCCACATGGCGGTCGGCATCCTCGAGCCGACCTCGGGCCAGGTCGACGTCGGCGGCCTCGGCTCGCCGACGAAGCCGGCGGTCCGGGCCCGGATCGGCGTCGCGCCGCAGGCGCTGTCGCTCTACGAGCTGCTCAGCGCCGACGAGAACCTGCGCTTCTTCGGCCAGATCTACGGCATGCCGGCGGCGACGCTGGCCTCGCGCATCGACTGGGCGCTCGGCTTCGTCGGCCTGCTCGATCGCCGGCGCGATCGCGTCGAGACGTACTCGGGCGGCATGAAGCGGCGCCTCAACCTCGCGGCGGCGATCCTCCACGATCCCGATCTCGTGCTGCTCGACGAGCCGACCGTCGGCGTCGACCCGCAGTCGCGCAACGCGATCTTCGACAGCCTGCTGGCGCTGAAGCGCGAGGGCAAGACGATCGTCTACACCACGCACTACATGGAGGAGGCGGAGCGGCTCTGCGATCGCGTCGCGATCATCGATCACGGCAAGCTGCTCGCGCTCGACACGGTGCGCGGCCTCACCCAGACGCACGGGGGCCCGCCGACGCTCATCCTGCGCACGCCCGGCGGCGAGGAGCGCATCGAGACGCGCGAGCCGCTGGCCGAGCTCAATCGCCAGGCCGCCGCGCGCGGCGCGGCGATGCCAGCCGAATTCGAAGTGGCGACGCCGACGCTGGAGCAGGTCTTCCTGCACCTGACCGGCCGCTCCATCCGCGACTGACGACACCGCCGAAACGCGAGGACATCGATCATGGCCGCAGTGCTGGCAATCGCGCTCAAGGATCTCAAGCTGCTCTTCCGGGTGAAGGCGGCGTTCTTCTTCACGATGGTGTGGCCGCTGCTCGTGGCCGTCATCTTCGGCTCGCTGTTCGGCGGCGGCGGCGCGGGCCCGTCGCGGCTGGCCATCGCCGTCACCGATGACGATCGGACGCCGGCGTCGAAGGCGTTCGTCGACGGGCTCGCCGCGCGCGACGGGTTCGACGTGCTGCGCACCTCCGACGCCGAGGCGCGCGATCTGGTCCGCCGCGGCCGCCGCATCGGCGCGGTGCGCGTGCCGGCCGGCTTCGGCGCCGCCAGCGAGCACCTGTTCTACGGCGCGTCGCCGAAGGTGGAGCTGCGCGTCGATCCGGCGCGGAAGGCGGAGTCGGCGATGCTCCAGGGCTTCCTGCTCGAGCAGGGCGCCCGCCGCATGCAGACGCTGTTCAACGATCCGGCCGGCGGCGAGAGCATGGTGGCCGGCATGCTGGCCGACGTCCGCAACGCGCCGGCCGGCAGCATCGCCGGGCAGGACTCGCTGCAGCACATGCTCGGCTCGATCGACACGTTCCTCGGCGAGCAGAAGCGCCTGCAGACCGCGGCCACGGGCGGCGCCGCGGCCGCGCCGGCTCCGTCCAAGGGCTGGCAGCCGATCGAAATCGCCGTCGAGAGCATCGAACGGAAGCGCGAAGGCCCGGCCAACGGCTACCAGATCGCGTTCCCCCAGGGCATGCAGTGGGGCATCCTGGGCTGCATGATGTCGTTCGCGGTCAGCCTCGCCGTCGAGCGCTCGCGCGGCACGCTGACGCGCCTGCTGATGTCGCCGGCGCCGTCGTGGGCGCTCCTCGCCGGCAAGGGGCTGGCCTGCTACATGGCCATCACGATCGTGCAGGCGACGCTGATGACGATCGGCGCGTCGTTCTTCGGCGTGCGGCCGTCTTCGGTGCCGCTGCTTATCGCGGCCCTCGTCATCGTCCCGATCGCCTTCGTCGGCATCATGATGTTCGTGGCCTCGCTCGGCACCACCGAGCAGGGCTCGGCCGGCGCCGGCTGGGCCATCATGATGCCGATGTCGATGCTCGGCGGCGGCATGGTGCCGCTGGCCGTGATGCCGGGCTGGATGCAGTCGCTCAGCGTCATCAGCCCGGTGCGCTGGATGATCCTGGCCTACGAGGGCGCCATCTGGCGCAACTTCTCGGCCGTCGAAATGGCCACGCCCTGTGCGATCCTCGTGGCCATCGGGCTCGTCTTCTTCGCGCTCGGCGCCCGCCGCTTCCAGGCCACGCTGGCGTAAGCTTCCAGGCACGATGTCCCAGACCGTGACCGGTTCGACCTCGACCGACGCGCCGCCGCTCCACCTCGATCGCATCCGCGCCGCGTTTTCGGCGCTGGCGCGCGTGCACGGCGGACACCCGGTCGCCTATTTCGACGGGCCCGGCGGTACGCAGGTGCCGGAAGCGGTCGCGACGGCGATGGCCGACTACCTGCGGTACCGCAACGCCAACACGCATTGGCGCTATCCGACCAGCGAGGAGACCGACGCGGCGCTGGCCGCGGCGCGATCGACGGTGGCCGACCTGCTGCATTGCGGCGCCGACGAGGTGTCGTTCGGCGCCAACATGTCGACGATCGCGTTCCACCTCGGACGCGCGCTGGCGCGCCGGTGGGGCCCCGGCGACGAGATCGTCATCACCGAGCTCGATCACCACGCCAACCAGGACACGTGGCGCGCCGCCGCCGCGGACCGGGGCATGACCGTGCGCGCCGTCAGGTTCGACCAGGCGCGGCTCGAGCTCGACTGGGACGACTTCGCGCGCCAGATCACGCCGCAGACGAAGCTCGTCGCCATCGGCGCGGCGTCGAACGCCGTCGGCACGATCAACGACGTCGCGCGGGCGGTGACGCTGGCCAAATCGGTCGGCGCGCTGACGTTCGTCGACGCGGTGCACTTCGTGCCGCACGCCTCGACAGACGTGGAGGCGCTCGGCTGCGATTTCCTGGCGTGCTCGTCCTACAAGTTCTACGGTCCGCACCTCGGCATCCTCTACGGTCGGCGCGATCTGGTCGACGCGCTCGATGTGCCGAAACTGCAGCCGGCGCCGGACTATTCCCCGGAGCGGCTGGAGACCGGTACGCAGAATCACGAAGGGATCGTCGCGGCGGCCGCGGCCGTCGACTTCCTCGCCGGCATCGGCGGGTTTGCGGCCGGCGGGCCGTCGGGTGACCGGCGCGGCGCGCTCGATCGCGCATTCGCCGCGCTGCACCAGCGCGGCGACGTCCTGCTGGCGCGGCTCTGGAACGGGCTGGGCGGGATCGATGGCGTGCGCCTGTACGGTCGGCTGCCCGGACAAGCGCGGACGCCCACGGTGGCCTTCACCGTCGCCGGCCGCGACGCCGGTGACGTGGCCGCGCACCTGGCGGCGCGCGGCGTCTTCGTGTCGCACGGCGATTTCTACGCGTCGACCGTGGTGGCGCGGCTGAAGCCCGGCCCGGGTGGCCTGGTCCGCGCCGGCTGCGCCTGCTACACGACCGAGGACGAGGTCGACCGGCTCGTCGACGGCGTCCGCAGCCTCGGGCCCGCGTGACGGCGGGTCAGCGGAACAGGAACAGGCCGCCCAGCACGCCGCCGACCACGCCGCCGACGGGAAACCCGATCGCGAAGCCCACCAGGCCGGGGTCGTCGCACCCGCCGCAGTCGCCGTCGATCGCGGCGCCGAGGTAGCCGCCCGCGAACGCCCCACCCACCGCGCCGACGGCCGCGCCTGCGATCCGGCGCCCAATCCGCGCGCCTTTCGATCGGTCGGGCCGCGGCGTCGCCGGCTGCTTGCGGACGGCCGACGCGACCGCCGCCGGTCCGCCCGGGGCGGAGGGCTCGAGGACGCGAATCTCACCCGCCTCGAACAGCCGCGCCACGGTCGCCGCGATCGGCCCGGGGGTCGGCTCGGCCGTCGCAATTCCGGGTCCCGCCAGCGCCGCGCTCAGGGCGGCAATGGCAATCGTTCGACGTCTCATCACAAGTCCTCCAACCGGTCATGCGAACCACGGCCGATCCTCGGCTCACGCATCCACCGGCTTACCGGCGACGTAAGCGCTTACGTGCGACGAAAGCGCGTCCGGCACGGATCGCGCGATTTTCGCAGCAATCGTGCGCGGCACTCCTGGTATCGAAGTTGCCTTTGAGCGGGCATCCACCCGCTGCGGATGGATGGGCGCAGAGCACCAACCGGGGTGCGGAGACACACTGAATGGGCGTTCGGTGGCAGGAGCGTTCCGGGGAAGTTTTCTGCGTCCCTTCATCCGCAGCGGGTGGTCGTTCGATGGGCCAACGGCGCCCACAGGTGTGTGCGTCGCACCCCCAGCCGCCCGCGGGACGGCGCCGCGACGCGCCCAGCGTCGCGAACAGCAGCCGGCCCGCCTAAAGGGCGGCCTCGCGGCCGCGCGTGAGAGCGCGGCCGCAAACCCAACAGCGTGCGGAGACACACTGAATGGGCGTTCGGTGGCAGGAGCGTTCCGGGGAAGTTTTCTGCGTCCCTTCATCCGCAGCGGGTGGTCGTTCGATGGGGTTGGCCATGAACGACCACCGTTCTGACGACGTCTGACGGCCTCGACGACCGCTCCCACGACATCTCACTGCCAATCGCCGCGCTGGTGCGCGCGGCGGCGCCGTCCCGCCGGCGGCGCTGCTAACATCGCGGGCGATGGCTCCACCGCGCTCGCTGCGCGAGGTCGCGCTCGAGCGCACCTTCTCGCTCTACTTCTCCCACTTCGCGCTCTGGCTGGCCCTGATGCTCCCGGTCGTGGCGACCGGGTCGCTGATCTTCCTGGCCGTGCGCACGGCCATCACCGGGACGCTCGGCCCCGACGCCGCGGCGGAAACGGTGCAGGGATCGATGGCCGCCGCCTGGACGGCCGTGCTGGTCTGGGGACTCGCCGGCGTCGGCGGTGGACAGATCTGCGCCCTGCTCGTGCTCGACCGCCGGGCCCATCCCGGCGTGAACATGGTGCTGCTGGCGGTGCTGCGCCGGGCGCCGCGACTGCTGGCGACGGCGAGCGTGCTGGTCGTGGTGATCGGCGCCGCCGGCCTCGCGGGACTGATTGTGGCGGCCGGCCTGATCTACCTGCCGCAGCTGGCGCTGCCGGCGCTCGGCGTCTCGATCGGGACGGCGCGGACGCTGTCGCTGCTGATCACGCTGCCGATGCTGGTCGCCGGCCTGGCGCCGGCGCTGTGGGCGCTGGCCCGGTACGCGCTCGCGCTGCCGTTGTCGGCCATCGCCGAGGCATCGCCCTTCGCGGTCCTGAGCCTGTCGCGACGACTGAGCCGCGGACACGCCGTGTCGATCGTCGGCCTGCTGGTGGTGACGCTGCTCGCCAACTCGGTCCTGGTGCTGCTCGGCCGCGCGGCGGGCTCGCTCGTCACGCTGCTGTTCTGGCGCGAGCAGTTCCGGCCGATCTTCGGGGCCGGCCCGCTCGATGCGGCGTCCACCGGCGCCGGCGCGTGGATCCAGCTCGGCGCGACCATCTTCGCGAACCTGCTGACGGCGCCGCTGGTCCTGCTGCCGCTGGCGGTGCTGGCGGTGGAGCTCACTCGCGAGGAGCGGCACGCGGACGTCCACTGAGACGGCCGCTCGACGCACCCCCACGAACGAAAATCGCCGGATGGTCGGTGGACCATCCGGCGAGGGGGAGGCGAACGAAGCGGACCGTCGACTAGCGCGGCGCCTGCACGGCGATGCGGATGGTCTTGCGGTACTTGATCGGCTTGCCGTCGGCGGTCGCCGGCTGGTACTTCCAGCCCCTGGCCGCGCTGGTCACCATGCTGTCGTAGACCGGGTGGATGGGCGTCGTGAACTTCGCGTCCGAGACCTGGCCCGTCTCGTCGATCGTCAGCTCGAGGACGCCGGCCTTGAGCTGCGTCATGCGGAGCAGGTTCGACGGAATCGGCGGCACCTTCTGCAACACCGCGACCGGCGGGACCACCACCGCGGCCTTGGCGACTGCCTCGACGGGCGCGGCGGCTGGCGCGGCGGGGGCCGGCGCGGCGGCGGATGCCGACAGATCCAGGAAGCCCTTGGCGAGCGTGCCGAGGTCGCTCAGCTTGCCCTGCATGTCCGGGTCGGCCAGCATCTGCATCAGCTGCTCGAAGCCCGCGCGCGCGTCGGCCGTTTCCTTCTTGTCGTAGGCGGCCTTCGACTCGGCGTAGAGCGTCGTGGCGATCTGCGGCAGCAGCTCGCGGCGGACCTCGGTGAACGCGGTGACGACGCGCGGCGGCGTCGAGCCGGCATCCAGCGTGTAGAGCGGGTCGCTCTTCACCACGATGCCCATCGCCACCCGCGCTTCATCCTTGCGGCCGAGCGCCAGCAGGCAGAGGAAGCGGTATTCCTCGACGTCGCGGGCGTCCGTCGCCGACAGCGCCGCCTTGTTCGAGGCGAGCTGCTGCAGGGTGGTGAGCGCCTCGTCGTAGGCCGCCGCCTGGTACTGCGTGCGGGCGCTGGCGAGCAGATCCTGCGCGCCGGCGAGGTGCGGGATCGACATGAGGAGCAGCGTGGCCAGCATCAGCGCCCACAGCATCGTCGGATGCAGCGTCACCGGGGCTGGAAGCGCGTGCGCGCGCGTTGTCGACATGGGGCGAGTGGGCTTCATGACAGTCCTCGAACGGTCGGTCTTCACTTCTTCGTGAGCGTGACGGCCAGGCGCGTCGCCTTGCCGCTCGCAACGGTTACCATCTGTCGCAGTTCCTGGAACTGCGGGTTGCGGAAAATCACTTCGTGCGTGCCGACGGTCACCGACGCGTTGGCAATCGGCGTCTCGCCGAGGCTGCGGCCGTCCAGGTAGACCTCAGCCCACGGCGCCGCGTTCAGGTTGACCGTGCCGTCCGGCACGTTCACTTCGATGCGGGCGAGGCGGCCGGCGGCGACGTCGACACGCTTCGCAGTGGAGTAATCGGCAGCACGGAGCTGAAGGTCATAGCTGCCCGGCGCGAGGGTCAGCCGGCGGCCCGACGTGCCGATCTGGCGGCCGCCCTGGAGCACCTGCATCTCGATCGGGGCGTCGACCAGGACCCAGCCGCTGCTGGGCTCGGCGGCGGCGGCCGTCGAGGCCTCGGCGACCTGCGGGCGATCCAGCGACAGGCGCAGCGTGGCGGTCGCGCCCGCTTCGACCTGGACCGACTGCCTGGCGTTGGCGCCGTCGGTGCCGGTCACCGACACGGTGTGCGAGCCGGGCGAGAGGTCGAGCACGGTGATCGGCGTCACGCCGGCCGGCTTGTTGTCGACGAGCACCTTGGCGCCGGCCGGATCCGAGCGCACGAACAGGCTGCCGGTCTGGACGGCGCGGTCGAGGTCGATGCTCTGCGTCACTTCGGCGCCGGCGACGACGCCGACGGTCAGGGTGCGCGCCTTGCTGTTGGCCTCGAGGCGGACGCGGTGCGGACCGGCCGGCAGATCGAGGCGCAGCGGCGTCATCCCACGCGGGGCGTCGTCGATGTAGACGCGCGCCTGCGGCTTCGACTCGAGCGCGAGCGTGCCCTCCTTGGCCGGGGCGGTGCCGGCCGGGCCCGACGCCGTCGACGACGGGCCGCTGCTGCAGGCCGAGGCCGCGACGAGCGCGGCGCTGAACGCGATGAGTAGAGAGTGCTGGGGCTTCACAGTGTCCTCGTGCTGGCGTGGCCCGGAGCCTCGTCAGCGCTCAATGTCTACCTGACCATGTTCACGGTGACCCGGCCGGTCTCTCCGGCCTTGACGACGACGGTCTGCTTCAGCTCGCCATGCTGCGGATGCCGGAAGACCAGTTCGTGCGATCCGGCGCGAAGCGTCAGGTTGGCGATGGGCGTCTCGCCCAGGCCGCGGCCATCGACGGAGACTTCCGCCCACGGCGTCGCGTTGATGCTCAAGTTGCCTTCGGGCAGCGCGATCGTGACGCGCACGGTCTTGCCGGGCAGCACCTGCACGGTGCGCGTGGCCTGGAAGCCGAGGCTGTCGTTGCGGATCTCGATCAGGTGGCTGCCGGGGTCGAGCGCCACCTTGCCCGACGCCGACGTGCCGAGGACGCGTCCGTCTTCGACGATCTGGAGGTCTTCCGGCGCGTCGACCAGCATGAAACCGGGCGTCGGCGCCGCCGGCGCGGCGGCGGCGCTCGCGGCGGCAGCGGCCGCGGCGGCGGCGCGATCCGGCGTCGCCTTGCCCAGCTCGACGAGCTGCGCGACTTCCTTGCCGGCGACGATGGTGACCTCGAGGGTCTTGGCCAGGCCGCCGTCCGCTTCGACGCGGACGCGGTGAGCGCCGGCCGGCAGGTCGAGGCGCAGCGGCGTGCTGCCCTTCGGCGCTTCGTCGATGAACACGCGGGCCCGCGGCGCCGCATCGATCGACAGCGTGCCGGTGCTGACCGCGGCGGCGGCGGCCGGCGGCGTGGCGGGGGCGGCGCTGGTGCTGCCGCCGAACGGCTTGACGACGAAGATCACCACCGCGGCGATGGCGGCGACGGCGGCGATGCCGCCACCGATGATCAGCATCTTCGACGTGCCGCCGCTCGCCGCGTCGGCGTCATGGCTGTGCGAATCGGTGTCGTGGCCGAGCAGCGGTGAGTGGCTGACGGCGGCGGGGGCGGCGGGCTTCGCCGCCTTCACCTCGCGCGAGATGTCGCGCTTCTTCGGCGTCCAGGCCTGCGCCGGCGGCAGATCCGTGTCGGCCGGTGCCGGCGCGTCGTGGTGCATCGGCAGATCGAGGTCGGCCGGCGCGGCGGCGGTCTCCGCGACGGGCGAGGGCATCTCGGCCGTCTCTTCGACGACGGGCGGCGCGTAGGCCTGGTGCGATCCGGAGTGGCGGGCCACCGGCGCTGGCGACTCGAATGCGGCCGGCGGCGTCCACGGCGTCTCGACCGCGGCCCTGGCGACGGGCAGCTCCGGCTCGGGAGCCGGCGGCGGCACGGCGACCGGCGCCGGCGCGGGCGGGGCGGCCGCCTGCGGCGCCGGCATGCTGATCATGGTGGCCGGTTCGGCCTCGGTCTCGCCGGCGGCGCGCGCCACGAGATCGGCGACGACGTCGGGCGTGGCGACGAGTCCGGCGCTGGCGATGGCTTCGTCGAGCGCGGCCTGCGCGTCGATCGCCGAGGCGAACGGTCCGCCGAGGCGCAGCGCGCGCGTCAGCCAGCTGACGATGGCCGGGTGCAGCGGCTGCGTGCGGCCTTCAGTGCCGATCTCTTCGGCGCTGTTCAGCAGCGTCGCGAACGGCGGCGGATACTGGCGGTCGTAGATCGAGCGGCCGCTCACCAGCGTCAGGCCCAGATAGCCGAGCTGATACACGTCCGAGGCCTGCGTGAACGCTTCACTGCCGTCCGACGGCAGCGCCAGGCGATAGTCCTGCCACGCCTGCTGCGGCGTCAGGCCGAGGGAGGCGAGGCCGGCGCCGGCGACGTATTCGGTGATGACGATGCGGCCCGACGGCGTGACGACGACGCGCTCGGGGTTCAGCGATCCGTGGCTCAGATCGCCGCCGACCGCGTGCAGCTGGGCGACGGCGGCGACCATCTGCTGCAGCATGCACATCGCCACGATCAGCTCGATCGCGGCGCCGTTGTTCTGCGCCGAACGGAGCAGCTCCGAGAGCCGCTGCCCGTCGGCATAGTTCGAGACGATGGCCAGGGCGGCGTTCTGGCCGGCCGGACGATCGATCTGGCGCACCCGCGCGTAGGCGGCGTGGCGGAAGTCCGCGAGACGGCGCTGGCGTTCCCTCACCGCCGCTTCGAATGCCGGCGACGACGCGAGTTGCGGTCGCAGCCGGAGCATCTCCAGGCGGTCACCCGACTTCTTGTCGAAGCCGAGGACCCGGTAGCCGAGCGCGTCCGAGAACGGCGCGACCGTCGCGGGTGACTTTGGGGGGAGCGCACTCATGGCAGTACAGACATCGGCACAGTTCCGCTCTTGGCTCAACGCGACTGCGGCGTTTGGAGCGACCCGGCCGAATGGGGCGCCCTGGCATGCCGCTCTGCACAGGTGTGTCGCGGGCGCCCACGACAGTGCAAGGCGCACGCCACCACCGGCGGGACCGCCAAACGGGTGCAATCCGCGCGTTTCTGGCCCTTTCTGCGCAGGATCTCGACGGCCGCCGACAAAACTGGCGTCGGACTGACGACGGGGGGGTCGGCCGGTCGGCGCGACCCTCGGCGGGCCGCGCCCACCGGGCTGTTCCGATAAGATCGGTCCCCGTGAGGTGTGTCGAATGGCCGCTAGCCGCGTTGCCGCCCTATCCCTCTGCCTGGTGCTCGCGATGACCACCGCAGAGATGCAGATCCGCTATCCCGAGACCCGCAAGACCGACCAGGCCGACGACTACTTCGGCCGGACGGTCGCCGATCCCTACCGCTGGCTCGAGGACGACAACAGCGCCGAGACCGCGGCCTGGGTCGAGGCCCAGAACAAGGTCACCTTCGACTACCTGGCGAAGATCCCGGCCCGCGAGCCGTTGAAGGCGCGGCTGACCACGCTGTGGAATTTCGAGCGCTACGGCACGCCGAGCCGCGAGGGCGAGTTCTACATCTTCGCGCGCAACGACGGGCTGCAGAACCAGTCGGTCGTCTACCGCGCGAAGACGCTCGATGCGGCGCCCGAGGTGCTGATCGATCCGAACACGCTGTCGGCCGACGGCACGGTCGCGCTCGCCGACACCGCGTTCACCGACGACGGGCGCCTGATGGCGTACGCGCTGGCGAAGAGCGGATCCGACTGGCACGAATGGCGCGTGCGCGAGGTCGCGACCGGCAAGGACCTGGCGGACGTCGTGGAGTGGTCGAAGTTCTCCGGCGCCGCCTGGCTCAAGGACGGCTCGGGCTTCTACTACGGCCGCTTCGACGCGCCGAAGGCCGGCGACGAGCTGCAGGCCGTGAACCAGAACCAGCGCATCTACTTCCACAAGATCGGGACGGCGCAGACCGCGGACGCGCTCATCTACGAGCGCCCCGACCACCCGACGTGGGGCTTCAGCCCCGTGGTCACCGACGACGGCCGCTACCTGCTCGTCTACCAGAGCGAAGGGACGGAGAACAAGAACCGCATCTTCGTGCAGGACCTGTCGACGCCGGGATCGAAGCTGCAGCCGTTCCTCGACACCTTCGACGCCTACTACAACGTCGTCGGCAACGACGGCGACACCTTCTACGTGGCGACCGATCGCGACGCGCCGCGCGGCAAGCTGGTCTCGATCGGGCTGGCCGCGCCGCAGCCGGCGGCGTGGAAGCCGCTGATCGCCGAAGGCCGGAACCGCGACGTCCTCGACGCGGTCACGATGCTCGGCGATCGCTTCGTCGTCACCTGGCAGATCGACGCGCGCCATGCGCTGCGCGTCTACGATCTCAAGGGCACGTTCGAGCGCGAGGTGGCCCTGCCGACGCTGGGCTCGGTCGGCTTCTCGTCGCACCGGCGCGATCGCGAAGGGTTCTACTCGTTCACGTCGTTCACCTATCCGTCGGCGGTCTATCGCTACGATCCCGCCGCCGGCACCAGCGCGCCGTTCCGCGCCCTGAAGCTGGCCTTCACGCCGTCGGACTTCGAGACCACGCAGGTCTTCTACACGTCGAAGGACGGCACGAAGATCCCGATGTTCATCACCGGCCGCAAGGGCTTCGTGCGCGACGGCAAGGCGCCGACCATCCTCTACGGCTACGGCGGCTTCAACATCTCGCTCACGCCGGCGTTCTCGGTCGGCACGGTGGCCTGGCTCGAGCACGGCGGGCTCTACGCCGTCCCCAACCTGCGCGGCGGCGGCGAGTACGGCAAGGTCTGGCACGACGCCGGCCGGCTGCAGCACAAGCAGAACGTGTTCGACGACTTCATCGCGGCCGCCGAGTACCTGATCACGGAGAAGTACACCTCGACGCCGCGGCTCGCGATCTCGGGCGGCAGCAACGGCGGCCTGCTGGTCGGCGCGGCGATGACGCAGCGGCCGGATCTGTTCGGCGCGGCGCTGCCCGCCGTCGGCGTGATGGACATGCTGCGCTTCCACAAGTTCACGATCGGCTGGGCGTGGAAGTCGGACTACGGCAGCAGCGAGACCAAGGACGGCTTCGACACGCTGATCGCGTACTCGCCGCTGCAGAACCTGAAGCCGGGGACGAAGTACCCGGCGACGCTGGTCACGACCGGCGATCACGACGATCGCGTGGTGCCGGCGCACAGCTTCAAGTTCGCCGCCGCACTGCAGGCGGCGCAGGCCGGCCCGGCGCCGGTGATGATCCGCATCGAGACCAAGGCGGGACACGGCGCCGGCAAGCCGACCAGCAAGCAGATCGCCGAGCGCGCCGACGTGCTGGCCTTCACCTTGCGCGCCCTCGGCGTCGAGCTCGAGGCGGGGCCACGCTCGAACCCGTGATCGGGCGGTCCTACGGGTGCTTGCGGCGGACCGGTCCGAGATAGCGATCGAACCAGGGCAGGACCGCGGCGGCGGCGTCGTCGATGGTCATGGCGTGTCCGGTTTCGAGGACCAGGTGCTGCTTCTGATCCGGGGCGGTGCCCAGCGCGTCGAAGAGCGGGCGCTGCGCCGTGTCGATCGGCATCCCGAAGTCGTAGCGGCCGTTGAGCAGCATCGTCGGCACGTGGATGCGCGGGGCGTAGTCGATGGCCCGGTTCTCAGGCGTCTCATCGCCCCAGATGCCGGTGCCCTGCAGGACGCTGGCCTTCAAGCGCGGCTCGAGCGCGGTGAGGATCGCGCCGGCGTCGGCGCCGGAGCTGATGCCGTAGAAGCCGATGCGGCCGCGATCGATGTCCGGCCGCGAGTCGAGATAGTCGATGCCGCGCCCCAGCTCCCGCGACCACGCGATGCGCTGTCCCCGGCGCCCGTTCTCGCCGAGATCGTCGTCGCTGGCGCGTTCGTAGGTGCCGTCGTAGATCGGATACAGCAGGGCCCGGCCGCTGCGCATGATGAACGCCGCCTGGCTGATCGACAGGTCGCGGCTCGATCGCAGCAGGAAGGCGTCGGCTGCCGGAAAGAAGACGACCGCCTGATAGGGCGGCTCGCTCCCGATGGGCAGGAAGAGAAACGCGCGCAGGCGGCTCTTGCCGCCGGCCGCGTCGATCGTCACGGTGATCCGCGTCCACGCGGGGGTGACCACGGTGGCTTCGACTACGGGGCGCAGAGGGATCGGGTCGTAGGCGTACTGCTGGCGGATGGCCGCGAAGACGTCGTCCGTGACCGGCCGCAGCGTCCGGCCGTCCGGGACCATCTCGTCGAGGCGCACGGCGCCCATGACCCCTGGGGGCGGCGGACGCAGGTAGCGCACGAGCCGAAGGCCGAAGGTGGCCGCTCGCTCGAACGGCGATCGCACGTCATAGGTGGCGAACACGTAGCGCGGCTCGTTCCAGGCGCCGCCCAGGAGTCCGCGGCTGGCGCCTGCCGCCGTCGAGCACCATTCCTTGACGTTGCCGGCCATGTCCTGCGTGCCGAAGGGGCCCAGTCCGTTCGATCGGCCGACGGCGACCGGCCCCACACCGCCGAAGTTGCTGACGCCGAGGATGTCGGTGAAGCGTCCGAGCGCCGCCGCCCGGTACCAGTGATGCAGCGTCGGCAGGCTCTTGCCCCTGAAAGCGGCGTAGGCCGATGCCTCGTACCAGCTCACGCCGCCGACCGGGAGATCCGCGTCTCCGTCGGGAAAGCGTCCCGCCGTCCACGTCGAGGGACCGGGCTGGCCGCTTCGATCCTGGAAGCGCCCGATGGCGTCGTCCCATGACAGCTCGCGGCCGGCGTCCACGAACGGCTCGCGCCAGAATTCGCGCCGCCGGTAGCCGCCCTGATCCACGAACGCCTGGAAGTCCCGATTGGTGACCTCGAAGCGATCCATCCAGAAGTCGTCGAGTGTCCCGGGGCCTCCTGGTGACGCCGGCAGTCCGCGGCCGACCACGCGGACCATCCCGGGCGGCATGGTCCCGACGGGGTCGAGGCGATAGCGCTGGAGCGGCATGCTGGCGGCCACCTCCAGCGACTCGAACCCCGGCTTGGACAGCCGCATGCGGAACTGTCCGCGAGGGACGCGGACGCCGTCGAGCGGCCTTTCCAGCACATTGGGATCCTAAGCTTAGAATTCCACGTGGACAAGTTGTCGCG
>JADMIO010833474.1_pt1 | contig 52162 bp, 55 predicted proteins | sample 8958161 | NCBI WGS metagenome assembly JADMIO01 (sample SAMN16585339, study PRJNA669376) | soil metagenome | isolation source: Crop rotation soil | place: USA: Cullars Rotation, Alabama | collected 2011
CGCGACAACTTGTCCACGTGGAATTCTAAGCTTAGGATCCCAATGTGCTGGAAAGCAAGGCGCGCCAGGGCGTGCTCGAGTTGCTGCTGCTGAATCATCCGCTCGACTGTCCGATCTGCGATCAAGCTGGCGAATGTTACTTGCAAGACTACGCGTTCGAATACGGGACGCGGACGGCGCGCACCCAGGAGCCGCGTCGGAAGCTGCTGAAACGCGTCGACGTCGGACCGCGCGTCGTCCTCGATCAAGAACGCTGTATCCTCTGTCGCCGCTGCGTCCGCTTCTGCAAGGAGATCACCGAAACGCGCGAGCTCGCCGTCTTCAACCTCGGCGATCGCTCCGTGATCGACACGTTTCCCGGCGAGCCGCTCACCAACGACTATTCGATCAACACCGCGGACATCTGCCCCGTCGGCGCGCTGCTCAGCAAGGACTTCCACCACAAGATGCGGGTGTGGTTCCTCGACGAGACCGAAAGCGTCTGCCCGAACTGCGCCAACGGCTGCAACATCAAGGTCGGCGCTGCGCGCGGCACCGTCCACCGATTTCTTCCGCGCCGCAATGACGCCGTGAACGAGACGTGGATGTGCGACGGCGGCCGGCTCGGCTACCGTTACGTGAACGAGAAGCGACTGCGCGCGCCGCTGCTGCGGCGCGGTGCCGTGCTCGTGGAAACGTCGTGGGGCGAGGCGCTGGACGACGCGGCACGGCTGCTCTCGGAGCTCACGCGTCGCGACGGCGCCGCCGCGCTGGCCGCGATCGTCTCGCCCCATCTCACCAACGAAGAGCTCTTCACGCTCGGTCAGCTGATCGTCGGCGGTTTCCGGATCGAGCAGCGCGACGTCGCCGTTCCGCTCGGCCCGTCGGACGATTTCCTCATCAAGCCCGAGAAAGCGGCGAACGGTCGTGGCGCGCGCGACCTTCGCCTCGCAGCCGCGCCCGGCGAGATGGATCTCGAGGCCATTCGCCGCGGCATCGAGGCCGGAACGATCCGCGGCCTCTTCGTAACCGGTACGGACGTCTGGAACATCTGGGGCGAGGCGGCACCGACGCTGTTCGCCAAGCTCGACGTCCTGGTCGTGCAGACGCCGAACGCGCACCCGCTCGCCGAGATCGCGCACGTGGTGCTGCCCGGCCTGACGTTCGCCGAGAAGGACGGCACCTTCACCAACTTCGCCGGCCGCGTACAGCGCATCCACCGGGCGCTCGATCCCGGCACGCAACCGAGCGACGGCGAGATCTTCGTGCAGCTCGGGCGGCGGCTCGGGATGGAAGTGGTCCCAGGGCTCTTCGAGCCGCGAGCGATTTTCGCCGCGATCACGCGGCAGGTGCCCGCGTACGGGGCGCTGTCGTGGGACCGGCTCGGTGCGTTGGGCGCGTCCGTCGAGGTGCCGACGGGTGACCGACGCGAGACCTCGACGGCGGAAGGCTGAGTGGCCGGGAACATCGTCACCGTCGAACGTCCGCCGCGTCCGCGCGCGATGGACACGCTCGGACCGTTGGCGATCCTGCGCGGCCTGATCGTGACGGCATCGCATTTCTTTCGTAACTTGATGGGATTCCTCCGCGGGAAACCGACCATCTTCACTGTGCAGTATCCGGAAGAGTTGCAGGCCTTGGCGCCGGCGTTTCGCGGCATGCCGGTGCTGGTGCAGATGCCGAACGGCAAAGAGCGTTGCGTTGCGTGCGGGCTTTGCGAGTGGGCCTGTCCGGTCGATTGCATCACCATCTACCCCGCCGAAACGGCCGACGACATCGAGCGCTATCCCCGTATCTTCGACATCGACATGTCGCGCTGCATGTTCTGCGGTCTCTGCGAGGAAGCCTGTCCCGAAGAGGCGATCGTCATGAGCCAGCGCGTCGCGATTGCCACGACCGAATGGCGCGGCAGCCTCTGGCACAAGCAGGATTTGCTGGTGCCGGTCGCCGAGCTCGGCACGCGTCTCGGCCACATTCGGCGCGGCTACGAGCGGACCGGCATGCCGCCGGTCGCCCCAGTCCGGGAGAAGGCGTGAGCGAAGCCGAGGACCTGCAGCATCCCGTGCTGGTCCGGCTGCGCGAGCGGTTCGGCGCCGACGTCATCGGCACGCACGCGTGGCGCGGCGACCTGACGGCGGAGGTGGCGCCCAACCGCCTCGTCGACATCGCGCGCTTCTTGCGCGACGACCCCGAGCTCGCCTTCGATTTCCTCGCCGACGTCACCGCCGTCGACTATCTCGGCAGCGTCCCGCGCTTCGAGGTCGTCTACCACCTCAAGTCGATCGCGCGCGGGCACAGGCTGCGCGTCAAGGCGCGCATCTCGGAGGACGACCCGCGCATCCCGAGCCTGGTCGACGTCTGGCGCGGTGCCGACTGGCTCGAGCGCGAGACCTGGGATCTCTACGGCATTCGCTTCGACGGTCACCCCGATCTCCGCCGCATCTATCTGTACGAAGAGTTTCAGGGCCACCCACTGCGCAAGGACTACCCCAAGGAGAAGCGGCAACCACTCGTGAGCCGCGCCGACTTGGATCCGCCGCAGGCGGAACGTCAGGAGGACCGCGATCGTGCGCGATACGGACGCTGGCACTAATCCTGTCGCGCCGACGGACGAGCTGCACGCCGAGCCCCTCGAGATCCAGATGGGGCCGTCGCATCCTGCGACGCACGGCACCGTCCGCATCTCTCTGAAGCTCGACGGCGAGCGCATCGTCGATTGCGACGTCCAGGTCGGCTACCTGCACCGCGGCTACGAGAAGGAATGCGAGAGCGGGGAGTGGTATCAGGCGGTGCCGTACACCGACCGTCTGAACTACGCGAGCCCGATGATCAACAACGTTGGGTACTGCCTCGCAGCCGAGAAGCTGTTCGGCGTCACGGTGCCGCCGCGCTGCCAGTATTTGCGCGTGATCGCATCGGAGATCTCGCGCCTCAGCGACCACTTCACCTGCATCGGCGCCAGCGCCATGGAGCTCGCTGCCATGACGCCGTTCCTGTACGGCGTCCAGGCGCGCGAGCACATGTGGGATCTGCACGAGGCGCTGTGCGGCGCGCGCGTGACCACCAACTACGTGCGCATCGGCGGCCTGCAGAGCGATCTGCCGCCGGGCTTCGTCGACCTCTGCCGGCAGAAGCTCGATGCGGCGCTCGCGATCTTCGCCGACGTCGACCGGCTGCTCACGCAGAATCCGATCTTCCGCGAGCGCATGGAAGGCACCGGCAAGCTCCCGGCCGCCGACCTGATTGCCTACGGCGTCACCGGCCCGCTGCTCCGCGCCGCCGGCATCTCCTACGACGTTCGCAAGGCCGAGCCCTATCTCGTCTACGACCAGCTCGATTTCGACGTGCCGGTCGGCTCGAACGGCGACAACTACGACCGCTACCTGGTACGCGTCGAGGAGGTGCGCCAGAGCGCCCGCATCATCCAGCAGTGCCTCCGCGATCTCCCCGACGGGCCGATCGACGTCGACGATCCCCGCTTTCGCTGGCCGGCCAAGACCAAGGTCTTCAACCGCATGGAAGAGCTGATCGATCAGTTCAAGCTGGTCACCGAAGGGATGCGTCCGCCGGCCGGCGAGGTGTACCAAGCCGTCGAGGGCGCCAACGGCGAGCTCGGGTTCTACCTGGTCAGCAACGGCACCGGGAAGCCGTGGAAGTGCCGGTGCCGCGCGCCCAGCTTCAGCAACACGCACGCGATGCGCGACATGGTGCGTGGCGCGTTGCTGGCCGACATCGTGCCCACCTTCGACATGATCAACATGATCGGCGGCGAGTGCGATCGATGAGCGAGCACGCGACCCATTCCCTCTCCGATACCGTCAAGCAGCGGATCCTGGCGGAGGTCCCGAAGTATCCCGACCCGCGCTCGGCGCTGTTGATGGCGTTGCACTTCATCCAGGAGGAGATCGGCCACGTGCCGTTCGAGGTGCAGCGCGAAGTCGCGGCCCTGCTCGGCATCCGCCCGATCGAAGTCCGTGAGGTCGTCACCTTCTATCCGATGTACCACGAGCACCCGGTCGGCAGGCGCAACATCCAGGTGTGCGTCAACATCGCCTGCGCGCTCGCCGGCGCGCGCGACGTGGTCCGCGGCCTCGAGCGCCGGCTCGGGATTCGCTCGGGGGAGCGAACCGCGGACGGCGCCTACTCGATCGAGGAAGTCCAGTGTCTCGGCTCCTGCGGGACCGCCGTGTGCGTGATGGTCAACACCGAACCGTTCGTCGAGAACGTGCAGCCCGATCGCATCGACGAGCTGCTGCGGACGATCGGCTGACATGGTCGCCGAGCGCTATCTCCTGCCGCCGGAGGGAGCCGACTGGCGTTCGCTCGCCGCCTATCGGCAGACGGGCGGCTACGAGGCCGCGCAACGCGCGCTCACCCAGCTGACCCGTGAAGCGGTCATCGAGGAGGTGAAGGCTTCCGGGCTCCGCGGCCGCGGCGGCGCCGGCTTCAGCACGGGACAGAAGTGGAGCTTCATGCCGAAGCCTGGCGGTCCAAAACCGACGTTCATCGCCTGTAATGGTGACGAAAGCGAACCGGGCACCTTCAAGGACCGCCAGATCCTCGAGAAGAACCCGCATCTCCTCGTCGAGGGGCTGATCATCACGGGGCATGCGATCGGCGCCAAGGCGGCCTACGTGTACCTGCGGGGCGAGTACGTCCTGGCATTCGCCACGCTCGTCCGCGCCATCGAAGAAGCGCGCCAAGCGGGGTTCCTCGGACCGCGCCATTTCGGGGTCGAGCGCGAGTTCGACGTTCACGTGATGCGCGGCGCCGGCGCCTACATCTGCGGCGAAGAGACCGGCATGATCGAGTCCGCGGAAGGCAAGAAGGGCCAGCCGCGCAAACGCCCGCCGTTCCCCGCCGTCTATGGTCTCTGGGGCTGTCCGACGACGGTGAACAACGTCGAGACCATCTCGCACGTGCCGGCGATCATGCGCCGCGGTGCCAATTGGTTCAAAACCATCGGCACCCCGACGAGCACGGGCAACACGCTCTTCGGCATCAGCGGCCACGTCAACCGGCCAGGCGTGTACGAGCTACCGCTCGGTACCACGCTGCGCGAGATCATCGAGGTGCACGCGGGCGGCGTCCGCAACGGCAACCGCTTGAAGGCCATCATTCCCGGCGGCGTCTCCATGCCGGTGCTGTCGGCGGAGCAAATCGACGTCCGCATGGATCACGACTCCCTGAAGCAAGCGGGCACGCTGCTCGGTACCGGTGGGATCGTCGTGATGGACGAGACCGCGTGCATGGTGCGCGCCGCCATCGTCATTGCGCGCTTCTTTCGACACGAGACCTGCGGCCAGTGCACGCAGTGCCGCGAAGGTACGGCCTGGCTCTACAAGCTGCTCCGTCGCATCGAGAATGGGCAGGGTAGCCTCGCCGACCTCCAGACGATCGATCAAGTCGGCGGCTACATGGAAGGCCAGACGATCTGCGCGCTCTCCGATGCGGCGGCCTGGGCGGCGACCGGCTTCCTCCGGCGGTTCCGGCCGGAGTTCGAGGCGCACGTCAGCGGGGGAGGCTGCCCGCTACCCGGGAGCTTCGAGCCGTGACCGCGCCCCGGATCGTGCGCAACGAAGTCGTGCAGTGCTTCGGCACGCCGAACGTGACGATCGGCAGCGTCAACGAGCCGCGCGAGCTCGAAGAGCACGGGCTCCGCTTCAACGAAAAGTGGATCTATCGCTTGCCGCGGCCGACGGCGGACGCGCCCGTGGAACGGCACGTGTACTGGCTACGATACGATTTCGTCCAATCGTATCTGGTTGGAGCAGGAGGCGTCGTGACGCCAGAAGATCTCAGCGCCTGCTCCGCCGCGGTGGCCAGTCGGCGGTATGTTCCACCGCCGACAGCGCTCCCCTCGACGCGGTAGCGTACCCGGCGCTTTTGCACCGCGGGCGGTGCGTCGGGTCAGGATTTCTTGCTGCGCCGCCGTCCGCGCGAGCGGTGGTAGCGATCCAATCCCTCGTTCAACAGCGCCAGAATCACCTCGCGCTTCTTGGCTTTCAGGTCCTTGGCGAGGCGGTCGATCCGGGTCGTGAGCTCTTTCGGAACGTACAGCGCGAGCAGCTTGGTCTCGCCCTCCTTCTCGCGTCCGTACAGGTCTTGCAACCGCAGATTGGCGTTCATCCCGGCCTCCTATGAGCAGCGTCGCCGCTCGCAACGCTTGGAGCAAACTCTCCTCCTAGCTACGGAGTGTAGCGGCGACATAGCTAGCAGACAAGGGTAAGGCTGTAGACGGGAGCATGAGTAGTTGCACTAGCTTTCTCCTTTCGATCGATACGTCAGAACGAAAGTATGAAGGCGATAGGGAAGTCGTATGCCTTCGGGACGTGTGCGCGTTCGCCGTGCGACCGGTCGCTCCCGCGCATGACGACGTTCGCCGGGCGTCATTCCCTCGACGCCTCGGCACGAAAGTGTCGCCATCGCCGTTGCGGTGTGCGCCAGCGTCCGTCGAGCGCAATGGTATTGCGAGCCGGAACAGCGGCGCTCCGGAGGCATGAGGCTTGCTTTTGACCGTCGCATGCCTGCTACCGTTTCGATCCTCGTCCCCGCCTACAACGCCGCCGCTACCATCGACGAAGTTCTGGAGCGCATCGAGCGCGCCGATCTCGGATATCCCGGCCTCCGTCGCGAGATCATCGTGGTCGACGACGGTTCGACCGACGGTACCGCAGACCGCCTGCGGGAGGCGTCGACTTTGGGCGCGATCCGCGCCTGCTTTCACCCCGAACCGCTGGGGCAGGGCGCGTGCCTTTCGACGGGCCTCGCCATCGCGACCGGTCAGATCGTAGTGATCGCCGATGCGACGCTGTCGTATGATCCGGCCGACCTCGGCCACCTGGTGGCCCCGATCCTCGCCGGCGACGCCGACGTGGTCTACGGCTCGCGCTACGTCGCGCCGGCTCACGAAGTGCCTCGCCTGTCAGATCGCATCGCGGATCGCATGCTGACGGCGGTTTCGAACGGCCTCACCAATACCGCCCTCAGCGACATGACGACGCGCTCGCTGGCGTTTCGCGCGGAAGTGGTGCGCGGTGCCATCCTGCGCGCCGAGGGCTCCGGCATCGGGAGCGAGCTGGCGGCGCTTTTCACGGCCCGGGAATGCCGCATCTTCGAGGTACCGGTCACCTATCGCACGCGCCGGCGCGCCAGCGCCGGTGCGCGCTGGTTCGAGAATCTCTCGCACCTCACCATGATGGCGCGCAGTCGGCTCCGTAGCTGGCATCTGGAGCCGGTCACGCCACACCGTCCGTTCCAGGCGCCGACCGTCGCAGCGCCGCGCCACGCTCGCCTGACACGGCTGGTGCGACCGATGGACCTCATGCCGCCGCTGCCCTCGCACGCGCGGCCGAGCCTCCGCCCGCACTAGTACCCGGCCGCGGGCCGGACGTATCAGCGTTCGAGCCGTAGCGTTCCCTGCGCGAGATCCACCGAGAACCGGAACTGCGTCAGGAAGCTGAGCCCGACGATGCCGATCAAAGGCGGCTCGACGGCGTCCATGACCACGGCGTCGACATTGGCCAACCGGGCGCCGCGAATCTCCATCGCGTCGATCTCTACGAGGTGGGCATCGACTCTGCCGTTGGCGGTCGCAACGGGTACAGAGCGCTTGCTGGCGCCGACCTGCAGATTGAGGCGGCGGGCGGTACCCGGCGTCAGCACGCAGTACGACGCGCCCGTGTCGATCAACATCGGTCCGGAGATCGTGCCGTTCAACGTTCCTTCGACGATCAGGTGCTTGCCGTCGCCGCGAAGCGGAATGTCATGGCCGATCCGGCCAGTGAGCACCGGTCGCCGCGCGGGTTCCGGCTCGTCCGCGGGGACGGTCGCCCGTTCCAGGCGCACGTCGGGTTGATCCGGCGCGCATCGCTGACCGCCGGCGATCGGGTCGAGCAGGAGCGCGCCGACGATGATCGCGGCGCCGGAGAGTCGCCGCCACATGGGCGATCACGCGCCCGCGGCTTGACCCAACCGATGTTGCTCGAGGAGGATCTTCACCTTGCGAACCAGGTCGGCGCCGCTGAACGGCTTGGTGATGTAATAGTCGGCGCCGAGCGCGAGTCCTTTTTCGATGTCGTCCTGCGTCGACTTGGCGGTGAGGAAGATGACCGGAATGTGCGCGGTCCGCTCTTGGCTCTTCAGCACCTTGAACACCTCGTAGCCGTCGACCTCGGGCATCATGATGTCGAGAATGACAAGGTCGAAATCCGCATGGGCGAGGACCTGAATCGCTTCGCGACCCCCGAGGCACTTGGTCGGACGCATGCCTTCGATCCGCAAGCGCGTCTCCACCAGCTCGGCGATCATCGGATGGTCCTCGACGATCAGCACACGAGCGCCGCCTTCACCTGAACCTCCCTGTCGCTGCAATTCCATGCGGTCCTCTCGCTACGTTCTAGCTGTCGGTCGTGGGCACGAGAAGATCGTTTCTGCACCTGAACGATTCGATCGCGGCACGCCGATCGTCCGCGCGCGGCCCGTACGACACTTGTCATGCGCGCTGTGCATCATGTGCGACCGCCTCATGTGATCCCGTACTTGTCGAGCTTGCGATACAGCGTCCGCCGACTCAGACCGAGCAGACGGGCCGCTTCCATGCGCTTGCCGCCCGCGGCCTCGAGCGCCTTGCGGATCTGATCGCGTTCCGCCGCCTCGATGCTGAGATCGAAATCGGGCGAGGCTGCGATCGCGCCGAGCCCCGCACCAACGTTCGGCGGCACCGCCATCGTCGCGGGTATCGTCGACGTGCCGAGGAACGGCGCCGGCAGATGCTCCGCTAGGATGGACGATCCGCGCGCGACGATCAGCGCGCGTTCCATGACGTTCAGGAGTTGCCGAATGTTGCCGGGCCAGGGATGGCTGCGGAAGAGGTCGAGCACCGGCTCGGAGATCTCGACGACGTCCTCCTTCCCCAAGCGGCGCGCCAACCGGGCCAGGAAGTGACTGCACAGCAGCTCGATGTCCTGAATGCGCGATCGCAACGGGGGCAGCGTGATCGAGCCGACGTTCAACCGATAGTACAAGTCCTCACGGAAATCGCCCTTGTCGACCATCGTGGCGAGGTCGCGATTGGTCGCAGCGATGATCCGGATGTCGATGCGGATCGGCTCCGGCGAGCCGACGCGCTTAATCTCGCGGTTTTCGATGACCCGTAGAAGCTTGGCCTGCACGGGTAGCGGCAGCTCGCCGATTTCGTCGAGAAAGATGCTACCGCCGTGCGCCGCCTCGAAGAGCCCCTTGCGATCGCGGTCGGCACCGGTGAAAGCGCCGCGCGTGTGTCCGAACAACTCGCTCTCGAGCAAGGTCGGCGCGAGTGTGGTGCAGTTGCAGATGATGAACGGCTTCTCCTTCAACGGGCTCAGCTCGTGGAGCGCGCGGGCGACCAATTCCTTGCCGGTGCCGCTTTCGCCCGTGATGAGCGCGGTCGTGGGATAGCGCGCCAACCGTTCGATGAACGAAAAGATCTCGAGCATCTCCTGACTGCGGGCAACCATGCCCTGAAACTCGACGCGACCTTGCAGCTGCTGCTGGAGAATCTTGTTCTCGCGCGCCAATCGCCGCCGCTCGAAGACCACGTCGAGGATGCGCTCCAGGCGTCGGAAATCGATCGGCTTCTCGATGTAGTCGGTGGCGCCGGCCTGGATCGCCTCGACCGCGTCCTTGACGGAAGAGTACGCGGTCATCAGCACGAGTTGGACGTCCGGATCGTGCTCCTTGATGTGGTGGAGAAGCTCGATGCCGCTCATGCCCGGCATGCGCACATCGGACAGGATGAGGTCCACGGGAGCCTGACTCATCATGTCGAGAGCGGTCGCCGCGCGATCCGCGGTGGTGACCGTGAAATCGCGCTCGGTCAGGAACAGCTGCAGGATGCGCCGAATGTCGGGATCGTCCTCGACCACCAAGACGCGGTATTGATCTCGCAACGCCATCCACCCTCCGAGGCCACGCCGACGCACGAGGCGTGTGCTTCGCGGCACAAGATCGCAAGACGCATGCCAGGCGGTGAGACACGATGGCACACTCTCCGAACCGCGCTCCGGGTAGGGTTCACGGACTTTTTCGGGGGACGGCGCTCCGCCGCCGACGGGTTCGCACCGTCATTGCGGTGACGAAGCAGGACGTTCTCGACACCCACCTGACGTCGTCAGCGCGGCGGTGAAGCCCGCCGAGGGGGCACGTTCTTTGCTGATTCGCATCGCGCTCCCGCTATGTCCCCCGTGCTCTCCGTCGACGACGCCATCTCCCAGCCGCCTGCACGCGGCGCCGAATCGCGAACGCCGCGCATCGTCGGCGGCGTGACCGGCGGCACGCTGTGCATCGTCGCGGCGCTGGTCGCGCCGTCCACGATGGCCATCGCCTTGGGAGTCCTCGGCGGCGTGACACTTGGCCTGTCACTCGGCATGCGCGCTCAGCACCGGCGCCAAGACGGGCGCAGCAACTCGCCGAGCAGCGTTTTCGCGACGGTCGTCGAACAGTGCGAAGACGCCGTCGTTCTCACCGACCGCGCTATGCGCGTCAGCTTCGCCAACACTGCGTTCGCCGTGCTGAGCGGCCGCGCGACGTGTCCCGGCACGGGTACCACGATCGCCGAGGCGCTCGCACACCGGTTCGTCGAGGACGAGGCGTTCGCGCGCGCCGTCGCCGAGCTCGCGGTTCATCCCGAGCAAGACGGCGCCGGTGAGCTCACGCATCTCGGCACGCCGGTGCGCGCTTTCGAGTGGCGCAGCATGCCCGTGCGCGACGACGCCGACACGGTCGTCGGCCGCGCATTCGTCTTCCACGACCGCAGTCAGTCGCGCGAGCTCGCCGGCTTGAAGAGCGACTTCCTGAGCACGGTAACCCACGAGTTGCGGACGCCGCTCACGTCGGTCAAGGGCTCCCTGCAGCTCGTCCTCGGCAAGTCGAGCGCGCTGTCGCCGATTGACTGCGAGCTCTTGAACATCAGCTTGAAGAACGCCGATCGCTTGATCCGATTGATCAACGACCTGTTGGACATCTCGCGGCTCGAACTCGGCAAGATCGAGCTCACCCTCGCCAAGGTACCGACCGGGTCGCTGGTAGAGGAAGCGGTCGCCGGGCTTCGGAGCTATGCCGGCGCGCGCGACATCACCATCGCCGCCGAGATCGATCCGGACGTTCCGGCGCTCGACGCCGACCGCGATCGCCTGATCCAAGTGCTCACCAACCTCATCTCGAACGCAGTGAAGTTTTCGCCGAGCGAGGGCCGGGTGTTGGTGCACGCGACCCGCCGCGAGGAGGCCGTCGCCATCGCGGTGCGCGACTGGGGCGTCGGGATCCGAGCCGTCGATCAGAGCCGGCTCTTCCAACGGTTCCAACGGCTGAATCCCGGGCATTCGGACGAGCCGGGGACGGGTCTCGGTCTGGCAATCTCGAAGGCGATCGTCGAGCGACATGGTGGCCACATCGAGGTGGAGAGCGGGGAGAACGAAGGATCGACCTTCACGATCGTCGTGCCGGCCGCGGAGAAGACGGCCGCGATCGTCCGCGCCCACGTCGGCGACGCCGCCGGCAGCGCTCCGCCGACCGTCCTGCTGATCGACGACGACGACGCGATCGATGCGGCGCTCGCGTCGGCATGGGCCGGTCGCTATCGCCTAGTGCGCGTCCCGCGCGGCGCCGAGGCCCTCGACGTCGCCCGTCTGACGCGTCCCGACGTGGTGTTGCTCGACGTCGTCTTGCCGGATCTCAGCGGCTACGACGTCTTGCGGATCCTGCGCGGGAGCACGGCCACGGCGGATCTCCCGGTGATCATGCTGACGGTGCAACCGGAGCGAGCCCTCGCCACCAACCTCGGTGCCGTCGACGTCGTCGGGAAACCGATCGACCTCGAGCGGCTTACCAGTGCAGTCGAGCACGCGCTCGACGCGGCGCGGGCCGAGACGCCGGACGTGGATGCGATACCCAGAGCGGTGTCCCGCGGCGCCGTCCCGCGCTGAACGCGCTCGCCGCAACCACCGCGCCGGGGACGGCGCTGACGCCAAAGACGCGATCTGCGCTCGTTGCGCGCGACCGCGGTCGCGGGCCCGGCGAGCCGAACCGAGCTCGGCCTCGGTGCTGCGAGGGCGGGTAGGGGCCGCAACGGCATGATCGTGGCCCGGGACGGGCGTTACCCGTCTGGAGCGGGGCAGGGTCCGCTCGCTCTACTACGACTGCGTCACTCGCGATTGCGACCGCCGACCGTCGTGCCGCGCTTCCGCGCGAGACCCTGAATCGCGCGCCACGCCAGCTTGCTGGGATTGGCGTGACCGTTCTCCCAACGGTTCACCGTCGACACCGTCACCGCGATCGCGTGTGCGAACTCCTCCTGCGTCATTCCCAGACGAGCCCGTAGATCGCGGATCGATTGCGAGCCTTCCGCGCCGGCCTCGGGCACCGCTCCGTCCAGCGTCTCCTCTGTGTTACGATCCATGGTGCGTGCTACCTCCTGCTCATGACGCTTGGGATTCGTCCGGGTGTTGCCCTGCGGCGTTCGCCATAGCAGGCAGCAACCCTCGTGCCAGCGCCGGACCGTTGTCCTATCGAGCAAAGCTCGGAGCGAGGGGAGGCGGAGCGGCAGTCTCGTGTCGCCGGGCGGCGCTGCGGTGACGTTACGCGCCCTCCGTTGCCTTGGAGCGTTACCATTCGGTATGTGGGCCATGCGGGTTCGCATGGCAAGAAAAGAGGAGGATTCGATGACACACGTTCGCCGGTTTCGCCTTGCTGTGGTTGTCAGCGTCGTGCTGCTCAGCACCATCGGAGCCGTCGCGAGCTTCGCGGCGAGCACTCCCGAGGAGACCGTGAAGACGTATCTCGCCGCGATGAAGGATCAGAAGTTCGACGACGCTTACAAACAGATCTCGAAGGGGATGGCCGCCAACAAAGACGCGGAAGCGTGGGCCAAGGAGCAGAAGTACATCTTCCAGACCGGCGAGGTGAAGATCTTCAAGTACGAGGTGTTTCCCGGCAAGGTCGAGGGCGACAGCGCGAAGGTTCCCAACATCCTCAGCTCTCAGGACAAGTTCCTGAACCAGCTCGGCGCCGACGAGTACGAGCTCTACACGCTGGTGAAAGAGAACGGCGAGTGGAAGATCGACCAGCAGGAAATCGTCGAGAAATCCGAGCAGCCCAAGTGGTTCACCAAGAAGGCGAGCTGACGCCCCGCCGACCGGCGTTTCAGTTGACTCCCCAGCAGATCTAAGGCACTAGACGCGCGTTCCACCAGCCGGCGCGATCGTCGCTCAGTCGGCCGTTTCCCGAGCTTTCGCCAGCACGACGCAAGGAGGATTTCCATGCAGAGCACTCGACGACTATTGGCGGCGGTGAGCATCGCCGCGAGCCTTGCGATCGGCGGTTGTCATCCCGAGGTCGAGGTTCCGCCGCTCCCCGAGCAGAAGATCTCGCTCCTTGGCGATCGCTTCTTCGACGTGAAAGCGCTCTCGGCGGAACGCGCGTTGGTGGTCGGCTACCGCGGCAAGGTGCTGGAGACGACCGACACCGGCCGCACCTGGAACGTCATCCAGACCCCGACCGACCGCGCGCTCTACAACATCCGGTTCGCCGACGCGCAGAACGGCTGGATCTGCGGCCAAGCCGGCACGATTCTGAACACCAAGGACGGCGGCAAGACCTGGACCGAGCAGAAGAGCAATACCGACCAGTACCTCTTCGCGATCTACACCCTGAGCCCGACGCACGTGTACGCGGCCGGCGACAAGTCGACGATCGTGGAGACCACCGACGGCGGCAACACCTGGAAGGTCCGCAAGATCGCCCAATCGAAGGAAGGCATCAGCGACGACATCGCCTTGGCGGTGCAGGACCCGATTTTCTACGACATCGAGTTCGCCGACGACAAGAACGGGTGGATCGTCGGCGAGTTCGGGACCATCCATCACACCACCGACGGCGGCGAGACCTGGACGGCGCAACAAGAGAGCCTGCTCGGCGAGGGCATCGTCGACATCCTCGACCTTCCGACCTTCTTCGGCGTGCACTTCGTCAACAGCCAGGAGGGCATCGCGGCCGGCCTGGAAGGCAAGATCGCGCGCACCCACGACGGCGGCAACAAGTGGGCGTTCGAAACCGTCGACGAGAAGATCGCGGTGCAGGATCCGCTCTACTCGGCGTTCCTGTTCCCCGACGGCAAGGCATGGGTCGTCGGCGCCGGCGGCGAGGTGCTGACGCTCGAGCCGGGCGCGCCGGCGTGGAAACGCGCCAAGCTCGGCATGCGCTTGTACACGTGGCTGCGCGGGGTCGACTTCTTCGACCAGAACACGGGTTGGATCGTCGGCGGCTTCGGCACCATCTTGAAGACGAAGGATGGTGGCAAGACCTGGACGCCGAGTCTCGCGTAGCGCGTCCCTGACCATTCATCCGCCGCGATGGCGAATCGCGGCGGGTCCAATTGATGGTCGACCACGATCGGCCTACGATGCCGCGGCATGCGGTTCGCGAGCCCTCCATTGCAGCTCATCGGGCTCGCGTTGACGGTCACGTTGGGGGTGGGGTGCGCGGCGACGGTGAAGAAGCACGGCGGCACCCCGGTCGCGGATTTCTTCCCGCTCGCGCCCAACTCGCACTGGGAGTATCTGGTCAGCCGGCGACCACACGGTGAGCACTTCCGCTTCGCGGCGACCGTACGCCAAGACGAGTTCGCGGCTCCCAATGGCCATCACTGTCGCGTCGTCGAGGAACGCTACAGTGACCTCTCCCCCGATGAACGATTTCCCGTCGTCTATTGCGCCGAGGGTGGCTTCCTGCATCGCGTGATGTCGCTCGAATACCGGGGCGAAGCGCTCGAGGACAACGGCTTGCGCTCCGGCGAGGTCAAGTTCCTGCCGATCGATCTCGGACAAGCCTCGGCCTGGGAGGGGCTCACCAACGCCTATCGTCTCCCCGACGGATCCGGGTTCGAGGTGCGCCAGCTGCACCAGGTGTACGTTCAGCCCGAGCCGATCGACGTGCCGGCGGGACGTTTCGAGCGCTGCGCCCGCGTCGAGACGACGGCCGTCCATTCGGCGATCGCGCCGGATGGAACGCCCGTCGGTCCGCGCGTCGTGTACTACTATTCCGACTGGTACGCCCCGGGAGTCGGGCTGGTGCGTACCGAGCAGCGGAACGCCACCGCCGAGGTCCTCGCCACGATCGAGCTCGTCTCCTACCAGATTGGACGGGAGACTCCGCGGCAGTGATTCAGGTCGAGGGCCTGGTCAAGGATTTCGGCACCACGCGCGCGGTCGCCGGCGTCAGTTTCTCGGTCAAGGCGGGGGAAATCATGGGTCTCCTCGGGCCGAACGGCTCGGGCAAGACCACGATCATGCGGGTGCTCACGGGCTTCTTTCCGCCGAGCGAAGGACGCGTCGCGATCGACGGACTCGACGTCGAAGAGCATTCCTTGGCCGTCCGCGAGCGCATCGGCTACCTGCCCGAGAACGTCGTCCTCTATCCCGACCTCACGGTGCGACGCTTCCTCACCTTTTGCGCCGAGGTGAAAGGGATCGCAGCGAACGCGCGCCGCGCCCGCATCGACGAGGTGATGGCCGCGTGCGGCTTGACCGAGGTCGCCGGCAAGCTGATCGGCAAGCTCTCGAAAGGCTACCGCCAGCGCGTCGGCATCGCCCAAGCGGTGATTCACAAGCCGAAGGTACTGGTGTTGGACGAGCCCACCGTCGGGCTCGATCCACGCCAGATCGTCGACATCCGAAGCCTGATCAAGTCGCTCGGCGGCTCGACCACGATCCTGCTCAGCACCCACATCCTCCCGGAGGTGAGCGTCACCTGCGAACGGGTGATGATCATCGACTACGGACGCATCATCGCCGAGGACACGGCGGTCGGCTTGACGCGCCGGCTGCAAGGGTCCGATGAGACCCGCGCCCGAATCGCGGGGCCGCGCGCCAGCGTGCTGCAGGCGATCGAGCAGCTGCCGGGCATCGAGGAGGTGCGGTCCGAGCCCGGCACGGACGGCGTCCTCACGGTCGTCATCCGCTCCGCCGGCGGCGACGAGACGCGGCGCGCGCTCGCGGAGCGCGTGGTCGGCAACGGCTGGGGACTGCTCGAGATTCGTCCGCTGCCGATGAGCTTGGAGGACCTCTTCGTCCGCCTGGTGCGCAGCGAGCGGGACGCGTCGTCATGAGGACGCTGGCGCTCGTCCGAAAGGAGCTGGCGTCGTACTTCGCGGGTCCGCTCGTCTACGTGGTGGTGGGCGCTTTCCTCCTGGCGACCGGCTACCGCTTCTACACCACGCTCAACAGCTACGTGACGTTCGGGTTCGGCATGAACATCTTGGAGCACTTCTGGGAGGACTTCTTCGTCAACCACATCGGCTTCTATCTGCTGATCGTCGTGCCGCTCTTCACGATGCGCCTCATCGCCGAGGAGCGCCGCCTCGGCACGATCGAGCTGCTCTACACCTATCCGTTGCGGGATGTCGAAATCATGACGGCGAAGTTCGTCGCCTGTTTGCTGGTGTTCCTGGTCTTCCTCGCCGGGACGCTGCTCTACCCGGCGATCGTGTACGCGATCCAGCCGTTCGACCCGACGCCGTTCGCGGCGCGCTATCTCGGCACGATCCTCTTTCTCGCCAGCTGCATCGCCTGCGGGCTCTTCGTCTCGTCGCTCACCGACAGCCAGGTGGTGGCCTCGTCGTGCACCTTCGTGCTGCTGCTGCTCTTCTGGATCATCACCTGGAACGAGGCAGCAGTGAGCTCCTCGTTGCTGACCGCGCTCAGCCAGCTCTCGACGTTCGATCACTTCTTCAGCTTCGCCCGCGGCGTGATCGACCTGAAGGACCTGACGTACTTCGTGCTGTTCATCGCGCTCTTTCTCTTTCTGACCCTGCGGTCGATGGAGTCGCGGCGCTGGCGAGGACGGCGATGAGAGGCGGCGGCCGTCAGGTGCTGGCGCTGGTCACGGGCACGTTGGGGCTCGTCGCCTGCGGGCTGGTGATTCTGTTCATGACCTACCGCCACAACCTGCGCGTCGACTTGACCCCCGGCCGCGACTACACGCTGTCGACGCACGCCAGAAAAATCCTCGCGGAGCTCCCGGGAGACGTCCACCTGACCGTCTTCGTCCGCAGCGAGGATCCGCGCACGCCGCAGCTGAAGGATCTCCTCTACCGGGTGACCTCCGAAACCAAGCGCGTGCAGTACGACTTCGTCGATCTGAACCGCTCTCCGGCGCTCGCCAAGCGCTACGGCATCGATCGCTACGGCGCGATCGTGGTGGAAAGCGGCGCGCGGCGCCGCGACGTCTCGAATCCCGACGAGACGTCCTTGATGGCGGCGCTGCTGGCGGTCACCCGCAACCGCGAGCGCGTCGTGTACTTCGTCGTCGGTCACGGCGAGCGCTCGCCGGAGGACGCCGATCGCAAGTCGGGCCTCTCGGCTGCCAAGCGCACGCTCGAGGACGATCAGTTCAAAGTGCGGACGCTGCCGCCGCTCGGCGCCGACGGCGTCCCGGCCGACGCCACGGCCGTGGTGATCGCGGGGCCGCGCAAGGACTACCTCCCCGGCGAGCTCGAGCAGCTCGGGGCGTATGTGCGGCGAGGCGGCAACGTGCTGCTGCTCGTGGATCCCGAGACCCCGCCGTCGGTGGCGGCATTCGCGGCGGGGCTCGGCATCGTGTCGCCGGCCGAGGTCGTCGTCGACCCCGAGCATCGCCTGGCGGGCGGCGAGGGGGTCACGTTGATGGTCGCGGACATGGTGCGGTCCTTCCTGGTGAGCCGCAGTCTCGAGGCGCCGCCGGTGTTTTCCTATGCGCGACCGCTCGCTGTCGCCACCGACCGCGTCGACGACGCGATCAGTTTTCTGAAAACCAGCCCGCAGAGCTATACGGCGGCGCCCTCCGATCTCGCGCCGCACGCCGGCCGCCCGACCGGCGCCGTACCGGTCGGCGTCGCGCTCGTACCGACCGCCGATCGCGCCGGCCGCGTGATCGTGCTCGGCGACAGCGACTTCGCCAGCAACGGCGTCATCGACTATCTCGGCAACAAAGACCTCCTGCTGAACAGCATCAACTGGCTGGCGCGCGACGAATCGCTGCTGGCCGCGCGCGCCCAAACCAAAGAGGTCGGCCGCGAGCAGTTCTTCGTGACCGAGACGCAGGGGGCGTTCGCGTTCTGGTTGGCGACGGTCGTGCAGCCCGCGGTCTTCTTCGCGGCCGCCAGCATCGTCTTCGTCCGCAGGCGTCGGCAATGAGCTGGCGGCGCGTCGCGATCATCTACGCCGTCCTGGCGTTGCTGGTCGCCTGGGTCGTGGTGTTCGAGCGCGACGCGCCCGCACCGGAGACGGCGACCGTCGACCCCGGCGCCCCGAGTCAGTCGCTGCTCGGCGCCGACGCCTCGGCGGTCGCCGGGGTCCGCTTTACGCGGCGCGGGCAGGTCATCCGGGCCGAACGCGCCGACGACCGGTGGCGCGCCGTCGAGCCGCGCGGGGTGAAGGTGTCGCCGGACCTGATCGACGCGACCGTCGCAACGCTCACCGCCGGACAGCCGTCGGAGTTACTGTCGCACGAGGCCCAGGACGACCTCGCGGCCTATGGCCTCGACGCGCCCACCGCGTCCATCGACGTCGTGCTGCGCGAGGCACCGGAGCGTCCGATCACCGTGCTGATCGGCGGCCGGAACCCGACCCAAACGGCGGTGTATGCACGCCGGAGCGACCAGCCGGCGATCTTCCTGGTCGGCCTCAACCTCAGCTACTACATCGACCTCATCTTCGACGCCGCGCCCGGCTGAACGCGTACGAAGGTCGCCGCGTGCAGCCTGCGGCCCACAGCGCGGTACTTGCGCGCGAAGGACGTCTGAAGCCCGGGGTGCTCGTCGCCGTCGATGCTCTTCACGAACGAACCATCGGCGAGGAAGGCACCCCAAATGCGTTCGGCATAGGCGGCGACGTCCGTCGCGACGTGGGCTCGGCCGCTGGTCGCCAGCGTGCGCGCCAGCGCCGCGACGAACGGCGGGCTGAAGATCCGCCGGAAGGCGTGCCCCCGTTTTGGCCAGGGATCGGGAAAGTACACGTGGTAGACCGTGACGGATGCGCGCGGGATCACGGCGGGGATGAGGCACGTCGCGTCCGCCCGCACCGCGCGCACGTTCGACAGTCCGGACCGCACGATCCGTGCCTCGAGACGCCGCCCCTTCGACGGCGACCGCTCGATGCCGAGGAAATCGCGGTCCGGGTGACGGGCCGCCAACGCCAGCAAAAACACGCCGTCGCCGCTGCCGATCTCGATCTCGACCGGCGCCTGGCGCCCGAAGAGCGCGGGCCAGAGCTCCTCGACGTCCGGCGGGGACGCTTCAGCCGCGCGGAAGTCGGAGCGCACGCTCACCGATGATGTTGCGCTGCACCTCCGACGTGCCGCCGCCGATCGTGAACGCGCGCGCCGCCAAGATGCGACGCAGCCACTTGCTCTCGTCGTCGGTGGCGCCGCGGGCGCGCTCCACCAAGCCCGCGGGTCCGAGCAGGTCGCCGGCGAGCGTCATGATACGGAGGTTCAGCTCGGTGCCGAAGAGTTTCGCGACCGACGCTTCCGGTCCGGGCTCCCCGCGCACGCGCCGGGTCACGTGGCGATACTGCGTCAGGCGAAGAGCCTCGGCCTCGATCGCGAGCTGCGCCAGACGCTGGCGCACCCAGCCGTGCTCGATCGCCGGGCGGCCGTCGAGCAGGCGGCGCTCGGCCAGAGCGACCAGCTCACGGATCAAGCGGTCGAACTGGTACACGTTCCCGAGCCCGACGCGCTCGAAGGCGAGCGTCGTCATCGCGACCTGCCAGCCCTGATTGAGGTCGCCGACCAGGTTCGCCTTCGGCACCCGCACGTCCTCGAAGAAAACCTCGTTGAACTCGGCGTCGCCGGTGATCTGCGCGAGCGGACGTACCGTGATGCCCGGGCTTCGCATGTCGACCAGCAAATACGAGATGCCGAGGTGCTTTCGGGCGGCAGGGTCGGTGCGGCAGAGCAGGATGCACCAGTGCGCGCGGTGCGCGAGGCTCGTCCATACCTTCTGGCCGTTCACGACCAGGTCGTCGCCGTCCTCGACCGCGCGAGTCTGCAGCGACGCTAAATCGCTGCCGGCACCGGGCTCGGAGTAGCCCTGGCACCAGATCTCCTCGGCCGAGAGCATGGTCGGGATGTAGCGGCGCTTCTGCTCCTCCGTGCCCCACTGCATGAGCGTCGGGCCGACCATCATGATGGCAATTGGGTTGATGGGCTGCGGCGCGCCCGCACGGCCCATCTCCTCGGCGTAGACGAGCTGCTCCATGAGCGAGGCGCCGCGGCCGCCGTACTGGCGCGGCCAGTGGATACCGACCCACCCGGCCGCATGCATGGCGCGATGCCACGCCAAGAGACGCTCGAAGCGGGCATCCGGATCGAGCTCCTCGGTGAGCTCGCCGGGCGCGAAGTGGCGCGGCAGGTTCGCGTCGAGCCACGTCCGGAGCTCGACGCGAAAGTCCTCCTCGGCCGCGCTGTAGCGGAAGTCCACGGCTCGCTCGCCGCGGCTACTCGCTCTTGACGCGCGACAGGTAGGTGCCGCCTTCGGTGTCGACCTTGATCACGTCGCCGACGTCGACGAAGTTCGGCACCGGCACCACCAGGCCGGTCTCCGTGGTCGCCGGCTTGAGCACGTTCGTCACGGTCGCGGTCTTGAGACCCGGCGCGGTGTCGGTGACGCGGAGATCCACCGTTTTCGGCAACGTGACCCCGATCGGTCTGCCTTCGTAGAAGTCGACCGTCACGCGCATGTTGGACAACAAGTAGCTGACCGCGTCGCCCAACCAACCCGCGTCGAGGGCGATCTGCTCGAAGCTTTCGGTGTTCATGAAGTGGTGACCGTCGCCGTCCCCGTACAGGTATTCCATCTCTTGCTGGTCGAGCGTCACGCGGTCGACCTTGTCTTCCGACCGGAAGCGATTTTCGGTCTGCGTTCCCGAGCGGACGCTCCGCATCTTGGTCTGCACCATGCCGCGCCAGTTCCCGGGCGTGATGTGCGTCACCGCCATGATCCGATAGAGGTCGTTCTGATAGTTGATCAACATACCGACGCGGAGCTGTGTTGCAGGGATGAGCATCGAGCCTCCAGAGGATGGAATCACGGGCGGGGTACCACCCCCGGTTCGTGAACGCAACGCGCCGCATTGCGACGCGCAGGTGACGATGCAACCTCGCGTCCTCGCACGCACTTCACCTTGACTTGCCGTCCGACGCGTCGATAATGAGTCGTATCGAGGCGCGTCGCGATACGACTCGTGCGGTGGCCTCCAGCGGACGCGACACCGACGCACTCCGCAGTCGATTCGAGCCGCCGCGACGCCAGCCGAGAGACAGCTCAGGAGACAACGCAATGCTACGTCCGAGTGACCGCCAGTTGCGCGACGGGATCGCCGGCCACCGCGGCCGGGTCGACAAGCACATCGAGGGCGTCATCACGCCGGACGAGTTCCGGCCGATGCGGCTCAGCTACGGCCTCTACTACCAGCTCGACCATACGAGCCACATGCAGCGGATCAAGATCCCCGGCGGGCACGTGACGGTCGATCAGATGAAATGTCTCAACGACATCGCCGACACCTACGGCCGCGGTGTCGCCCACGTCACCACTCGGCAGGACGTCCAGATCCACTGGGTGCCGCTCGAAGAGGTGAGCACTATGTACGAGCGGCTGCACGAGGCGGGCATCACGACGCGCGGCGCCTGCTCCGACAGCGTCCGCAACGTGACCGCCTGCCCGCACACGGGTCTCCTCGCCGACGAGCCTTTCGACGTCGGCCCCTACGCGCAGCTCGCTAACGACTACTTCCTATTCAATCCGCTCAACCTGACGCTGCCGCGCAAGTTCAAGATCTCCTTCAGCAATTGCGGGCGCGACTGCGCGCAAGGACCGATCAACGACATCGGGTTCTACGCCCACGTCCGCACCGAGAACGGGAAGCGCGTGGAAGGATTCGCCGTCGCGGTCGCGGGCGGCCTTGGGTCGCAGCCGTTCCTCGCCGTTCGCATGCGCGACTTCGTGCCGGCGGAGGATCTCCTCATCGTCGCCGAGGGGCTGGTCCGGCTGCAGCACCGCGCCGGGGAGCGCAAGAACCGGAGCCGCGCCCGCATGAAGTATCTCATGCGGAAGCTCGGCGCCGACGGGTTCGCGAAGGCCCTCGACGCCGAGATCGCCCGCGTAGAGGCGACGCGCGGCGCAGCGCTGCGTCGCGAGACCCGTGAGTACATCGCGGCTCACCGCGTGCCGGAGCCGAGACAAGCTGGCGCCCCCGCGGCCGCCGACGGCGCGGAGGGTTACGCGGCATGGCGCGCCACCAACGTCGTCGAGCAACGCGACCGCGGCTACCATCTCGTCACGGTGACCGTGCCGATCGGCGACTACACGACGGTGCAGGGCCGTGCCCTCGCCGATCTGGCGCGCGAGTTCGGCAACGGCACGCTGCGCTTCTCGAACGAGCAGAACATCCTGCTGCCCTTCATCAGCGGTGCCGCGTTGCCCGCGCTCCATCAACGCCTCCGCGATATCGGTCTCTCGGAAGGCGGCGCCAATCACATCACCGACGTCGTCTCGTGTCCCGGGGCGGACTACTGCAGCTTGGCGATCACGCGCTCGATGGGCATGGCCGAGCGCATCCGGACGCATCTCGCGAGCGCCGGTCTCTCGGCCGACGCGATCGGAGAGTTCCACGTCAAGATCAGCGGCTGCCCGAACTCGTGCGGACAGCACCACGTCGGCGACGTCGGCCTCACCGGCATGATGATCAAGGGCAAGGATGGCAAGGAGCGCCCCCACTACTCGATTCTCGTCGGTGGCAGCGTCGGCGAGCGCAGCGGCGCCCTCGGCAAACGTCTCGGCGGACGCTTTCCGGAGGCGGACACGCCGCGCGCCATCGTGGCGGTGGCCGAATGCTACCGTACCGAGCGCGAAACGGGGGAGCCGTTCGCGGCGTTCGTCAAGCGGGTCGGTGTCGATCGGCTCAGCGAGGCGGCGGTCGCCGCGGCCCCCGACGACGTACGATAGCGCGCCGTGGAGCGTGACGCGGACGCGCCGTCGACGACGGCCGATCGCTACTATCAGGGCACGATCATCCGCGTGAACCCCGGGAGCCAGACGGGATGGCTCCGAACCGCTCGCGGACGCGAGCTGCCGTTTGCCGGCCGCGATCTGCAGCTGATCGGTGCCGCTCTCGGTTTCGCGTCGTTGCGGGTGGGACTTCCGGTGGGCTTCGACCTCGGACGCACCTCCACTGGGCTATGCGTGACCACCATCCGGGTGTACGAACGCGCCTGATGGCGGCGGCGCCCGCGACACACCCTTCGATGATCGCCGGCGTCGTGCTCGGCGTGCTGGCGCTCTCCGCGAGCATCGGCGGCGCCTACCAAGAGGCCGCCGTCGCGGACGGCGGCTCGATCGTCGGGACGATCAGGTACCAGGGCGAGCCGCCCCCTCCCGCCGTCACACGGGTCACGACGGATCCCGACGTGTGCGGCGAGGAAAAGACGTCGTCGAGCCTCTTGGTCGGACCCGACAAGGGAATCGCGAACGCCGTCATCCGACTCGCCGACATCAAGCAAGGGAAGCCGCTCGCGATGCCGACCGACGTGACGTTCGATCAAAAGGGTTGCGAGTACGTACCGCACGTACTGCTGTTCCCCGCCGGCTCGACGATCCGCATCCAGAACAGCGACGGGATCCTGCACAACACCCAAGTCGATGCCGAGATGAACCCGTCGTTCAACGTCGCGCAGCCGAAATTCCGGCGGGTGGTCGAGAAGAAGGTCCGCCATCCGGAGATGCCGATGCGCGTGCAGTGCGACGTACATCGCTGGATGCGCGGGTGGTGGATCGCACAGGAGCACCCGTACTACGCCCTGACCGACGCGCACGGAGCGTTCGTCTTGGAGGACGTCCCACCTGGGACGTATCGGCTCGAGCTCTGGCACGAGACGCTCGGAAAACAGTCGCAGTCGGTGACCGTCAAACCCAAAGAACGCGTGACGTTGACGCTGGAGATGGCGAAGCGATGAACCTCCGCATCTTGATCATACTCTTGACGCTCGCCGTTCCCGTCGTTTCGCCCGCCGCGGATCAAGCCCCCGCACAGGCCGATGAGAACCCCTTACGAGCCGCCGACGACGCGACGCGGGCGCAGGCCCTCGGCGACGCCTGGGAAACCTACCAGCGCGCGTGTCGTCCGTGTCATGGCAACGTCGGCAATGGCGACGGCCCGTATGCCTCGACGTTCGCGGTGCCGGCGGCCAATCTGCGCCGCCCCTCGCGAGCGATCGCGGGTGACGCGGTCCGCTTCGGTCGCATCCGCGACGGCGCGGCGCGCGTCGAGCGCCCCTGGGAATCAGTGATGCCGGCCTTCGCCGACGACCTGTCGGAAAAGCAGATCTGGGGGCTCGTGTTGCTGCTCGAGCAGCTCGGACAGGAGAATACCGGCTTGGCCCGCGAGGCCACGGCCCCCGACGTGTTCCAGCAGCGCTGCGCCGTGTGTCACGGACGCGAGGGCAAGGGGGACGGACCACTCGCCGCCGAGCTGGTACCGCCGCCTCGCGATCTCGTCGCCGCTCAGTATCACTTGCGGTCGACAGTGTGGGAATCGCCGCCGCTCGACACCGACATCATCGGCAGCATCGCGCACGGGATGGGCGATACCGCGATGGGACGCTTCACGCCGATCGGCGTCCAGCCGCTCGAGGATCTCGGGCAGTACCTCGAGACGTTGGCACCGGATACCTTCGCCAAAGAGCGCAAGGCCATTCCCGGCAGCGCCATGCCGATGCAGTCGGCGGATCGCTTGGTTGCCCGCGGGCGCCAGGTCTACGACGACGCGCAGTGCGGCGATTGCCACGGCAAGGCGGGCCGCGGCGACGGCGCGTCGGCGCGAAATCTGAAGGGCGAGAAGGGCCTGCCGGCGTTCGCCACCGATCTGACCAAACGGTGGCAGATTCGCGGCGGCGGCGGCGCCACTGACATGTTCCGGACGATCTCCGGCGGCATGAACGGGACCGCGATGCCGGCCTATCTCGACAAGCTGAACGACGATGACCGCTGGGCGCTCGCCGTCTTTCTCGAGCGGCAGACGCGCCAGCGCCCCCGCTTTCCGGTGACGCTGCACGCGGGGACGGTCAGCGACGCCTTGCCGACCGCTCCCGACTCGCCCCTCTGGTCGACGATTCCTCAGACCTCGGTACCCCTCGGACCTCAGGTCGAGGTGGCGCCCTATTGGACGCAGCCGTCGATCGACGCGCTGGACGTCGTCGCAGCCGTCAAAGGCAAACAGCTGGCCATTCTGCTCAGCTGGGACGACCGCACGCGCGACGTCGAAAACCAGGATGCGGGCGAGCACGACCTGGCGGCAGCGCTCGCCCGCCGCGGCAGTTGGCGCTTGCCGGACCGCGTCGCCGTGCAGTTTCCGGAGAAGCTCGATCCCAAGGGCGCGCTGCCGGCACCCTATCTCGGCGACGCCGCGCGTCCGGTGACGCGGTGGATATGGTCGGCCGATCGCATGGAGGGCGGCGATTCCTCCGTCACGGTCGACCAGGTTGCCGGCGCGCACGCGGAGCCGTCCGTTTCGGCCAAAGGGCCGGCAGTGAAGTCGGCCGCGAGCTTCGCCGACGGACGCTGGCGCGTGGTCCTGGTAGGCGATCTGCCGCCGAAGGCTCCCGCGACCATGCCGATTGCCTTTCAAGCCTGGGACGGCGCGGCGGGCGAGACCGGACGGCGGCAGTCCTTCTCGGGGTGGTTGACGCTCAGCCTTCGCTGATCGGCTCTTCCGCCGACGACCCGACCGTATCGGCCGACCGTGCGACGACCGCGATCTCGGCCCAGCCGACGTCGCCCGTCGCGAACCGCACGAGCGCGTAGGTCCCCTCGATCACAGCGCCATCGCGCCCGGGCCGGCGGACCGGGACCAAGCGCTCGAGCCGCCCGGTCAATTGCTCAGCGCGGTCGCCGTCACTCGCAAACAGCAGCTCGATCGTGCCGGCCGCGCGCGACCAGCGCAGATCGCAGGCAGCACGCCGGACGCCGGCTTGCGCAGCGCGAACGAGCAGCGAACCGGCGAGTCGTCCGGGCTCGACGTCGACGAAAGGCTGCTCGGGATCGGGCGTGCACGCGAGGGATCCCCATGGACTTTTCGGCACCGTCAGCCGGAGCGACGGCAACCGGGGGAACGACAGCCGTTCCGCCGCGGTCAGCACGCCGCGCGTCGCGACGACGTGACGGATGCCGCCGATCGCCACCTCGCCGCGCACGTCACCGAAGCTCTCGTCGTCACCGCCGTGGGGAGCCGCGTCCGGATGAAAGACGAGACTCACCTGCGCCTCGACCAGAGTACCCGCGGAAAGACCGCGTTCGAGGTCGAGAAACGGCGTCAGTAGCGGGAACTCCACCAGCGGCCCGTCGTAGCGCAACTCGAAACCGCCTCGGTCGCGCTCGCCAAGGAAGAGCGGCGGGATCGACCACGGGCGCGCCATCTCGCTCAGCTCGCCGGTGAAGAGCGCCAGGCGACCATCGGTCGTGCTGACCAACAAGCGTCCGCCGAGCGCGCCGGACTCCCCGGCGTCGATGCTCGCCATCACCATGAGCTCGCCGTCGACGAGCGTGAGGCCGCGCCGGCCGGTGACGCGCCCCGTACGGACGGCGAGCGACGCCGGTCTGCCGCGCGAGGCCGGCTGCGGTATCGGCGTGCCGAACGTGTCCGCTAGGAGCGCGAGAAAGCGGTCCCGGCGCGGGCCCGGCCAGCGGAGCGGAATGGCGAGCTCGAGCTGCGCCGCGTCCACCCTGCCGCTCCGGCAGAGCGCCGCCAGCCGAGCCGACGGACGATCGAGCCCGTCCGCATCGCCCGTCAAGCGAAACGCCTGCAACAGGTTGTTCGGATGCGCGGCCGGATAGCGGCTGCCGATCGTCACCGCGATCCCCGCGGCGTCGGCCGCGCTCTGCAACGATCGCAGCCGCGCGGCGATGAACTCCGCCGAAACGGTTCCCGCGTCCGGGCGTGCCGGCACGAGTCCATCCGGACCCTCGCACAGCCCGACGCCGACGTCGCAGGCCGATTGCGTCACGTTCCAGCCGTGGATCACCAGCACCGTCGCGTGTCCAGCATCCGCGACCAGCGTGGTCAGCAGATCGGCCAAGAGCGCCAGGAACCACTGCGCGTCCCGGCGCACTTGGCTCAAGCGGTTCAGATCGACCTCGTTCCGATCGCGGCTGGCGTTGATGACCGCGCTCGCGCCGCTCGCGCCCGCCAGCTCGCGCGTGAGCTCGGCGGTCCACAGATCGTTGACCTTGTGCTTGCCGGGGTGGCGGAGCTCGTGACGGCGGCCGCCGTGCGGCGCGACCAGCACCAGCGGCGCAGGGCCGCGCACCAGGCTCACCCACGAGGGCACGTCGATCGATGTCATCCGAGGCGAGTGTACTCCGCACGTTCACGAGATGTCATCGGCACGTCATCGTTTCGTCATGGACGCCGGTCTTTGACGGGCAGCGCCGGCAACCGATAGAGGAGGCGAGGGGCATGACGGGTCTCACGAAGCCGCATCCGTATCCGGGGAAGCTGATCATCGTCGAAGGCATCGACGGGTCCGGAAAGTCGACGCAGATCGCACTGCTGCATCGTTGGCTGCTGGCCCAGGGCCAGAACGTGTTCTTCACCGAATGGAACTCGTCGGCGCTGGTACGCCGGTCGCTCCGCCGCGGCAAGAAGAAGGATCTGCTCACGCCGACGACCTTCAGCGTCCTGCACGCCGTCGACTTCGCCGACCGCCTGACGTTCAAGATCATCCCGCCGCTCAAGGCGGGCATGACGGTCCTCGCGGACCGCTACGTGTACACGGCGTTCGGGCGCGACGTCGCGCGTGGCGTCGACAGCGAATGGGTGCGGGCGGTCTACAGCTTCGCGCCCAAGCCGGATCTGGCGATCTACTTCCGGGTGCCGATCGAGGTGTCGCTGCAACGCATCCTGAGCGGCCGCACCAAGCTGAAATACCACGAGGCCGGCATGGACCTCGGTCTCAGCCGCGATCCCGCCGAGAGCTTCCGGCTGTTCCAGAGCCGCGTGCTGGTGATCTACGACGAGCTGGTGCAGGAGTTCGGTCTCGAGGTGATCGACGCGACCGCCGACATCAGTCAGCAGCAACAGCAGGTTCGCCAGCTGGCGGCCACGGTCCTGAGGCTGGGGGAAAGGGCGGCGCGTGCACGACGCGGATAAGGTCTTCTACGGAAACGGTCTGCCGTATCTGAAGATCAGTCCGCTGCGCGGCAGCCTGATCGTGATCGAGGGCACCGACGGCGTCGGCCGCTCGACGCAGATCGAGCAATTGACCCGCTGGCTCGAGGTGCAGGGGTACGGCGTCGTCAATACCGGCTGGACGCGCTCGCCGCTCCTCGCCGAGACGATCAACGAGGCAAAAGCCGGCCACGAGCTGAACGTCACCACGTTCAGCCTTCTGTACGCGGCCGACTTCGCCGATCGCCTCGAGAACCAGATCATCCCCGCGTTGCGGGCGGGCTTCATCGTGGTCGCGGACCGCTACATGTACACGGCGTTCGCGCGCAACGCGGTCATGGGCGCGGATCCGGAGTGGACCCGGAAGTTGTTCGGATTTGCGGTCGTGCCGGACCTGGTGTTGTACCTCCAGATCGACGTCAAGCATCTGGTGCCGCGCGTCCTCGAGTCGAAGGGGATGGACTACTGGGAATCGGGGATGCACTTGAAGCTCGGCAGCGACATCTTCGAATCGTTTCGCCGTTATCAGGCGCGCATCCTCCGGGAATACGACCGCATGTCGGACGAGTTCGACTTCGTCACGGTCGATGCGCGCCGGCCGATCGACGACATCCAGCAGGAGCTGCGGGGGAGCATCGGCCGCTATCTCGCCGGCGAGCACCTGCGGCGCCGGCGGCGGGCGGCGACGCCACGCGCCGCCGTTGCGGCGCGCCGCGTTCCGGGGCGCCGCTAGGCCTCGTGACGACGCGGTCGTCGTTTCGGCAGCGGCGCGCGCCCCGGGCGGCCGCGTGGCTCGTCGTGCTTCTGCTCGCGCACGCGGTCGTCATGGCGGACACGGCGGCCGCTCGCGTGCTCCTGATCGTCGTCGACGGTCTCGACGCCCGCGAGGTCGACGACGACGCCACCCCGATGCTGGCACGAAGATCCCGCGAGTCGACCTGGTGTCCGGGCGTACACAGCTCGGCGGCGATGCCGACCAGGACCAATACCAATCACGCGACGCTCCTGACCGGCGTCCAGCCCGAGGCGCACGGCATCACGGGAAACGCCGGCTGGGACCGCGACGCCCGCAAAGTGCACAAGCTCGCCGCCCCGGGCGACTTCCTCGCGGAAACGACCTTCACGTTGGCGCGGCGGGCGGGACGCGGCCTCCGAACGGGCATCGCCGTGGGTAAGCCGAAGCTCGGTGCGATGTTCGCCGCGGACGGCAGCCGCCAGGAAGCGCCGGACGAGGTCTGGGACCCGCGGCGCGCCTCGGACTCGGCGCGGGACGAGGTGACCGGCTACGCCTACGACGGCACCACGCTCGCGGCCGCGCGCAGCATGATCGAGCATGGCGGGATCGATTTTCTCTTCATCAATCTTGCCGACGTCGATCGGGTGAGCCACGGACACGGGCCCGCATCGCCGCAGGCCGTGGAGACTCGGCGCCGTACCGACGCGGCGCTGGCCGCTTTCCTCGACTCGCTCGCGACGCGCCCGGATTGGCGGGCCACCACGGTCATCATCACGGCCGACCACGGCTTCGATGCGATCACCCAGCCGCCGGTACGCATGGCCGACGCACTGGCGGACCGGCAGGTGCGTGGGATCTCGGCGGTCGGCGACGGCGGGGTGGGCCACCTGTACCTCGACCGCAAGGGAGCAGCCGACGCCGACGCGGCACTGCTCGCCGCCGCCCGGAGCACGGCGCTCGCCCAGCCGGGCATCGCGGAAGCGCTCTACCTCGTCGCCAATCCTCGCGACGGCGGCATGCAGCACACGCTCGCGCATGTTCATCCGGACTGGCACCTCCAGCACGAGCGCAGCGGAGATGTGCTGCTGGTCGCCGAGCCGGGTTTCCACATCGTGGACGGCAGCGGCGACGAGGCGAAGCTGGTCGGCAATCACGGCGGGCCCGGCGACCGCGCCGTCCCTGCCATCGTTCTCGGTGGTGCGCCGATCGGGCCGGGAGACCAGTGCGACCACGTGACCGCCGCCGACCTGGGACGGACGGTGCAGGCGTGCCTCGGTCTCGGCGAGGCGGAGCGGCTCGACGGCCGGGGCATCGCTCCCGATGATCGCGGCCGCGTGCTCTCCGGAATTTGTCCCGCGGCACCGGCGACGGCGTCCCCGACGCCGGTCACGCAACCGTAGCGCTCCCGGCGAGATCTCCGCGCTGCCCGTGGGCTCTTCACGATCCTGTTACAATTCCCCAACCGACGAGTAACGAACGCGCGGGTATTCGAGACGGCATCCGCGAATCTCACAGTCGTTCGAGCACGGCCGCTTTCGCGTCCGGGAATCCATTGGTAGAGACCCGACGACCATGGCCGAGAGGGTCACCGCATGACGATCGGGAAGCGCGTCACCCACGGCCGGCGTCCGTCGTCCGACCCATGAGTGCCGCGACCTCACGCACGCGGACGAACAAGCGCAAGGTGCTCGTCGTCGAGGACGAGAAGGACATCCGCGATCTCATCCGCTACAACCTGGAGCAGGACGGCTTCGCGGTGCTCGACGCCGACGAGGGTGAGCTGGCGCTCGCCCTGGTCAAACGCGAGCGGCCCGCGCTCGTGATCCTCGACATCATGCTCCCGGGCATGTCGGGTCTCGACATCTGCCGCGCCATTCGCCACGACGAAGAGACGGCCGACGTGCCGATCTTGATGCTGACGGCGCGCGCCGCCGAGGTCGACAAGGTGGTCGGCCTCGAGATGGGCGCCGACGACTACGTCACCAAGCCGTTCAGCCCGCGCGAGCTGCTGGCGCGGATCAAGGCGGTGTTGCGGCGCGCGCACGGACCGGATGCGACTCGGCCGCACGAGTTCTACGAGCGCGGCCGGTTGCGCATCGACTTCGACACCTACCAGGCGTTTCTCGGCGGCGAGGAGATCAAGCTGAGCCTGCGCGAGTTCGAGCTGCTGTCCTTCCTGGCTCGCCACCCGAACCGGGTCTTCGAGCGGACGCAGCTCCTCGACCTGGTCTGGGGCCGCGACACGTATGTCGAGCCGCGCACGGTCGACGTGCACGTGCGGCGTCTCCGCACCCGCGTCGAACGCGACGACAGTCGCCCTGAGCTCATCCTCACCGTGCGCGGGGTGGGCTACAAATTCAACGATGCCGCGTTGGACACCTAGACTCGTCCTCTATTTTCTTCTGCCGTCGCTGCTGACCGTGCCGGTCCTGGTCGGTGGCGGCTACCTCCTCGCCCGCCACGCCTTGATGTCCGTCGCCGACCAGGTCGCGACCACGACCGCCGTCGAGGAGGCGCACGCGATCGGCACGCGTCTGCCCGCGGACCTCGCCGGTCCAGACGGCGAGCGGCGCTGTCGCGAAGAGGTACGGGGCAGCGTCGTGCGCCTCACCGTGATCGCGGCGGACGGCACCGTGCTCTGCGACACCGAGGCCGACGCCGCCGGCATGGTGAACCATCTGCGGCGTCCCGAGGTGGCCGCCGCGTTGTCGACCGGTGCCGGCTTCGATCGCCGCGTGAGCGCGACCATCCACCGCTCGCTGCTCTACGCCGCCGCGCGCATGGGAGAGGGTCCCACGACACGCATCGTGCGCATCGCGATCCCGACCGAGCTCCTGGCCGTGTCCGAGCGCCGGCTGGACCTGATCGTCTGGTTGACGGTCATCGCGACCGCCGGGCTGGCGGTGGTGCCCGCGCTCTATCTCGGTCAGCGCGTCGGCCGCCGCTTGCAACGCATGGTCGGCTTCTCACGCGCCGTCGCAGGCGGAGACCTGACCGCGCGCCTCTCGGTCACGCGGCGCGACGAGCTCGGTGAGGTCGAGGACAGCCTCGACGAGATGGGCCGCCAGCTCCGCATGTGGCTGCGCGGCATGCAGGCGGAGAGCGACAAGATCCGCGGCATCATCGGCGCCATGGTGGAGGGATTGGTCGTGATCTCGCCCGCCGGCGACGTGGTGCTCATGAACCGCAGAGCGGAGGAGATCTTCGGCCTCGCCGACACCAACGATTACCGGGGACGGCTCTTGGTCGAGCTCTGCCGCGACCCCGAGCTGCAGGCGTTGGTGCACGAGGCGATCACGACCGGTGCCGGGGTCTCGTTGCGCGAGATCACGCTCGCGGGAACGGCACGCCGCCACCTCGCGGTCAGCATGGCCCCGATCGGCGACGGGCAGGCGTTCGTATTGGTGTTTCACGACATCAGCGAGATCAAGCGCCTCGAGGCGATGCGACGCGACTTCGTCGCCAACGTGAGCCACGAGCTGCGGACGCCGCTCACGGCGATCCGCGGCTATGCCGAGACGCTGCTCGGGGGTGCGCTCGACGACCCGACCCGGGCACGCCAGTTTCTCGGCGTCATCGACCGCCATTCCGAGCGGCTCAGCCGTTTGATCGACGACTTGTTGACGCTCTCCGACCTCGAGCTCGGGAAGTCCCCGCTGAAGAAGGAGGCCATCGCCCTCGAGTCGCTGGTGGACGAGGTGCTCGAAGTCCTGCGCGAGAAGGCAGAGCGGGGCGGGGTCACCTTCGTGAAGCAGCTGCCGGGGGACCTGCCGTTGCTGCTCGCGGACGGCGACCGGCTCCAGCAGGTGCTGATCAACCTCGCCGACAACGCGGTGAAGTACACGCCGGCGGGTGGCACGGTCACGATCGGCGCGCAGCTCTCGCCCAACGGAGCCGTGCCGTCCGTCGATGTGACGGTCACCGACACCGGTGCCGGCATCCCCGCCGAGGAGCTTCCGCGGCTGACGGAGCGATTCTATCGGGTCGACAAGGCACGGTCGCGGGAGCTCGGCGGCACGGGTCTCGGTCTCGCGATCGTGAAGCACATCGTGCAGGCGCTGGGCGGCAAGCTGCACATCACCAGCACGCTGAACGTCGGAACGACCGTGCGCTTTTCCGTGCCGAGCTGGTCGTTCGGCGACGACCGTGCCTGATCCTCGATCCTTCCGCCGGCCCGCGAGGTGACGGCGCCGCATGTAACACGTTCGCAACATTCGCGTTACGTCGCGCCAACCGTTCGCTCGGTACAACCCCGGCGTCAAGACGACTGCAAGCGCGTGAAGTCATCATCCGTTCGACGGCGATCAACGCTCGAGCAACCGCGAGGGGGACAATGAGCCGAAGGCAAACGACACGACGAGTGGGTGTTTTGGCGGTGCTGGGCGTCATGGCTGCGGTCTGCACCACACCGGTCCTCGCCAAGGACCTCGGAGACATCCTGGTGCAGAAGGGACTCATCACACCGGAGGAGCTGCGGCAGGCCCGTGAGGAAGAGAAGCAGAAATCCGCAGCGGAAGAATCGCGGCGCGACGCGATCCTCGCGAAGCTGCCGAAGTGGCTGGACATGATCACGCCCTTCGGCGACGTCCGCAACCGAGTCGAGGGCTTCTATGCCGACGACCTGGCCGCCCGCACCCGTTTCCGCCTGCGGGCCCGGCTCGGCGTCAACGTCAACCCGAGCGACGAGGTCGGAGCCACCATTCGCATCGCGAGCGGTAACCCCGACGATCCGATCTCCACCAACCAATCGTTCGAGCGCACCTTCACGCGCAAGTCGATCAACCTCGATCAGGCCTATCTCACCGTGAAGCCCGGCAAGACCGTCGGTCTGGAGCCAGGTTGGGGCAGCATCATCGGCGGCAAAATGGGCGTGAACAACTATCGCCTGTCCGAGCTGGTGTTCGACGACGACCTCTCCCCCGAAGGAGCGACCGAAACCCTGAACCTGATCGAGACCCGGGAGGACGTATTGCGCTCGCTCAAGGTGAACGCCTTCCAGTGGGTCGTCGACGAGGTCGCGAACGCGGGCGACCCATGGATGATCGGCGGCCAGGTCGTCGCGGACGTGGCCATTCCTCACAACGGCCCCAAGATCACCGTCGCGTTCGCCGACTACAGCTACCAGGACATGGACAGGGTGGCGCGCAAGTTTCTCGAGAAGTCGAGCAGCAGTTTCAACGGCCAGCTCGCCAGCAGCAACGCGCTCACCAAGGACGTCGACGGGAAGATCACCGGCTTCGCGTCGAACTTCAACATCGTGAACGGCGGCGGCGAGGTGAACTTTGCCAACCTGGTCGGCACGTACGGCGCCGGGCTCTTCGGTGAGGTCGCTTACAACACCCAGGCGGACTCGGACGGCGTCGGCTTCGCGACGGGCGTCGGCTTCGGCAGCTCCGGCAAGGACTGGTACCACAACAGCCTGAAGGCCCCGGGCGACTGGGCGATCTCCTACACCTACGAGCGCGTCGGCAAGGACGCCGTGCTGGCGCTCTTCAGCTACAGCGACATCGACTACGTCACCTCCTCCGGCACGCAGAAGGGCTCGACCAACGTGCAGGCGAGCATCTTGCGGCTCGACTACGTGGTGTTCCCGAACTTCCAACTGACCGCCAAGGCGCACTTCATCAACGCGCTCGACAAGAGCGACTCGAACGCCACGCTGAGCGGCAACGCGACGTTGGTCCGCACGCAGCTCGACGCCGTCCTGAAGTTCTGACGCCCAACCAACGACGAAAGGGAAACCCCATGCGAATCAGGAACGGTCTTGCGGTAGTGGTCGGGATACTGGGGCTCGGCATGACCGGACCCGCGCAGGCGCAGTTGCAGTTGAACGGCGCGGGCGCGACTTTCCCGTATCCGCTCTACTCCAAATGGTTCAGCGTCTATCAGCAGGTCGATTCGAGCTGCCGCTTCAACTACCAGTCGATCGGCAGCGGCGGCGGCATCAAGCAAATCACGGAGCAGACGACGGATTTCGGCGCCACCGACGGGCCGATGACCGACGAGCAGTTGCAGGCGGCTCCGGGGCGGATCGTGCACGTGCCGATGGTGAGCGGCGCGGTGGTGTTGACCTACAATTTGGAGGGCGTGAAGTCGGGCCTGCAGCTCACACCGGAGACGATCGCCGGGATCTTCTCGGGAAAGCTCACCAAGTGGAACGATCCGGCTCTGGCCGCCGCGAATCCCGGCGTCACGTTGCCGGCGAAGGACATCGTCGTCGTGCACCGCTCCGACGGCAGCGGCACCTCGTACATCTTCACCGACTACCTCAGTAAGGTGAGCAAGGACTGGCTCAACAAGGTCGGCAAGGGCACGTCCGTCAGCTGGCCGGTGGGGCTCGGCGGCAAAGGCAACGAAGGTGTCACCGGCCTCGTCAAACAGACCCCGGGCGCGCTCGGATACGTCGAGCTGATCTACGCCCTCTCGAACGAGCTGTCGTTCGCGAACGTCGCGAACCAAACGGGCGCGTTCGTGACACCGTCGCTGGAATCCGTGACGGCAGCCGCGGCCGGCGCGGCGGCCACCATGCCGGACGACTTCCGGGTGTCGATCACGAACGCACCGGGTGCCACGGCGTACCCGATCTCCGGCATGACGTGGCTCTTGGTGTACGAGAAGCAGAAGGACGCCGAGAAAGGCAAAAAGCTCGTCAAGTTCCTCGACTGGGCGCTGCGTGACGGCCAGAAGTACGGGCCCGATCTGCACTACGCGCCGCTACCGCCCGCCGTCGCCGGCAAAGCCCAAGCCGCGCTCGCCAAGATCACCGGACCTGACGGAGTGCCGCTCTTGGCTGCACGGTGACCGCGAAGTCGATGACATTGCCCGGCGAAGGCAACGCCGTTCGTGGCGTCGACGCCACGCCGTCCGCCGACAGCGGCCCCGGCTGGGTCGACGTCGCTCGCCTGGCGGCGCGGCGGCGCGGTCGAAACGTCGGCGACTTCGTCTTTCGCGGCATCACCGCCGCTGCGGCCTGCGTTCTGGTGGCAGCCGTCGTCTCGATCGCGTTCGTGCTGGCGTACGAATCCGCCGATGCCCGCCGCACGTTCGGGTGGAGCTTCGTCACCATCGCGAAGTGGGACCCGGTCTTCAAAGAGTTCGGTGCGCTGCCGTTCATCTACGGCACGTTGGTCTCGTCCATCCTCGCGCTGCTGCAGGCGGTGCCGCTCGGCATCGGTACGGCGATCTTCCTGAGCGAGATGTCGCCGCGTCGCTTGCGGAACCCACTGTCGTTTCTCGTCGAGCTGCTCGCCGCGATCCCGAGCGTCGTCTACGGGCTCTGGGGCATTTTCGTTCTGGTGCCGTGGGTGCGAACGTACGTGGCGCCCGCGCTCGCCGACACCCTCGGCTTCCTGCCATTCTTCAAAGGTCCGAGCTACGGCGTCGGCATGCTGACCGCGTCGATCGTGCTCGCGATCATGATCGTGCCCTACATCACCTCGGTGACGCACGAGGTCTTGCAGGCGGTGCCGGTCGCTCAGCGCGAGGCAGCGCTGGCGCTCGGCGCGACGCGCTGGGAGATGATCCGGCTCGCGGTGTTGCCGTACGGGCGCGCCGGCATCATCGGCGCGGTCATGCTCGGCCTCGGGCGCGCGCTCGGCGAGACCATGGCGGTCACCATGGTGATCGGCAATCGGCCGGACGTCTCGCTGTCGTTCTTCGCACCCGCGAGCACGATGGCGAGCGTGATCGCCAACGAGTTCTCGGAAGCCAGCGACCAGCTCTACGTGCAGGTGCTGGTCGAAATCGCGCTGGTGCTCATGGTGGTCACCATGGCCGTCAACGTCCTTGCGCGCGTCTTCGTGTGGCGGGTCGCCGGCACGTCGCCGGCGGGCGGACGCTAGTCGATGGGGCGCCGACGCCTGACGAACCGCGCCGCCGAGGTGATCGCCGCCGCGTGCACGCTCGCATTGCTGCTGCCGTTGGCGCTCATTTTCGGCTACCTCGTCGTCAAGGGCATCACCGCCGTGAACCTCGATTTCTTCACCCAATTGCCGAAACCGGTGGGCGAGGTCGGCGGCGGCATGGGAAACGCGATTGTCGGCAGCTTGGTGTTGATCGCGCTCGCCTGCGTGCTCGGGCTGCCGATCGGGGTGCTGACCGGCGTCTATCTCGCCGAGCACGGCCACGGTCGCCTGGGATCCGCCGTCCGCTTCGCGGCCGACGTGCTGAACGGCGTGCCGTCGATCGTCATCGGCATCTTCGCGTACACCTTGGTCGTCATTCCCATGAAGGGATTCTCGGCGTACGCGGGCGGGCTGGCTCTAGCGGTGATCATGCTGCCGATCGTCGCGCGCACCACGGAAGAGATCGTGCGACTCGTACCCGAGTCGCTGCGCGAAGCGTCACTGGCGCTCGGGGTGCCGATGTGGCGCACGATGGTGCGCGTCGTCCTGCGTACCGCGCGGGGCGGCATCATCACCGGCATGATGCTGGCGATCGCCCGGGTCGCCGGGGAGACGGCGCCACTGCTCTTCACCGCCTTCGGCAACCAGTACTGGCACCACGGGCTGAACGGCCCCATCGCGTCGCTGCCGATGCAAATCTATACGTACGCGATCTCCCCATTCGACGACTGGCACCGACAAGCATGGGCCGGCGCGCTGGTGCTGGTGAGCCTGATCGCCACGACCAGCCTCTCGGTGCGGCTGTGGACCCGCGGCAGGATCGAAGCAGGACGCTAGACCGGATGGCGAACAAGCTCGAGGTCGCGGGGCTCGACGCCTGGTTCGGCAGGACCCAGGCGCTCTACGACGTCAATCTGGTTCTTCCGGAGCGCGCCGTCACCGCGATCATCGGTCCGTCGGGTTGCGGCAAGTCGACCTTCATCCGTTGCCTGAACCGCATGCACGAGGTGGTCGCTGGGGCCCGCGTAAGCGGGCGCGTGCTGCTCGACGGCGAGGACATCTACGCGTCTGGCGTCGACCCGGTGCAGGTGCGCGGTCGGGTGGGGATGGTCTTCCAGCGTCCCAATCCGTTTCCGACCATGTCGATCTTCGACAACGTGGCGGCGGGCCTCAAGCTGAACGGCATCCGCCCGTCCAGCGACGAGCTCCAAGGGATCGTCGAGCAGAGCCTGCGTCAGGCGGCCTTGTGGGACGAGGTGAAGGATACCCTCCACGCGTCGGGCGTCAGCATCTCGGGTGGCCAGCAGCAGCGCCTCTGTATCGCGCGCGCGCTCGCGGTGGCTCCCGAGGTCATCTTGATGGACGAGCCGTGCTCCGCGCTCGACCCGATCGCCACCACCAAGATCGAAGCCTTGATCCACGAGCTCAGAGAGAAGTACACGATCGTCATCGTCACCCACAGCATGCAGCAAGCCGCGCGGGTCTCGGACTTCACGGCGTTCATGTATCTCGGGCGACTCGTGGAATTCGGTGTTACGCAGAAGGTCTTCACCACGCCCGAAAAGAAAGAAACCGAAGACTACATCACCGGCCGATTCGGTTGAGCGTGACATGACGACACACACCGATCGACAGTACGAGGACGAGCTGAGCGAGCTCCGCCAACGCATTCTCACCATGGGCGGCCTGGTCGAAAAGCAGATCGCCAACGCCATCCAAGCGCTGGTGACGCGCGACCAAGCCCTGGCCGAGGCGACGATCGGCAGGGACCAAGAGGTGAACGCCCTCGACGTCGCCGTCGACGACCTGTGTCTGCGCCTCCTCGCCCTGCGCCAGCCGGCGGGGCGAGATCTCCGGTTCATCACCACGGCGCTCAAGATCACGACCGACCTCGAGCGGATCGGCGACCGCGCCGTGAGCATCAGCGAACGGGCGATCGAGCTCGGCACCGAGCCGCCGCTCAAGCCCTACATCGACATCCCGCGCATGGCCGAGATCTCGCTCAGCATGTTGCGTCACAGCCTGGACGCATTCGTCCGCGAGGATCCCGAGCTCGCGCTCTCGGTCTGCCGCAGCGACGACGAGGTCGACAAGCTGAACGGTCAGATCTTCCGCGAGCTGTTGTCGTACATGATCGAGGATCCGCAGGCGATCACCCGCGCCATGCGCATTCTCTTCGTCTCCAAGTACCTCGAGCGCATCGCCGACCATGCCACCAACATCGGCGAGATGGTGGTGTTCATGGTGAAGGGCAAGAGCATCCGGCACCTGGACGAAGTGCCGCCCGAGGTGTGACGGCGATCCTTCAGTGCTGTCGGAGGGTGAGATGCGGCTTCAGGATCGGGCCGCTGATCGCGAAGGGCAGGGTGGCCGTGCCCACCTGGTCGCGAAAGCTCTCCAGCGCCGGCTCGAACGGCAGCAGGGCCTCGACGAGGTCGGCCGGGACGCGCACGGTGCCACGCCCCGCCACTTCGCCGATCGCCGCGATTCTGGCGCGACCGCCGACCAGGAAGCCGTTGCTGCCGACAAAAATGCGGGGCAACCGCCATACACCGTCGCGAACTCCGAAGATCGCGCGCGCATCGTCGAACGGCATGTTGTCGAGCGCGAGGTCGGGGTGGAGCGTGGTCACCGCCTCCCGAGCGGCGTCGTTCAACTGCACGAGGTCGACCCCACGAACGCCGAGCACGCGGCCGTCGTGGATCGCCAGCCGTCCGTTCACCCGCCGGGTCGCGCCGCTCTCCGCGATGTCCAGCCGCAGATCGGCGGTGCCGACGAGGCGCCCGTTCGAAATGGGGAGCGCCTGAGCGGCGAGCCCGCGCCCGCCGATCGTGAGCGTCAAGCGATCGCCGTCGTCGGTCAAGGTTCCCGCGACGTCGATCTCGCCCTCGGCGAACTTGCCGTGCAGAAACATCCGCGCACCGCCTGGGACACGCTCGGCGCCGCCGTTCAGCGCGTCGATCTCGAGCGACTCCACGGGCGACAGCGGCAACACGAGATGGGCGTCGACGACGTCGAACGCGCCGGCCGTGGCAAAAAGCGCCGCCAGCGGACGGCGATCGATACGTGGCAGGCCGAAGCCGCCCGGGCCGCCCCGCAGGTCCACGACCGGCCGCACCAGCCGCACGCGGCTGAGGACGGGGTCGCTGGTGAGCGGCGCCGACAACGCCACGTTCATGGCGAGCTCGTCCAGGCGGACCAGCCGGCCCGCATCCTTGCCGATCGTGACGTCCTGCAACCGCACGACCAGGCCTCCGCCACCGACGCCGACACTGGCCGCGCCGGCATGGAGCGGGACGCCGAGCATCCGCGTCCCGAGTTGCGTCAGCCAAGGTCCCGCGCGGTCGGTGATCGGTCGTCGGTACGCACCGACGAGCGCGGCCCCGGTGACGGCGACTACGCCGGCCGCGATCGCGAAGCGTCGCCAGCCGCCGCTCCGCCGCCGCGGTGGCCGCAGCGCCGCGACCACCGGTGCGAGCGCCACCGGCTCGACGTCCGCAGGCCGCCGGCCCGCGGGCAGCGTGGCCGTAACGACGTCCAAACAGGTGACGCAGCCGGCGAGGTGCGACTCGATGCGCGCCCGGTCGACGTCGGTCAGTTGCGCATCGACGAATCCGGCCAGGATCTCGTCTTCTGGACAGGTTGCGACAATCGTCTCTTCCGTCCTCATGCGCTCCTCGTAAGGGCGCGACGCAGCCGGTCCAGCACTCGGCTCTTGCGCACGTATGCCGCGTTCATCGACACCCCGAGCAACTGCGCGACGTCTTCGAGCGGGGCTCCGCGGACGAGGTGCATCTCGGCGAGGAGTCGGTCCTTCTGGGCCAGATCCGCCATCGCGCGCTTGAGACGATCGGCGGTCTCCGCGCCCTGCATCACGTCCTCCGGATCCGGGCCGTCGCTGCGCAACGTGCGGCGCACCTCGAGCATGTGCGGCGTATCGTCGTCGAGGGCCACCTGCCGGGCGTCCCGCCGCAGCCGGTCGATGGTCAACCGCACCGCCACGACTTTCAGCCAGGCCGCAAACGAGCAGCCGTGACGACCGACGAACGTCCGAAGCTTTCGTCCATCGTCGCGGAGCAGCGCCAAGAACACCTCGTGCGTGAGGTCCTCGGCGAGATCCAGGCGCGAGCGAACGCGGAAGGCCAGGAAACGGGCGATCGCCTCGCGGACCACGCCGCCGAAAACGGCAATCAGCCGATCGGCGCCGTCGGCATCGCCGGCCAAATAGGCGGCGAGGGCGGGATCGATCTCCGCCGTCTCGCTCTGTCGGGTCTCCGGCTCAGCCATTGCTCGTACCACCGAAAGAACCGCCCCGCGCGATCGTCTTGCCGGCATGGAGCCAAGCGTCTGGATCATCATCGTGCTCGCGGCCATCGCGCTCCCCGTGGTGGCCAAGCGCGCATACGAGGCAGGTCGCCGGGCCGGCAGCAGAAAGACGATGCCGTGGCGCCCGATCTTTCAACTGGTGGATCATCGCGCCCACTGCCTCGGCCAGGATGCCGCGCAGGTCAAAGCGGAGCTCGGCACACAGTTTCCGTTGCCTCCGGTGGCCTGGGGTCAGCTCCTGGCGATGCGGCGTCCGGCGACGTTGCCGCCGATCCGATCGGCGGCGGGAGGCCGGCGATGACGGCGATGGTGGTCGGCGGCGCCACGTTGCTCCTGTTCGCCGCAGTGGCGACCGGCGCATATCATCGCGGACGAAGGCATGGCCGAGTCCGTATGCCAGCGAGCTTGATCGCCGAGCTTCGTGACCACAAGGTGCATTGCGTCGGCGAGCCGACGGAGCGTGTCGCACTCGAGATCGGCCTGCTGTGCGAGAGCGACGGCTCGGGCGAGCGAGGCTCCCGGATGTGATCGTGCCCGGCATGCCGCGCCAGAGACCACGAGGCGGGCGCGGCTGCAAGTCGGGTACGCTTGAGCCGATCGCCGCGGTCGCGCTAGTCAGTCGCGCGTCGTGACGTTGCGCGCCGTCATCTTCGATTGCGACGGTGTGCTCGCCGACACCGAACCACTGCACTTGCGCGCCTTCAACGCCGTGCTGGGACCGCTCGGCATCAGCCTGACGCCGACCGACTATGCCGCCTCTTATCTCGGCCTCGACGACCGCGACGCGTTCGCGCTGGCGCTGGAGCGCGCCGGGCTGTCGACGGGATTGGTCGACGAGCTGGTCGCCGCGAAGGCTCGCTGCTTCCCGCCGCTGCTGACCGCCGAGATGCGGATCTATCCCGGCGTCGTGCCGCTGGTTCTCGCCCTGGCGCCGTTGCCGTTGGGCATCGCGTCGGGCGCGCGACGCGAGGAGATCGCAATCGTCCTGGCGCACGCCGGGCTCGAGCGCGCCTTCGACGTGATCGTCGCCAGCGAGGACGTCGTGGCGGGGAAACCGCATCCCGAGCCGTATCTTACCGCACTTGCCGGCCTCAACCGGACCGGCCGCGCCGTGACGCCCGACGAGTGCGTCGCAGTGGAGGATTCCCCCGTCGGCATCACGGCGGCACGCACCGCAGGAATGCGGTGCCTTGCGGTCACCAACAGCTACGACGCGAGTGCGCTCGGGGCCGCGGATCTGGTGGTCGCGTCGCTGGCCGCGGTCGGACGATCCGATGTCGAGCGCCTGACGACGGTCAGCCGTTGATCTCGCGGAATAGATACGGTGCCGCTTCGGCCACCATCTCCTGCAAGATCGTCTTGAGCGGCTTGTCGGCATCCTCGAGGCGCGTCACCAAACTGGAAAGCACGGCGAAGTAGCGTTCCTTCTGCTCGAGCGTCATGGCGGGCAGCCGGCCTACCATCGCGCGCGAGAACCGCTCGTGCGTCATGCGGATCTGACTTTCGAGATCCCTCTCCACCTCGTCGCTCATGCGTCCTCCGAGTACGTTTGCTTGCGTCTACGCGTAGCCGTTCCGGTCCTCGAACGCCACTATGACGACCCGGTCATGACGCCGGCCAGAATGACGGCGTGCGATTGACTGGCGACTTCGGCGATCGCAAGACTGCGCGCGTGACGGCGGGAACGGCGGAGGCGGACGCTGTGGAGAATGCGCGCGGCGCCGCCGGTGGATGCGGCTTGGTCGGAACGTCCCCCGCGATCAGAAGACTGCGCGCCGAGATCCGCGCGCTCGGACGCGGCGGGTTTCGCGCCGTACTGGTGCAAGGCGAATCGGGCGTCGGGAAAGAAGTCGTCACGGAGGCGCTCCGACGCATGTCACTACGGGCAGCCGCGTCGTTCGAGGTCTTCGACTGCCCCGCCGTGCCGGAAGACCACCTCGAGAGCGAGCTCTTCGGCACGGCGCGCGGCGCGTTCCCTGGTGCTCTCGACAAGCCCGGCGCGCTCGAGCGCTCGCACGGCGGAACGATCTTCTTCGACGAGATCGCCGCCATGCGCCGCGAGCACCAAGCGAAGGTCCTGCGCGTGATCGAGGGCAAGAGCTTCCGGCGCGTCGGCGGAAGCCGTGGCATCGCGGTCGACGTGGCGGTGATCGCAGCCGCCCATGAGGACCTCGCGACGCTCGCAGCGAGCGGCACGTTCCGCCATGACCTCTACTATCGGCTGATCCGCGACGGATGCCTGCTCGTCCCGCCGTTGCGCGAACGCCCCGAGGACGTACCGCTGCTGACGCATGACTATCTGGTCACGATCCACGGCGGACGGGCCGTCCGCATGGAGGCCGCCGCACTGGCACGCCTCGCGTCGTATCACTGGCCGGGCAACGTACGGCAGCTGCAAACGGTGCTCAGGATGGCCCTCCGCCTCCAACCCGAGGTGTTGGCCGTGACCGCCGTCGACGAGGCGTTGCTCCGCTTCGCCAGCGCGCCCGCGCCGCCGTCGGCGTCGCCGATTCCACCCGGTTTGGTCGCGGAAGCCCGACCTCCCGTCCACGACGCCGGCACGGCGCAGACCGACTTTCACGCCATCACCGCACGGACGCAGCGACAGCTCTTGCTGGCCGCCTTCGAGGCTGCCGCGGGCAACAAGACGGCCGCCGGCGTCCTGCTCGGCTTTCATCTTTCACCCAGCGAGGAGCGGCCGAGTGATCAGCCGCTCACCGACGCGCGTCGCAACCTCGCGCTACGCAAGTTCCGTTACTGGTGCGGCCGCCTCGGCCTGGCCGAGGCGCTCGCGGGGCGACGCGCCACCGCCGCGCTGTCGCCGCCGCGGCCTTGAACACCGACTCCAAGCTTCCGCCCCGGGCAGTCCGGCTCGCAGAAAGGGATGTGGTCATGCAGTCTCCTGTTCGGCAGTGGGTCTCGATCGCAGCGGCCATGCTGCTCGCGGTCGGCGTTTCGGTCGTATCGGTCGGCGCGGAGGCCGACCATCGCATCGACATCAATACCGCCTCGGCGGCGGAGCTCGCGACGCTTCCGGGCATCGGCGACTCGAAGGCGAAAGCCATCGTCGATTACCGGGCCGCGGATCCGTTTCACACGGTCGAGGATCTCAAGAAGGTGAAGGGCATCGGCGACAAGACCTTCGAGGCGTTGAAGCCGAACCTCATGGTGAGCGACGCGGGCGTCAAGAAGGAGACGGCCGCGAAGAAGTAGGGGGCGGCGGGGCGGCGGCGGAAGAAGAAACGGCCGGACGAGCGCTCGCTCGTCCGGCCGCATTGTTACTCGAGTGGTCGCGTGATCAGCGGTTCACTGGCCGCGAACCACGAAGTACTGATCGTTCTCGTTGTCGACGTTCGTCTTCCAGGAATCGAAGTCGGTGTCGGCATAGCTGTTCGGCGTGTTGGGTGCCGAGGCGCCCCAGCGGACCTGACCGCTCGCGATGCCGCCCGTCGCATTGTTCACGGCGACGATCCAGAAGTTGCCGCTCGGATTGGGAGGTATGCCCGCCCACTTTACGGTCACCACCTGGCCGTGGTTCGCGGCCCCGCAGACATCATTCGGTGAGGACTGCAGAAGCGCGAGCCCATCGACGACGACGTCGTCGGAATCGGCGCCGAGCTTGGCGCTCGGACAATACGGTGCACCGCCGGCGCAACCGGTCGTCGTGTCGCTCCACACCTCGAAGTGCACGCTGCCCGTTTCGCTGCCGAGCGAGAGACCGAGACAGACGTCGATCTCGTCGATCGAGATGGCGACTGCATTGCTGATGCGTTGCCGCACGTGATCGGTCGGGGGATCTTGCGGCGTGGCACTCGGATCGATGCCCCAGTAGTCGCCGAGCGTCGGCTGGTGGGTGATCAGATCCGACGGCGTCACCGTGGGCGTCGGCGTCGGCGTTTCCGTTTCCGTCGGCGTCGGGGTGGGCGTCTCCGTCTCCGTCTCCGTCGGCGTCGGGGTCGGCGTCTCGGTCTCGGTCGGCGGCGGAGTCGGCGTCTCGGTCTCGGTCGGCGGCGGGGTCGGCGTCTCCGTCTCCGTGGCGGTCGGCGTGTGCGTCGCAGATTCTACCGGCGTCGGCGTCTCCGTTTCGGTCGCCGTCGGTGTGGCTGTGGCGGTCTCGACGGGCGTCGCGGTCTCGGTGGCGGTGGCGGTTTCGGTGGGCGTGGCCGTCTCGGTCGGCGTCGGGGTCGGCGTCTCGCCGGTTGCCGTCGCGGTCGGGGTCGCGGTTTCCGTCGGCGTCGGAGTCGGTGTCTCGCCGGTCGTGGTCGCGGTCGGGGTGGGTGACTCGGTTTCGGTCGGCGTCGGCGACTCGGTCGGAGTCGGCGTTGCGCTTTCGGTCGGCGTCGGCGACTCGGTTTCGGTCGGCGTCGCTGACGATGTCGGCGTGGCGGTCGCCGTCGCCGTCGGCGTGCTGACGATGGGATTGCACTCGCTCGGGTAGCTCGTGAGTCCGGGAACGGCGCTACGGTCGGCGCAATCCACCGAGAATTCCGCGATGCAATCGACGCAGTCGACGAGCTCGGTGAGCGACGTCACCGCGCCGCCGCAGACGGCGCCGCCACCGGGCACGGTTGCGGCGGGGCACGTCGTCAAGCCGATCGCTGCCGGCGTCAGATCGCCGACGCCGTTACACAGCTTGTCGGCGCCGCCACATGCCTTGCAGATGGCGGTCCGCTTCTTGGTCTCGGCTTTCGCGATCGCGGCGGCAGCTTTGCCGTCTCCCGGGATCGGACACGGGCTCGTCGCCTTGTTCTTGTTGACCGCCGTCCAGCACTTCGCGAGCGCTTTCGACTTGGCGGTGAGGAAGGTGAGGGTGGCCTTGCCGATCGTCACCTGACACTTGTTGAGCGCCTTTTGCCCCTTCGGGTCGCTCGGGATCAGGGAATCGTAGGCGATCGCGATGGCCTTGTCGGTCGCCGCTTCGCCGATGCAGCTCACGCAATTGGCGACGTCGGTGCAATTCGCGATCGCGCCGTTGCAGGAACCGGTCTCGAAGTTCGGGCAGGTCCCGATCGTCCAGCCGATGCTCGCCAGCGTGTCGTCGTCGATGCCGACGCCGCAGGTCTTGTCTTTGCCGCCGCAGCCCTTGGCGATCGTGCTCTGCAGCTTGGTGACGGCTTTTCCGATCGCGATCGACGCCTTCGGGTTGGCATGGCAGTCGCCGGCCGGCAGCTTACCTTTGACGACGGCTTCTTCGCACTTGGCGAGCGCCTTCGCCTTGGCTTGCACGAACGCCGCACCGGCTTTGATGATGGCGGCCTTGCATTTCACCGCGTCCGCGTGCGCGGGCGCGACCAATATCCCGCTCCACAAACTCGTCGCGACCGACGCCGCGATCACCCAACGTGACGATAGACCGTTCATGCCACCCTCCTCGACCCAACTGCCTCCGGTATCTGCACGAGCGATTTGCGGCAGGGGGATATGGTCATCCATATGCAGAGCCAATCCATTCACTGTCAAGGTGCAACTCTGCGTAGCGCGGTGTCAGAGTTTTGGCGCGCGCGCGACGTTACGCCATCGGCGCACGAGGCGACTCGAGGATCACCGTGAAGGGACCGTCGTTGACGAGCCGTACCTCCATGGCCGCACCGAATCGCCCCGTCGCCACGACCGCGATTGCCTCGCGAAGACGCGCGACGAACTCGTCGAAGAGCGGCGCCGCCTCGTTCGCCGGCATCGCGCCGTCGAACGACGGCCGGCGGCCTTTGCGAGCATCGGCGAGTAGCGTGAACTGTGAGACCGCGAGCACGCCGCCGTCGACGTCGGCCACGCTACCTCGCAGCGCGCGCCCGTCGCCGTCGAACACGCGGAGACCGGCGATCTTGCGCGCCATCCATGCGACGTCCGCGGGGCCGTCGCCGACCGCGACACCGACCAACAGCACCAGTCCGTGCCCGATGCGTCCGAGCACCTCTCCGTCCGCCGTCACCTCCGCCTCGCGCACGCGCTGCACGACGACCCTCATCGTACATCCGCCGCATGCCCTTGCCGGCCAGCGGAGCACACGCTAGCTGCTGACCGCTTGGACTTGCTCAGCCGCATCGTCGGGATGTTCGTTCTCCGTCCCTACGTCTTCGTCTTTTTCGCGATCTATCTGGTGGCGGCGGTCATTCGGCTCGGATGGCGACGCACGGCGCTGTTCACAGTCCTGGCCTACGGCGTCGCGTTCGCGGCGGAGTTCACGTCGACCCGCATCGGGTTCCCGTTCGGCCTCTATCATTACATCGACGTCACGCGGGATCGCGAGCTCTGGATCAGCAACGTCCCGTTCTGGGATTCCCTGTCGTTCACGTTCCTGTGTTACCTCGGGTGGCGGCTCGGCGTCCTGTTGCATGCGCCGCTGGTGCTGCGCGCCGACGACGTCCAGGTGGTCGAGACGCGCGCCATTGCCGCCTCGTGGCCCGTCTGCCTCCACGGCGCGCTCCTCATGACCTGGCTCGACGTGGTGATCGATCCCCTCACCGTGCTGGGCGAGCGCTGGTTCCTCGGCCGGATCTACTACTATCCCGAGGGCGGCGTGTACTTCGGGGTCCCGCTCAGCAACTTCGCGGGATGGTTCCTGGTCGGTGCGACCACCATCCGCATCTTCCAGATCCTCGAGCGCCGCCGGGGACTCGCTACCGTGCGTCCCGCCGGCGTGCGGCACGTGCGCTATGCGGGACTGATCGAGCCGCTACTCTATGTCGGCATTCTCGCCTTCAACCTCGGGCTGACGTTCTGGATCGGCGAGCCGCTGCTCGGCACCGTGGGCGTACTGATGTTCCTGCCGATCATCGCTCTCATGACGGCGATCGTGCTCGATCCCAAGCGGCGAGCCACCCGAGCGGACGTCGTGGCGCACCAGCGTGACTTTCCAGCCTCGGCCGTCGCGCCCGTTCGCGACGAAGTCCTCGGCGGCGAGCGTTCGTGGGCGTGACGGAAGCGGCGCGCGGCGAGCGCGTCGTGGTCGTGACCGCGGTGCGTGCCGAGACCCGAGCGGTGTTGGCCGCATTGGTGCGGCCGGTCCGCGTGCCGATCGAAGGACCGCCGCGCTGGGAAGGATGGGCGGGCACACGTCCCGTCGCCGTCGTGCAAGCCGGCATCGGTCCGGAACGTGCCGCGGCGGCGATGCGTACGTCGATCGCGGCGGGTGAAACGGTGGCGTCGATCGGATTTGCGGGAGGGTTGGTCGAAGCCGCCGTGCCCGGCGACCTGGTGCTGCCCGGCACGATCGTCTGGGAAGAGCACGGCGCGCTCCGACGCTACGAGGTGCCGCCAGCGACGTTGGCAGCGGCCGCGGCGCAGCTTCCGGCCGAGCTCGGCGCGCGCGCGCTCCGCGGCTCTCTCTGGTCGTCGCCGGTCGTGATCGGCACGCCCGCGGCGAAACGTGCCGGAGCCCGCCGGTTGGGAGCCGTCGCGGTCGAGATGGAAACCGCGGCGCTCATCGCGATCGCCGGCGAGCGCGGCGCCACAGTGTTCGCTCTCCGCGCGATCCTGGACACGGTGGACGTCGCGCTGGACGCGCTGCCGCCGGATCTCGACGTCAGCTGGGCCGCCCGCGCTCGCTTGCTCGCACGACCGAACGCGTGGCCGGGCGTCGTCGCGCTCGCGCGTCACGTGCCGCGCGCCGCCCGGACGTTGACGCGCGCGGCGGCCGTGATCCTGCCCGTGCTGTGATGGGACCTTGCTTGCCTCCCTCCGAAGTGACCCGTATAGTTCCGCGCCTGACCGCGCGGTTAGAGTAGTCCGCGGTCGACCGGGGAGGGGTCTCGATGCGGTTTCCGGCTCACATCACGAGCGACATGCTCAAGTGGCAGGCCAAGAACTGGCTCAAGGGAAACAAGCGTTTCCCGGTGGTGCTGATGCTCGAGCCGCTGCACACCTGCAACCTCGCGTGTCTCGGTTGCTCGCCCGAGCGCTACAACGGTGATCTCAAAGATCGGCTGTCCCTGACGGAGTGCTTACAGGCGGTCGACGAGTCGGGTGCGCCGGTCGTGTCGATCTGCGGCGGCGAGCCGACGATCTACCCCGAGCTGACCGAGCTGATCGCGGGCGTCGTCGAGCGCAAACGTCACATCTACCTCTGCACCAACGGCATCCTGCTCGACCGGTTCTTCAAGAAGAACACCCCGCATGAGCGCCTGTCGATCAACGTCCACCTCGACGGCATGGCCAAGACGCACGACCTGATCGTCGATCGACCCGGCGTCTTCGACAAGGCGATCGAGATGATCAAGCTCGGCAAGTCGCTCGGCTACCGGGTGTGCACGAACACCACGATCTATCGCGAGACCGCAATGGAAGAGATCGAGGAGATGCTCGAGCTGCTCGACTCGATCGGCGTCGACGGGATGCTGCTGTCGCCGGGCTACCACTACGAGGTGCTCCCGGAGAAGCATTTCCTCTACCGGCACGAGGTCAACACCAAGTTCAAGCGCGTGCTCGAGCTGTCGAAGCGCTATCGCTTCTACTCGACGCCGCTCTTCCTCGAGTTCGCGGCCGGACTGCGCGACTACCCATGTACGCCCTGGGGCAACGTGACGCGCACGCCGAAGGGATGGAAGGGTCCGTGCTACTTGATCGGCGAGAAGTACTTCGACACCTGGGACGCGTTCTGGAACGGCGTCGATTGGTCGTACTGGGAGAGCCGGCAGGATCACCGCTGTCAGGACTGCCTCATGCACAGCGGTTTCGAGGCCTCGGTCGTCCGCAAGCTCGGCGATAGCAGCCGCGACGTCTTGAAGATGGCGAAGTGGAACTTTCTCGGCTGATCGCATCGTCCTTGGTGTAACATCGCTCATGAGCAGCTTCGATGCGTCGCAACCGTGACGCCGATGACACACCCTGACGGCCCCGCCTAGGCGGCTCTCGAGAAAAAGCCAGAAAACGGCGCGCGTTTCTCGCCGCGACTGTCACGGCATATCCGTTGCTCATACGAAGCAGAGCACGGACTCATGGCCGCCACGCAGGCACTCACCAACGCGCTGCACGTCATCTACCGCGAGGCGAGCCGTTCGCCGTGGATCTGCCTCAACGCGTTTCGTGACGCGCCGGCCGGTGATCCACGACGGGCCGCCATCCGCGGGACCTCACCGGTCCTGGTGCTGGGCGGATTTCTCAGCCACCCGTACTATTACGCGCCGTTCGGACGCGTGCTCGATCAGAACGGTCACGACGTCCACTACGACGACGTCTTCAACGCGCAGCCCTTCACAACGCACGTCACGGCGCTCAGCGAACGCGTACGTCGGCTCGCGGACGACGCCGGCGTCCCGATCCGGGTCGTCGGTCACTCGCTCGGCGGGTTGCAGGCGGCGGCGTTGTTGTCCGAGTGTCCGGACGCGGTCAGTCAGATGATCGCGGTCGCCAGCCCGATCGTCGGCGGTACGCCGTGGCGTCCGCTCCAACGGCTCGCGGAACGCGTGCTCGGCGTGCGCGGGACGGATACGGAGCTGCTCCGCCTCAACCTCGCACCGTACACGGCGCGCGTGACCACCATCTCGTCGCCGCAGGATCTCGTCGCGCCGCCCTCGGTGTGCACGATCGACGGCGCCAACAACGTCGTCCTCAGCACCGTCCCACGCCGCGACGAAACCTTGGCAAGCCACATCGGCGTCATCTTCATGCAGACCGTGGTCCGCATCATCCTGTCGACGCTGGCGCGCCCACCGCACGATCCGGCGCCGCTGCGCTGCGCGGTGTAGCTCAGACGCGGCTCTCTTCCGTTTTCCGTCTCCGGCTCGCTCTCTCTGAGGCCTGCACTCGGGCGCGAGAGGGGTGCCTCGCGTCGGTCTGCCAGCGGATAACGTCCCACCGCCGTTGACGTTTCCCGCGGACACCTGACTTGACTCCCTACAGGTCATTGGCAAGAATCCGCGCCCGTCGCGATTCGCGGCCCATTCCACCTGAGTCACCGAGGAGGACCCATGCGATTCTCGCTTTGGACTAGCGTCGGCGCCCTGGCCGTCATGAGCGCCGCATCTTGCACGCCCAGCGAGAACAAAACGGCGCCCGTTCCCACTGCGACCAAGGCCCCGGCGCCGGTGGCCGCCGCCGCGGCGGCGTCGCCGGGCGCCGCAGCCGCCAATGCCAACGCCGACGCGGCCGCGACCGAAGAGGGCGACGAGATCCTCATGGTGTGGGCCGAGGCTGAGCCCGATGAAGGAGCCCCGCCGCTCGAAGTGCAGCTGAAGGCCGACGTCTCCGGCGGTGTCGGCGAACGCAAGATCAAGTGGGAGTTCGGGGACGGCTCTCCGGCCAGCAGCGAGCTCAACCCCAAGCACAAGTACGACAAGGCGGGCACATTCCGCGCCTCGGTCGAAGTGTCCGACGCGAGCGGCGACTCGGACTCCGACTACGTCGACATCGAGATCGGCGGGGAGTGAAACGTCTCTCCGGCGACGCCGTTCAGTGGCGCGGCCGGATCACGAACGTCTGACCTTCGCGCTTGAACTGCACGCCGGTTTGAGTGATGGCCGCGATCGTCATCCCCGCCGCGACCTCGCCCTCGTGCACGCGCTGTGACGGTGCGCCGTCGATGCTGATGAACGCGAAGCGCTTAGCCGGATCCGCCGACCACTGAAGGAAGCTGAGAGCGACCTTCGGCGCGCCGGGCGGTGATCGACCGGTGTCGAAGAGCGGCTCCGCGGGCGTCTCCGGCTCGGCCTCCGGCGCCGGCGGCGGCTCGGCCTCGATGGCGGGGGGGGCGGGCTCGGGGGGTACGGGAGGCGTCAAGGCGGCGAGCTTCTCCTCCGCGGGCGGCGCGGTTGGTGCCGTCGGTTTCGGCGGCGCGGCAAGCCGCTTGCCGGGTTCCGGAGGGGCGATCGCACTGGGCGGAGGTTGCGCGCCTCGCGCGGCCGCGAATGGCGAGGGCTCGAGCGCCGACTTGTGCTTGTCGAGCGCCGCGAGCGTTTTGTCACGGGAGCGTTGGGCAGTGCCTTCGCCCTTCGGGCCGGCGGGCGCGCTCGCCACGGGCGGAGCGACGGCAGGCACGGACGCTTCCGGAACAGCCGCGGCGGGCGGCGCTTCGGCAACCGCTGGCGGCGGAGGGGCGACGGGCGGGAAAG
>JADMIO010930446.1_pt1 | contig 52159 bp, 38 predicted proteins | sample 8958161 | NCBI WGS metagenome assembly JADMIO01 (sample SAMN16585339, study PRJNA669376) | soil metagenome | isolation source: Crop rotation soil | place: USA: Cullars Rotation, Alabama | collected 2011
CGCGACTTCAAGTCACGTGAATTCCAAGCTTCGGATCCCACTGTGCTGGAAAGAATCGAGCCTATGAGCAACTTGTTGAGCGCGTCGGTGGCGCAACGTCGCTTCATCATGATGCTTCTGGGTTCCCTGGCCGCCGTGGCGATTGCGCTCGCGATGGTGGGTGTCTACGGCGTTATTTCATTTTCGGTGAGCGAGCGCACGCACGAGATTGGTATCAGGATGGCCCTCGGCGCGCACCGGTGGGACGTATTGCGAATGGTGTTAGGGCAGGGAATGGGACTGACGCTGATTGGAATCGGCGTCGGCGTTGGTGCGGCATTCGCCCTGACGCGACTGTTGACCAGCATGTTGTTTGAAGTGAGCCCCACAGACGCCGCAACTTTCAGCATTGTCGCAGTGGCGGTAGCAGTGGTCGCGTCGATCGCTTGTTACATCCCGGCGCGGCGGGCGACGAAAGTGGATCCGTTGGTCGCGCTAAGGTACGAATAAAAAGTTTTGTTCCTGCAGCTTTGTTACTTTGAACTTTGTAGTTTGAATTGGTCTTTGGTCCTGGGTCTTTGGCCTTTGAAAAAACTGTGCTTCGTCGTGACCTGTGGTTCGCAGCACTCAAGCACAAAGGGAAGAGTTCAAAGTACCGAGCACAGTTTTTCAAAGACCAAAGGCCCAGGACCAAAGACCGGAAATCAAAATGTGAACGCATCACATCAGGTTGGGGATAATGGAAGATCTATTCAAAGACATTCGCTATGGGTTTAGGCACCTGCTTAAGAATCCGACATTCGCTGCAACTGCGCTCATAACTCTAGCAATCGGGATTGGGGCGAACAGCACCATCTTCAGTTTTGTTAATGGCATCCTGCTCAGGCCACTTCCATATCCGGAGTCGGAACGGCTCGTGGTGATCAACGAAACCGCGTTGAAGCAAGGCGTTCCGGTCATGAGCGTTTCCTTTCCAAATTTCCTGGATTGGCGCGCCTCTAACCACGTATTCGAAGACGTCGTTGCCTTTACTAACGGTAGCAACTTCTCACTGACCGGCGGTGGCGAACCTGAACGATTACAGGGCGTATCAATTTCTCAGGGCACTTTTGAACTACTGCGCGTGGCCCCCATCCTCGGAAGGACGTTCACAGCGGAAGAGGATCGACCGAAGCAAGATGATGTCGTGATACTCGGTAATGGTCTGTGGCAACGTCGCTTCGGTAGCGATTCGCAAATAGTGGGCAAAACTGTGATCGTGAATAGCCGTCCGCGCACCGTCGTCGGCGTCATGCCTCCCGGATTCAAATTTCCTGAGGCCGCCGAGTTGTGGGTTCCGCTTGGCCTGGACACGACCATGTTCACCCGCACCGATCACGGGTTGGCTTCTATGGCGCGTCTTAAGCCTGGAGTAAGCCTGGCCCAGGCCCAGGCAGAAATGGATGTCATAGCGCGACGCATCGAGGAGCAGAATCCGGTCACGAACGAAGGTCTCGGAGTAACCCTTGGGAGCCTGCATACTGTGCTGGCGGGCGATTATCGCAAAGCCCTCTTGATCCTTCTTGGCGTCGTTGGCTTCGTGCTGTTAGTGGCCTGTGCCAACGTCGCGAACCTGATGCTGGCGCGAACCTCGGCGCGGCAAAAGGAATTTGCTGTGCGCGCCGCAATGGGGGCCAGTCGGGGGCGAATTATCCGGCAAGCGCTCACCGAAAGTCTGTTACTCAGTTTGCTTGGCGCCGGCTTCGGTTTGTTGCTCGCGATGTGGGGAATCAGACTCCTGTTGACGTTGATTCCCGTGAAATTGCCTTTCTGGATGAATTTCAATCTGGATTTGCGAGTGCTTGCGTTCACTTCAGCGGTTTCTTTATTGACAGCGTTAATCTTCGGGACGATGCCGGCAGTCCTCGGAACACGCGTCGACCTGAACAACACGCTAAAAGAAGGCGGACGAAGTGTTACCTCACTGAAGCATCGCTCGCGCGGGTTGCTCGTCGTAGCGGAAGTGGCACTGGCCCTGATGGTGCTGGTCGGCGCGGGTTTAATGATTCAAAGCTTCTTGCGGCTGAGGCATGTCGGTGCCGGATTCAACGAAAACAATGTCCTCACGTTTGCGGTAATCCTGCCGCGAGCAAAATATCCTGAGGCGCCGCAGCGTGCCGATTTTTTTCACTCGCTGCTGACGCGTGTCCGCGCTTTGCCAGGTGTTGAATCAGCGGCTGCGACTGCCACGCTGCCCCTCAGCGGCGATGGCTGGGGCCGAAGTCTTACGGTCGAAGGTTATCCAGTTCTATCAGTGGGCCAGGCTCCGATGATCCAGCACACCGTCGTCTCACCCGGATATTTTCATACGCTTGGAATTCCGATTATTGCCGGTCGCGATTTCAACGATTGGGATACCACGGACTCCGAAAAAGTAACCATCGTCGACGAGCGGTTGGCGCGAACCTATTGGCCAAACGAAAGTGCAATCGGCAAACGCGTTCGCTTTGGACCACCGGAAGCCAACGAACCCTGGCACACAGTGGTCGGCGTGGTTGGAGCTGTGCGTCATCAACGGCTGGATGCCGAGACAAGAAAGAGTGTGTACCTGCCGCACGGTGAAATTTCGGTCGGTGGTCTCTCGATCGTGGTGCGCGCAAAAGATCCGCTCAATTTGGCCGCCGCTGTACGCAGTCAGGTAAAAGAGATGGATCCCGATCTGCCGGTGGTTAGCCTGATGACCATGGAAGACGTCGTCTCGCAATCGATCTGGCAAAACCGCCTTTACGCAATTCTGTTCTCAGTGTTTGCAGGCATCGCCTTACTACTCTCTGCGGTTGGCATTTACGGCGTGATTTCCTACTCGGTGTTGCAGCGGACGCAGGAAATTGGCATACGCCTGGCGCTTGGCGCTCAACTGAAGGACGTACTGCGATTGGTTTTGCGAGGCGGATTAGCGCTTGCTGTGATTGGTGTAGGCATCGGAATCGCCGGCGCCCTTGCACTTACTCGGTTGCTGAGCAGTTTACTCTTCAATGTCGCCCCAACCGATGCGACCACCTTCATCGCCGTTTCAGGAATTCTTTTATTCGTGGCGCTGATTGCTTGCTACATCCCGGCGCGGCGCGCGACGAAAGTCGATCCGTTAGTGGCGCTACGTTACGAGTGAGGATGGTTACCTGGAGGGATGAAACCGATGAGTGATTTGATGAGGGACATTCGCTATGGCTTGCGAGCGCTGTGGAAGCATCCGGGCTTTACTGCGGTCGCGGTACTCACTTTAGCGCTCGGCATTGGCGCAAATACTGCGATGTTTAGTGCGGTGAATGCTGTTCTGATTCGTCCGCTGGCATATCCAAACGCGGATCAAATCGTCGTGCTCGAGGGCGTTAACTCAAGGATGGGCATCACCGACAGCAACATGTCGATACCTGACTTTGCTGATTGGAAAGCGCAGAACCACGTTTTCGATCAACTAGCAGGCTTTGTTTCCGGCGGCTTGTTACTTACCAGCGGCGATGAAACTGAACGCGTGCGCGCAACAAGCGTGACGACGGATTTCTTTCCACTTTTCCAGACGGCGCCGATCATGGGCAGGACCTTCACTGGTGACGATGCGCAACCCAAAAGCGAGCGGGTTGTTGTTATGAGTTTTGGACTCTGGCAACGCAAGTTTGGCGGGAGGCAAGACATCATCGGGCAACAACTTACGCTTGGTGGTAAGCCGACGCCGGTTGTCGGCATCATGCCCAAAGGTTTTGATTATCCTGACCAGTCCGAATTGTGGGTCACTTATCCGTACGATGCTTCGGCCGAGCGCCGCGACAATCGCTTCTTGAATGTGGTAGCGCGATTGCGCCCGAACGTGACCGTCACGCAAGCGAAGGCAGAGTTGGACACAATCAACAGCCGCCTGGCCCAAACCTATGTAGAGACAAATGCTGATTGGACCGCTCGGGTCACGCAAATGCAGGATCGCATGGTCGGATCGCTGCGCAAGCCCTTGCTGGTGTTACTGGGTGCGGTTGCGTTTGTCTTGCTGATCGCATGTGCAAATGTCGCCAACCTGTTTTTGGCAAAAGCCACTGGACGGCAACGTGAAATTGCCGTGCGTACAGCCCTCGGCGCAAGTCGTTGGCGCGTAATTCGTCAACTACTTACCGAAAGTCTGCTGCTCTCGTCGATTGGTGGTGTATTGGGATTGATGTTGGGCATCTGGCTGGTCAAGTTGCTGGTGGCGATAAGCCCGGCAAACACACCCCGCTTTGATGAGATCTCGCCTGACCTTCGCGTGCTGCTTTTTGCGCTTGCTTTAACGGTACTCACGGGAGTCGTGTTCGGCCTGGCGCCGGCGCTTCATGCAGCAGATACCGACTTGAATTCCAGTTTGAAGGACGCGGGGCGATCGGGTTCCAGTGGTGTTCAGAGTAAACGGCTGCGAAGTTTGTTGATGGTGACGGAGATCGCTTTTTCGTTCATCTTGCTGGTGGGTGCGGGACTGTTAATGAAAAGCTTCTTACGGCTTCGCGACGTGACTCCCGGATTTGCGGCAGACAACGTTCTTACTATGCGCATCTCCCTGTTGTCGTCGAAGTATTCCGCGGGCGAACCGCGCACTCAACTTCTAAATCAGGTTCTCAATCGCCTCAAATCGATTCCAAACGTCGAAGCCACCGGAGCGATCCTGAGTTTACCAATGCGGGGCGACAACTTTAACCTCGGCCGGTCGTACATCAGGGAAGGCCGCCCGGCAACGCCCGCTGAATCCGGCAACGCTACCTACCTTGTCGCCACGCCCAGTTACTTTCAAACGCTAAAGATTCCTCTCATCGCCGGACGAACGTTTTCCGATCAAGACAGTCAGAAGTCGACGGAAGTTGTAATCGTCAATCAGACACTCGCTCGCAAGCTTTGGCCCGGCGAGAGTCCCATTGGCCGGCGGATCACTATCTGGCGCGATGAAAAGTTCCCGCGAGAAATCGTAGGAGTGGTTGGTGACACGAAAGCAACTTTGGAAGACGGAGCGGACCCGCAAATGTATGTGCCGTTCCCACAGGATTCCGATTGGGGATCAATGTCGTTGGTAGTTCGGACCACAGGCGATCCAACTAAAGTGATCGCCGGCGTGCGTGCGGAGATTCACTCGCAGGACAAGGGAATCCCAATCTACAACCTGAAGACAATGGATGATCTGTTGGCGGCGTCGCTGGCCCAGAGAAGAATGTCGATGCTGCTGCTCAGTAGTTTCGCTGGAATCGCGCTGGTGTTGGCGATGATTGGCATCTACGGGGTCACTGCTTACTACGTCACACAGCGCACCCAAGAAATCGGCATTCGCATTGCGCTGGGAGCGCGCGTCGCTGACGTCATGAAACTCGTACTGCGGCGCGGCATGTTGCTGGCGCTTGCGGGCGTTGGCATTGGTTTAGCTGGAGCGTTTGCACTAACTCGTTTGCTGGCAAGCTTGTTATTTGGTGTGAAGCCAACCGACCTGTTTACGTTCGCTATCGTCGCGTTAAGCCTGCTGGCGGCTGCGTTCGTTGCGTGCTACCTGCCGGCCAGACGCGCGAGCAAAATCGATGCGTTAGTGGCATTGCATTACGAATAGAGCGAACTTTCAAAGTAAGAGGATAAGGACATGTTCAGACTATTACAGGACCTGCGTTACGCGGTTCGCACTATGCTCAAGCGACCGGCGTTTACGTTGATTGCCGTTGTTACGCTGGCGCTGGGAATCGGCGGCAGCACTGCGATCTTCACTGTCGTTGATGCAGCGCTACTTCGTGGCCTTCCGTACAAACAGCCTGATCGCCTTTACCACCTGTTTGAAACCACGCCACAGAAAGAATTCAGCCAACGCGAGTTCTCTTACCCCGACTACGTGGATTATCAGAACAATCAAGTGCTAGACGGACTGGCAGCATACGCCGGTCAGGGCGCAATCATGAGCGGCAATGGTGAACCGGAACGCGTGTTTGCGCCGGTCGCCAGCGCAAATTTCTTTTCCGTGCTTGGGGTTGAGCCAATTCTGGGTCGAACGTTTCAGGCGGGTGAAGACAAACCCGGCGCGCCGCGCGTTGTCGTGCTGACTTACGGCATGTGGCAAGGACGGTTTGGAGGCGATAAAGGCATTCTGGGCCGATCGCTGAACCTCAACGGCGACAACTACACCGTGGTTGGAGTTCTACCGGCAAGTTTTCAATTTGCCATGCGCGCTTCGGATATGTGGCGTCCTTATCAACCGACTGACAATCAGCGGACGCGACGCTATATGCACGGGACAAACTTGATTGGAAGGCTTAAGCCGGGCGTGACAGCACAACAAGCACAATCCGAACTTGCGGCCATCACGAAACGCATCGAACAGGAAAACATGGCTTCGCATGCAAACACGGGACTCAGACTAGTGCCGCTGCAGGAAAACGTAGTTGGCCAGGTAAAACCAATCATGTTTGTTTTGCTCACCGCAGTTGGCTTTGTATTGCTTATCGCCTGCGCCAACGTTGCCAGTCTGTTGCTTACCCGATCGCTTGGGCGACAAAAAGAAGCTGCAATTCGTGCTGCCATGGGCGCCAGTCGTGCCCGCGTGGTGCGGCAGTTGTTGACGGAATCACTTTTGCTTTCCCTGATTGGTGGCGTTGCCGGATTGATAGTTGCTTACTGGGGCGTTCACGGATTGGTGGCCGCGCTGCCTGACAATCAAATCAACAGTCTGCCGTTCCTCAAGACATTACATCTCGACGTTAGGATTTTGCTCTTTTCATTCGGCCTGTCCTTGCTGACCGGGATTATTTTCGGCCTGGTGCCTGCGCTGCAATCGTCGCGTCCGGATCTGAACGAAGTCTTGAAAGAAGGTGGCCGAAACACTGCGAGCGGCGCAAGTCATCGACTCCGTGGCGCGCTCGTCGTCAGCGAAATCGCACTTGCTGTTGTTCTCCTGGTGGGTGCCGGGCTCATGATGAAGAGTTTGTTCCGCTTGTTGCAAACCAATATTGGATTCAATCCGGACAATCTGCTCACCCTTAATATTGCGTTGCCGGCAGCGAAGTATACCGACGTCAATAAGCAAATTGATTTCTTCGATCAACTCAAGGGACGCGTTGAATCATTACCGGGCGTGAAAGGCAGCGGGACGGTAAACATCCTACCACTGCAAGCGGGCAACACGACCCGCTTTAACGTGGAAGGTGACCCGGTGCCGCCACCGGGACAAGAAACCGAAGCCAACATCCGTGTGGTTGATGAAAATTATTTCCGAGCGCTCGGTGTGCCGCTGCTTGCGGGTCGCATGTTTGACGAACGCGACAAACTGCCACCCAGTGCGCCGAACGCGACAAACGCGCCGAATGCAGCGAACGCGGCGAACGCAAATAATGTTGTCATTATTAGCAAGACCACCGCTGACAGGGTCTTTGGCGGACGAGATCCAATTGGACGTCGCCTCGTCTACACCGTACAAGCGCCACCAATCACCGTCGTCGGTGTTGTCGGCAACGTAAAGATCGGTAATTTGGATGACGACCTCCGGCCCGTTCTTTACTACCCGTTCCGGCAAAACCCGGGCACAGGAACGAATCTGGTAGTACGCACCAGCAGCGATCCAAACGCATTGGCAGCGGCCGTGCGCAACGAAATCCGCTCGCTCGAACCGGATGTCGCAATTTTTAATGTGAAGGCGATGGGCCAGGTGATTTCAGATACCCCCGCAGCCTTCATGCGCCGTTTTCCGGCGCTCTTGATTGGAATTTTCGCAGCAGTCGCTTTGCTGCTGGCATCAATTGGGATTTACGGAGTTGTTTCTTATTCCGTTAGTCAACAAACGCACTATATCGGCGTACGCATGGCGCTTGGCGCACAAGCTTCCGACATCCTGAAGATGGTCCTGCGTCAGGGCCTGACGTTGGCCGGTGTCGGAATGGTTCTCGGAGTTATTGCCGCCATTGGACTGACGCGTTGGTTGCGCGCACTGCTGTTCGAGGTACAAACGACCGATGTAACCACTTTCGGGGTGGTGTTGGGATCACTATTCATAGTTGCCTTGCTCGCTTGTTATATCCCGGCGCGCCGCGCGACGAAAGTCGATCCACTCGTTGCACTTCGTTACGAATAGTTTTCGCGCCTGCACGAGGAAGGGAAATTATGAACAACTTATTGAAAGACCTTCAGTACTCATTTCGAACCTTGCTGAAACGGCCGGGCTTCACATTCACGTCGGTAGTGACGCTCGCCCTTGCCATCGGCGCAACCACTGCAATCTTCAGTGTTGTGAATGCGGTATTGCTGCGGCCATTGCCGTTCGCTAACCCGGATCGCCTGGTGATGCTTTGGCAAGACGCGTCGTTTGCAGGCTTTCCCCGCAACACGCCATCTGCGGCTGAATATAACGACTGGAAAACGCAAAACACCTTGTTCGAAGGCGTTGCTGCCCAGGACATTCGCAGTTTCAACCTGACAGGAGACGGGGAGCCGGAAAAGGTTGAAGCCTTTGGTGTTACCGCGAATTTTTTCCCGTTATTAGGTACGCAACCTGAACTGGGACGCACTTTTCTGCCCGAAGAAGATAAACCACAAGCAAACAAGGTTGTTGTAATCAGCAACAGTCTCTGGCAACGACGCTACGGCGGTGACCGCAACATCATTGGGCGTTCACTGTTGTTGAGCGGTGAGAAGTACACCGTGATAGGTGTGATGCCGGCGAATTTTCAGTTTTCCGACAGCAAGATTGGAATGTGGGTGCCGATTGCATTCACTTCCGAACAGCTGGCCAGTTATGGTCGTCACTATCTGACGATCGTTGCTCGCATGAAGCCCGGCGTTAGTTTGGCGCAGGCTGATGCCGAGATTCATGTATTACAGCGTCGCGTGGCTGAAGCGCATCCGAATGAAGCCGGGAAAACCTCCGCCTATGCGATTTCACTAAACGAACAAGTGGCCGGCGAAATGCGACGCCCACTGCTCGTTCTGTTAGCCGCAGTCGGATTTGTCTTATTGATTGCGTGCGCTAATGTCGCCAGCCTACTACTTTCGCGCGCGACTAGCCGGCGACGAGAAATGGCGCTGCGCACCGCACTAGGCGCCAATCGACTACAGATCATTCGCCAGCTATTGATTGAGAGCCTGTTGCTTTCGTCATTTGGTTTGTTGCTGGGGTTGGCTTTCGCGTGGTGGAGCTTCGGTTTTCTGCAGAAGTTGATTCCCGACGGATTGTTGCTCTCGTCCCACCTGACTCTCGACCCGCTCGTACTGCTCTTTAGCTTCGTCTTGATGTTAGTGACAGCGGTCCTGTTTGGCATGGTGCCCGCGTTGCAGGCGTCGAAACTCGATCTTAATGAAGCGTTAAAGCAGGGCGGTGGTCGCACTGGTTTGAACGCAGGCGGTAATCGCCTTCGCTCTGCGCTGGTTGTCGCTGAAGTCGCGCTGGCCCTGGTGCTGCTGGTTGGTGCAGGGCTTCTCATCAAAACATTCCTTAACCTTCAGAACCAATACGCCGCCCTGCGTGCCGACAAAGTGCTGACGCTGCGCACCGTTCTGCCGCGCAACAAGTATCCGGAGCATTCACAGCGCGTCAATTTCTTTAAACAAGTGCTCGAACGCGTGTCGGCATTACCGGGTGTGGTCTCCGCCGGCTACGTTACTGGTGTCCCACTGTCGATCAAAGGCGGCACAAACGGTTTTTGGATCGAAGGGCGAACAGTCGAACAGGCTCTTGCAAGTGGAGACACGTTCGATGCTAACCATCGGCAGGTGAGTGCTGATTATTTCAAGACGATGGGCATTGCCATTCGGGAGGGGCGTGCTTTCACCAATGCCGATAATGAACAAAATGTTCGCGTTGCCATCATCAACGAAACGATGGCGCGGCAATACTGGCCTGGCGAAAACGCGATCGGCAAACGGATGAAGTTTGGCGATCCCGGCGACGATGTGCCATGGATCACTGTGGTCGGCATTGCCGCGGATGTGCGACAGATGGGTATCGACAAGCCCGTCAAGGCAGAAATGTACCTGCCTTACGAGCAGAACAACGACATGGCGTTTTATGCGCCTCGCGATCTTGCCATTCGCACTTCAGTTGACCCGCTTAGCATGGTCAGCTCAGTTCGCAACGAAATTCATCAGGTCGATCCTGATCAACCTATCTCAAACATCCGCACGATGGATACAGTGCTTGGTGAGGAAACTGCTTCACGCCGTTTGGGCATGACTCTGCTTACCGTTTTTGCTGGAGTGGCTTTGTTATTGGCCAGTCTGGGAATCTACGGCGTGCTTGCCTACTTCGTCGTCCAACACACGCAGGAAATTGGTGTGCGCATGGCCTTAGGAGCGCAACGAGTAAGCATCGTCACGCTGGTTCTCAAGAAGGGGATGCTTCTGGTTTGGCTGGGAATCGGCATCGGTTTGGCGGGCGCGATCGGGCTGACGCGATTGATGGCGAGCTTGCTTTACGGCGTCAGCGCAACGGATCCGCTGACCTATATCGCGATCAGCACATTGCTGACACTCGTCGCCTTCGCGGCTTGCTATATCCCGGCGCGACGCGCGACGAAAGTTGATCCGTTGGTTGCGCTACGTTACGAGTAAATACAGACAGGGGAGTTAGTCATGGAAATGTTTTGGCAGGATATGCGTTATGGAATTCGCATGTTGCTCAAGGCGCCGAGCGTTAGCATCGTCGCCACCATCGCACTGGCGCTGGGAATCGGCGCCAATACTGCAATCTTCAGCGTTGTGAACACGGTGCTGTTGCGCCCGTTGCCCTTTGCAAACGCCGATCAGTTATTCAACGTTTGGGAAACCGATTCTGTGCGTGGCTCGCAACGTGGCAGCGCGTCGTATCCAAACTTTGCCGACTGGCGCGATCAAAGCCATTCATTCACGCAGATGGCGAGCTATCACACGGCGGATTTCATCTTTACCGGTCACGGCGACTCGACGCGATTGCAAGGCGCCGTGGTAAATGCCGACTTGTTTCCTTTGCTGCAAGCTTCGCCGGTGATGGGACGTGCGTTTCGACCGGAAGAAGACAAACCTGGCGAAAGTGGACGAGTTGTCTTGTTGAGTCAACAACTCTTCCAGAAACGTTTCGGCGCCGATCCAAATGTGATCAACCAGTCGATGGTTCTCGACGGCAAGCCGTACACGATCGTTGGAGTGATGCCGCAGACGTTCCAGTTCCCAGTACAAAATGATCCAGTGGACCTGTGGACGACCGTGGCCGTTGATCGCGATGGCGAGGAGCCGATCACCGAAGAACGCGGTGCACACTACATGAATGTGATCGCGCGTCTTAAGCCGGGAGTTTCCAGGGAACAAGCGCAGGCTGAAATGACGGCCATCGGTAGCCGCCTCGAGCAGCAGTATCCCGACAAGAATCTTCACCGCAGCATAGGCATTGAACCAACGCTCGAAGCTCTGGTCGGCGATATTCGCCCGGCGTTGTTCATTTTGCTTGGAGCGGTTGGCTGTGTGTTGTTAATTGCCTGCGCCAACGTGGCCAATCTATTGCTGGCGCGCGCGATGGCCCGACAAAAGGAAATGGCAATTCGTTCAGCGCTCGGCGCCAGTCGCCTGCGCGTCATTCGTCAGTTACTGACGGAAAGCATTCTATTGTCGCTGGCCGGAGGTCTATTGGGACTCGTGCTTGCTGCCTGGTGGTCCGATCTGCTGATCGCCCTTGGCAAGGACAACATTCCGCGGGCCATGCAAGTCGGGCTTGATCGCTACGTGCTCGCTTTCAATATCGGAGTGTCACTGCTCACCGGAATTATTTTTGGTCTCGTGCCGGCGTTACATTCTTCGAAGACCGACTTGAATGAATCACTGAAGGAAGGCAGCCGGGGAGCCGGCGAAGGAACTCATAAGGGCCGCATGCGCGGCATACTGGTGGTCAGTGAACTGGCGATTGCGGTGGTCTTATTAGTAGTTGCCGGGCTGTTGATCCAGAGCCTCTGGCGTTTACGAAACGTTAGCCCGGGGTTTGAAGCGCAAAACCTGCTCACCTTCGCCGTTGCAATTCCCGAAGTTAAGTATCCAACTGAACGCCAGGATCAGTTTTTCCGGGAACTGGTTTCGCGGGTACAGGCGATACCGGGAGTTCGCAGCGCCGGTGCAGTAATTCCGTTGCCGCTCACTGGCGACATGTTTCGCATCTCATTCGAACAGGAAGGCCACCCGGTTGCCAAAGGTGATCAGCCGTCGGCCGACTTCTTCGCTGTCAGTGACGACTACTTCAAGACGCTGGGCGTAAAAATGATCAAAGGCAGGGAATTCACCCAGCGTGACAGCGAAAACGCGCCGGGCGTAATCATCGTCAACGAGGCCTTCGCCAAAAAGTACTTTCCGAACGAAGATCCGATCGGCAAGCGACTCAAGCCCGGTATTTCCACCACAGAGAAGAAAGCCGACTGGCGCGAAATCGTGGGCGTCGTTTCTGACGTGCGCAATCGCAACCTCAGTTCGGAACTGCGACCGGGATATTTTCTGCCACAGTCGCAGGTGCCGTTCAGTCAAATGTCGATCGTAGTGAGAACCATTAACGAACCGCACACGCTGGTGACGCAGGTTCAAAACGTAGTGCACGGGATGGATCCGGATGTCCCCGTGTTCAGCGTGAAAACGATGGAGGAATACATCTCGGCTACGGTTGCGGCGCCACGATTCAACAGCACATTGCTCAGCATTTTTGCCGCTGTGGCTTTGATACTGACGATCGTTGGCCTCTATGGTGTGATGAGTTATTCAGTCGCGCAACGGACCAATGAAATCGGCATTCGCATGGCATTGGGCGCGCAAACCAAAGATGTTTTGTCGCTGATCGTTTTTCAAGGATTAAAACTGGTTTGGATCGGGCTTGGGATTGGTTTAGCCGGCGCACTCGCGTCGACTCGCATACTCAAGAGTTTGCTTTTTGGAGTGACCGACAAAGATCCGCTGACGTTCATTGTAGTCTCAGTGATTCTTTCGCTGGTGGCGCTCCTGGCATGTTACATCCCCGCGAGGCGAGCAACGCGACTCGATCCGTTGCAGGCCTTGCATTACGAATGAGGTGAGCCAATGACTAACTTGTTTCAGGACCTGCGCTACGGCTTGCGTGGTTTATTGCGTCAACCCGGTTTTTCGATAATCGCGATTTGTTCCCTCGCGTTAGGCATTGGAGCAAACACGGCGATCTTTTCGGTGGTTAATGGCGTGTTGCTGAAACCGCTGCCATATCCGCAGCCTGAGCAACTAGTCACCATGCATCAGAGCAAGCCGAACTTCGACGCGGGAGCGATTCCTTATCCAAATTTTCGCGACTTAAAGGACCGAAATACGACGTTCTCGGCAATGGCCATCTCGCGCCCGTTCGGTTTCACCCTGGTTGGCGCGGGGGAAACTCAGCGCGTGAGAGCAAGACTCATCACGTCGGATTTCTTTTCGGTGCTTGGCCTGAAACCAGTGCTCGGCCGGACCTTGATGCCGGGAGAAGACGAGAGTGGTGCGGCTCCCGTGGCGATGATCAGCGAGGGATTGTGGCGGCGGAAGTTTGGCGCCGCCCAGGACGTGGTCCAGAAAGGAATTACGCTCGACGAGAAGAGCTATTCGATCATCGGCGTCATTCCCGCCAGCTTCAGCCTGGTGCGGGACGTTGACGTTTACGTTCCGATTGGACAGTGGAATTCTCCTGCTCTCAAGAGCCGCAGCGCTGCGCTGGGTATCCATGGGATCGGTAGACTCAAACCAGGTATCACCCTCGAGCAAGGGCAAGCAGATCTCAATCGCATCATGCAGGAACTAGCATTGACCTATCCCCAAACAAATCGGGGACAAGGTTCAAAACTAATTGCGCTGCGAGAGGGAGTGGTTGGCGATATTCAACCGGTCCTTTGGTTGCTGCTCGGCGCAGTCGGTTTTGTGCTCCTGATTGCTTGCGTGAACGTTAGCAATCTGCTCCTGGCAAGATCAAACGCTCGCATGCGTGAATACGCAATTCGTTCAGCGTTAGGCGCTGGTCGTCGTCGTTTAGTCATCCAATCACTTACTGAAAGCACGCTGCTGGCATTGCTGGGCGGCAGTTTTGGATTGTTGGTCGCTGCCTGGGGAACCAAAGCGGCGCTGGCGATCTTGCCGACCGCAATACCGCGAGCTGATGAAGTTACCCTGGATGGCCGCGTGCTCATTTTTACGTTCGTGATTTCTCTATTGACTGGTGTGCTTGCGGGGTTAATGCCAGCGCTCAGGACATCGCGCTCGCGCTTTTCAGACTCACTGAAGGAGGGTGGCCGCGGAACGAGTGCTGGCCGGGTGAAGGCACAAGGTGTTTTTGTCGCCGTTGAGGTAGCGCTTGCGCTGGTGCTCTTAATTGGTTCGGGGTTGATGATCAGAAGTCTATCAGCCCTGTGGCGTGTCGATCCCGGCTTTCAGACCGATCATCTCATGATATTCACTTTGAATCTTTCACCGTCGATGCGAAACGCCACGCCGGAAGAAACGCGCACGACATTGCGCGATTTGAGTGACAAATTGCGGGCTACGCCGGGTGTGCGGGCAATGGCCTTTACTGACTTCGCATTTCCGCTACTCGGTGAGGATGACTTGTTTTTCTGGATTGACGGTAAACCAAAGCCGGCCAGCACGAGCGAGATGAACATGGCGCTGGTTTATCGCGTTGAGCCTGACTATCTCAAAGTAACGGACATCCCGCTCAAGCAAGGCCGGTTCTTCACAGACCAGGATGACAACCGCGCTGCGCCAGTGGCAGTTATCGACGAAACTTTTGCGCGGCAGTACTTTCACGACGAGAATCCGATTGGCCGAAGGATCCACGTGGGAGGTGACGCACCTTCGCAGATCATTGGTGTGGTTGGTCATGTGAAGCAGTGGAGCCTCGATAACACCGATACTGACAACCTGCAGGCGCAACTGTACTTGCCGTTTCGCGGATTGCCAGACAATCAAGTGGGTCCAAGTACATCGGTCGCAGTGCGATGGGACGGTCCCGACGACGTCAGTACGGGGTTATTGAGTACGCTGGCCAATGTGACAGTGCAGCAAAACAGTCAGAATGTAATCTCTAATTCACGAACCATGCAGCGAGTGATATTGGATTCACTGTCGGACCGCAGGTTCTCGATGATTCTGTTGGGTTCATTCGCGCTGGTGGCTTTGCTTTTGGCAAGCCTGGGAATCTATGGTGTCATCTCCTATCTCGTAGGCCAGCGCACGCATGAACTTGGTATCCGCATCGCGCTGGGCGCGCAACGTCGCGACGTGGTCCAGCTGGTCTTGAATCACGGCATGAAGATGATTCTCGCAGGTGTGGTTGTTGGTTTACTGGGCGCGTTTGCGCTTACGCGACTGCTGACCAGAATGCTGTTTGGTGTGAGTGCGACTGACCCGATCACGTTTGGCGGCATCGCGTTTATGCTGGTAGCTATTGCCTTATTGGCGTGCACGGTACCCGCAGTCAGGGCCACGCGAGTTGATCCCCTGGTGGCGTTAAGAGAAGAGTGAGGAAGATCAGTGCTCAGTGTCCAGTCGTTAGTGACCAGTAGCTTAGAGTTCAACCTTTGGCTGGCAGTTCGCAAGTCAAGCTAAAGGATGCACGCTAAACCACCCATCTCTGACCACTGGCCACTGGCCACTGACCACTGACACGAATGTCTCGAATCCTAATCGCCGACGATCAAACTGACGTGCTGACCGCACTGCGCCTGCTGCTCAAGGGGAATGGGTGCGAGATTAGGACTGCGTCGTCACCAACGGAGGTCCTCGCGGCCGTCAACGCCACGGAGCTCGACGCTGTGCTGATGGACCTCAACTACGCACGCGACACAACGTCAGGCAGTGAAGGCCTGGATCTGTTAACTAGAATCCAGGCTATTGATCCTACGCTTCCGGTCGTTGTGATGACGGCCTGGGGTAACGTCGACCTCGCAGTCGAAGCGATGCGACGAGGCGCGCGCGACTTCATTCAAAAACCATGGGACAACGCGCGTTTGCTCGCGGTCGTTAAGACGCAGATTGAACTGGCGTCGGCGCTACGTCGCGGGCAACGCCTGGAGGCAGAAAACATCGCCTTGCGCGATAGCGTCGCCGAAGAGGGCGCCAAACAACCAAGCCTCATTGCCGAGTCGGCTCCTATGAAATCAGTGCTCAAGCTGGTTGAAAGAATTGGTCCAGCCGACGCAAATATTTTGATCACCGGTGAAAACGGTACAGGCAAGGGCGTAATCGCGCGCGCCGTTCATGCCACTTCGTCCCGCGCCACTAAACCACTAGTTTCGTTAAACGCCGGCGCATTAGCAGAAGGCGTATTTGAGAGCGAATTGTTTGGTCATGTGCGCGGCGCGTTCACCGACGCCAAAACGGATCGCGTTGGCCGGTTTGAGCTTGCAGACGGCGGCACTCTGTTTTTAGACGAGATCGCAAACGTCCCGCTAACGCTTCAGCCGAAGTTGCTTCGTGTTTTGGAAACCGGCGAGTTTGAACGCGTCGGATCTTCAAAGACAAAAACGGTCGACGTTCGGGTGTTGTCGGCGACAAATGCGGATCTTCACGACGAAGTCGCACAGGGCAGGTTTCGGCAGGATTTACTGTTTCGCCTGAACACCGTCGAAATCCACTTGCCGCCACTGCGCGACCGGCGTGACGACATTCCACCGCTCGCCGATTTTTTCCTGCGGCAGCACGCGCAACGTTATCGTCGCGGGAACATGAGCTTTACGCCGCAGGCGATCGATGCACTCCGCGAACACTCATGGCCGGGCAATGTACGCGAACTGGATCACGTGGTTGAGCGAGCATTGCTAATGAGTTCGAGTGACGTAGTTACCGCTTTTGATCTGGCGCTGCAGGCCAAACCGGATTCGCGTCTTGCCTCACGTTTGGAAGAGTTGAGTCTCGAAGATGCAGAACGAGTGCTAATCACAAAAGCCTTGGCGCGCTTCGACGGCAATGCGAATCGTGCTGCTGAAGCCCTTGGACTCAGTCGCAGCGCGCTGTACCGGCGCCTGCAAAAGTATGGGTTATCATAGGCAATGTGAGTACACCCGCCAGACCTTCCCGGCATGTAACGGTGACCAGTCTTGATCCTGCGCTGCGACGCGGGGAACGTCTGAAATTTGAGCGACGCGTGACGTTTTTGTCGCTGATTGCAGGCTTTCCGGCGGTTGCGTTCTGTGCTTTTCTGCTTTGGTACGACGGTTATGCGGGACGTATCCAATGGACCGTCGATCTCTTTCTGCTGATTTTTTGGCTTAGCGTCGCCTTTAATTTAAAGGAGCGGATCGTTCGTCCGCTGCAAACACTCTCAAACATTCTGGCCGCCATCCGCGAAGGAGACTATTCCATCCGCGGCCGGCGTGCCTCCATCGGCGACGCGCTGGGTGAAGTGATGCTGGAAGTTAACGACCTGGGACAGACGCTACGCGAGCAGCGAATCGGGGCGCTTGAAGCGACTGCGCTGCTGCGCGCTGTGATCGCCGAGATCGAGGCCGCGGTGTTTGCATTCGATGGTGAACAACATCTGCGTTTGGTCAATCGCGCCGGCGAACGATTGCTGGCCCAACCAGCAACTCGTTTGCTGGGCCGAACGAGCACGGAACTGGGATTGGCTGCATGTTTCAGTCAGGTTGGGGAAGGGCCACACACTCTGCAGATGGTGTTTCCGGGAGGGTTTGGTCGCTGGGATGTGCGTCGCAGTACGTTTCGTGAAGGAGGCGAGCAACACCAATTGCTGGTGTTGACAGACCTTAGTCAAACATTACGGGAGGAGGAACGCAGCGCCTGGCAGCGTTTGCTCCGGGTATTGGCCCACGAGCTGAATAATTCGCTGGCGCCGATTAAATCGGTGGCCGGCAGTCTGGCTGATTTGCTTAGTGTTCAACCGCGACCCGAAGATTGGGGCGACGATATGCAGCGCGGGCTGGAGGTGATTTCATCGCGCGCAGATTCGCTCGCCCGCTTTGTTGAGTCGTACTCAAAACTCGCGCGCTTGCCGCAACCACGTTTTGAACCCCTTAACATTGGTTCGCTTGTGCAACGGGTTGCGAATTTGGAAACACGTTTGCCGGTTCAGGTTGCAGCTGGTCCGGAATTAATAATCAAGGGTGACGATGTGCAACTCGAACAGTTGTTGATTAACCTCGTGCGTAATGCTGTGGACGCTTCAATGGAAACGAAAGGAACTGTCGGAGTGGGCTGGCAGCAGAGCAATGGACAAGTGGAGGTCTGGATTAGCGACGAAGGTCCGGGTCTGGCGAGCACGGCAAATCTCTTCGTGCCATTCTTTACTACGAAGGCAAATGGTTCGGGCATTGGGTTAGTGCTATCGCGACAAATCGCTGAGGCACACGGTGGCACGCTAAGCCTTGAGAATCGTCGTGGCACCCGCGGGTGCGAGGCTCTGCTGAGGTTGCCGTTGTAAGAGGTGGGCTTCTCATTAACACCGTGCTTTAGCTCGGTGACCAGCCAGCACGGAATCGATCCGGAACCCGTTTAAACGGTTTCCAGTAACTATCGTGCTTTACAACACCGGGCTAAAGCCGCGGTGTTAATAACAAAACATTTCCTTCCCGAATACTCTCCCATTTCTGAATCTGATATCCTAACCACGTTTCATGATTATCCACTTCAGACAATTCCTGAGTCGCACCGGAGCCTTGCTTGTCCTGTCGCTGTGCGTTTTTGCAGCTTCAGCAATCGCTCAATCGACAGACATTGCCTGGCCGACTCCGCTTCGCACCAATGAAATTCGGAGCACGATTGCGGCGCGCGATATCGGCGATCCGCGTGTGACGGATCATTACTACGCGTTTACCGGGACGCCCGGTGATGTCCTGATCACGGTGGATACTGAAAATCTCAACGGCGATGTCGACGTCTTCACCTACACCGGCATGCGACCGTTATTAAAGTTTACGGTGTATTCTGGCGGTGCGAGCGCAATCACGAAGAGTATTTACTTGCGCAGCACCGAAGTGCTGATAGTGCGCATTGAAGGAAGAACTCCGAACGACGATCCGGCCAGTTACCGATTACATTTTGGCGGCTCCTTTTTGCCCATCACGACGGGGCCGCTGGCCGAGCATGAAGATACAAGCGAGTCGCATTCGGCGCTAGCGAGCGTTAGCAACGGTGGTCGCAGAGTCACGTCTGCCGGCGAAATAATTTACGAGCCGCCGCCAAAGGTTGCTGAAGTACCAAAGCCAGAGGCTACGCCGGAACCGGTAGAGCCTGAACCGAAGGCGGCGCCGGCAAAGACGGCCGCACGTACTGCTCGCCCGCGTCGACCGGTAGCGCGAAATACTCGTCCGGTCAAACCAAAGCCGGTTGAGACTGCGAAGACTGAACCGGGCGAGACGCCAGCGAGCGATACCGATAAACCAGTTGAAACGAGCACTGAACCCGCCAAAACTGCAACTACCACCACACCGCGCCGGGCCCGAGGCACGCGCGCGCCCGCCACGACGCGAGCAGCTGCTCCCGTCCCTGAACCGGAACCGGAAGCGAGTGGTCCCCGATTAATAATCGAGACCACTGACGGCACATTGATCGATCGTTATATGACGACGGTGCGACGCGTAACGGTTGAAAATGGTCAGGTGGTTGTTTCGGGGAAGGACGGCAAGATTCAGCGGATTCCGCTGGCTAGCGTCGTTCGCATGACAATCAGTCAATAAAACTCATCGCTCATCTATCATTGGAAATTTGAAATCTATCATTGAAAAAGCGGGGGCAAGCCCGCCTTCCTGACCTAGAGCTGACTAAACTTGTGATTGACCTGTGCATCGAAAGCCTTTCAACCTGGCTCTCAGCTCAAGTGAAGTAATCTCAGGGTCAGGAAGGCGGGCTTGCCCCCGCTCTTCAATGATAGACTTCAAATTTCCGATGATAAATGACCAATAATCTTTTACTGTGCCTTAAGCGTTTCCAGCCTCTGCTTAAACCTCGGCAAGTCTTCACTACCCGGGTCAACCTTCTCAAGATTTGCAATCGCTAGCTCAGCAGCCTTCGCGTCACCTTTTCCCAAAGTAGCAGCGGCCATACCGGCAAGCGTTACGACATCATCATGCTTTTTTAGCAAGGCGGCCTTGTACCACTTCTCGGCAACCTCATAATGGCCGGCGTCAAGGTTGACCAGCCCAAGCAACACGATAGTTTGGTAATCGTCGGGCTTTAGCTGGTTGGCCTTTAATAAAAATTCGATCGCCGGATCGTAACGCTGAATCTGGTAAAAGAGTTCGGCCGCCTTCACTTGTGCATCAAAGTTTTTCGGTTCGTTGCGGGCCTTTTCGATCTGCGCTGATACTTCAGCCTGCATATTTCCTGAAGCTGGAGCGCCACTCGTGCCGAGAGGTGGGTGGTCGGCGGGCATTTGGCCGCTCGACGCGGCACCAGGCGCCGTTACCATTTTCTGGCTCATGCTGGTTGCGAACAGAAATCCAACAATGAAACCGAACAGGATACCGATAATCGCGAATAAGAGATTGTCTCTAGTCATGTGGTATTCGAATACTATGGAGCTGCTGCTAGTTGTTTTGCTTCATCAATTCGCTGCGCGACTGAACGGCCTAATTCTGAATCCGCGCCAGCTTTTTCCAAAACTTTTTGCCAGTAAACAATCGCCTGCTTGTAGTTCTTCGCCTGAAACTCAGCGCTGCCGGCGAGCTCCAACGCTTTCGGATTTTCGGGAGCAATGCGCAATGCTTTCTGGATCAACTCCGTAGGTTTACCTTGCAACTGCCGGTTATTGCTCATCGCGAGTACGAAAGCATACTCGGTTAACAAATCAGCGTCTTCGGTCTTAATTGCTGTCGCGCGCGCATACGCTTCACTTGCTTCTTTGTACTTTTCCAGATTGAGATACGACCGGCCGAGCATGGCCCAACCATCAGCATCGTCCGGCGTTTGTTCCAAGCGTTTAGCCAGCGCCGCGACATTCGCTTCAATACTCGCCTGGCTCATCTGGCCATCGGTAGTCACCGAAGCAGGAAGCGCGCCAGATGCCGCGCGCGGATTGCCAATAAGCAGATATAAACCAACGGCGCCCACCGGCAGGGCCAGCGCTACCGCATAAACCAACCTGCGATCCGGTTTGGCCGGTTTACGCTTTACTTCCGGCGACTGTTTGGATACGTCTTCCAGCAAGCGACGCTCAATTTCGGTCCGGTCCTGGTTGTATTGCTCCTGACTTACAAGGCCGTTTGTGAGATCGCCCTTGAGTTCTCGGAGTTGATCGCGATAAACGTCAACGTTTGCTCCTTGCTTATCCACGGCGTCCGCGTTGGGTTTGCGTTGTAAAAGCGTCGGCAAAACAAACGCCAATGCGATTGCGGCGAGACCAGCACATATGAACCAGAATAGAATCATGCAGGTTCGTTGGGTCGATTAGCCTGTAAAAGACTCTCAGCGCGATGCTGATCGTCTGCTGACAATGGTGGCTCCATGATCAGCTCGCGTCGTTGCTTAACGTAACGAAACAGCAGAAACAGTCCCGCCAGCAACAGAATGAATGGTCCGAACCAAAGGAAGTAAGTTGTGGGATCGACCGGCGGATTGTAAAGAATGAACTTGCCGTAACGTTGCGTTAAGTAAGCGACGATTTCCTTATCAGACTTCCCGGCCTTCATTTGTTCCCGGATTTGCGAGCGCAAGTCTTCAGCTAAATCAGCACGTGAATCCGCGAGTGTTTCGTTCTGGCAAACAAGACATCGCAGCTCTTTCGAGAGGCGCATTACGCGCTCCTCAAGCACCGGATCCGCGGCGGCGGGCTGAGCTTCCTTCGCGATGGCCGGAAGAAAGAGCGAAAACAGAAGGAGCAGCGAAGCTGCCGCGCGTTTCATTTGTTCAACTCCTTCGCGAGCGGCAGAATTTTTTGTTCCCAAATGTCTGGAGTTACTGGCCCAACTTGCTTGAAGCGAATTACACCGGCGCGATCGATCAAATAGGTTTCCGGCGCCCCGTAAACGCCGTAGTCAATGCCGACGCGGCCGTCAAGATCGGAAACACTCAACACATAAGGATCGCCCAATTCTCCCAGCCATGCGAGTGCGTCTTCGCGTTTGTCTTTGGAGTTGAGTCCGTAAATCGGCAGGACTCCTGACCGCGCGTACTGCAACAACAGCGGGTGTTCATCACGGCACGAGAAGCACCAGGAAGCCCAAACGTTGAGCACCCAGACCTTGCCCTTCATCTCTTCGGCGGAAAACGTTTTGGATGGGTCTTTCAGTTGTGCCAGTTGAAAGGCAGGCGCCGGCTTGTTGATTAGCGGCGAAGGAATTTCATGCGGATCTCGATTTAGACCAATGGCAAGAAAAACTATCAACACCACAAAAATCGCGAGCGGGATGATAAATCTACTCATGATTCTTTCGCCACCAGCGCCACTGCCGGTATTGGTTGTTGAGCGTTTTGTTTGACTGCCTCTCGTTGTTTGCGAGCCGCCAATGCGTAACGCCGATCACTGAGGGCAAGCCCCCCGCCAAGGGCCATCAGCACAGCGCCGCCCCAGATCCACGAGACAAAGGGCTTGTAGTAAACCCTGACGCTCCACGCGCCGCCGCCCACCGGTTCACCTAACGAAATGTAAAGGTCGCGCAGGATGCCACTATCGATTGCAGTCTCAGTCATGACGTTCCCGGATGCAGTGTAGTTTCGCTTTTCCGGGAACATCACGTTAGTGATTTGCCCGTTCTTAGTAACCTGAATTTCAGCCTGGGCTGCTTCGTAGTTCGGCCCCGTCACGCGTCTTACTTGATTGAGACGGAAGGTATAACCACCGGCATTGACCGTGTCGCCGATTTCCATGCGCACGTCTTGTTCCGACTGATAGCCGGTGACTATCGTGACGCCCACAATAAAAACAGCCACGCCAATGTGGGCCAGCTGCATGCCGTAATAGCTACGCGTTTGGCTACGTAACTTTTTGAGGATGGTCGACTGGCCGGTAGTCGACTTAACTCGCTCATAGATATTGATCGCGACAGTCGTCACGATCCAGAGCGCGAGCGTAAGCCCCAGAGTTGCCAGCGCTCTCCATTTGCCCAGCACAAATGGAAGCACCAATCCGGCAATCAGACTGGCAACAAAGGCCCAACGTAGGCGCACAGCCAGTTCAGGCAATGTGGCTTTCTTCCAACGGGCAATTGGTCCTATTCCCATCAGAAATACGGCCGGCACCATCAAAGGAACAAAGACACTATTGAAGTAAGGAGGCCCAACTGAAAGCTTGCCCATGCCCAGTGCATCGACAATCAACGGATAAAGCGTGCCCAGTAAAACTGAACCTGCGGCTACCGCGAGTAGCACGTTGTTCGAAAGCAACATCGACTCGCGCGATATCAAATCAAACTTGCCCCCCAGACCTACCTCCTTCGCTCGCCAGGCATAGAGGAGCAGGGAACCGCCGATCACAAACACGAGAAATGCGAGAATAAAAATACCGCGCTTGGGATCGGTGGCGAATGCGTGTACTGACGTGAGCACGCCCGAACGAACCAGGAATGTCCCGAGCAAACTTAAAGAGAAAGCTGCGATGGCCAGCAGTACAGTCCAACTCTTGAAACCGCCACGCTTCTCAGTGACCGCAAGCGAATGAATCAGCGCGGTCCCCACCAACCAGGGCATAAAGGAAGCATTCTCGACCGGATCCCAAAACCACCAACCACCCCAGCCAAGCTCGTAGTAGGCCCACCAGCTTCCGAGCGCAATACCGATGGTGAGAAACATCCAGGCCACTGTGGTCCAGGGACGTGACCAGCGTGCCCAGGTTGCGTCGAGGCGTCCGCTAAGCAACGCGGAAATAGCGAATGCAAACGCGACAGAAAACCCGACGTAACCCATGTAGAGCATCGGGGGATGCGCGACCATCGCCGGATCCTGAAGCAGCGGATTCAAATCCCGGCCATCTACTGGGGCAGGAATCTGGCGTGCGAATGGGTTTGACGTCGTTAGCATGAACAAAAGGAAGCCCACACTGATCACACCCATGACACCCAGGACTCGCGCCACCATCTCTTCAGGTAAATGCTTACTGAACAGTGAGACCGCGACGGTCCAGAGCCCCAGCATCAGCGTCCACAACAACAACGAGCCTTCGTGTGATCCCCAGGTAGCTGCGAGCCGGTATTGCAGCGGCAATTGCGAGTTGGAGTTAGTGGCGACGTTTAAAACTGAGAAGTCGTTGGTAATAAACGAATAGGCGAGGCAGCCGAAGGCAATCGCGACAAAAATAAATTGGGCCTGGCCCGCAGGCACTGCCACCGCCATCCATGACCGCGTGCCTCGCGCTGCGCCGACCATGGGAACGACACATTGCGTTACGGCAAGCAACAGCGCCAGTATTAAAGCAAACTGTCCGACTTCAGGAACCATAAAGTGTTTAGTAGTTTACGACGCTCTTCGCAGCTTCTCGCTCGTGCTTGGCGGTGTCGATAGCTTTACCGGCCTCGGGTGGCATGTAATTCTCGTCGTGTTTGGCGAGCACCTGATCGGCATAAAATACGCCGTCGCTTCCCAGACGACCTTGCGCCACGCAGCCTTTGCCTTCTTTGAAGAGGTCGGGAAGTATTCCTTTATAAACTACGGGAATACTCTTGGCGGTGTCGGTCACGAGAAAGCGAACTGTCAAGCCGTCGCCGTCGCGAACTACCGTACCATCTTGAACGAGTCCGCCAACGCGAAACGTTTTGTTAACTGGCGCTTCCCTGGCTGCGACCTGTGTGGGACTGAAAAAGAAGACGAGATTGTTTTGAAAAGCTCGTAATACAAGAGTCGCAGCGATTGCCAAGCCGGCCAAACCTGCAATGATAAAACCAATTCGTTTATGTCGACGTTTCATGATTCGTCACTCGATGAATGCTGACTGACGCGTTTGCGCAATGCCTTTTGTCGTCGCAAAAGAAAAATGACCTCGCCCACCAATAACACAAACGCTATCAGGTAAGAACCCCAAACATAAAACCCGTAGCCACCCATGTGAAAAAATTCCGACCAGTTCATGCTCACGCGGCTCCTTCGCCGAAGAGTGCGGAGGTTTGTTCACGTTCGACGATGGTACTCCGCACGCGCATCAGAACTACAGCGATGGAATACAACCAGCAAGCAGCGGTTATGATCGCCATCGCTCCGAGCTGAGCGGCGGTCATTTTCGGTTTTTCAGTGAACTTGATCGTTGCGCCCTGGTGTAGCGTGTTCCACCATACCACCGAGTAATAAATGATCGGAACGTTAATGACGCCGACCAGAGCGATTACGGCGCCGGCACGATCTGCCCGCCGCTGGTCGTCAATCGCAGACTGCAACGAGATGAATCCGATGTATAAAAACATCAGAATCAGAGTCGACATCAGCCGCGCGTCTCCCCAAGCCCACCACGTTCCCCACGTTGGTTTGCCCCAGAAAGATCCCGTGACCAAAGAAATCAGCGTGAAGATCGCTCCGGTTATGGCAATTGAAGACGCCATCATCGACGCCAGTCGTGCATTGAACGCCCAACCAATCCCCGCGTAAATGGCCATTAACACGTATAAGAACATGCCCATCCAGGCTGCAGCCACATGAATGAATATTATGTGATAGACCTGCTTCTGCTCGCCAGCGGTCGCCGGTGCCACAAAAAATCCGATGTACAAACCGACGGCGAAAAGAATCACCGCCGGAACCGCAAACCACGGAATCAGTTTCCCCGCGAGCGGGTAAAAGGCTGATGGGGATGCGTATTTGTACAGATTCATAAGTGAATAATTGCGATTTGGGTCTTTTTGTTCTTTGTACTTGGTGCTTTGTACTTAGTAAATGAGTACTTGCCTCGTTGAACCGTTCAACTTACGACAAAGTCAACAACTAAGCACAAAGAACAAAGTACAAAGAACAAAGAGCGAAATTCCAAATTCCAGATTCAACGCTCGCTATTCTAAAGATATCCTCAACGCCGCCGACGTTGCCCACGGTGCGAAAACAAGGCTTAGCACTAACAGGGCGCCTAACAAATAAAGGTTAGCGGCGCCGCTCACTCCATTTATGCTCGCATCAACCGCGCCGGTGCCAAAAATTAACACTGGAATATAAAGCGGCAAGATTAGTAACGCGATCAAGACACCACCACCGCGCAAGCCGAGCGTCAGTGCTGCCCCGATCGATCCAATCAGGCTTAAAGTCGGCGTCCCTAATAACAACGAAATTAGAAGCACACCGAGCGCCGGCCCATCTAAATCAAACTGCGCACCGACCAAGGGCGCAATTAGGACCAGCGGCAGTTCTGACAATAGCCATTGTGCAAAGATCTTCGCCAAAACTACCAGAAACAGTGGTTGAGGCGTCACTAGCAATTGTTCCAGTGTGCCGTCCTGATAATCCGCCGCAAACAGCCGATTTAGCGACAGCATTGAAGCCAGCAACGCTGCGACCCACACGACACCCGGCGCAATCGACCGTAATAGTTGCGGCTCCGCCCCGATGCCGAGCGGAAACAAACTGATTACGATCACAAAGAAGAACAGCGTTGACAAAACATCTGCACGACGCCGCCACGCCAGCATCAAATCGCGTACCACGAGCCAACGAAACATTGTGAGAGTCGAGGGGGAGTTCACGTGGTCTAATTGGATGAAGTGGCGTAGCTCGAGTGATTCGACTCGAGTTCGAGCCGGTGCATCGATTTAGTTTGGATATCGATTTTTTGATGGGTAGAAACAATTGCGATTCCCCCACGCTGAAGATGTTCGCTGATGAGCGTCTCAACCAACGATTGAGCGCTGCGGTCAAGTGACGCCAGTACTTCATCGAGTAACCAGAGAGAAGTGTCGCAGGTCAAAAGTCTCGCCAGTGCCGCACGCCGTCGTTGTCCTTCCGACAAAAATCGCGCCGGTAAGTGCTCACGGCTAAGTAACCCTAAACGATCCAGGGCGGCGCGCGCCCCCTCGTGCTTCACCTCGCAACCAGCGAGCGCTGACGAAATACGGAGATTCTCAAGCGGCGTTAACTCTTCCTTGATTCCGTGCCGGTGACCGATATAGGTGACTTCGCGGGCGTAGTCTTCCCCGAGCGATTTGATTGGCTTCCCCTGCCACCGCACGTCGCCGCTCTCGGGACTTAAAAGTCCACAAAGAATCCGCAGCAGACTTGTTTTGCCGCTACCGTTCGCACCGGTTAGTTGCAGTAGCGTTCCGGAGCTAAGCGCGAAGCTCACATCGCGGAACAACCGGCGGTCGCCACGCACGCATGCCAAATTTTCGACTTCGAGTATGGCTTATTGCCCTCCAGCGTAGTCCTGTGTCGTGCGCAGTCATTGTATTGAACTTTCGTGGGAAAAGCATTCGCGTTGCAAACGCGGGATGCCGCGTGGTGAGGTTGGCGCTAACGTGCCATTGCTTCCGTGGGGCCCTTGGACCGTTTCCAGGCCACCCAGCCGCCTTTTAGAACTCGTACGTTTTTGAAACCGGACTCCGTTAGCACTTGCGCGGCGCGAATGCTGGCTTCGTCGTTCGGGCACGCGCAGTAAGTCACAAGCTCGCGGTTCCGCGAGACGTCTTTTAACGGTGGGAGTAACAATCTTGACTTGAGCTTGCGCAATTTCACATGCATTGAACCCTTGATCTTATTCTCGTCTCCGAGGTCGGTGCTACCGCGAACGTCGAGAATTGTGACCGAGCCTTGCGCGATGTGTGTTTTCAGTTCGTCCACCTCGATGTACTGAACCGGAAATGTTTGGGTGTTTTGTTCCTGACTATAAGCCCGGGAAGTGAAGTAGAAGCAACTGGAAAGCAGAACCAACAATATGAGGTGTCGATAAATTCGCCTGTTCATTTTTCCCTCCCAATGTTTAGTCTTAGTTTTGTCTCATTCCGCCGTGACCCCGTCGCATGTCCGATTCACCCTGAAATGTTTTCGGGTCGTACCAACCGTAGGTAGCGCTCGCAAAGTACAAGTACCCTGGTTGGCCCTGAATCGCCTCGGCAATTACATCGCCACGCAGTTGCGGCATTTTCTTGCCGGCATAGTCTTTTTGCAGATCTTTGCGTGAACGCGTCGACATGCTGGAGCCGATCGCGTTCTTCAACAAATAAGTTTGTGTTGCTTGTGAGTCGCGCCAACCTTCCGCTCCATATCCGTGAATCACTGCGAGCAGTGAATCGTTTGCCGCAATGCGAAGACGCGGAGCTGATTGAACTGGGCCAAACGGATCGCGCAGGATCCAACTTGGATATTCTTCATTCAAGTCCGCGAGCTTTTCGGGCACGGGTTTGACCGCAATCGCGATGTCGGTGGATTCGTCGCCATTGAAGTCACCAACAATGAATGCTGGCTGAGCCGACGTGTTTATGGTGACCGAATCCTTGAATACTCGTTTCACGGCCTCGGATGCCGATTTAGGATCTGCCTGCGCCCGGTTAGCCGCAATCTTTGATTCTTCCGCTTGTGCCGCCGTCGTAGGTGGCGCTTCTGCGACCTGCTTGCGGGAAGATGAACAGCCAGAAGCAAGCAGCAGTAGTGAAGATCCTACTACCGCGACGATTCTGCTGAAGTACATGACTCACCTCTTTCGGGAAACCACCTTAGTGAAAGAAACTCGCCGGACTTGTCATCCGGCGAGTTTCAAACGTCGAGCGCTACAACGATAAGACGAACGCGATCAGATCCGATCGTTGTCCGGCAGTGAGTGAATTGAAGTTGTTTCGCGCAGTGGTCGCTTGACCCGCGTGAAGTTGAATTGAATCAAAGATAGTAATGTTCAGCCCTTCGTGCATGAGGCGATTGCGCGCGCGAATTCCCCAGAGCGGAGCAGTACGCATCATGTTGGCAGAGCCCTGGCCGGCATTTTGGACGATGCCATCACCAGTGCCCACGTTATGCAAAGCGAAATCGCTGAACGGGTGAATGATTTTGTTTCCCAGAGCGGCGGGAACTGCAAAAGCGCCGCCATTGATTAGCGTCCCCGGAGCTGCGGTTTGGAAAGTGCGGGTATGGCAAACCGCGCAACCGACAGCGTTAAATAGAGAGTCACCCCTAGTTGCGGCTGCTGGTATTGGGTTTTGTCTTCCCGGCGCTCTTGTGGCCGCCATGAAGTCGGCGAAGGCAAGCACGTCGCCACCGTCATCTTCAGGGTCAGCAACTGGATCGAAAGGCGCACCAGTGCAATTGATTACGCCCTCCGCTGTGCCGCACGGATTCTCGAACTTGCCTGCGTTTGGATCGGAGGAACTGCGCCCGCCGCCGCCATCGAACTTGTTGGTGATGCCCATCTCATTAAGATACGCGTCACCAGCAAATGACAAGAGACTCGCCTGTTGTGCTTTCCAGCCAAATCTGCCAATGCGCAGGGCATTATTGGCCTCAACCACGGGGACCGTTGTTAACGTGCCCCGTTGGGCTGCGGGTTGGGCCGCTACGTTATTCTGCAGCGTTTGATTCGCAAGGGCTTCCACAAAACCATCGCCGAGCGTGCTCGTTGTTACACGAAAAGTTTTGACTGTTTCGGCCGTGGAAATGTGTTCGACAATATCTGAATCGGTGCCGCGAGCGTGAACTAGTTGACCGCCGGGGGCGTCAACGAAAGCTCCGTTGGTAATGTGACCAGCGCGAAACTCCATGGCTTGGCTGAACGCACCAACATCGACCGACTGGTGACATTCAACGCAACCAACGTCGTTGTAGGTGGGTCCAAGCCCATCATCGACAGTTTCGCGCTCGCTAAAAATGAATTTGTTCTCTTCGAAAGTGCCGTTACCGCGCGCGCTCGGCGGTTCCGGTTCAGCAACGCATTCATCCACCGGTGTGCCGCGAACGCCAAAACCGTTGAATAAATCGTCTGTTTTTGCATCCATGTCAGTGGTGAGGGCTTCGGTTCCTGCCTGGCCTTCAGCCGAGCCAGGCAGCCACATTGGCAGAGCGAGCGCGGTCGCAAAAAGAGCGAGCGCTAAAACCTTCATCAGTCTTAACATTTCAGTCTCCCTCCTAGGAGTTCTTGTTCTGAAGGTGTTGTTGTGAGAAGGAAGAGCGAATCTTTTAAAAAGATTCACAGATCCCCGTAACCGCTGGAACCTGCTGGAAACCTGAAGGGTCGTAAGGGCTGGCGCAAACGAGGTAGGTGGTACCGTCATTCGCCAGACTGAAACAAGTTGACGTTAATACCAGCTATATCTATCGCTAGACGTAGCTGCTGCCGCTAGTAACGCAAAATTCAATCTGGGCAAGCTATTCAACTGTCGGGGGTCAATGAGAGGTGGAGGAAATCTATTACGAAAGGGCGTAAGTGTCAATAGAAAATGAGCACGAGACTAGAGCGATTTTTGCTATACAGAATTTGCCCGATGAGCTATCACTATTTGTTTAAGGGGGACGGTTTTACGAGTCGTATTTTATGGCCACTTTTCAGCCTGGGTTGTCATCCCGTCTAACTATCAGCTTGCCGCATCGCCACTTTTGGGCTAAAACTTTTGCAGTTCAATTCCTTGTCAGCATCAGTAACCGGCCGCCAAACTTGTCATGACTACAAGCCAGGATTCCATTGAGCGCGACGCGCGCGTCATGCGCCTCTGGGAAGAACTGACCGAAATCGAACAGCGACTAATTCCCACCGGGTTGCACGTTTTTGGGCGTGCTGCGGAATTCAAACAGAAAACTGATCTGCTCAAAATGGTCGCGTCGTTCGACCGTCCCGAGCACGGCGCACGCTCACTGCCCGCGTTGGTTGCTGAAGGTCTCGGTGTCGAAAATTATGACGCGCTCGCTCAAGAGGGCTCGGCCAGCGAAACGCAAAAACTAATCGATGGCATCGCTGCTGCAACAATCGAGCGTTTCTGTGAATACGGTTCGGAAGCGGCAGCGAAATTTGTGTATGAGAAGTCCGGAGTTAGTCCGAAAGAATCGCTGCCTGTCTTTCTGATGCTTGCCGACATTTGTGCCCGGCTGGATTCGAATCAAGAACTGCCCGCGTTATTGCGGGCCTTGCGCGGTGAATACATCGCTCCCGGCCCCGGCGCAGACATCGTTCAGAATCCGCTGGTGCTTCCAACCGGGCGCAATACGCACGCAGTTAATCCTTATTCAGTGCCATCGGTCGTCGCGTTCTCTCGAGCTCAAACCACCGCAGATGCATTGTTGACGCGTTACCGAGAGGAGCATGGTCGTTATCCACGTTCGATCGCGTTAGTGTTGTGGGGGCTCGACAACATCAAGACTCAAGGTGAAGGAGTGGCCCAGGCGCTTTGGTTGTTGGGAGTACGTCCCGTTCGGGATGCGTTGAATCGCGTCGTGGATGTTGCAGTGATTCCTCTCGAAGAGTTGCAACGACCGCGTATCGATGTGGTCATGACCGTCTCCGGTATTTTCCGCGATCTCTTTGCGCCCACCATGCTGCTGCTCGACAAGGCTGTGCGCCGCGTGGCTGCACTCGACGAACCGCACGAAGTGAACTATCTGCGACAACATATTTCCGAATCACTTAACCACGAGAACGATTTTGACGATGCAGTGACGCGCGTGTTTTCAAACGCGCCGGGACATACGGCACTAACGTGAATTTCATGGTAATGGATTCGCAGTGGGACACGCCGGAAACACTGGGTGATCTTTTCGTAACGCGCAAAAGTTTTGCCTACACGCGTGACTCAAAAGGCCGATCGATTGAAGGTCGCGAAGCGCGCAGATTAATGGACGACACGCTTGCACGCGTTGATGCAACTTATCAAAATCTTGATTCATTTGAAGTCGGTATCACTGACGTCGACCACTACTTTGAGTACCTCGGCGGCATCTCGAAGGCCGTGCAAAGTCGTGCGAAGAGTCGACCGGCGGTTTATGTTGCCGATTCATTGTCGCCGCAAACTAAGGTGCGCTCGCTGGAAGAAACGGTGCGCCTCGAAACGCGCACCAAAATGCTTAATCCAAAGTGGTACGAAGGGATGCTTGAGCACGGTTTCCGCGGCGTCGCGGAAATTGAGAACCATGTAACCAACACTTTTGGCTGGAGCGCGACAGCAGATGCCGTCGACCCCTGGATCTATACCGAGATTTCGCAAACGTTTTTGCTGGATCCAATAATGTTCGAACGCTTGTTTGGGTTGAACCCTCATTCTGTGCGTTCCCTGGCCAAGCGCTTGCTGGAAGCACATACCCGTGGCTACTGGAACCCGGATGAAGAAATCCTCGAGCAACTAAAGGATCTCAACCACTCACTTCACAATCCGACTGAGACGATGAAGGCGGACGCTGCGGGATGAAAGCAACAGTCTGTTTTGTGGGTTCGAGCCTGCTGGCGCCGCTGAAACAAGCGGAGCAAGACATTCGCCGTCAGTATAAAGTGCCCCTCGAACTTGTTACCTACAATTTCGGCGCACCGTTCACGAACGACGAGTGGGCTGACATTGAAAGGTCGGTCGCTATCTCGAACATCGTTTTCGTGATTCATGTGATGGATGGCGAAAACGCGAGTCGTTTAATGGCGACTCTGGACCAGCAGCGCCGGCAGCAAGCAATTATTGTCATCAACTGCATGCCCGACCTTATGCGACGTACGCGAATGGGGCGGCTTCAGTTGGAGCGATTTGGAAAACGCAGTCGCCGAACGGACAACGACAAAGAAGAGACGCGTGGCCTGAGTTGGCTGTCGGCCGCGAGTTCGTGGGTCGGACGCCAAACCAGGCGTGAGAAAACCGCCACTCGAAACAGCCATACTCAATATCTTAAGTTTGTCGACAAACTGCCGGGCATTTTAAAGTTCGTCCCTTCCGCCGGTGCGCTCCGCGATGTCAAAAACTATCTCAATATTTTTTGCTACTTCTTGCAGCCGACGCCTGCGAATATCCGTTCGATGTTCCTTTACGCACTAAAGGAGTACGTGCCGGACGATCGTTGGGTGCAAGTCGAGATGGATGTGCCACCGCCCGAGCGCGCGCCGTCGGTCGCTATCTATCACCCTGATGCGACCACGCTGTTTGAAAATTTCGCTGATTATCAGGAATGGTACGAATCTGCGCGCTCCAGAAGTTTAGATTCAAGTACAACCATCGGCTTACTGTTAATGCGGCCGCAAGTGATAAGTGGTGGCACAAAACACTACGACAGGTTAATTCGTGCGATTGAGGCCGAGCAGCTGAGCGTAATTCCGGCCCTGGCAACGTTGATGGACAATCGGGAGGCGGTGGCAAAGTTTTTCAAAGACCAAAGACGAAAGACCAAAGATCACAAAACAGAGACTGCCGAAGTGGAGACATCTCGCGTAAGTCAGATTGTTTCATTAACAGGTTTTAGCTTTGTTGGCGGACCGGCGATGAACGACAGCGAGGCTGCTGCCGATTTTCTTACTAAACTGAATCGACCATATCGCTCGGCTGTCAGTTTAGATACGCAGACCATCGATTCATGGACCGCGTCACAAATCGGCTTGAATCCGGTGCAATCTGGAATGCAAATAGCGATTCCGGAAATCGATGGCGCAACGGAGCCGTTTATTTACGGGGGCATTCGCGAGCGCGGCATTGAACCAGTCGCACTTGAAGAACGTTGTATACGCTTCGCGCGCCGGATCAGCCGTTGGAATCGCTTGCGCACTGCGCCTCGCAACGACGTCAAGCTCGCGTTGACCCTGTTCTGTTTTCCTCCAAATAAAGGAAACATTGGTACGGCCGCGGATCTTGATGTCTTTCCCGGGCTGCTGGAAACGCTCCAGGCTCTCGAGAAGGAAGGCTATCAAGTTAACGTTCCTTCCTCCGCGGATGAATTGCGAAAGCTGATCAGCGAAGGAAACTCGGCCAACTTTGGTTCTCTTGCGAACGTTGCTTATCGCATGAGTGTGGGCGAGTATCGTCGCCTATGTCCTTACGTTGATGAAGCTGAAAGTGAGTGGGGTGCCGCACCGGGAAAAGTCAACGCGTTTGGTGATGAGTTGCTCATTCAGGGTGTGCAGCTTGGCAACATATTGATCGGCGTGCAGCCAACGTTCGGTTACGAAGGCGATCCGATGCGTTTAATGATGGCACGCAGCGGAGGGCCACACCACGGGTTCCTTGCGTTCTACACATACCTGTCAAAGGTCTTAAACGTCGACGCTGTGGTCCACGTTGGCACGCACGGCGCTTTGGAATTTATGCCTGGCAAGCAGGTTGGGCTTTCTGAAGAGTGTTGGCCGGACCGGTTAATCGGTGAGTTGCCGAATATCTACATTTATAGCGTCAATAACCCGTCTGAAGGATCTATAGCGAAGCGTCGCTCCTATGCCGAACTAATTTCGTACCTCACGCCGCCAATTGAAAACGCGGGGCTCTATCGTGAGCTTGCGGCGCTAAAAGATTTGGTCATGTCGTACCGGCAGTCGACGAACGAAGGCGAGCGTGACCAGCTTTACGAAGCTATCCAGGCGAGCAGCCTGAAGTTGAACATGCAGGCTGCTGCTGAGGCTACCTATGGCGAGCTAACGCCTGTTTGAAGTCAGCAGCGGCCACGCGGTGACGGAACGCTTCGCGACCGTTGATCGTGATCACGGGAATGTCGTAACGGTAAAGACGAAGCAGCTCGGGATCATCTTCAATATTGACTTCAGCGAGCGTATATTCGTTCTGCATTCCAGCCGCAGCAATGTTGTGTTTGGCTTCATCGCAAAGATGACAACCTGGACGGCTGTAGATTACTACACTCGGCTTTTCGGCACCTGGATACATTTTGGCGATATTAGAACACAGTTGAGGACCTAAACATGGCAGAAACGGATCTTGACAGGGCAGCTGCGGTCGCTCTTCTCAATGAAATCATGGAGACGGAACTCGCGGGCGTGGTGCGCTACACCCACTACGCCCTGATGGTCTTCGGTTACAGTCGCATTCCGATCGTGAGCTGGCTGCGTGGTGAGGCGAGCACGTGCCTGGCGCACGCAAACGAAGCCGGCGAACTGGTAACGCACTTCGGCGAACATCCTTCGTTGAAGATTGGAACACTGCTTGAAACTCACAAGCACGGTATCAACGACATCTTATTAGAGTCGCTGGAAGCCGAGAAAAAAGGCCTGGTCTTGTACCAGCGACTCCTCGAGCTGGTTCAGGGCCGATCCGTTTTCCTGGAAGAGTATGCGCGCAAGATGATCGCCGAAGAGGAAATGCATCTTGGCGAGGTAGACAAAATGCTTCGCAAGCCCGGGGAGATCTCACAATTTCCGGCGAGCTAATCGTGGGAAAATTGTTTCTACAATTTGAACGCAGAAACCAAAAACTGGCGCCATTTTCTGTTTTTGCTCGGCGCATGTTTTCTGCGATCAGCCTTGGCTTTGTCGTGGTCGCGGTCGTTTTGTTTATTGGCATTTCCGGCTATCACTGGCTAGCTGGTTTCAATTGGGTCGACTCGTTTTTAGAAGCGTCGATGATTCTCGGTGGCATGGGGCCGATCAATCCTTTGAAAACTGACGGTGCGAAGATCTTCGCCGCCTGCTATGCACTGTTCAGCGGACTCGTCTTCATAGGCCTGATGGGCATTATCCTTACGCCGATAGTTCACCGAATGCTGCATAAGTTTCATGTTGAATAGTCGCACCCATCTGCTAAGATGTTGCCCTACGCACGTCCTCACGAAAATTCGACAACCCAGGCCGCCACTTAGGGAGTACTATGGACGATAGAAGATCGAAGCCGAGGCTCGACGTGATGCTGAATGCGATGTGGGAGAGTCCCCACGAAGCCCACAGTGTTCACGTTACGAACCTTTCTGAAGGTGGCTGCTATCTTGATTCCGTCGGCGAAATCAGACGCGGCGAGATTGTCGGGTTCCGCGTGCTGCTGCCGGATCAGGATTGGCTTTACCTCGAAGGAGAAGTGAGGCACCACGGACTCAGCGGGTTCGGCATTCAGTTTGTTGATTTGAACGACGAGCAAAAAGAGAAACTTGAGTGGCTGCTGCGCCTCGCAAGAGAAGAGGGATCGCAGAATAAGCCCCTCTCGGTAGATCTGGTTGAAGAATAAAAGCTGTTTCCAGGCTTCTCAACACACTCACCCAATGGAGACATATGATGGAAGAAAATAAAGCGCTGATTCGACGTTGGTTTGAAGAGGTGTGGAACAAGCGGCGCGCCAGTGCAATTGACGAGATGTACGCCGATGGGCTGGCGTACGGGCTGCATGATGATCCGAAGGTCGCACTAAAAGGCGCGGCAGATTTCAAGACGTTCTATGAGACGTTTTGTAAAGCGTTTGGCGAAATTCACGTCGACGTGGAGGACGTGATCGCTGAAGGTGACAAGATTGCGGCTCGTTGTCATGTCACCGGCGTTCATACGGGCGATGAACTCGGCGTGCCTGCAAGCCACGCTGCGATTGACTTCACCGGGTTGGTCTTCGCGCGAATCAAGGATGGGAAGTTTGTTGAAGTCTGGAACAACTTCGACTTCTTGAGTATGAATAGACAGATCGGTGCGCTTTAAGAAATAAGTGCTTGATTTGGAGTCACTGCACCTTTCGCAGGACAAAAAGCCGACGGCTAACCGGATGCGTAAGGTTGCGCCAGCGCGACAACTGCCGTTCATAAACAACTTCATAGCCTGCGTTGGTCAACACCTCAAACCACTCTGCCGGCGTGCGAAATGTGCACGGGCCCGTGCGAAAGCGCCACTTCAGGTTGTGGGTCCAGCATACTGCCCGATCCCACGCAGTTGCCGGGATGTCTTCATAAACAATCGCGAGTCCCGTTGCCGTTAGAACTCTTCCCAATTCGGTAAGCACTATTTGCAGGTTCTGCGCGTGATGGAGCACGTAACAGAAGAGTGCGGCGTTCATTGAACTGTCAGCAATCGGAAAGCGCTTGCCATCAAACTGGCGATACTCAATCGCGGCTTCGGCGCTTGCTCCTAAATCGATTCCGGTCACCTTTGCACCCGCGATCGCGGATACGTGCTGGCCGATGAATCCGCTGCCGCAACCCACGTCAAGCACACGCGCGCCCGGTGGCAAGAAGCGGCTGATCTCTAGCGCCATATCGTATGCGCGTCCAACTTTTCGCCGGCGGCGTTCCCGCATCCACCGACGCTTCAATGCAGCAAAAAAATCGAAATGGTTAACGCTCCGTGCCTGGGGAAGGAATTGTCCGCTGCTAACCGCTTCTGCGTTTGAAAAATCGTTTGCGTTTTCGGAAATGGCAATTGACGATTGAATCATGTGGTCGGAGTTAGCAAGTGTGATGCCCTTCAATACCGGTGGAAACCCGTCGGAAAAACGACTGGAGTGTTAATGCGGCGCGAGATTTCACCGACGACTGAATGCAACAATCATCGGACAGATCGGTGTAAGTTGAGAGCTGCGGTATACTCACAGCAAAGCTTTCTAAATATCTTCGAGCGGGTCGCCATGTCTAAACAATCGCTGACTGTCGTCGTTTTTTTTGCCCTGTTGTCCACCACCTTTTCCCAAACATCATCGCGTATGAAGCCTTCAGCAAAACTGCCGGCTGGTTATTGGCCGATTGAAAAAAGCCAGCCCATCATCGACAAGACGCAAACGATCCGGCTGTCTCCGGATCTCAGTCATCTAACGGCAGGGGAGCGCAAGGCGGTTGAGAAGTTGCTGGAAGCGGGCAAGATCTTTCAGTCGCTCTATGAGCACGAACGGCACCCGCAGGCGCTGTCGTCTTATAAGGCATTAGTCCAACTCGACAAACAGACCGCATCAGGAGCAACAACGCAGAACCTGTTGACCCTTTACCGGCTCAACCAAGGGCCAATCGCTACGACGCTGGAAAACAAGCGTGAAGCATTCTTACCGGTGGGCGGGATTGAGCCCGGCAAGAATGTTTATCCGCAGGGAGTTAAAAAGGCAGAGCTGGACGCATATCTCGCTAGCCACCCCGCCAGTCGCGATGAGTTGTTAGCGGCTCGCACAGCGGTCCGTGCAGCCTCTGCGGCAAACCTGAATCAAGATCTGCTGAAACTGAAAAAGTATCCCGTGTTGGATACGCTTCATCCCGGACTCAGAGAAAAATTGTCGAGTCTATCGACACCACGGTCGCGCGCAGGCGAAGAGTTCTACGCACTGCCATATTCTGTTGCATTCGCAGATCAGTTAGTGGCCGCTTACGGATTGCTGAACGAAGCCGCAGCAGATGTGCAAGCTGACGATCCCGAGTTTGCGGGTTACCTGCGCAACCGAGCCCGTGACCTGCTGTCCGACGATTATGAATCCGGCGATGCCGCATGGGTGACCGGACACTTCAAGAACCTGAATGCACAGATTGGTTCATATGAAACATACGACGACGAGATGTATGGCGTGAAAACGTTTTTTGCATTCAGTCTGCTGGCGACGAGACAAGAGGAAACCACTGCCCTGCGCCAGGCAATGCGTGGCCTGCAATCGCTCGAGGACTCGTTGCCGTACGACCACCATAAGAAAGTTCGTGAAGATATTCCGGTCGGCGTTTATGACGTGATTGCAGATTTTGGCCAGGCACGCGGTGGCAACACTGCCACGATTCTGCCAAATGAGAGTTATCTCGCCCGGCGTTACGGACGCACAATTCTGCTGCGCGCCAACATCATGCGCGACCGAAGTATTTTTGAGTCAACAGGCGGAAATCTCGCCGCCGCGATTGGGGCAGAACAAGCGCGAGAGTTAACGCCAGACGGTAATTTCTATCGCACCTTATGGCATGAAGTGGGCCACTATCTCGGCGTAGATCGAACCAAAGACAATCGCGACCTCGATGTTGCGCTGCAAGACGACGCCGACGCGCTCGAAGAAATGAAGGCTGACCTGGTTTCTCTGTATGTTGCCGAAGCGCTCAGAAAGCAGGGTTACTACACTGACGCGCAACTGCGCAGTATTTATGCCGGCGGAATCCTGCGCGTGTTGCAGAACAACAAGCCGCGTCGGGATCAGCCTTACAACACAATGCAACTGATGCAATGGAACTTCTTCCTTGAAAACGGTTTGTTAACCTTCGATCCAGTTAGCAAGACAATGCATGTCCACTACGACAAGTATCACGATGTGGTGAAGAAGATGCTGGCGAAGACGCTTGAGGTTCAATACCAGGGAGACAAGGCAGCCGCCGATCGCTTCATTGAGCAGTACACCAAGTGGGACGAGAACGTGCATGGTGTGATTGCCCAAAACATTCGCAATCAACAGCGCTATCGTTTCAGATTGTTCAAGTACGCGGCACTGGGCGAGTAGGATCTCAACTCCTTGGAGTGCGCTGACCTGTCAGCGCTTTTACGTTGGATGTATTCAACGCGAAGCGGCGACGTGAACAGGGCAAAGCCCAGCTCACGGCGGACTTCATGCTTTCACCTGCTTCGCCGTTTACTTCCCAAACGCATCGCCACCTAGAAAATTCTCGCGCAGGTAGGAAACAGTCTCGTGTAGAGTTTCGCCCGGGTCGCGCGGGCGAAAGTTAAGTTCGCGCGAGGCCTTGCCGCAGTTCACATACCAAAAGTACTGCGCCATTTCAATTGCGCCGGGTTCAACCGGTGAAGCGAAGTTCCATTGTTTGAAAAGAGAATCAACAATCCTGGATCCCTTAACCATGAATCCTGTTGGCAGCGCCAGCTTCGGCGCCGAAACTTTTGTCAGCCGTTCGAGGCGGCCGAAAAAACGACTGAAGCTCCAATTGGCCGCCCCTAACAAATAGCGCTCGCCGTGGCGACCTTTCTTCATTGCGACCCGAAATGTTTGCGCAGCGTCGCGCGCATCGACAAAACTGATCCCGCCGTTTGGCACTGCGCTGATTTTCTTTGCCATGAAATCCAATACTACCTTGGTGGAACTCAAGCGCTCGTCGCCGGGACCGAGCAGCAAACTTGGGTTCATGATTATCAAACGCAGTCCTTTGCCGCTGAAGCGTTCCAGCGCAGCCATTTCCTGGTAGGCCTTGCTCGCGTAGTAAGGCCAGCGAGCGATGATTTCGAATGGCGGCGCATACGATTCATCCGGCGTGAGGTCCGCATCCTCCGTTACGGCAATCGTGCCGCTGGTCGATGCGAGTACCATTGATTTGACGCCCGCCGCTTTCGCTGCGTCGCACAACAGTCGCGTGCCCTCCACGTGCACTTTGTACATATCGCGCGCGTCCTCACGTTCGCGCGAAACTTTTCCGGCGAGGTGATAGATCTCACTGATGCCTTCGACTGCGCGTTTCGCGTCACTCTCTTTCGTGATTGAGCCTTCGAAGGTCTCGACTCCCAGATCAACTAACCAATCAGGGATCGACGTCGCCATCACGCGAATATCCTTCGCGCCCTCCGCGATGAGTTGACGCACCAGATGTGAACCGAGAAATCCTGTGCCGCCTGTGACCAGTGTGGCTGCGCGCGGCCGCTTTTCGATAGCAGCCCGGCGTTTCGCTTCCGCCTTAATCGGCGTCATGCGCGCAGTACGCTTTTGCGGTTTCTTAGTTGGCATTCTTATTGGTGAAAGGTGAAAAGTGAAAGGTGAAAAGTTCTTCACTCGACATCACGAAAGCTTTCGACAAGTCCCGTCTTTTACTTTTTACCCTTCACCTTTCACTTTTCACTATTTTAGTCATCACCGCTCGCTGCCTTTGTTGTCCGGCGTTCTGCCTTCCAGCGCTGGCGCAATTCCTTCGCTTCAAATGGTCGACGGGTGCGATCTCGCAAGTTTTCAACTTCGTGTTTCACGCGCGCGGCAATCAAGCGATAAGCCTCAGCGCGCGGCATGCCTTTCGACATCTCCTCGAGTTCTGCAATATCGAGATAGCGACCGATGCGTGCGCCAACTTTACGGTTCTTGATGATGTTTGAGCCCTTCGGCATTGCCTCGTAAGTGCCGTGCAAATAGACCGGAAGGATACCAAGCCTCGAGTGCAACGCCAGGTAACCAATTATTGGTTTGAAGTCCGCCATTTCACCTGTCAGTGAGCGTGTTCCTTCCGGGAAAATCAGCGCATTGTAGCCGCGCTGCAAGAACGACATTGCATGACGCAACGATTGCCGCAGCGAGCCGCTCCGTTCCATTGGCACCAAATTGGTAAAGTTCTCCATCACCGCCCGCTTGTACTTCGTATCGAAGAAATAATCGGCGGCCGCAAGCACCACCATGTCTTTGCCGGCATCCGCCAGCGCCATCTTGGTAAGTCCCATGTCGAGGTGCGACGAGTGATTGGCGGCAACAATGAAATTGGTATGTACCGGAATGTTTGAACGACCTTCGTAGTGAGTTTCGAGGACACGGTCGTATAACAATCGTTGCAGCGCGTCGCCGACCTTGTCGCCGGCGCGACCAATGAACGACGGTACATGGATTTCGTCGTCACTTTTGCCACTGCCATTGTCGCGTGAGGAGCTATCGCGTCCGGCGGCGCCCGGACGGCGACTCACGATCGATGCGAGTTCGCGCATGTCCTGGGCTTCGTTCAGGCGCTCCGGAGCTGAAATCGAACCACCAGCGTTTTCAATCGCCGAAGCAAGCTCGACAAACATCAGACTGTCGAAACCCAGGTCGGCCAGGCGGGACTTTATTGAGATCTCACTTCGCGGGCGGTTACTGACAGTCGAAACAAGATCCATCAACCAGCGAGCTTCCGCATCGGCAGCACTTTCGGATTTGGTCACGCCGTCAGTTTTCGTTTCCGCTTCCAACGATTGGAGAATCTGCACAATCTCGCTGCGTCTCACCTTACGAGTAGCAGTGCGCGGCAACTCGATATCGGTGAAGTGCAAGACTTTCACGCGCTTGTAATAGGGAAGCGAAGCGGACACTTCGCGAAAATAATCTTCAACGCGACGGCGTAACTCTGAGCGCGACAAGGTGATGTCATATTCGTCGTCAGCAACAACCAAACACGCGACCTTTTCAGCAACACCGTCCGGCAAGCCAACAATGCTAAGTTCTCTAATATAAGGAGAGGTTGCATAAACTTCCTCGAGTTCATCCGGATAGACGTTCTTGCCATTGTTGTCGACAATAATTTCTTTGGAACGACCGACCAGATATAGATTGCCGTCGTCATCAAGCTTGCCGAGGTCGCCCGTGTACAGCCATCGTTCAACTAACGCATCACGGGTAGCATTTTCATCGGCGTAGTAACCCAGCATGACGTTAGGGCCGCGCGCGATGACCTGGCCAACCCCGCTGGCATCCGGATTTGCGATCTTGACTTCAACACCCGGCAAGGGCCGGCCGACGCTGCCGGTTAACATACGATTCTCCGGGCGTGTAACCGTTAGAACTGGCGATGCTTCAGTCAGGCCGTAACCTTCCAGGATGGTGAAACCCAAACCTTGAAAGTCTCTCTGGATCGACTCGCTAAGCGCCGAACCACCACTTATGAAGTAACGGATGCGCCCGCCCAGCCCTTCGTGGATTGGATAGAAGGCGATTGGTCCGAAGTTCAGAGGCGTGTTGTCGCGAATCCACGCGTTCGCTTTGATCATTGCGTCCGCGGTGCGACCAATCCAGTCGCTGCGTTCGTAGAGTTTGTTCTTGATGCGGCGGTGTAGCAGTTCCCAGAGTGCGGGAACGCCGACCATACCGGTAACGTGACCATTTTTGATAGCCTTCGCGAGCGCATCGCCCGTCAACTCCGGCAAGTAAGTTATTTGAGCACCGCGACTCAGCGGGGTCAGGAAACCGGTTGAGAACTCAAAGGTGTGGTGAAGTGGCAAGACGGAGAGCACGCCATCCTTGGTCGTCATATCAAAGACCGACGAGAGCATCGAGACCATGCTTGTCAGGTTGCGATGCGAAAGCATCACGCCCTTCGGTCTTCCCGTCGTGCCCGAAGTAAAAATAAGCGATGCGAGCGATTGGGCCGCGACTCGCTGGGGTAGCAGAGCCAGTCTGGTGTCTTCTGTTTGGACGTCCGGAAGGGCAAAAAGATCTTCGAATGTCCACAGTTTTGGGTGCAGTCCGACTGCCGCTAGTTTCTCAGCCAGGTCCGCATGTTCCTCGAAAAGCTTTTTACTGAGCACAATGCCGGCGGCTTCACCAGCACGCGCGAAGTTAACCAGCTCGTCGACGGAACTCTCCGGATCAACGGGAATAGAACTCGCACCCGTCTTCAGAGTTCCGAAATAAGTCATGCCCCATTCGGGCGCGTTGTGGCTGACCAACATAACGCGGTCGCCCTGCTTGATGCCCTGGCTCGCGAGAAATCCGGCGGCTCGCGTGGCCAGCTCGCCCATGTCGGCGTAGGTGTACTGCTCTTTGCGTCCGTCGCGTTCGATGCGCATGGCGACGCGGGTCGCATGGCGCTTGGTTGACGTTTCAAACAGTTCGAGCAGATCGCGGTAGGTATAGATGCGCTTGGGTTGCGCACGCATGTCCTCTTCGAGCGTTGGCAATACCCACTTCTTCAATCCCGGCAGGTGAATGTTTAACCAGTAGTCGTACCAATCAAATTTCTCGGGGAACCAACCCAGCAAACCGCGCTCGTCGAGACTGATACGATCAAAAAGCTCACGAACATTATCGGCCCGGAAAATGTAGGCATTCTCAACTGTGAATGGCCTAAACATGTCAAACGCTTCCGACGTTTCGTGTGTGACTTCCTCTACGCGATCCACTGTCGTCTTCATGCGATCTATTACTTCACCGACGCGGCCACCTCCCCAGCGGGGCTTCGCTCGATCCAGAAGCGATGACGCTTTCTTCGCCGCCGAATTGAACATCGGCACTGAATACTTCTCAAACGTAGTGGTCGAGACTGGCCGCGGCTCCATGCGCGATACGACTTCGTTGAGCAGCTTCACGCCAGTTTCTTTTTCCTGGAAGTGGCGGCGTTTGAAGAGCCCCACCAGACCGATGATGCGATCCATGTTGTTGGGATTCGAATCGCCAGTGCACGCTTGATGGACCAGTTGCGGTTCTTCAGCACAGGCTTGCGCCGTTACCGCCAGCATTACGGCGGCCACCTGGTCGACCGGCGTGATGTCGAGGATCAGTTTGTCGTTGGCGGGTAGTTTGACCTGGCCTTTGAGAACCAGAAAAATGATGGGTGCGGTGGTGGTGAATCCCTCGTTCCAGCCGGGGAAGGGATAAGCCAACGCCGACTCGACAATGCTGGGCCGCACAATACTGCGGACTATATCAGTCTCCGCGGCCACCAGTTGTTCACCGAGCGACTTGGTATAGGTATAAATGTTAGGCCAGCCCCAGAATGCCGCGCGTTCCATGCCAAGGTCTGTCAAGCGCGTCCGCGTCCAAACTTTACGTTCGCGCGCAACGGCAAGTCCCAGGGCATCAGGATCGCTTGCGTCGCGATGTTCCTCATTCAATCGCTTGCGAGCAAGGTCGCGGAAACGCGCAACCATCATTGCGTCGCGTGCTTCTTCGCGTACGCGGTCCGCAAGCTTCGCGCAGTCGCTAATCTCCTGCTGGACATCAAACTCGACGCCCTTTAATTCATGTTTTCTTGGGAAGTAGCCGACGACCGGTTCATTCTCCCAAACGGCGCCCGAACGATTACCCGCTACGAAACAAGTTGACACGTGAATCAACGCGGGACGTTTCATCCGGCGCGTGAAAGCGATTACGTTTTGTGTGCCAACGACATTCGTGCGGAGCGCACTCTCGAGCGTGGGATTGAAGGTGACGTTTCCCGCGCTATTGAGGACGACATCAATGTCGTCAGCAATCGCCTGGGACTGTTCTTCAGTGAAACCAAGGTTGGTTTCACCAATGTCTCCGCCGACGATTGCAACTTTGTCGCGTATGAAGCCTTCCAGCGCATCGCCATAACGCTCCCGCAGTGGATTGAATGGCGGAGCGCTGATGATGCTGTTCCAGAATCGGGTCTCCGACTCCTCCTGCGACCGCGCTCGCACGGTGACGTACACGCGCCCAATATTTGGAAAGCGATGCAGCAGCATGCTCAGCGTGACTTTCCCGAGGAAGCCTGTGCCTCCTATCAAGAAAATCTTGCGATCGTTGAATAGTTCAGTTGGCGATAAACTCATGACCTATTCCATGTCGGCGATTCCGATGATTGGTTGATGCAGCATCGTGATCTGCGCCGAGTTACCCATGTAACTTCTGGCCATTGCAATTGCTTCAGTTAGATTGTCTGCTCGGTCCCAGCCCAGCATCGCCGGTACGTGGGCATTCTCAGCGCCCGCGGCGATCACTTTCCCAACGTGTTGACGGCCGTTCTCACCCCAGTACCACATGAAGAACGGATGCGCACCGTGATAAGCGTTCCCACGCCGGTACATCTCCACGTAACTGGGGTTGTTCGCAAACTCGCGTTCGTATTTGTCGCGCAACACAAACGCATCGCGCGTTTCCGGGAGTAAGCGATTGAAGAACTCGATATAGCTCGGATGGAACTGGTGATCAAACTCGTCGTAGCACGGATGGTGGACAATCAAAACGCCACCCTTCTTTAGCAACGGCTTGTTGCGGTAGAAATTGAAGTGGTAGCCAAGGCCCATGACCTGGACGAGCAGTGGATTCAAAACTGAATAAACGTTGTACGGTGAGATGTCTGGTATGCCGGTTATTAGAATGTCGCACTGTCCCTCAATGGGGATGGCGTACTGGTCAAAACCTTTCTCAACAATTGCTTTGTGGACAGGTTCCGTCTTGCCGGCGTGACAGGCGATCATTTCGTACTGCGACGGCCGCGAGTGGAGTAGTTTCCTGCGCGCGGGTCGCGGCAGTTTGTTCATGGTGTAGCGCATCGCCTCAAACTTCATGCGATCGAACGCGGTGAAGTCGTCCTCGTTGCGCAGCAGGAAATCCATGTCGCTTTTGTACATGCGATTGTTAATCGCAGTTTCGATGTGGAACACATTCAAGTGCTCATCCACAATTTTTCCGAGCCGGCAGACTTTGCGATTCAATTCGGACCGGGCCGGATCCATATAGCTATCGGAGTCGCGGATGGTTTGCGGTTCATGGTGCGCGCGTAACGATTCGTAGTCACACAAACCCACGGCGACTGACTTGTGACCACCATCCATCGGCACGAGGTTAATGTTGACGTAGATCAAAAGATCGCTTTCCGCCGCGCGACGATTCAGCGTTAACGGTTCCTTGTGTTTCGTTTCGCCGATCTTGATCAGACCGTCAACCCACTCCGCATCGTGGTTGTAGTAACGGTCCGGGTAGTATTCGTCGAATATCTTCTTGCCGACCATGCGCTTCATTTCCCATTCCGTCATTTTCCGGTGCAGGGAATTAGCGATAATGATGTGCACGTCGTCGACACCATGTCCGTGGAGCATTTCAAGAACCACTTCAAGCACAGTCTGGCGAATGTCGGGCGTGGCCATCGGCGGCAAAGGCAGACTAATGTCGTCCACCGCAACAGTGACGCGCATGCCTGGTTCAAGTTGGGCAAATAGCGGATCGGAATCGTGTGGATGATTTAGGGCGTAACGAATCGCGGCTTCGCGGTTTGGCAAGCCCTTGATGGGCGGGTTGGGATACAAAACGCGCGTGCCGATGGGCAAATCTTCAAGAATGAAATCCTCACCCGACGGGATGATGCGCGGAGCGCTGTCGCGATCGATGTAGACAACCGATTCGTGTGTCTTTCGTCTTAGTTGAAGTGCCATCAGTTCAGTCCTCTCGCTCGGTGCCGCTCTAATCGAATCTACTTCAAGTTAAGAATGGGCCAATCGTGATGCAATGCGGTTTGCCGCAAGCGCATATCAGGGTTAATCGCCGCTGGATGTCCGACCACGGAAAGCATTGGGAGGTCGCTCATACTGTCTGTGTAAGCATAAGAATCGCTCAGGCTGAGTCCTTCACGTTCAGCGTACACACGAATCCATGATGCTTTGGTAGCGGCTGCCATGACCGGCGGCAACAATCTTCCGGTCGCCACGCCATTAACAAACTCAAGCCGGTTCGCAACATACTCTTCAATGCCTAGATGTTCCATCAAGGGTTTCACCGACACGTCGAGCGCACCGGTCACTACCACCTGACGCAGGCCGAGGCTTCGTGACTTTTCCAGAAGTTCGTAAGCTCCAGGAAACACATTGGGTTTCAGAACCTGCGTAAACAGTTCGTCAGCCAGGAAGCGTAAGCGGTCTTCCTTAACACCCTTGTAACGCTTGAAGTAGAGATCGTTGAAAACCTTGCGGCTGTATTGGTCGGTGATTGCAAAGACGGGAAGGCTGAGCAGCGTAGCGGCGCTCTTCTTAAAACTGCTGAGCAGACCCGGTTCATTCCTCGCGTAGAAGCTGAGAGTATGGACCAGGTTGGTGCTAACCAGGGTGCCTTCGAGATCGTAGAATGCCGCCGCCGCCAAATGCTCCTCCACCCAAAGGCAGAAAATGAAATTCCTACCCATGCCTGAACGTCAACTTAGTGGGTCGGAGGACACTATAACCCAACTTGGAAGGATGGCGGTAACGTTAAAACTGAAGTGTTTATTACTGCTATACAATTCAGGGTGAAGATTGCCAAAAAGCCAAGAAAACGCAAGTTGGAGGGTTTTGGGGAATTGGGTTGAGGCTAAGGCTTGCTCGCTGCGGCGGCCTTTTTCAGAGCGTCCAAACGACGCTTGAGGTCCTCCAGCTTCTTACCACCCTCAGCGAACTTGCCCTGAGAAGTAAGACGCTGATATTCCTCGAGCTCGCGGCTGGCTTCCTCAATTTGGTTGGTCAACGGTTCAACGCGTGGAAGCGAGGCATCGGGAGCCGGTTGTTCCGGGCCCGGCTTGGGCTGTGTCTCTTCAGCCGGATGCTCGAGATCACCAAAGATACTGCGCTTGGCGTCTTCAAAAGTCTTACCGTACCCGAGACGGTCCTGGCTGGCCAGAACCACAAGCCGCAGCTCGGGCATGGGACTGCTCTCCGCCTTTAAGTAAATTGGCTCGACGTAAAGCAACGATCGTCCGATAGGGATGACGAGCAAGTGACCGCGTAGTACGTGAGAGCCTTGCTGGTTCCAAAGAGTGAACTGCGATGAAAGGTCTGAGTTCTGGTCGATGCGCGCTTCGATTTGCAGAGGTCCATCGGTGAGACGAGACTTCGGGAAATTGTAAATCAGCAGCTTGCCGTAGTTATCTCCATCACAGCGGCCCGCCATCCACCCAATCAAGTTGTTCCTGCCTGCTGGAGTGAAGGGCAGGATTAAAACGAATTCATTTTCGGCTTGTTCGCCGGGCAGTTGCATCAAGACGAAATACGGATCGATTGGCACCGGCTTCCGTGCCTGGTTTTCGCCCGTGACCTGTTGCGCTACGTTCCAAACATCCTCACGTTGAAAGAAAACCCGGGAATTCTGCGTGTGATATAGACCATAAACTTCGCCCTGAACCCGGATCAGCGTCTCCGGATAACGGACATGGGCGCGCAAGTCGGCAGGCATTTGACTGGCGTCTTTGAACAGCGTGGGGAAAGTCGCGCGATAGGTAGCGATGAGCGGATCGGCATTATCGAAAACGTAGAACGTGGCTGTACCGTTGTACGCGTCAATCACTACCTTGACGCTGTTGCGAATGTAATTAACGTCGTTACCGGCCACGTCGTGATGACGCGAATAAGGATAAGTCGCCGACTCGGTGAAGGCGTCGATCATCCAGAACAATCGGCCTTCATTGCTGACCACGATGTAAGGATCGTTGTCGTAAATGAGAAAGGGCGCAATCCCATTTACAAGTTCGCGAATGTTGCGATGAATAAGGACGCGGCTGTCGGCCGTGACATCATCTGAGAAAGGCAGCTTCGCGACGTCGCCGAGCGCCCAGGCTAGCAAGAGACGTCGCAAACGACCGCCGATCGGAATACCGCCCGAACCTTCATAGTTGGTATAGGTGTTTTGTTCCCCTTGAGGATAATCGAATTCCTTCTGTCTGGTCTTAACGTAAACGTCGGTGTCCGTGTCCTGACCAAAATAGATTTCCGGCCGTGTAACTTTGATCGCAGGTGAATTGGACTGCACGGGCATGTCGGAAACAATGAAACGGGGCATTCCCTCAGGCGTGAAACCATTTGCGGTATTTACTGTGACGCCATAACCGTGGGTGTAAATCAACTTCTCGTTGATCCAGTTTCGCGAAACGTCCGGAAGTTTACTTAGATCAAGTTCGCGAGCGGCGACCATCATCTGTCGCACTGTGTCGACGCGATAGCGATCCACATCCACATCCGAAAAGTCGTAGTAAGTGCGAATGGCCTGAATTTGTTTGAGCGTGTCTTTCAATGCATGCCAGTCCCAGAGACGAATGTTGTCGAGGGTTGCGGCATTGGCCGTCAGGTCGTTTGAGGTAATGGCGCTGTCAACATCGAAATCGCGCAACTCGACTTGCTCGAGACCGAAGGCACGACGCGTCCAGGTAATATTTCGCTCGATGTATGGACCTTCGCGGCCTAGTTCGTTAGGTTTGACAATGAAACTATTCACATAAGCAGGAACGAGATAAACCCCGATGACGTACACAGCGACAGGGATGGCAAGCGCCAGCAACAATAGGCGCAGGCTGCGTTTAGTGAAGGCGTTGAGGAGAGCGAGAACTGCCGCGAGCAACAACGCAATGGCAACAAAAGTTAGCGCCCGTAATAGATAGTTTGCTTCTGTGTAGTTAACGCCGGTGAAAATTTGATGGTCTTGCCAGAGAAGCGGAAAACGTGAAAGGTAGGTTCGCCACGCAAACACGCTTAGAAACAGCGCCAGAGCGATGGATGTTAGCGTCCAACCACGCCTGGAAGTTTCCGGTCCGGCAGTTTTCAAAAGATTTTGCGGTGCTGAAAGTAAGACAAAAACAATCGTTGCGCACAAGACGACGAACGAGAGTACTAACGCCCAACTGCTAAGGAGGTCGTAAACCGGCAGCGAGAAAAGATAGAAGGCAAGTGGTTTCCCGAAAACGGGATCGGGATTTACCGCAGCCGATGTTTGATTGAAATAGAGCGCAAAGGTTTGCCATTCGGACTTCATGGCAAAAGCATAAAAAAGGCCGAACAGCGCCGCGATGATCCATCCCGCGGGCTTTAGCAAACGATCCGGAGCGAACTGAACCGGTTGTTTGTTGACGAAGATCGTGCGCTTTTGCATCGGCAGTTTGGCAAATGTTTTTTCTATGAACCAGAACGCCAGGCGCAGACAGGCAATGGTGATAATTACGAAGACGATAAAAAGGATGAACTTGAGTTTAAAGATATACCAGTAGACCGCAGAGAAGCCGAGGGAGTTAAACCATGCGGCAGAAAGGAAAATTGACAAAGTGCGTGAAAGAGCGAACAAGACCACCAGAATGGCGAGAATGATCCAACCACGCCAGCGACGGCGTTTGGGGGGCTGACCAACGTCGATCACGTCGTCGTTATCCAGCGTTAGGGGTCGGTTCACTCGGGGTAGCATACGCTGAATGACGTATTCGCTCAATTATTTCTGATGGTTAGCAACAATTCGCTCGTGGGAAACATCGGAGAGGGTCGCTTTTCAAATGTCAGACCCATCTGTGTGCGTTTTCATCCTTTTCGGCGTGTATAATGGGCGGCGCAGAGAGAAGTAGTCCAACGTAATGATTTGAAAAGAATCACGCCTTTTTGAATCAATAGCGCGTCAAACGTAGAGGTTTTAAAGAATGCTGACGCCGGATACCGTCCTGCAAAACCGCTATCGCATTCTCCGCCTGCTCGGGCAGGGCGGTATGGGTGCGGTTTATGAAGCGATCGACGAGCGTCTGGACACCACTGTAGCGCTGAAAGAGACGATGTTCTCGGACGAGCGACTGCGGAAACAGTTTGAACGCGAGGCGAGATTATTGGCGCGCCTCCATCACCCGGCGCTGCCGCGCGTCAGTGATCACTTTGCCGAAGGCGATGGCCAATTTTTGGTGATGCAATTCATCCCTGGAGACGACCTTTCGCAGATGATGGCGCGAAAACAGGGACCATTCCCGGCGGATCAAGTGTTAACCTGGGGCGATCAATTGCTTGACGCACTTGATTACCTCCACACCCAGGATCCGCAAATCATTCACCGCGACATTAAACCGCAGAATCTGAAACTGACCGGACGCGGGCAGATCATTCTGTTGGATTTTGGTTTGGCGAAGGGGCAAAGCGGTGGCGTTTCAGTGGTCACAACGTCAGCCAGCATCTTCGGGTACACACCAAACTATGCGCCACTCGAGCAGATTCAGGGCCAGGGGACTGACGCGCGCAGCGATATTTACGCGCTCAGCGCCACGCTTTATCACCTGCTGACTTTCATTAAGCCACCCGATGCGTTGACCCGCGCCGCAGCGCATGTTAACGCGCAGCCTGATCCACTTGTCCCTGCCAGCGATATAACCGGCAGCATTGGAGCGGAAATTTCTTCAGTGTTGGCTCGCGGCATGAGTCAGAGTCGTGACCAACGTTACGCCACTGCCTCCGCGATGCGCGACGCATTGAAAGCAACATCGGAAGCGGCAACGTTGGTTGGACGCAGTGAAGCAGCGACAGTAATCCATGCGCCTTCAGCCGCTACGCTGGCGAATACCCGTCAGGCCGAAGCCGAGCCTACAAGACTAAAGGGCGAAACTACTGTTGTTCAGAGCAAGGCGCCTGCCAGTCAACGTCGCGTTGCGCCGTGGATGATTGGCGTCGCCGCATTGGTCCTGGTTGGCGTGTTGTTTGGTTGCTATTACGCCTACCAACATCGAAACAACAACGTCGTTACTGCGCCGAGTCCTTCACCATCGCCCGTGAACAATCCCGTGGTTGCGTCGTCGCCAACTCCAGAGCAACAGCATGTTGCAGAAGCGACGCCTACGCCAACCGCTGATAAGAAAACGATAGCGATCAATCGATCGACGCCAGAACCGGCAAGGAAGAGCGACAAGGGCAAGCAGAAGGGCAAGGAAGCCGAGGAGGCGGATGAAGAGGAAACGCAGAGCGGCCAACCGCAGCAACCGCAACCGACGTTTGACTTTAAGAATTTCCCGGTTATTCCTGATACACCTGACCCCAATCACCCCAATCAGAAACGGAACCCGCGAAGATTCGGCACAACTGTCCGAAGTCTTCCTGATGGTACCCAGGTGACGACGTTTCCCGACGGAACCCGGCTGGTGACGATGCCGAATGGAACTCAGCACGTGTTTCGCCGCGGCGAGAAACTTCCACCGCGAAGACAGGAACGTCCTTAGCGTTTTGACACCCTCAAAATCTAATCCAGATTTGGAGACATTATGAGATTCATTCTGTCTGGCGTGTTTTCGTGCGCGCTTGTTGTGTTGTCGCTGTTGAATGTCGTTCCGGTCCAGGCGGTTGATGTGCCTGAGGCGGGGGCCACCGCAGTTAGAATTGCTCCTCCTGCCCCGGTATTCGACGACAAGACACGACTTG
>JADMIO010957431.1_pt1 | contig 52138 bp, 36 predicted proteins | sample 8958161 | NCBI WGS metagenome assembly JADMIO01 (sample SAMN16585339, study PRJNA669376) | soil metagenome | isolation source: Crop rotation soil | place: USA: Cullars Rotation, Alabama | collected 2011
TTCACTCACTTGGCAAGCTCCCTGAGCCCGAAATCAGCCCACGATTTCTTCTGACGAACCACAAAAAAAGGGTGGCTCCGAAGAGCCCACCCATGACAACGAGTTATCGCCTGGCGCGTTAGAACTGAATTTGCGCCCTGACTTGGACCTGACGGGCCGAGGTACCGCCGGCGACCGTCTGAGTGCCGACTGTGTTCGGACCGATAGTGCCGGTGACGATCCCGAATCCGCTGCCAACCACGTTCATGGTCCCGCCTGCTGCATTGCCAAACACGGGATGGTTAAACGCATTCAGGAAATTCGCCTGCATTTTGAACCGCACCCGCTCCGTGATGGCAAGGTTCTTGGAGAGCGCCATATCCACGAAGGTCTGGTGAGGTCCATAAAGGTTGACGATCGCGCCTTGGTAGCCCGGCGTCGTCGAAGGCAGGATGTACTGACTGTTCGCGCCACCCTCGCCCCGCGCACCGTTGAGGTACTTGGGATCCAGGATCTGCACGAAGTCGCCTACGCCACTGAACCCGGTGGGATGGTACACACCCACGGATTTTTGGAGGTCCTTGGCAGTGATGCCGTTCAGCACAACCCCGGAGTCCCCACCCTGAGCGACCGACCAGTATCCACTGCTGAGCCGGAACGGACTGCCGGTCTGGATGGTGACGATGCTCGACACCGTCCAGCCGCCGACGATCTTATCCACGACTCCGCCCTGCTTCACAAACGCGCGTCCCTTGCCGAAGGGCAGCTCATATACCGGGCTGAAGTGGAACACGTGCCGGCGATCGAAGCCCGTCGGCATATAGCTCTCGCGCAGGTCGCGCAAGTCAAACTGCGCGAACTGGCCTTCCCAGTTGGTTCCGGGCTCGGTACCGAGGTTCTTGCTCCAGGTGTAGTTGGCGTTGAACTGCAGCCCGTGCCACACCTGCTGGCGCAACTCGACCTGCGCTCCGTGATAGGTGAGGTATCCAACCGAGTCCAGGTAGCTGACGGGATTGGTCTCGCCCGTCTTGTACGGGTTCGCTTGGAAGTAGTTGATGGGGTAGCCCGCGCCCGCGCCGGAGTAACCCAGGTTGGTAACGCAAGGAGTAAAGCCCTGTCCCACCAGATTGCAGAAGTAGCGAGCGCCTGCGGCGCCGGCGCCGGCGAGGGAAAGAGCCATTCTTGCGGCTTCGCCCTGCCTGAGGTTCTGAATAAAGGTGGAATTAGCGAACCCATTGGCAGCCGTGGCGCCCGCGAATGCGGCCTCAAACACGGGGATACCGGCCTGGCCTGGCAACCCATTGTTTGCGAATGAAGTGCCACCGTTGATGGTCAGGTTCCGCTGAGCCTGCTTGAACTGATCGAGGAAGCTCGGCTCGCCCGGCTTGGCGGCGAAGACGTTGACTTGGTTCGTGTTCAACGCAAGCCACTGGTGGACCGTGCGGTTGCCGTTGTAACGCAGTTCCAGAACGCGGCTGCGTCCCAACTGACGCTGGATGCCGAAGTTCCAGGACTGGGTGTACGGCTGTTTGATGTTGGCGGCAAATCCGCTGAGGCGCGTATCCGAGCGGAAGGTGAACTGCGAAAGGGGCGCGCTCGGCTGATACACCGGCGGCGAGAACGTGAGAGCCGGCAGTGGATCGCCACCCAGCACGGGATTGCTGCCGAGCATTACGCTCCCAGGACTGAAGTCGATACCGGGAGTGGAACTCCAGCCCTGATAGTAGAAAGCGCCGTAATTGGCAGCGCTGTTCCAGAAGAACTGCTGCGGCGTAACCCAACGGCGCAGCGAGTAGCTGCTGCGGATGACGGTGCCGTCTCCGCCCAGCAGTTTCCCCCAAAAGCCGCTCGACACGCGGGGGTTCCAGGCGAAACCAACGGTGGGCTGCGGCGTCACATTCCAACCCTCATACGGGCGGGGCCGGGTTTCCAACATCGGATTGTTGGTGCCCTTCAGAGAGCCGGGATTGAAAACATTGCCTACGCCCGATGGGCCGAAAATGCTTTCCGGTGTTGCCGAGTGGTACTGATTGCGGAGGTCGACGTTGGGGGTGATGAAGTCCCAGCGTAGCCCGTAGTTAAACGTGAACGAGGGGCGCACCTTCCAGGAGTCCTGGAAGAACAGGCCCCACTGGCTCTGCACTTCGTTGAGAACGGCCCTGCAGAGCGAGCCAGGGGTGGTGTAGGCTCCCTTCGCCGGATCGTAACAATCGCGACTGCTGACGCCGCTTACCCGACCCACCAATGTGGCGTAGAGATTGCGCGCGCGCCCCAGTTCGGTCGAAGTCGCCCCAGGAAAGTTGCCAGCCGTGAACAGGGCGTTAGCCGGATCGTTAGCATCGATTCCCAAGCTGTAGCTGGCCCAACCGCCGGTGGGCGGATCGGTATAGTGGTCCTGCTCGCGCCAGTAAGAAGCGCCAAAGCCCAATGCGTGCGCGCCCTTCTGCCAGCTCACGGTGTCCTGGCCGTTGAAGTTCGGGAAGTAGCGCGAGTTCGGGCCGGGATAGCTGTAGGGGCTCGAACCATATCCCCATCCGACGTGAGGCAGCTTCAAGCGTCGCGACTCATCGAAGCCGCTCGTCGAGAATCCGGCAAAGTAGTAGAGGAAACCGCCACGCAACTGGTTAATCACGGTGGGGCTGATCGTGTAGTCCAACCCCATACCAATGGTGTACGACGTCCTCGTGTCGTTGGCAGACGTGAGGTCCGCAAATTCCGCTCCGGGGAAATTGGGAGCGTCCGCATTCACCTGGTCGTACTTTTCCTCATTGAAGGAGAAGTTCAAACGCATTTTCGATGTGGCGTTGTAGTCCAGGCGGATGTTCGGATAATAGTAGGTGGTACCGCGCGGGTAGACCCACCCCAGATTGTTGATGTTGGGATCGCTGGTAGCGGTAACTATGCCTGCCCCATACGTACTGTTGATCCGGCTGAGGCCGCTTGCAGTCATCGGGGTTATGGCGTTGGGAAAACCATTTGCCGCAGCGAGACTGAGAACGTTCACTCCGTTCGGATTCGCCGCGTAGCGGAACAGACCCGACTGCGCTGAAGAAGTCAGAACGCTCACGTTGCCCGTGTTCCCCGACGGCAACTTCTGAATGGCCATGCTGGCGAAGAAGAACAACTTGTCGCGCAGGATGGGGCCACCGAGGTTGCCCCCGAAGTCGTTCAAGATGAGGGCCGGCCTCTTAATACCGCGGGCATTGTTGAGCCAGCTGTTGGCATTCAAGGCGGCGTTACGGTGATCCTCGAACAGCATGCCGTGGAAAGCGTTGCCGCCGCGCTTGCTCGCCATGTTGATCTGCATGGCGGAATTGCCAAAGCCCTGGTTCATATCCATCGCGTCGGTCTGCACGGTCATCTCCTGGATGTTCTCCAGGCGGACGCCGACGACCGGCGTTGCGTTGCCGCCGAACTTCATGCGGCTGGTGCTGCTGACGACGCCGTCCACATTGTTGCCCTGCGCGGCGGTGGGCAGACCGTTCCAGGTGCCCGTATATCCCGCCATGAGCGTGGTGAGCTGAGTGACATTGCGGCCCTGCATCGGAAGGCCTTCTACCTGACTGGTGGTCACTGTGGTGCCAATGATATTGCTGGTGGCGGCGACGAGCGGCGTTGATTCACCGGTGACCTCAACCGTTTGCGTAGCGGACCCGACCTTGATGGTTGCCTTCAGATCGGTCGTTTGAGCCGCTTGCACGATGACGTTGTTGACGACGTGCGTCTCGAATCCCGGTTTCTTGATCGACAACGAATACGCGCCCAGCGGCAAGTTCACGAACCTGTAGTTGCCCACCTCCTGAGTGTGCGCCATACGCACGGTGTTGGTGGCCAAATCGCGCAGTTCGAGCGCTGCATCGACCACCACGCTGCCAGTGGCATCCACCACGGTGACAGCAATAGAGCCACTGGCGCCGCCGCCCTGAGACCAGGCAGACGGAACCGCAATCGTAAACAGCATCAGAAACGCAGCTAAGCAGCTGCACAGTCTTCGCATCATGTATACACCCCTCGCGGAACTTGCAATATCATATTCCTGTAAGCGATTAACTGCAAGCGATTCCCGCAAATCCTTCGGGCAAAAGTTAATTTTTTGATTTCTGGGTGTATCGGTTCTAGACGCAGACGGCGCGCTTGGTACCAAAGTCCCGGAAGTTTGTTAAATCAACGGCCGGTGAACCGCCGGTTAGAGCTTTCATTGGGCGTTGCCACTGCCTTAGCGCCACTTTCCCTCGCCTTCGACGATGCTGATGTAGCGATCCACGGGAAGATCGGTGAAACGTTCGACCCTACCGCTGGGTTGCGGCCAGGTGATCTCGAGCCAATCCACCTTACTTCGCTGCCCCAGGCCCAGCACCATGCGCGGATCGTGGGCCGAAGCGTAGCTGCCGCCTCCGGTCTTGTAAGCGCTGCGGCGCAGGTCGCCGGCCTGCCAGGCGATCTTTGAGCCGATCGCGTCAATGTTGGCTTTTTTGCCGATCAGGCGCACTCCCAGCCAGTGGTTGCGGCGGCCAATGTTGTTGCGCAAGAGCACCGGTGCCGCGTCGTTGACCGCGACCAGCACATCCATGGCGCCGTCATTGTTGAAGTCGCCAATGGCCATGCCACGCGCGGCGAGGTCCTTGGAGAAGATGGGACCGCTCTTCCCGCTCACGTTCTCCCACTTCTCGCCGCTGTGCCGGAACAGCAGCATGGGCTCGTAGTAGCGCACATCCTGAATGCGCTTATCCACCGTGGTGTCGGGATGGCCGTTTGCGATCAGCAGGTCCAGATCACCGTCATTGTCATAGTCGAAGAACTTTACGCCCCAGCCGCTGAGCAGCATCGTCGCGGGGCCAATGCCGGTGGGGATCGCGAGGTCGTCGAAGCTCATGTCCTTGTGATTGCGGTAGAGCGAGAACATCTCGTGATCGACATTGGTGAGGAACAGATCGAGCCAGCCGTCCTGATTGATGTCGGCGGCATCTACACCCATACCGGATCGGGGCAACCCCATGGCGTTCACGGCGACGCCGCCCAGTAGCCCCTCCTCTTCAAATCGCCCCTTTCCGCGGTTGGCAAAAAGGAGGTTGGGGACTTTGTCGTTCGAAACAAACAGATCGAGCCAGCCGTCGTTGTTGAGGTCGGCGGCGACTACCCCCCAAGCCTTGCCCAGATGTTTGGCGATGCCGGATTCCTTGCTGACGTCGGTGAAAGTGCCATTCCCATTGTTGTGGAAGAGCCAACTGGACGCGGGCGCGTACGCGTTGGGCATGCAATACGAGCGCATCGGCTTCGAGCCGCAGTAGACGTTCTTTGCCTTGCTGTACTCGATGAAGCCGCAGACGAACAGGTCGAGGCGGCCGTCGTTGTCATAGTCAAACCAGACGGCGCTGGTGGCCCATCCGGGCGCGGCGACTCCGGCTTTGGAGGTGACGTCGCTAAACGTGCCGTCACCGTTGTTGTGATAGAGAACGCTGCGAGGATACTGGGTGACATAGATGTCGGGCAAACCATCGCCGTCATAGTCGCCGACGGCGACGCCCTGGCCGTAGGCATTGCCGGGCGCCCCCGCCTTCTCGGTCACATCGGTAAATGTCCCGTCGCGATTGTTGCGGTAGAGGGCGTTGCGCAATGGCTTGGAGGGCTGGAAGAAATCGCAGGGGCCGCTGTTCACGAGATAGATGTCCATCCAGCCGTCATTGTCGTAATCGAGAAAGGCGCAGCCCGGGCCGGCGGTCTCGGGCATGTACATGTCCGGCGAGAGGCCCGCAACGTGTTGCCAGCGAATGCCGCTCGCGGAAGGAGGTATCTCCTCAAATGCAAAAGGCGGCGGCGGGGCTTGAGAGGCAAAGAGGAGTGGCGGGAGGGTGGCGGCTCCGCCGGCGGAAGCCAGCGCCCGCAGGAATTCGCGACGCGAGATCACTGCGGACGGGCGGCATTGGGAGCGCGCCGCAGCGGGGCGTTTTTCGCCGTCTTGCGTTGGAGCTCGAGTTCGCGCGCGGCGGCCTCTTTGTTGCCTGTCCTGGAGTAGGCCATGGCCAGCTGATAGTGTCCCGCGGGGTTCTCGGGAACGATCTTCACATACTGTTCCAAGGGGGCTACGGCTTCGGCGTCCTTGCCGGCCGAGCTGAGCGACATGCCCAAGGCAAGATACGCCTCGGCAAAGCCTACGTCCAGCTTGGAAGCTCGCGTGAAGTGTTGGATGGCCTCGTCCCACTGCCCGGACCGGCGACCGATTTCACCCAGAACAAACTCCGCGGAAGCGCTATTCGGATTGACCTCCAGCTCCTGCAACAATTCGGCGCGCGCCTTCGCGGCGGTTTCTGGCGTAGAGGACTTATCGAGAAGAATGCGCGCGATGCGGAAATGGATATCCGGCGCCTTGGGGTGCTGCTCGAGGATCTTTCGGTAGGCTGCCTCGGCATCATCCCAACGCTGCTGCGATTCGAGGGCCTCGGCGTTCAGTTTTGCGGCCTGGGGGGAATCGGGGGCGGTCTTGACCAGTTCCTGCGCCGATTGGTTCGCCAGCGAGGAAAGGAACTGAGCGGACATATAGAGTACTTCCGGGTCCTGCGGAAATTGCGTGCGCAGGAGCAGCAAGGCCTCGAGCACGACGGCGCTGTCCCCAATGCTCATCGCGCAGCGAGCGCTAGCCATCGCCACGCGGTACTGCATTTCCTTGTCGGGCATGCGGTGCATGGAGGACCGCAACGTGGGCAGGCTTTCCTTGCAATAGCCCTTGTCAGCCTGCGAGAGCGCGCGCTGAACGGAACCCGCCGCTGGCGCAGGCGATTGCGATTTCGCCGCAGGGCTCGCCTGGCCCGAGGCAGGCGATGAGGCTAGCGCCTGCGCCAAAGCGAGTGCGAGTAGATTTGTGAAACGCCTCAATGAAGACCTCGGATCTTTGTATTCTACGCTGGCGGGCGCGGCTTGTGTCGCGTATCGTCTGGCGCGCAACTCGGATCGGAAATGGCGCAGAGGGCGGTGGCGGCATCTCGCCATTCCAACAGCCACGGATTGACGTAGGTCAGCGGCTGCGAGTATTGCCGTAGCGGAAGCGATACGATGGCCGCCCCGGTGAGCCGACGAAACGGGAGTTGTAATCCAGCCGATAGCCAAGGCTCGCGTTCGTGTCCGGAAAAGGCCGGCTGGACGGATAGACGCCCATGCCGCGGAACGGCAAGGGCTCCACGGTAAGGGGCTCGGCGGCATAGTCCATATCTTTCTCGTAGCCATCGGCAAAGAAAAAGTAGTCGCGCTTCCATCCCGGAGGCAGCGCCGGCAGGCCGGCAGGATCGAACTCCAACGTGACTCCTTCTCCCGATCCGAAGATCGCGAAGCGATCGTCGGAGGCGCCCAGCAATTGCCGCACATCACCCAGCCGCGTGTATGCGCCGATCTGGCGCGAATACGGACCGCTGTCGCTCACCTGCGCGTAAACGTAGTTCAAGTCACCGGGTGTCTCGCCTTCGATGGCGCGCGGGTACCCGTGGAAGCCCAGTTGCGCTCGCGCGAGGGTGGCCTCGCTGACGCGAACGGGCTCGCCCTCGGGCGTGCGATCGACGAGGAGTTGGTCCCAGTAGATCTGCAAATTCGTCGTGACACGCAGCCGGCGCGCGCCCGGGGGCAGTTTGCCCGTCAGGTCGACGGTGATGGTGCGCGGCAGGCCGGCGGGAAATCCCATGTCGTCGAGCACGCGCACCCATTGCCCCGCGGCATTCAAGGCTTCTACGTATGGGGCGACGGGCTGCACGCCGGCCTGGTCAGCAGCATACATTGACGTGGCGGTGAAGTATTCGATGTAGCCATACCACAGCAGTCGCAGCGGGCCGCCCGTGTAACGATCGCCAAGATCAATCTCCAGAGTATGTGGGCGGACGAAGCCGTGGAAGGGCATGTGCTCCAGGCTGTCCACGTAGCGGCGGTCGCGCGAACGCAAAATTCCCGTGACCTCCGCGCCTGTGCTATCCCAGACGCGCGCTGGGCGAGCTCCGCGGCTGGCTATGACCTTGAATTCGGGGAATGGAGGATTGCTGGCGAAGTATTCGTTGGGGAACACTTGAGTGCCGGCAGGATGGTCCACCGCCAGAAGGCGCACCTGATCGAGGTAGACCACCTCCTCCATCGGCTCCATGAGCTGGAAGCTGAGACGGCCGCTTCTCAGGCGCGGGGAAAAGCCTTCAATCTTCACGTACTCCGTTGGGTCGGGCACGTTGCGGGTCCCCGGGGCGACCCAGTGGCCGAGCACGCCGGCGCCGAGCATGTCGGCGACGAAGCGATAGCGTGATCCGTCCCACGCGAACAGCACCGGGCAGGAGCTGCCGCGACGATCGAGCTCGACGATGGACTTGGCGCCGGCGGCGATCTCAATCTCGTCCTGCACTACTCCGGTTGGCCACAGCAGGCGCACGACATCGGCTTGCGTCTCCTTGCCTAAGCCGACCGACAGGTCCGCGGCGCTCTGTCCCGGCGAACCGCCGTTGGCGATTTCCCACTTCTGATAGAGTTCGCGGGCGAATACTTCGACCTTCGTGCCCACCGCGCTCTTATTGTCATTCAGCCCCCTCAGGGCAAGGCGAAGAGAGTGGTTCCGATTGCCGCCGGAGTTGCGCAGCAGAAACGCGGGGCCGTCCACCTGGGTGACGGCGATATCGGTGTCACCATCATCATCGAAATCGGCGGGAGCGAGCATGAATGCGGACTGCAGCGGCGCCTTATCAAGGCCGACCTGGGCGGTAACGTCTCGAAATCCCGCAGAGCCCTCGTTGCGCAGCAGACGAAGGTCAGGCTGGCCGGTGGCGTTCTGGCCGGCGGCGATGACATCCAGCCAGCTGTCGTTGTCGTAATCGAGAATGGCGACGGCCTGTCCCGACCTCCAGGGGACATTCACGCCAGTGTCACGTTGGAAGCTTCCATTCGTGTTGCGCCACAGAGACAGCGGCGCCTCCGCCGGGCCGGTGAACACCAGATCCATCCAGCCATCCTTATTGAGGTCGGCAACGGCCACCTGTGACGTCCGGAAATTGGGTAGCGCGCCGCCTGTCGACGGGTTCCACCGCCCTTCCCTCGGATTCGCCCACACAGTTGATGTTCCGGAAAGAACAATGTCCACGGCCCGATCGTTGTTGAAATCAGTTGCGGCGGCGGCAAAGCTGGGAGCAGAACCGATACCGGTCTCGCGGCTTACATTAGCGAACGTACCGTTGCCGTTATTGCGCCACAGGAGATTATCGCCCGCCACGAAAAGGTCCACGTCGCCGTCGTGGTCGTAGTCTACCCAGGTGAGGGCCGTCGCTCCGCTAAAGGCGGCCTTCACCCCGGCGCTGGCAGAAACCTCGATGAACTTGCCGTTACCTTCGTTGTGAAACAAAGAAACGCTGTGCAGAAAGCTCACCGCAAGATCGACGTGCCCGTCGTTGTCGTAATCGGCGGCGGCGCAGGCGATGCCGGGCCGCGACCCGAGGCCGGCATCCGCGGTTACATCGCTGAATTTGCCGCCGACATTGCGTAAAAGGGCGATTCCTCCGCCGGCGCGTGATCCTGCGGAGAGAAAGAGGTCCGGAGCTCCGTCGCCGTCGTAGTCCAGCCAGCAGGCCGCCGGGCGATCCGCCGGCTTGCCGACGGGCAGCGGCACGATTTCAAATTTGACGGCGATCGTGGCCGGCGCCTGCGTCTGCGGCGCGCGGGCTTCCTGCGCCAGTGAAAGTGGGCCCTGGTCCCCGTAAGCGAGCCCCATCGCGGCTCCCAGCTTGTTTTGCGTGATCTGCTGAAAGCTCAGCATGTGCTGCCGCGCCTGTTCCATGTTTCCGAGGCGGCGATACGAGCCCGCGATGCCGAATTCCGCGGAGGCATGATACGGATTGAGGCGAAGCGCCTGCTGGAAGGCCTCGATAGCCGGCTGGTGTTGCTGGAGCTGCGCGGCGGACGCGCCCAGGAAATACCGGGCGTCGGCGTCGCGAGGGTCGATCGCCACAGCGCGGCGGAAAGCCTCCATGGCTTCCTGGGACTGGCCCTGGGTCTTGTAGACAAGCCCTAAGTTGTACCAGGTGCGCGCATCCTCCGGATGCGCTCTCGCAAACGTTTGCAACAGACCGCGCGCTTCCTCGTAGCGCTGCAAATAATAAAGAGCGATAGCCCGATTGAGCCGCGCGACATCTGACGAGGCGTTCAGTGTGAGGGCGCGCGCGAACATAGCCTCGGCGTCGGCGAAGCGCTGCTGCCCCATATAGGCAACGCCAACATTGTTCAGGCGGATGGCTTCGCCGCGCTGGTCAACCGCGGCGGGCGGCTGAGGCCCCGGCGCCAGTGGCGGAGCGCCCAGCGCTACGGCCGTAGCCAGCAGATAGTGCCGAATTCTTGCGGTTGTCAGCAAAGGGGAGACCTTGAACCTCTTCAATGGTACAGTGCGGGCACAAGCGAAACGGGCAGCTAGGCATCACGACGGTTCAGAAGTCCTTTTCTCTCGGCAGCGATCAGAATTTCAGATGGGACAAAGCGCTCGAAGCCGCAGCTGCACTAGAACGATTTCGGGAGGTTCAACCGGCTCCGCTGGCGCAACCCGCTTGCCCGTTTAACGCGAATGGGCGATTCTCCTGTTCGAAAGCTGTCGACTGACTTCCTACGCCGGTGTCCCGAAACTGACATTCTGTGACATCTGTGCGGGTTCGCGGCCTCCGCTGGATCTTTCACTCCACCCTCAACGCCTCCACAACCGGGATCGAGGCCGCGCGGCGCGCCGGTACGATCGACGCGATGAACGCGCCCAGCGCCAGGGCTCCGGTCGCTACTCCCAGCGCCACCGGATCCCACTTGCTCACACCGTACAATTGCGCCTGAATCAGGAGCCCGGCCGCAACGGCCAGCGGAATCCCGAGCGCCAGCCCGACGCCGACGCGAAGGGCTGTCCCGCGGAGCACCAGGCCGACGACCCGTCCCCTGCCCGCTCCCAGGGCCATCCGGATGCCAATTTCGTTTCGCCGCTGTGCCACTCCGTAAGCGGTTACGCCGTACAGTCCCACCGCGGCCAACAGCAGCGCGATGCTGCCGAACAAACCAGCCAGGCTGGCCACTGCCCGCTCCTGGTCGAACCGCATTGCTACCTGCTGGCGCATGGTCCGGACGCTCGAGATCGTCAGGTTCGGGTCCAGGCCCGCCAGGATTTTGGTGACGACCGGTTCGAGCGCGCCCGGCGCCGCATTGGTCGTGAGCATCAGGCCGCGGATGCGATGCGACGCCAGTTCCACGCGCTGCAGCAGGTCGCCTGAGGGGTACGGCACAAATTGCATCAGCGGCACGTAGAACATCGGCATGGCTGGCCGCCGCAGTCCCCAACCGGCGAACTTGGCGTCTCCCACGACACCGACGATCCGGAATGTATTCGCGAACTCCGGCTTGTCGAGCCCGAACTGCTGTCCAATCGGATCTTCTCCCTGACGGAAGAAACGCTTGACAAAGGCCTGGTTCACCACGGCGACGAGCGCGCTGGTTTCGTTATCCGCCTCTGTGAAGTAGCGGCCGCGTACCAGGGGGATGCCGAAGTTCTGCAAAAAGTGAGCGCTCACGCGGTCCCACGATGCGCCGGAGTTGCCGTCCATCTTTGGGGCGGGGTGGCCGGCCACATATATCATTTCGCCCCAGTTGTCAGTCAGCGGATTGTATAACGCGAGCCCCGCGCCGCTGACGCCTGGAAGCCGGGCAAGCCGTCCTTCCAGTTCCCGATAGAGAGCGTTCAGCTTAGGAGGCGTGTAGGATGCCACTGGCGGGTTCATTGCCACGACTACTCGCCCTTCGACGGCATACCCGAAATTCTGCGTTTGGAGGTTGCCCAGGCTGCGTGCCAGCATGCAAGCTCCTGCCACGAGCACCACGGAAAGGCACGCCTGGACAGCCACCAGGGCTTTGCTTGCCCAGGACGTATGGACACTGATGGCGCGTCCGGAACCGCGCAGCGCTTCCGCCGGATCGGTGCGTGTGCCGAGCCACGCCGGCGCTGCGCCGAAGACGATTCCCGTTAGCAGCGCCACGGCCAAAGCACATCCGAGCACCGCCGGCGACGGCGTCACGCTTACCGGCAGGAAATGAGCATGCTGAAACGCAAGCATCAGCAACAGCCGGGCCGCGCCCATGGCTACAAAGATCCCCGCCAGGCAGCCGCCGATGGCGAGCAGGACGCTCTCGGTGAGCGCCAGGCCGACGATCTGGCGTCGCGTCGCGCCGACGGCCATCCGCACCGCCGTTTGCGTCCGCCGCGACGCGGACCGCGCCAGCAGAAGATTGGCGACGTTCGCGCAACCGATAAGCAGCACCATCCCGCAAACACCCAGGAGGAGGTTCAGGCTGTTGCCATATTGCTCCTTCATTTCGGCCACCCCCGCTCCCGCTGGCACGACGGCAATCGATTGCCTGGGCAGCGTCCGGATCACGTCGGCCATCCAGTTCGAAGGATAGCCCGCGTCGTGCTGCAGCCAATCGCGGAGCAGCGCCGTAAAACCGTGGCGCCATTCCGACCGTCGAGGCGCCCGGACGCAGCCGCCCGATTACCCGCAGCCAGGCAGAGACGGGCTGACGCAGGAGCGCGCTGTCGCCGGCAAGTAAGGGCTCCTGATTCACGGGCAACCAGAGGTCCGGTGGATCGCCTCGCAGCGTCTCGCCGAAAAATCCTGGCGCGGCCACGCCGATCACCGTAAACGGATGGCCATCTACAATCAGGTTCGCCCCTACGACGGAGGGATCCCCACCGTAGGTCAACTGCCAGGCGTGGTGACTGAGCACGGCGGCGGGCGGGGAGGACGGCCGGTCGTCGTCCAGAGTAAAGAGTCGCCCTCCGTAGGCTTTTACTCCAAACACCGAAAAGTAGTTGCCCGTGACGTACTCGGCGCTCAGCGGCCGCGCGGCTTCCGACGAACCCTCGCGCCGCACACTGAACCGGCTCCCACCAGCCTGGAACGCGGCCACATCTTCGAATTCCGGCGCCGCTGCTTTCAAGCGCAAATACAGCGGATAGCTGTAGAATCCCCATCGATCCTGGGGACCGCCTTGGACACAGCAGTTATCACCATCCCCAATCCGCCAGAGGGCCGCCGGATTCGTCACCGGCAGCGACTTCAACATGACCGCATCGATGAGGGTAAAGACCGCCGTGGTCCCGCCAATCCCCAGCGCCAGCGTGAAAACGGCTGCAGCTGTAAACATTGGGGCCTGCCGGAACTGTCGTAGCGCATATCGTATATTCCCCGGCAGACCGCCTGTGTGTTGCATACCGGTTATACTCGCCAATCCGCTAAAGGTTACGCGCCCCTCCCGCGGTGCACGCCTAAGTGACGCGAGTTCTATTCCAAAAGCGTTCGTTCAGGTTCAATGAGGGAGGAGGAACCAGGCTGATTAGGCCAAGCGCGACAAAGTTACTCCGCGTCGCTTGCACTCTGGGCGCTGACACTCATCTGTTCGGCCCTCACGAATGTTGCGGTGAATAGAGCCAGAACAAAACCAAGCACCCCGAGGCCAGGACCAATCGCGTACCCCAAACTCAGATCCCCGCGCGAGACAGCATCGGCTATAGAGCCAAACACCGTCACTCTGGGATTCATGCGTAGCATCACGTGAAAAAACAGCCCGGCAACGCCGGCGCACAGGCTTGCGGCTTTGCTCCAGACCATGAGGGACTTGCCTCCAGTCAGGGCCATCCCAACCGCCAAAAGACCGATGATCCCGCAGGCCAGTTGCGCATACCCATAGACCGAAGCGTCTTTCCTTGCATTCGCCATGCACGCCGGCCGGGACTGGCAAATTCAGATTGTCGATGCCGCAACCGGCGAAATCCGAAGATTAACTCGGGACGACACCAATGAAGCGCGCCCGATTTGGTCGCTCTCAGGCAAATACATCTTCTGGCGTTCGGAGCGTTCCGGGAACTATCACTATCTCCGGCGTCGCTGGCCCCTCGATGGCTCCCAGGCGGAGCACGTTTCCTCCGTCGCCCGAGAGATCGCCAGTTCGGCGGACGATCGGAAAATATACTTCACGGATGACGAGCAGCGCTCCCACATCCGCGAGATGGAAATCGGGACCAGCGCGTCCAGGACGCTCGACCACATCCCCCCGGTAAAGCCGACTCATTGGTTTCTCCGTGGCTCCGAGATCATTTACGGTGTCACCCACGAGCCCGGCCCCACAACGCCGGTCTATCGCGCCTCGATTGCGGGCGGCGCACCAAGATTACTGTGCCGCCTGCCGGTGCATGGCGACGGACTCCAGAATCTCAGCGTCTCGATGGATTTGAAGGAGGTCGTCTGGAACCGGCTCGAGATGACCGAAGATCTTTGGATCCTGGAGGCAACTCGCTAACGGCCCCGGCGTTTGCCTTTGGCCCGTGCACGCGCCGCCCGTCTCCTTACGCCGGTAGAGCCTCTCGAGGCCAGTTCTTCGATCCGTCATCGTCGCAACTGAAGGCGATAGCGAACCGTCCTGCCTGGACTTGCTCTATCACCTCTCGTCCGACAGCGGGAGCAGCCGGGCGCGATCCGCCGCCGGCGGCTCGATCCGATGCGACGCGCTCCGCACGATCGTGATGCAGAAATCGTCTCAGTTGGATGCTCACCGAGTCCAGTTGTTCAACGCCATCGTAGGGTCCGGCTTCACGACGCCGCCGGTTCAGGGCAGGAAATTGAAATCTGGCTCCCCGTCGTGGACACGTTTCGAACTTTGGGGGAAATACCTGACTGTTTCGAACCGGGAGCCGAGGCGGTAAGCCTTTGACGTTTAGGTGCTTACTCCGACGGATCGGTCAAACGGCAAAAACTGGGCCGCCCGTCGTGGACGCGTCTCGAACCCCGAGGATGTCCCCTGGCCTTACCGCGAGTAAGCATGTGACCCTGTGCCTGTACCGATGATGTTCATATCCCCGGTGAACCCCCCTGGTTCCAGCGCCCAGGAAAAGACCCCCATAAGGCTCGCTCAACGAGGTCTCCAGCACTGCTCCGATCATAGGACGCGAAAACTGTAATCCTCGACATCTTCGAGTGCACCCGAAGACGTAATCCCCGAGAGCGTAAGGACATACTCGTTCGGCGCGATACGATCTGCAGGAATCTGCACGATTGCGTGGAGTTTGTCGCTTTGTCTCTGAACTTCTCGCACCTCGCCACTCCAGACGCTTACGCCATCGGCCGTCTTCAATCTGGCGGAGTAGCGCTGGTAATGCGCCTTTGGCGAAAATTCCGCTTTGATTTGGACCTCAGTAGCGTTTCGCGGCATGGTGTACCTGCCGCCGTCTCCCGCTGCGCGGGACAGGCCCGGAGTCAGAACTAGCGCGAATACGTTCGGTTCCGACGTCGGGTGCGCTGGTGTTTCGGTGGGCGTTCTGGCGATCTCTATCGGCGCACGCGAGGTCCGGCCCGAGCGGACCGCGATCGCAATCGCGATCAGCAGTACACCCAAGCAAGCGGCTGCCGCTAACTGCCATAGTCGGGGCGCGTGTAACCATCCGGACAGCCACCCGCGGGGAGTGGCCGGCACAGCCTGCAGCCGAGTCTTACGGTGCAGAGTTCGCGCGAACTCCAGACGCGCCTGCATGCCCGGCATAGAGCCCAATTGCCGCTCCAGCAACTCGCGTTGGGCGCGCGGGAGGTCGCCAGCCACGTAGTCCTGCACCAGTTCGTCTTCCAACGCTTCCACAAGCTCGAAGGCCTCCGTGTCGCTGAAGAACTGTTGCTCCAGTTCCAGCCGCTCCTCTTCCGGGAGCTGACCGAGCAGGTAGAGGCGCATCCGCTCCTCAGGCGATGGATCTGAATTCATGATTCACCCTGAACTGGTTTCCGGCCCCAAAGCATTTCGTTCGAGGCACGATGCCAAACAATCCTCCAGCTTCGCGCGGACCCGATGCACGCGGATGCGCAGCGCATTTATGGGAATTTGCAGCTCGTCGGCCAGTTTCTGGCGGTTCTGGATCTTTGCCCGGCCTTCGAAATGATAGAAGCGCAATACCAGATCGCGGCTGTGTGCGGGAAGCAACGCCAGGCATCGATCGAGGCAGTCCTGGCGCGCCTCCTCCGGAACCCCGCTCGCCGCCCCCGCAACGGACGGCGTTTCCGGTGTGATCTCCATGGGCTTTGCGTCCTTCCAGTATTCCTTCAGGACGAACCGGGCCACGCCGAAGAAGTAACTTCCCGGGTCGCCCGAAATCGCGTGCCCTTCGCCGAGCTTGCGTGCGACGCGATTTATGGTTTCATCGGCCAGTTCTTCCGGATTGGCGCATTTGCGCCATTCGAAAAACCGGACCAGCTTCCGGTGAATGATCTGGTAACTCGCCCCGGCCCGCGTGCGGTCCGTATCCAGAATGGAGAGCAAGCGGTTGAAGGAGTCTTCGGTGAGTTCCCACCTCTGATTCAACGCCACTCTCCCTGGAGCACAAAGGCGCCCCAGAAATACGGCGAACGCCAGCGCGGTTGCTTGGACAACGCCAGTTGGGCTGCGCGCAACGCCGCCGCCGGCCGTAGTTTGCCGGGCCCGAACATGCCGTCATAGAAGTTTCGCATCAACTCCGCGGTGGCGCGGTCGTCTACCTTCCACAGGGTCGAGACCACGCGCGGCGCACCGGCATACATGAAACCGCGCGTCAGTCCGATAAGTCCCTCGCCGCGAATCTCTTTCCCCAACGCTGTTTCACATGCGCTCAACACCACCAGTTCTGCGCCCAGCCGCAGATGATAGATATCGACGAGGCGCACAAACCCGTCCCGCGGCGCGCCGGTCTTGTCGACCATGGACAGCGCCACGCCCGAGAGTTCGGGATGTTCGCTATTCAGCACCGCGTGAGTAGCCAGATGCAAGACGCGATACCGGCCTGTTTCGCCGCTCAGAAACAATTCGCGGCTGGCCTCAAAATCCAGCGCTGACATACGTTCGGCTGGAGGCGATTTCTCGGTGATCGACTGGGCTTCCAGGCGCGTGAACGGGAGCCGGCGGAGATTCAGCCCGAGGTCCTTGGGGTCGGCCGAGCGTAGCGCGGGAGGATGGCTCACGCGCGAATCCTGGCTGTCGAATACGGGATCGGCGAAGACCGCCAACTGTTTGAGTCCCTGCCGGCGTGGGCTCTCACGCCGCAGCACGGCGAGGCTTGCCGCGGAGGGCAGGTTCACCAGCTCATGATGCACTAACAGCGGCGTATTCGGTCGTGCCGGATTTGTGAGCGTGGAGAACGGGATGTACTGCAAAATGCCGTCGGGGACTACTACGATGCGTTTCCGATCGAGATTCGGGCGGACCGGCTCCAGCAGCATGCGGCTCAACTCGCCGACCGCCGGCGATGCGGCGACGTCTTGCTGCAACTGCCCGTAAGCCGCGCGCGCTACGGTTTCGATTCGGCCGGCAGGCGGCAGGGCGAAACTGCTGAGGCCGTCCCGCGTGACGGCCCAGACGTAACTCTGGTGCTGGCCCAATGAATATTCCAGCAGGACGGAATCCGCGTCCAACTCGGCCTGGATCTGCGCGACCGTGGCCGGCTCGGGTCGCGCAACACTGGCGTACCGCGAGCTGGATTCGCGCAAGCGCGCCTCGACGATTTCGTATTGCTCCACAAGGCGCGCAATCTCGCGGGCCGCCTGTTCGCGCTGTGCCCGGGTTTGCTTTGCCGCCACGGTTTGCGCCTGCACAGCTTTGCCGAGTTCCTTACGCAGAATGGCCTCGTTCTCCACCAGTTGCGGATCGAGATCCCGCTGGAGATCCGCCTTCGCCTGCGCCAGCACATCCAGCAGCGAGCGGGCGCGGCTGCGTTCCGCTGCGGCGAAGGCGGCCGAGTCGAATCCGTTGGCGGGGTGCTGCTGGTGCATCGCCATCAGGGTGTCTACGTAGAGGTCGTAGAACTCCTTCTTCGAGCCGAGATACTGCGCGCTCCATTCGGGGCTTGCGATGTGCGACCACACGCCTTCGACGATGGACATCGCCTGCTCGAGGTGAGCCCGCGCCTCCGCCAGGCGGAGTGTCTTCCGCTCGATCGATGCGATTCGAAACAGGCTCTGGGCTTCACCGGGGGCATAGCCTCGGTCGCGGTCGAGCGAAACCGCCCGATTCAGTTTCTCCAGCGCCTCCGCGTTCCTGTCGATCGTGCCCAACAAGGTGCCGGACTTGCTGAGCGCGTCCGCCTCGGCCGCCGTGTCCTGGCGCGCGCCTGCGATATCGGTGGCTTGGTTCAGAATATCCAATGCTCGAGGCGTGTCGCCCGACGCAGCGTAGATCGTCCCAAGGCTGCTCAGAATCCTGGCTTCCGTGTCTCGGTCGCCGGACGCGCGAGCGAGCGGCAGCGCCTCCTCCAGCGCGGTACGCGATTTGGCGTACTCGCCGGCAAAACGAAAGCGTTCGCCGATGCTGAACAGCGAGACGGCCGTTTGACCGGTTTGGCCCAACTTGCGACTCAAGGCCAGCGCGCGCCGGAAATACTCCAAGGCTCGATCGTTGTCATTGACGTTGTAATAGAACGCGCCGATGCTGTTCAACGTGCGGGCTTCGCCGGCCTTGTTGCCGCTCGTGCGGTGGATTTCGAGAGACTTCAGAAAATAGTCGAGGACCTTCTGGCGCTCCCCCATGGCCCAGTAGATCTGTCCGATCTGATGCAGGCACATGGCTTGCTCGGACCGGCTGGCCGTGGCCTCAAAGCGCGACATCGCTTCTTGGATGGATGACAGCGCGCCGCTCTTATCACCCAGCTTTAGTTCATTGACCCCGCGGTTGAAGAAGCCGGCTGCTTCGTTGTACGGATCTTCCAATTCATGGAAGAGTTCCGCGGACCGGGTAAAGTGTGCAAGCGCATCCCGGGTGCGGCCGCTCTGGGTAACGGCATCGCCGAGGCTGGAGAGCGCGTTGGCCTCGCCCAGCCGATCGTCGATGGCCCGCTGGATCTCCACCGCCTTCGTCAGACGGTCCGCCGCATCATTCCATTTGTGGGCCTCCTGCAACCGCACGGCCTCCTGTACCAAAGCTTCGGCCGCGAGTTGCGACCGATCGCGGTCGGACGCGGGTCCCATGCGGACCACCTGCAACTCGTATCGGCCCGGCGGCGCACCGGCCTCGCCGCCGGAGATCCTGAGCACATACACACCGGGATCATCGGCAGTGTAAATGAGGCGTTCAAGACCGTACCGGGCACTTGGTGCGCCGGTGGAACCCACTTTGCTTCCGGAGGGAGACGTGAGCGCAATAGTAACCGCCACGCCCTTTCTCCGCACCAGCAACGAGAGGAAATCGCCCTTCTCTAGAGGCGCTGTGTAGTCGTGAGCCTCACCGGGAGCAAGCGAGTGTTCCGAAGATGCGCCTGCGCGCAAATCAACCGCGGCCGCTTCGAGAGGGGCGAGTGCGACCAGAATCACGATGAACGCCGGCGTCACGATGGGGAGTTGAATACCGCGCCGCCCCCGCATGGATGCGAGGATACCACGGTCTACTTGCGGATGAACTGATCGCCGCCGATCTTTAATATCTGACCACCCTGAAGAAGCCGGATCGAAAAGCTGGCGCTCTGGCCATTGTCGGCCCGGCCGACTATCGTGTTGCCAACCACGCGATAAGTGCCGGTGATGTGCGTCGTTGGATCCACCTCCGCGGGCATGTTGGGGCAGATCGTGCTGGCGATATACTCATACCGCCCATTGGCATAGAAGGTGACGTTCTTGTCGGTAGAGCAAGCTTCCGTCATGCGCGTGCCGGTTTGGGTGCGCTTGAACCAGTTCCATGCTCCCACGATGGAGCGCGCCATTGGGGAATTCTCCTGCACCGGCGCCATGCGGGCGCCGCGAAAAACTGCCTGGCATTGTTGCTGCAGCAGCTGGGATTGGCCGCTTAGTCCACCGCCCAGAACCGCCAGATACTGGGTCCTTCAGCATCATATAGTGCCACCATGAGACCGTACCGCCGGCGGCCGCGCCCGTGTACGAGACGGTCGCGACCGGGCCTCCGTTCATTTGGGAATAGCTCGCGCATGGACGCCGGCCGAAGCCCGGGCAGCAGCTGCCGCGTCACCAACTCGACGCCCTGTTGCGCCAGTTCCTGAATCGAACTGGCGGTGGCGGGGCCGACACCCACGAAGATTTTCTCGTTGCCAGCATCGCGTTCCAGAACGTAAACCGGCGTGCCTCCGAGGTCAGTGATGCGGGCTCTCCAACCAGCCGGAACTGGAAAACTGATGGAATGGTCGGGCGCCTCGAATTGGGAGCCGCCGGTCGGACGCGTCGACTGTGGCGCCGCAGTGTTCACCAAGGGCGCCCCTCCGGTCCACAATGTGATCCCTGACGCAATGTGATCCATCTCGGCTGCAAGGTTCGAATACTGGCTCATCGGGCCCGACTCAATGAGGAGATACGCCTGGCCGTTCGCCACCGCCGCGTAAATGCGGGCGAAGGACTGCACGCGCCGCGGGTTGAGACCGACCAGCCCTTGAAAGAGCGCCGGTCGCGCGGCCAGTGTCACGTGCCTGGCCGCAACCGGCCTCACGTCCTGCCACTGGCTGGAAATCTTTTGGACTGCTTCTGAGAGGATGTCGTTTGCGTTACCCTCTCCGGAAAGCGCGAGCAGCGTGGCATAAGCCTCTCCGCGCGTGAGTTGGATTGCAGAATCGCTTGCCGATTGCGTCCACCCGGCCGGCACGGCCATGGTGAATCGTCCGTACGGGTCGCGATAGACGCCCTGGGCATGCACGAAGCCGGCTGCGAGGATTACGGCTGGCAGGATAGCGCAATGTTGTCTCAGACTTGCCATCTTCCCCCCGCAGTGAACTGGCGGAGGGACGCAAAACATTTCGCATCCCTCCCCCGAAATTCGCTCCGGCAAGTTCAACTACGGCCGAAGGCCTGGAAGAGAAGGTTGTTTCGGCGCTTGAAGTAGACGCTAAGCTGAGACGATTGGCAAGGCGATGGCGCGTGGATCTGGATCGTCCCGAAGATTTCGGAGGTCAGGTTCGCGTAGTTGTATAGGGTCATGTTGAAGTTGACGACTACTTGGCCCGAGAACAGGCCGAGGTAGGAAACCTGGCGGGTTGTGGAGCCACTCGCGTCGAAGCGGTTCCGATATGGTACGAATAGCGTTGTCGGGCCGGTATTCGTCATGTTCACGGCCACGGTACCCAACGGGATCGGGAACTGTCCGCAGAATCCGCCGTCGACGCTCAGGTTCGGCTGCAGAATGGTCAGCCCCCCGTGTACTGCGCCGCCGAAGCTTTTCAGAGTGAGGTGGGCGTTGGTTGAAGCCGAGCTGTAGATCGTTCCATCATACGAGCCCGTAAATCCCAGCGCGTCTATGAGGCTCTCCCGCGATCCCGCCACCTGTATGGTGATGCCTGGCGGGGGCGGAGCCCAAACGAGCGGTTGGGCAAAAGCCGCAAATCCAGCGTCCCACGTACTCTTTGCGTTTGCACTCCAGTCGTAGGCGGCGTCGGCTTGCAGGCGAATGGTATCTGTGCAGACGATGCCATCGGACCCACGACCACAAAAGCCGTTCACATACCGCCTCGTATACGGATCCACCGAGAGGCGGGCCGGTTTGATGGTTCCCCAATGCGACTCCGAATCTCCCCACCCAAAGTTGTCACCGAAGTTGCTGACCCACTGGAGCGCGGGGGCAAATGAGGTCTGAGTGCTCGTGGAGCGCGATATCTGGCACCAAATGTACTCGTAACCGCGCCCGCACACATCCGCCTTACCGTCGCCATCCACGTCTACGACGCGGATCGTCTGGTAATATTGAGCGGCGGCAAATCCGGCGGCGTCACTGAAGGCGTTTGCTCCGACGGTGAAGGCGTCGTTTCCGAAGGAACTGCCAGTCGAACGGCCGCAATACACGCCAGCGGCGCCGCGACCGCACACGTCCGCCTTACCATCGCCATCGATATCGGCCAGCTGAATCGTTTGGTAAAACTGGGGCTGGATCCAGTTATTAGCGTCACTGAACTGAGTTGTCCAAACAGCTAAGTTGACGAACTGCGACCCGTCACTGACCGCGCAAACCATACCTGCGCCGCCCCGCCCGCACACGTCCATCTTCCCGTCGCCGTTCAGGTCGGCAAATTGGATGGTGCTCCAGTACTTGGGATCTGACTGCCAGCTATTGGGGTTGCTGTACTGCGATGACCACAGTATCGCTCCCCCGAACGCGCTGCCGGTTGAGAGGGAGCATTGGATACCTCCCCAACCGCGTCCGCATACGTCCGCCTTTCCGTCGCCATTGACATCCACGAATCGGATCGTTTTCCAGTAAGATGGATCGGCATTCCAGCCGTTGGCATCGCTGTAACCCGAGGTCCACATAGTGACTGGACCGAAGGACGAACCTGTGGACAGTGCGCAGTAGATCCCGTCGATCCAGCGGCCGCACACATCGGCTTTGCCGTCGCCGTTGATGTCGGCGTATTGTATGGTCCCCCAGTAATACTCGTTGTCCGACCAATTGGAACTGAATCCCAGAGTCCAGGTGGTGGCCGCGCCAAACTGTCCCCGACCCGTGAGGGCGCATTTGATGCCCCCAGTCAGAATTTGATACCGCGCATTAACGGCTGGAACGAATCGATAACACAGGTCGGCAATCCCATCGCCATTGACGTCGGCGAATTTGATGGACTTGTACTGATGAGGTTGATAGGGCCCGCCCGAATCGGCCATCGCGGTACTCCAGAGAGAAGCCGTAAACGGAACCCAGGGACCCGCCGGTCCGCCGGCGCCGTTCAGTTGAGCGCGGGCCGGACCGATACCAGCCAGGGTCAGCAGGGTTGCGACTATGTAATATTGTGATCTCATGATTTGTTCTCCTTTGCTAATTTAAGAGTCGATACCTTACTTACTGGCAGCTATTACTGACTGTGACGGCGCCAAGACGCGTCACACTGTTGTCGAAAAGATCGGTTATAGAGACATTCGCGGTTCCGACCGTTGCAATCGTGTCAAAAACGACGGGGAACACTTCATTCGGTCCGGTTATCGGGATCTCGAGCAGGGGATTGCCGAGGGCGGCGATCTGCAACACGATGGCGTTGTCGGTGGTAGCGGTGAAATGACAATGGTTGGAAAACACTGCATGACTCGCAGGGCAGACGAAGCTGATGATGATCTGGCCGCTCGAATTCGAACCGGGGCAAGGGTTCACGAGCCGGCCAGCCGGCCCCGGACAGATGCAGGGAGATCCGTTTCCCGGCCGCATTTGCACTGGGGTTGGAGGAACGGGCCCTCCGCCGGCAGAGGGTCCCGGGTTCATCACCGGTCCGCTGTCTGAGCCGCAGCCCGCCATAAGCCCGACTGAGAGCGCCAGTAGAGCCAGAGCCAAACGAGGGCGTTCGGATTTCGTCGCCCGGTAAAAGACGCAGTTCGATTGACCGCGCGCTAAGCGGTCCCATTTCGTAATATCGGACATTTGGTTATCCCCCTCCGTGCGCCACGCTGCGGTGGCGTCTCACAGTGCACTGGCAGACTTCGCAAAAACATTTCAGAGCGCCCGCCATCCGCCAGCAACCAATTCGAGCGAAATATTTTGGGGACCTTTTCCAATTCAGAAGGGACACATTCGCGCCGTCGGAGGAGGGAGACATGGCACAGGGTGTAATGATCGCGTCAGATTGCGCTGACTGGTGGGACCAGCAGCTGAAAAACTATAAGAAGGAACTGGACCAGTATGTAGTGGAACATCCAGATGCCTTCGGCATCGCCGTGGCTACCGTGAAGGCGAGCGCGGCCGATTTCGCCCACGCCTATTTCGTGGACCTGATACGGCTTGGTGAGGGGACGGCGCAAGGCGGGGTGAAGGGAATCCTTCACGACGTACTTCGCGTCATGAACTTCATTCCCGAAGGAAAGGTTCTTTCGAGTGTCAAGGCGGTGCCCAAATCACTGATCGGCCGGGGTATCCAAGTCGCCGCCAATCTGTTGAAGTGGCGGAGGGTGGAGGGCGGACTTTGCACTCCGATTGCGGTTGCGCAAGCCCTTGAGAGGTCCGGCCAGATGTTTGCGGTCGGCCTTTCGGAAATCGCCGCTACCCTCGGGGAGCGGCTCTCCGTCATCGCTCGTGACGGAGTGACGTGGGAGGTGACTGGCCAGTTGCTGGAAAGGCTTGGCGTGAAGTTCGAGAAGCTTGTACCGGGAGTGGGCCTCAGATTCGAAGATGTGATGAGAACTGCCGGCCAGCATGATGGTCCGTTGCTTGTCAGCATCGGGGAGATGGAATCCAGAACAGTCGAGGGCGTTTCAACAACTGGTACGCGTGAACGGGCACACCATCGTGATCGACAAAACATTGAACGGCATCAAGATCATCGATCGCTATGGTGTTTTCAGGAGTCTGGAGGAGTTATCCAGGTATTACAGACTGCCAGGGGGAAATTACTTTGCGCTGGATGTTGAAAGAGTCATCTTTCAGCTGAAGAACGCGGTAATCGACTCGAGTATGATCCAGAAGGTTGAGAGTCTGGGCGTCCTCGCCTGCCTCGCCCGCGTGTCGCTGGGCGTGTTTGACTTTAATCCCAAGATTGGGCCAGAAGTGGTGAAAGCGCAGTTTGCGGAATTCGTGGCAAGGAAGCGTGGCAAGGTGATTCAGGGCCCAATCGTCCAGGTTTCAGGTGGAAGGACCGTCGTCGTCACCGCGGGGGATCCCGATCGGTCGACGCTCTCGGGGATTGCGAAGAAGGAGTATGGAGACTGGCAGCTTTGGCCCTTGATCTACGATCTGAATATGGAGAAGATCGGGAGGAACCCTAACCTGGTCCAGCCGGGTATGTCGCTCCTGGTGCTTCCCGCAGGGACTTACAGCCCGCAGGAACAAGCGCAGGCTCGGAGCCGGGCGTCTTCCTGGCGAAACTACCGATAGGCGGAAGTTTTGTCCGGCAATGTTCGGCGTGGCCGGCGTGGCCAGAGCGTACGAGTGCGTGCCGGCACTCCGAGTGGCGAGTTCGATTTCATCCGGCTGGAAAAGCCTAAAAGGCTCGATGATGAGCTCACCAGCTCAATGTGGCCCAGGGCCCGAATTCTCCAAAAGTGCTGGATCGTCGTTGAGAAGTCGCAGTTTCTGAGTCCGCCGCGACGCGGTCATCCAGAAATAATTCTGTGTAAGGTTTTAAAAGTCTTTTCGGATCAAACCTAGCCATAAATTCTTGTGTGGAACAACTTAACTCTTGCGTCAAAATGGTGATCCTTGCATCGAGGCCATACGGGCTGTGGCAGAGGTGCATTCTGAAGTTTCCGTCCTCCCCAGACAGAGCTTCCGATCTGCTTCTGGGTTCGGAACTTCTGGGTAATACTCCTTTCGAGTTTTCCACGCACGACCCGTTGCAAAACTCAACATAATACCGAGAGGAAAATGGACCAAAGGGATGAATGAGCTGGTCGAGGCCAACCATCAGCTCGTCGGAGCCAGAAATCGGATAATAGCGGGCATGTACTTGATGTGGGGCTCGGACCTATTCGCCTCCCAGTTGTAAACGCACGGCTTCCCGACGCTCACCAGTACCAGCGAAAGCCGCGCACACAACGGATCATCCGGAGAGCTGCCCGCCCGAGAATTCGATAAGATGTCGTGGAAAGCTGGGCGACGCAAAACATGCAAGCTGAACTGCGCGCGCAAGTAATGAAGCTTCTCGCGGCCGTTCTGGATTTGCAGCCGGAAGAGAGAGCGTCCTTTCTCGCGGGCGCCGGTGTCGATGAGGCAGTTCGGAGCGAAGTCTCCTCGCTCCTGGCGTACGAGAGTGGCGCGGATTCGTTCCTTGCGGCCGCTGTGGGTCAGGCAGCCGCCTCTGCGCTTGGAAGCATTCGGGATGCGCGCGAGTTCTCGGGAGCGGCGCGTTTCATGCCGGCGGAACGCTTGGCCCTGATCGAGGAGTTCTTCCAACGCGCCATGGAATGCGCGCCGGATGGACGTTCCCGCCTGCTGGACGAGGCCGGCAGCACCGATCCCGAGTTGCGCCGGGACGTGGCATCCTTACTTTTGCGCCAGCCGAGCGCGGAAGAGCGCCTACTCGCGGCCATCAATGCGGCCCTGCCGCGTTGGGCGGAGTTCCGCGGTACGGAGCGCTTTGTGGTTCAGCGCCGTCTCGGCCAAGGCGGTTTCGGGGTCGTTTACCAGGTTTATGATCGCCAGCAGGATGCGGTAGTCGCCTTGAAGGCTTTACCGAAGACTGATGCCGCTGCCATCTACTCCTTCAAGCGCGAATTTCGGGGATTGGCCAATACCGTCCATCGCAATCTCGTGAGGCTCTATGAGTTGCTGTCGGATGGCCAGCAATGGTTCTTCACCATGGAGCTGGTTGATGGAGTCGACTTCATCCGCTATGTCTCGAATGACGATCGCCACAAGCGGCAATCCGGCCTGCCGTTTGATGAGGATCGCCTGAGGTGCGCGCTCAAACAGTTGGCCGAAGGCGTTTGCGCCCTTCACCAGGCAGGAAGGCTCCACCGCGATTTGAAGCCCTCGAACGTGTTGGTGACTAAAGATGGCCGTGTAGTGATCCTCGATTTCGGTTTAACCACGGAAATCGCTGCGAACGTGCCAAGCGATTCCGAAGGCATCATAGGCACCCCGGCTTACATGTCTCCGGAACAAGCCGCCGGAAAGCCGCTATCAGAAGCTTCGGACTGGTACTCCGTCGGCGCCATGCTATACCGGTCGCTCACTGCCAATTTGCCAATCGTCGCCGTGCGAACCCGCGAGATCCTCGCTCGCAAACGCGATGCCGATATCCCGCCGCCATCCGCGCTTACCGTCGGCATTCCGAAAGATCTCGACCTTCTCTGTTGCGACCTGCTCCGGCGCGACCCCGGCGAGCGTCCGGCCGGCCGCGCGGTCCTCGATCATCTTGGTGGCCGGGCTGCCTCAGATGCTCCATCAAGGGTGACGTCTGAGATACCTTTTATTGGCCGTGAGCAGGAATTGGCTGAACTCCGACAAGCGTTCGAAATTGTTGGGGAAGGCCGGGCGGCCATAGCCTATGTGCACGGAGGATCGGGGACCGGCAAGAGCGCGCTCGTTGGTCGCTTTCTGCAGGAGCTGAGGAACTCTGACGTGGCCGTCGTGCTGGCCGGCCGTTGCTACGAGCGCGAGTCGGTTCCCTATAAGGCGCTCGACAGTTTGGTGGATGCGCTCACTCAGTATTTAATGACTCTGCCTCGGTCGCTACTGGACGCGTGTGTGCCGCGCAATATCTCCGCGCTGACTCGCCTCTTCCCAGTTTTGGAACGGGTCCAGTCCTTTGCCAGGCCAAATGAGCGCGGCGACGCCACTCCCAACCTGAATGAGCTGCGGAAACATGCTTTTGCCGCTTTCCGGGAGTTGGTAAGTCTGCTCTCGCGGTGGAAACCCCTAGTGCTGTTTATCGATGATCTTCAATGGGGCGATCTCGACAGCGCGGTATTGCTGGCGGATTTGCTTCGCCCTCCCGAACCGCCTCCTGTATTGTGGATCGGCTGCTACCGCACCGAAGAGGCCACCACGAACCCGATGCTGCGGACGCTTCTCCCGTCTCATTCCGCCCTATCTCCGGCGGTCCACATAACTGAACTTGCATTGAAGGAGCTCACTTCGCTGGAGGCTCGGGACCTCGCCCTTCGTCTGCTGCCCGAAGGACAGGAGTCCGCCGCCCGCGCTGAAGCCATCGCCCGGGAGGCCGGCGGCAGCCCGTTCTTCATTGGCGAACTGGCCCGGTCCATGGATGAGAGCTCGGGCGGCTTAACCCTTTCGCTCAAGAACGTTATCCGCGCGAGAGTTTCGCGGCTGCCGGAGACAGCCCGCCTTTTCCTGGAACTGGTGGTGGTCGCTGGCCAGCCGGTCGCTCTGGAGGCGGTCAAGCGCGCTGCGGACATCCACTGCGAAGAGGAGTCGGTCGTCGGCATCCTGCGCGCGGCCTATCTGGTTCGCACACGAGCTAGGGAAGACATAAACGAAATAGAGGCTTACCACGATCGGACGCGGGAAGCAGTTGGCGAATCACTTCGGCCTGAGGTCTTAAGAGCCCGCCATTTCGCGCTGGCTTGCGAGTTGGAGTCCTCGCGCCGGGCGGACCCGGAGACACTACTCACACACTTTCAAGGCGCGGGAGAACAGGGCAAGGCCGCGCAATACGCGGTGACGGCCGGCGACCGGGCGTCAGCAGCGCTGGCTTTTGATCGTGCTGCGCGGCTGTATCGAACGGCGCTTGACCTGGGTCCGACGGGCTCGGCTCAAACGTCGCATTTGTGGGAAAAGCTCGGGGATGCGCTGACTAACGCGGGCCGGGGCGGCCAGGCCGCCGAAGCCTACCTTGCTGCTACAACGACCATGACCGGCTTGGAAAAACTAGAACTGCAGCGCCGGGCGGCTGCCCAGCTCATGCTGAGCGGCCGAGTGGATGAGGGCTTGGACGTGGCGCGGGGCGTCCTTGACGCGCTGGGCGTCAGTCTCGCTAAGACTGCGCATCGGTCTGTCCTGCGGTTTCTCTTTTGGCGCGCTCGAATTTGGTTGAGAGGATTGAAGTTTCAGGCGCGCGACGCGTGCCGGATCCCGAGTGAGGAGCGCCTCCGGATCGACACTTGCTTCTCGATATATCAGGGCTTGCTGCTGGTGGATACGTTTTGGGCGCAAGAATTCCATGCGCGCAACCTCCTGTACTCACTTGAGGCCGGCGATCTCTACAGGATCGCTCGGGCTTTGGTCGGAGAAGCAGTTGTGTACGCCTCATGGGGAACCAGCAACCGGCGGCGTGCCGATCAGTTCCTTGAAACGGCGACGATGTTGGCGGAGCGGAGCGCCAACCCTCATGCGGTGGCCTTGGCAGTGATGGGGTTTGGGTTTATCGCCAACCTCCGAGGTGAATGGAAACATGCTCGCCAGCAGTTGGACTACGCGGAAGCCCTGCTACGAAGAGACTGCACCGGGGTCGCTTGGGAAATCGCGACCGCGCAAAGCGGAACCACGATGGCGCTCTACTTCGTTGGAGAGTTGAAGCTGCTGGCTGAGCGATTTCCGCCGCTTCTTGAGGGAGCCGACGGAAGAGGCGATCTTTATCAGGGGACCGATTTCCGGGGCCGGATCGCGCACGTGGTACACCTTGCGGCGGATCAACCGGAAAGAGCCACCGAAGAACTCGACAGGGCCATGGCGCGCTGGCCGCGGCGGCATTACTGTTTTCAGCATTGGTGGGCCATGCTGGCACGCTTGAAGATCGATTTCTATTGCGGCCGTGGCCGCAGCGCGTGGGAGTACATATCGAGGGAGTGGGGACCGCTAAGGCGCAGCCTGTTGATGCACGGGCAATACGTGAAGATCCTTACGCTGTACTATCGCGGCTCCGCGGCGCTTCTGTTCGCACAAGATACCCGAGTAGAAATCCCCGAGCGCAAAGGGCTCACAGTTTCCGCTGAGCGCGACGCCGTGGCGCTTGCTCACGAGAAAATGCCTTGGGGAAGGGGTTTCGCGTTGCTGGTTCGCGCCGGCGTGGCCTCCCAACGCGGAAACACCCAGGAAGCCGCTCGGCTGCTCGTAGCCGCAGAAGCCACGCTGGAGTCCGCGGATATGACGTTGTATGCCGCAGCAGCTCGCCGCCGTCGAGGCGAATTGACGGCCGGCGATGAGGGCCAAGTCCTGATCGCGCAAGCCGATAAAGTTATGGCGCGGCAAGAGATCAAAAATCCCGCCCGTATGGCCGCCATGCTGGCGCCGGGTGTGTCGCTACCCGTGTCGGGTAGCTTGCTACGACAGCATCAGCAGGGTACTATCTAGCAGAATCGTTGTTATTTCTTGGGAGTCGCCCCGCCCCACCTCAAAGACAGCCGGTACGTTCGGCACATCAGTTCTATAAAGATCACTTCTGTGCTGAAGCGGAGGACCTATGTGATGCAGTTGTCGGACCGCCCCGCGCCGGCTTCTGCGCGGGGAGTTCGTTATGCCGGATTGTGGACGGCCGAGATTTCATGCCTCAGCCCGGGCTTCAAAGCGCGCTTGATTGTCGGGATGCATCACGGCCACGGCCTTCTGCTCGGTCTGCCCGAAATGCGCCCGAACACCATACCGGATTGGGCGTGGTGTCATTCGGCGGATGGCGTCCGGTCTATCCGACCCTCGAAGTCATCTCGCTCAGAGCCCGGGCAGTCGTAGCCCTCTGCCACTCCAGGGCCTATTCAGATCGAGGCTGCTACGACACACCGCCCACGGCCGGCAACTGCTGGCCATAGAGGGAATCTACTGGGCGACCGCGGCGGCGCTGGCCATGAGCGCAACCATGTCCGAATCGGAATCCGGAACGAGGCGCTTTACGCCGTAGCCCTGAGATTGCGAGGGAATTAACGTCGATCCGGCGGCTGCTGCCGTCGCCGGCGCGGATGCCTGAATGCGAGCGGCAGGAAATGTAAGGCCCTATTTTCCTGGCCCAACGAAAATTCCATTTTCGCAGGCCGAACCCGATTACGCTTTCTGCCCAAAGTTCCCGCCTGATGGATTGAAGGCTTGAAAAGGCGGGCTGGGCCTCAAAGTTCTTTCACGGAGTTTTCCCCAAAATCTCTTTAGGAGGATGGCGCAAACTATGGGATCAGGCAGTTCCTATGAACAGGGTCTTCGAGCGGCGCTCGATCTCGATGACGCGATGGATTATATCGATCGAATCTACTCGGCGCGGATATTAGCGATCTATGGTATTAGTCTGGCGCTCGGCATTTCCACGGCCGAGTTCGATCAGATGATGAACTTGACGCCAAAGCCGCCAACTGATGTGGCCTCGATTTTTCTCGACGTCTTTGTTTCCGTTCTGGAGAAAGTCCCGATCGCGGGGGAAGCCTTCGAGGCCGCCAGGATAGCTGGAGAAACAGCCCACCACATTGCCACGGTTCTTCAGAAATCGCAGAAAGCTACCCACGTCATATCGGAGGCGTCCAAGCATTTTCAGGAGGATGGGAAGCAACTGGATTCACTCGAGCCAGATGAGGATCAGATGAAACTCATCCGTAGTCTTTCAACCAAACTACCTGTCTTCCAGAAGATTCTCTGGGCCCGATACCAGGTGGAGTATGACCGTCGCGCCGCCCGGCAGCGCTTTCGCAACCTTCTTCGCACCACGTTGGATAAGCATACGCTCGCCGGCAAGCCGATCGACATGGCGCGCAAGGAGTTCGGCACCGCCCCGCCGGACCTAACGCAGGAAGCCGTCTACAAGCAGTTCGAAACGGTCCAAAAACAGACCTTTCGTGAGCTCATCCATAGCTACGTCAAGCAATATGTCGCCGTGTTGGACTGGATCGAGCATCCAGTTCCGCCCAACCCGGCCTGCGAGAGCTACGTGATCATGTCCGGACTCAATCAGGCTCAGTGGGACTATATCTACAGTCGCTTCGGCAAAAAGGCTGATAAGCGAGTACTGGGAGCGCGTCGAATTCACTCCGCCCTGCTGCTGGCCAGTCAGCTCGCAAAAAACGTGGGCATGAGTCTCAAGCCGGTGGGATTCCAGGAATCGATTCTCAGCGGCGTGGAAGATCTTTGGCGCTTTTGGGACGCAAAGCTCTATAAAACCGAGCATTGGTGGTACGGAAAAAGCGAACCGCTGGCCGAAGTCAATCTGCAAAACCCGGTTAAATAGCCAGGGCAAGGAGCGCACCGCCGCCCCGTATTCCAGATGCCGCACGATGAAATCAGCCGCGAAAAGCTCGCGGAACTGAAACGGCGTCATGGTGCACGAGTAGCGATATTCTCACCTTCAGCTACACGGGTGGCCGCATCAGGCCAGACGAATGGGCATCCTCCGAGTTCTGTTGGAAGCAGGGCCGATCGCGTCCTGAACCAACCGTCGTTGAGTGCTTGATCGATCGACGAGGCCATAGGGCGCTATTTGCCCCAGCTGTCTTGACACCTTTTGCGTGGCTTGCCCTGCGAATCGAATCGGCCAGCACCGAAATCTGCGCCGCGTCGGAATCCCGATACAAAAACGGCGAGCAGGTCATACTGCCAGGTAAATTCCGGGCCATGCGATGCGCTCAGTCCTCAAAGTGCATGTCTGTGCCGACATCCTGTCGGCCGGTTGCGAACCCGCTCAGTAACTGCGACTTTGCGTATGTTCTCGGCAGACGGGTGTTCGCGACGGGGTTACTTGGGAAGCGCGCATGTGCTTACATGGCGCGGCATACGTCCGCATTCTCCGTTTCGGCACCATTTAGAAATCGCTCGACAGCTTCCAAGAACCTGCCCGCAGGCTCGCGCCCGCCGCGTTCCCACCTCGCGAGCGTGCTCGGTCTATGCCCAGGCGGCTTGCAACTCGCCGCTGCGAAAGGCCGAGGGCGGCCCGCCGCTGGACGAGACGCGCCCCGCAACGGTCGACGTTTGGCTGTGGATTGTAGCCAAGGAACCGGACAATTTCGGGCATGTACTTGATGTGGGGCTCGGACGCATTCGCCTCCAAATTGTAAACGCGCGGCTGGCAAACCCCGAGTTGCTCCGCAATATCCTTCTGCAACAGCTTCAACTCCAGCCGCCGCTTTCGGAGGTGATCGCCGATTGTTTTTGGTTCAACTGGGATTCGCATCACCTTCCCGGTGCTGTAGGACTACGGCAATACGAGCGGCGTCCGCTGCTCCGGTTTCGCGAAGCGGTACATTACCGCGATCTTCGCCTTGACGCCGTGCAATTCGACGGTCTCGACGCGAACGCCGATGACCCGGATTTCGATCAGGCCGCGCTTCATCTCCAAGGACACTGGCTCTTCCAGGCGCTTACGGAACACTTTGAGCAGCGTCGGCCGAACTCAGCGCAGTCGCGCCAGAGCCAGCGAGCTTGGGGCGGAGATCGGCAAGCGGTGCTGCCAATGCACGTTTTTCGTCCCCAATTTCATCCATTTGCGAGTCGAGCTCCGCATCCCGAGGCCACACGACGCTGGAATCGGCGGCTCTACCTTAAGCCCGACGCCTGTGCTAACATTTCTCGCACTAACATTTGCCAGAAGTAATCATGAGCACCGCAGAACTGATCGGCGAGTATTGGCCGATTGCTCTTGAAGCTGTCGCCGTGATTACAGTTGTATTGGTAATACTTCTTGCTCCTGAATTTGCCACAGTATACGGCCGTAGGCTAGCGCTGGTTTGCCGGAGCTTCCAACCGAACAACAATGCAGCCATACTGCTCGCCGGGCTTTTGGTGATTGCACTTCGGAGCGCGTTGTGGCCTTGGGAGGGGGTTCCGTATCCCTCGGTACATGATGAATATAGTTATCTCTTAGCGGCCGATACGTTTGCTGCCGGTAGGCTTACGAACCCACCTCATCCGATGTGGGTGCATTTTGAGACTATCCACGTCAACCAACTGCCATCCTACTCCTCAGTTTACCCGCCGGGCCAAGGTCTAGTTCTCGCCATCGGGAAGCTGTTGACAGGCACTCCTTGGGCTGGCGTCTTGTGGAGCTGCGCTTTGATGTCAGCCGCAACCTGCTGGATGCTACAGGCCTGGTTCCCTCCGCCTTGGCCCTTCATTGGTGCTGTTTTGTTGACCATCCGACTGTGCACGTTCAGTTATTGGATCAACACCTATTGGGGAGGTGCTGTTGCAGCGATCGGCGGCGCGTTGTTGTTGGGCTCACTTGGGCGCGCCATAAAACGACCGAAGATGACACATGGGTGCATGTTCGCGCTGGGACTTCTCATTTTAGCAAGCACCCGACCATATGAAGGGTTGGTGTTCTGCTTGCCATTAGGAATAGCGGTCATTTCGATGTTGGCCGAGAAAAAGGTCGACCGGCTCATCTGGCTGAGACGAATATTAATACCTCTCGTCGTCTCAGCGGTGGTCGCTTTCGTGGCGAGTGCATACTACAACCGCCGAACCACGGGAGACGCGTTCCTGATGCCCCACGAGTTGAATCAACAGACTTACGGAATTGCGAGGCCCTTCGTCTGGCAGCCCGCTCGTCCTAAGCCTATCTATCATCACAAAAGCATGCAGACTGTGTACGAGCGATTCTTTGTAGAATTTGAGCACACCCGAAGATTCAGGGGTTTTCTGGTCAAGACCTGTAAGAAGGCCGCCAGGTTCTGGCTGTTCTTCATTGGCCCCGTATTCTCCGTACCGATGATCGTGGCACCCTTCGCATTTAGGCTACGCCGAGCACGCCTGCTGCTCTGGTCCATTGTCGCCGTTCTACTCGCCTGCACCGTCGAGGTTTACTTCTTACCCCACTATGCTGCACCCGCGACTGCGGCGCTTTATGGCGTCTTTCTCACGTCGATGCGACACGTCCAAACTTGGCGCGTCCGCGGCAAGCGCGCCGGCTTACTGCTGGCGCACGTAACACCGCTCATTTGCCTTGCTATGTTGATCGTGCGCGCTTTAGGGCAACCGCTTGGACTTCCTTTTCGAATTGAATGGCCAAATACCTGGTATTACACGTCCCCGGGGAATTTTGGTAGGGCGGAAATGTTGAATATTCTCAACAACTCCGGTAAACGCCACCTCGTCATCGTCCGATATGGTGAGCGCCACACACCGGATGATGAATGGGTCTACAACGAAGCGGATATTGATCGAGCCCGCGTCGTATGGGCTCGTGATATGGGAGAGTCCAAGAATCGGGAACTGGTTGAATATTTTCGGGATAGAGAAGCGTGGATACTAGAGCCTGATCAAGTGCCCCTAACGCTGCGGAGGTATACGGACGTGCGTCCGTGAATCAGAGAGGGCCGCAGTCCGAAGAAGATCGCGGAGCGCGTGTGCCGGGTCTCGTCCGGTCTCGGTTGAATCTTGTACTCGGAATGATGAAGCGTATTCGCAAGCCGCCACACGCCATCCTGCCGGTGTGCTCGTTCAAATAGCAGCAGAGCGACGCCAGCTTGGGGCGTGAATTCTAATGGCGCCGTTCGCGCTGGTCCACTTCATGTCGCCCACCCGGCCTTCTCCGCTGTACCAGTAGACCCCATCTCGGTCTATGCCGTCACCGTAGAATTGTTGGTTCCGTTCCTCAGTGTGAAAAATAAGGACAGCGGGTTCTCGCGTTGAGGGACAATCCCTGCAGTCTGGTTCCCAGCGAATCTCGAGTGCAAATCAGCGCGGGCAAGATTCGCAACGTAAACCGTTCTTCATGTCGTTAATTGCCGATGTAACAGGCTGCGGACCGCGGAGCAAACGGGCTTGCTTGTGGCTGAGCGGATCGCCGCTTCGGGTCCTAAGTCCACAAGTTCTGCGGGCACTGAGACACATGGTCGAGAAGCAAATTCGGTCTCGCAGACTGGCTAAGCCGGACGGCAGCGCGCTTCGTGTCAAGATTGTCGACTGTATCTCCAGGAATTCCCGACGCAATTACCATTTCCAGCGCCAGTTTAGAGGAATCCGCAGCACCGGTCGGGGCTCACGCAGCTGCCGAAGCGCGGTGATGCGGGGTGACCTTTCGGCAGGCATGCTTGACCTGACCTAATCGCGGTTGATAGGGTCCGTCTATGATAGACTCGGACAGCCTGGAGGCACGGAGCAGAGAAGCGGATATTCCTCCGGAAGTTCTTTCCTGATTCCCATTTCGTTTTCCTTTTTAGGCGTGGAGAACGTTTACGCAGACTTTTTTATACCCTCTCTGAGGGCCCGGCTACTTGACCTGCGCGGGATCGAGCCCGTAAGCGCGCATCAGCGCATCGGCGCGCGAGCCACGCATCTCCGGAACGGTGTAATAGACGGACGCTTCCTTAAATTCGTTGTCCATCTTATTTTGGCAATCTGTGCATGGGATGCGCTCCGAGTACAATTGCTCTACCACCACGTTCTTGCCCTGCTTTCTCCATTCCTGCACCTGCACGATCAGCCATTGCTCGGAATCGATGCCGCGGCTTGCGCCGAAGTCTTTGCCCGGTAAATTGCCCGCGTCCAAGTATTCAATTTTCCCGTTCACGCGCACGCGGGCTGTGGCGATGTTGATGGACTCGAACCGCTCGCGGCTGATTCCGGCCTGAGTGGCGCGCGCATCGCGAGCCAACTCGGTCAGCTTGGGATCGAGCGGCGGGTTCGCCGCATAACGCCCGCGCTGCATCGGAACCGCCCGAGGGGTATTCAGCTTGGGGATCGCGGGCCGGGACGCGGCGGTGCCGGGCTTCCACGACCGGGTCAGCGCGGCACCGGCGGCATCGATAGCCACTCCGACCGCCGCTCTCGCCATGTCCTCCTTCATCATCTGAAACAGAACGGAACCGCCCGCGGCCGGCTGCACCATCATCGCGTACGCGAGTTGGTTGCCATTTTCGGAATCCCGGCACCAGCTCAGAACGCCCTTGTGCTCGGTGTCATCCGTGGTGCGCCACCAGATTTCAAGAAACTCGTCCTTGATCTCGCCCGAGGCTGTACGAATGCTCCAGCCCTGGCGCACAACGATGACGCGCTTCTGCATGCTTTCGTACACTATCTTCGGGTAGCTCATGCTAACGGCTTTGCCCGGGACCGGCCCGATGGCGTCGATCAGCAGGCCGGTCGGGCGGATTTCAAGCCAGCGGCAATAGCCTTTCGACAGAATGCCGAGGGCCGACGTCGGGCCCTTCATGTCCGCGACGACCGCATCGATGTCGACGTTCGAGTAGTCGGCCACCTGCGTCGCACGCTGGACTGAGCCGAAATCAATCCCCGGCCGCACCTCGAGCTGCACGAACGCCAGAACTACACCCTGCCCGTCTTTGGCCTCGATCATGGCATTGCCCGTCTTCAGGCCGGTGATGCGGACCGGACGAGATGAAGAGCCGATGGAGCTTTCGATATCGCAGGAAGCGACGGACGGATCATTCGCGGCGACCTTCAAATCGACAGGCGGCAGTCCCAGCAGGTTGAGGTAAGCCGACCTCTTCACAGGAACGGTGATGCGGACGAGCTTTCCCTGCGGATTGCTCTCATACAGTGCGTCGACGCTCTCTTGAGCGGAGTTGTTCGGCCCGCCGAACTGGATCGTGCTGGCCGTGGGCTCGATCCGCGCCTGGATGTTGAACCAGAAGTTTCCGTCGGCGCCCAGCACATCGATGAGGCTGGTTCCTTCGCTGCGGCCGAACAACTCGAACAGGCGTAGGTCGCCGGAAAGGCCTACATCGCGGACAGCGTCGTTGTCCTCGTTGGGAACCACGCCGGGGTTATTGGAACGGACCTTCAGGCCGTCGCCGCCCCACAACGCGACCTTGCGACGGGCCCCGAGCGGGATTCTCACGCGCCAGATGGAGCCGGGAGCGAGCTTGTTATCGACATCGTAGCTGTCGGCGGCAACGCCAGGTGGCTTCACGAAATGGGCCATACGCGCTCCCAGTACGCGATCCTATCGTATCCATATCGTGGCGTCGTGGGGCGGAACGTTACACGATCTCCGCACGCAGTCGGATAGAGGTTATCAGATGGTCACCGTAGTATGCTGCACGTTGTGGATATCTGCCTCATCTACTCCCTTACGCCAGGCCGAATCTCTAGAGTCCGAGCACGCCATTGCGTTCGCCGCCGCCGAGCCGGCGACCGATGGCCACAGGATTGTCGCGCCATGGAAGCACGTGGTCAGCATCTACGAAGTGCCCATCAGTGAGCAACAAGCCGTGTGGGCGTTGGTAGGCGAAGTCCGCAGCCGTCTACTCGCTGGTCTCAAGCCAACGGGCTTCAGTATCGGTTTCACGGATTCCAGGGATGAACAGGCCAGCGCGCCGCACGTCCACGTGCACGTTGTGCCGCGGCGGAATGGCGACCAGCTCAACCTGCCCGCCGACGTGGAATGGGTGGCAGACGATCTCCGCATCAAAGGCTGAATAATGCCGCCCACGTCCGAGGAGCAGATCCAGTTCATGGTCAACATCCAGCGCCTCTTGGATGAGGGCCTGTTCACCGCGTCGTACAAGTTCGCCCTTCTGCTTGCGCTCGCCGATTTGAGCATCGAAGAAGGCGATGATTCCGGCGATCCGTTGAGCCTGACCACGTATGCCATCGCCGAGAAGTTCGTCCAGTATTACTGGCGGCAGGCAGTGCCGTACGCCAACGCGGATCGTGCGACCATCCTGCAGCAGAACGCAGATCGGCAAGCCGTGATCGTCAACCTGGGCCGCGACGCCCGCCAGGTGTACGGGGACTCGCTCGTAGCCGCGATGAGAGACCACGCCGGTTGGCGGCGTCTGGTCCAGAGGGCTGCGCGTGTCGTTCGCGAAATGCCGCTCTGGCGACTACAGCGAATTGGCAAGGAAGAGTTCACGTTCCTCTATGAACACCACGGAGATGGCCGTACGATCAGGCTTCGGCCCGGTATGGCGTACTGCTTCCGCAAGTTCCATGCCCTGATCTCCGATCTGGTCCGCGGATCGTGGGTGCGGTACGTGCGGCAGCAGAACCTGGGCGTGCTCGGCGAGACCGCCGACCTGAACGAATTCCTGTTTGGCAGTGAGCGGAACAATCTCCGGCAGGTCGGCCTGTGTTGCTCGATCTGCAAAATGGCCGATGTTTCTATTGCAACGGGGCGATCATCGCGGGCTCTGCACACGTTGACCACTTCGTTCCGTGGACGCGATATCCACTCGATCTAGCGCACAATTTTGTGCTCGCGGACGGGAAGTGCAACGCGAAAAAGCGCGACCGGCTGCCGGCCTGCGAACATCTGGAGAGTTGGGTTGAGCGGAATGCGAAGTATGGCGGGCAGTTGGGCGAAGCTTTAGAGCGGCGAGGCCTGGTTGCGGAGATTGCGGCGTCCAGGCGCATTGCCGAGTGGGCGTATTCGCAGACTGAAGCTGTGCGTGACTTTACCTGGGTTCGCGCGGACGAGATGATACCCCTGGCACCGGAGTGGCGGGAGTTGCTGGCACCTCAGGCTCTCGAGCAGACGATTCCGTAGGGCCAGTCTACGGTCCATTCATTCTCCGCCTGAGTTGCCACCGGAGGTCGTCTTAATACCCTCCCGGCTAATTTCCCCGAACCGGACTTCTGTACAGCCCCGCGCGGGCCAGATCAGGGAATCGGGCGCTTTTCAGGTTCGTGACTTTATGAAGCCGTGGACAAACGCTGGCCGACCGGGAGGAGTAATCTCCAACAAACAGGTATTTTCTGCAAATGGCGGGGAATCTGGTCTACGCCCAGCGTCGCGATAGGGCCTCCAGCGTCACGGGCGTGGGCTACTACTGTCGTGATTGCGCATCTGACTCGCGAGTTTCGAACCTAACCTTTTCAATGGCAGAAAGTCTACCCTACATGGTAGACTTTCGACCATGAAGAGCGGCCGTGACAAGATTGACCTCCTCAGGGGGACGCTCGACATGCTCATTCTTCGCACGCTGTTGCTGGGACCAGCGCACGGACATCAGATCGCCAAACACATTCAGCGCAGCACCGAAGATGTACTGCAGGTTGAACATGGCTCGCTGTACCCGGCGCTTCACCGAATGGAGCGCAAGGGGTGGCTGACGTCGAAATGGGAAAGCAGCGAAGGAACGCGCGAACTTAAGTACTACCGGCTTGCGGCTCAAGGCAGGAAGCAGTTAGCGATAGAGGAGTCGAAATGGGAACGAGTCGTGAAGGCAATCGCGCGCGTCCCGGCGCCGGTGGAGTCCTAATATGAGCATTTTTTGGAAGCGTCTGAAGGAATTTGGCCCGTGGTCGCGGGCCCGCCTGGAGCAAGATCTCGAACGCGAAATCCAGAATCACCTCGCCTTCGAAGCACAGGACGCCGGCGACCCCAGAGCCTTTGGAAACATCACCCTCGTCAAGGAAGATATCCGCGAAGTGTGGGGGTGGGTGCGGCTGGAGCACTTCGCGCGCGATCTCCAATTCGGATTGCGCCAAGTGCGCCGAAATCGCTCTTTCTCCGCCATAGCCATCGCGACACTGGCGCTGGGGATCGGCGGCGTTGCCGCGATGTTCAGCGCCGTTGACGCGGTTCTGATTCGTCCGCTTCCCTATGCCGACGCGCACCGATTGGTCATGGTCTTTGACGATTTGAGTATGGCCAGAACTCGCGAGCCGAAGATCACTTCCACACCGTTCGAGTGGATCCAATGGCGCCAACTCAATACCGTCTTCACCGATCTTGCCGCCACACAACCGGGACAGGCTATGCTCACCGGCGAGGGCGAGCCCGAGCAGCTTCCGGCGCGCAAAATCACTTGGAATCTCTGCAGTGTATTGGGAGTCCAGCCCATACTCGGGCGTGCATTCACCGAGGGCGAAGACACCAGCGGCGTGCGCGTCGCGATGATCAGCTACCGGCTCTGGCATCGACGGTTCAACGGGTCGCGCGATGTGATTGGACGCAAAGTGCTGCTGAACGATAGCCCCTACGAAGTCGTCGGCGTGATGCCCCGCGACTTCTATTTCTTCCCGTCGCGCGATATGGATGTCTGGCTGCCAGCTTCGTTCCCTGCATGGATGCGAACCAGCCCGGCGTGGCACGATGCCGACGTAGTCGCGAGGCTCAAATCGGGAGTGACTCTGGAACACGCCAGAGCGTCGATGCGGGCATTGACCCTGCAGGTGACGGCCAAAGATGGCCGCGGACCGCATTCGGCAGTGGTGATCCCGCTGCGGGAGGAGCTGGCCGGCAAGAACCGCACTGCCCTAATCGTCTTGCTCACCGCCTCAGGCGCGCTCCTCCTGATCGCCTGCGTCAACCTGGCGAATCTGCTGCTGTCACGCGGCGCAGTGCGTCGCCGGGAAGTAGCGCTACGCGCGGCAATTGGCGCGGGACGCGGAAGGCTGATCGCGCAATTCCTCACCGAGAGCCTGGTACTGTCAACACTGGGAGCGTGCCTGGCCCTGCTTCTCGCATTGCCAGCCATGCGGTTTATGGAACGTCTGGCGCCCGAAACCATGGGAACGGTGCAGCTTACGCTAGACTGGCGAGTGGTTGCGATCTCCGCGGCGGCTGCCATTGGCTCGGCATTGACTTTTGGACTGGCACCGGCACTCGCCGGTTCGCGGCTTGCGTTAGAGGAAGGCATACGCGAAGGTGCGCGCGGCAGCGTTGGAGCCCGCAGCCACTGGTTCCAGCACTCGTTGATTATCGTCGAGATGGCTCTCGCCGTCGTGTTGTTGACGTGCGGCGGTTTGCTGTTCCAGACGCTTCAGCATCTGCGGCAGCTCGATCTTGGCGTCCGGACTGAGAAACTGCTGACGTTCGAGAGCTCGCTGACTCGGTATCAGACCTTCGATCAGCGGGTGGCTTTCGTGGAGGCGGAATTGGATAGAATTCGAGCGATTCCCGGCGTCGTAAACGCAGCAGCGATTTCACGAATTCCGCTTGTCGAGAACGGGCAGGCGACGTTCTATAAGCTTGCCGGCCAAACCAACGACAGGGTGCCCGATCAAGTTGCGCTGTTTCGGGTTGGGAGCCGTGACTATCTTGCTACCGTTGGCGCCCAACTGCGCGAGGGCCGTTTCTTCGGCCTATCGGACCGCAGGTCTGCGGCACCGGCCGCCATTGTCAACGAGTCCTTTGCGGACCGCAACTTTCCTGGGCAGTCCGCGCTCGGCCAACAATTCCAGTTCGGAAACACCGGAGACAAGGGTTATTGGTATACCATCATCGGCGTTGTAAAAGAGATTCGCGAACGCGGAATGACGGAAAAATTAGGGCCCGCGGTCTATCTCCTGCACCAACAGGCGGATCAGTGGGGCACCGGTGGATCGCGGCCAACCGGGATCGTGGTCCGCGCAGCCGTTGAGCCAGCCTCGCTGGTTCCAGCGATACGGCAGGCGATCTGGTCCGTCGACAAGGATCAGCCCATTGCGCGCGTTCAGACGATGGAAGAAATCGTGGACCGCCAGTTGTCCACGCCATCGCAGAGTACAACGCTTTTCGGCGTATTCGCGCTGCTCGCTTTGTTGCTGGCGTCGATCGGCCTTTACGGCGTGCTCTCCTACGCGGTAACGCAGCGAACCCACGAAATTGGAGTGCGCATGGCATTGGGTGCGACTTCGCGCGACATCCTCATCTCTTTCGGCAGACGCGGGCTGGCGCTGACCCTCGGTGGACTTGCGATAGGTCTGGTGCTGTCGATGGTTGCCGTTCGACTCATGGCCACCCTGATCTACGGCTTCCAACCCAACCATGCCATAGCCGGTACCGCCGTATCCGTCATCCTTTTGGCAGTCGCTACATTGGCATGTGTTGTACCCGCGCGTCGCGCCTCGCGCCTCGACCCGGTCGTCGCACTGCAACACGAATAGACGCCGCGCAACGCGCTAGGTCCCCGGCAACGACTCAGGGGCGAGAAATTCGCGAGCGGCCCGAACAAGGCAGTTCGGTCTACGTTGGGCGACTACACGCGGGTGATCTGCACCATGCATCCCTTAGGGCTAACGGCCCATACCGGTCAGTCCGTCTAGCGAGTGCCGCCGCGTGCTTCGATCATCCGCACCGCCGGTTCGCTGACGAGGATCTTGCTGGGGTAGGCGTCGCCCCAAGATAGCGGCGTAACGTTGCGAAACTCCTTCCAGAGTTCCTTGCCGTCTTCCTTAAACAGGCGCCGGATCGACGCCCGCACGTTCACATCTGCTCCGTGGTCGAGCAGCAATTTCGCGAAGCGCGTGTCGGGCGCCCCACCACGATAGTTGCCCCAGAAATTCGCATAGCAAACTACGACCCCGAAAAGAGGCGTATATCCCCCGAAGCCGTTTCCATCTACGGCCGACTTCGCGTCGACGTCCCCTCCTTTTTCCACGATCCATTGCGCGATTTCGAATTCATCCCAGTCGATGCACATGTGAAGGAGAGTCGTACCGTCGAGCGGCGTGCCCTGTGTATCGACGTACTCGCCGCAGCCGTATTCCGGTGGGAAGATTTCCTGATGTGAAAACGTGCGCTGGAATAGGTCTGGGTCGCGCCGTAGATGAGCTTCGAGAAGGTCGATGCGGCCCCGATGCAGCGCCATCACCGGCGTATCCGGCAGTTGAGCGCCATGTTGCACGTACATTTCGAGGATTCTGTGTTTCTCTGCGGGCTTCCGGCTATCGCTGCAGATCACCACATCGACAGGCGCAATTGTCTTGCCGTTGCCGTCGATGGCTCGCGCGCCTTGCGCGAACAGAAACTCGGTGCCCGTGGAGCTGAGCGTGTAAGCGGGTCCGCCGAGCGCTCCTTCCGGAATCGGAGGCGACCCCAGCATGGCGTACAGCATGGACGCGGTTTCGATCTTTCCCTGCAGCGTCGCCCGCCCGATAGCATGCTTCAAGTCCCTGGCCCCATGCTCGTAGAGCATGCGAATGATCGCGTCGCGTCCGACGTTCGCCGCATACGACAGCGGCGGACCCCAGTTGTTGTTGCGAATGCCGGCGTTCTCGTGAATGAGGTGTGGATGCTTCTGCACTATCGAGCGCACGGTCTCGATATCATCTTTCCAAATCGCGTCGATCAATCTACACGCGAGCACCAGACGCGTCCAGGTGGACGCCTCGTAGCTGCGCGCAAGAACGAGTTGCGCGTCGGCCAGTTTCGCTTTCTTAGGATCGATCTGCCTCGTGTGGAATTGTTTCAGATCGGCAAGCGCCTCGGCATCTCCGGCGTGCAGGTCACGAAGTAGGTCTTTGGCCTGATTGCGGAGCTGATCCAGGTCGGGATAAACGGGAAGTCTTCGAGCGGGCATAACGAGCCTCCTCAGAGTGCGCCTGTCCGCCGAAAGCGCGAGGAAGTTCGTTGTCGAACGTCATTAAGCAAAACAGCACAACCAGGTGGACTCTGTCCTGTCGGCGGACGGGAGGCGGCCTGCACGCCTAATAGACAGGATAGCTCGAAATAAAACTAGGGACGGCAGTTGCGGTCGACATCACCAGATCCTCGCTTATGGCGTAGAGTTTACGAATCGACATCAGCGAGAAGCGTAGATGCTCATACTGCTACGAAACGGCGGTCGAGGCAGTGTCGGCACGCTGCGGTGATGCGACGCGATTGGCTTGCGAGTGGCATATTGAGTCAGCTTCGCAACGCTCGCTCGTGTGTGATCAATTCCTCGGGAATGTGCTGCGGGCTCTCTGGGCTGTGGCTTGCAGTTCGGCTGATAAAGCCGCCCTAACCAAATCGCCGGTAGAACGTCTACCCAGATGAAATGCCAAATGATTCTCCTGATCGGATCCAGCTTCTGCAAGGAACGCTGGACATGCTGATCCTGCGAACGCTGCTGTTCGGCCCGGCGCACGGGCACCACATCGCCAAACACATACAGCGGACGACAGACGACCTGCTGCAAGTAGAGCACGGGTCGTTGTATCCTGCGCTGCACCGTCTGGAGAGAAAGGGATGGATCGCCGGGAAATGGGAGGCCGCGGGCAAAGACCAGAAGCGAGAGTTCAAATACTACGGCCTGACGCCAGCGGGCAGGAAGCAACTCGTGAGCGAGGAATCGAAGTGGAAGAAGCTGACGGGGGCCGTCGCGCGGGTGATGTGGCCTGTCGAGGAGAGCTAGATGTGGTGGCGGCGCAGGGACCGGGAGGCCGATCTTGAGCGGGAGATCAGCTCGGATCTGGAGCTCGAAGCCGCCGAGCTCGAGGATCGGGGCCTTGCCCCCCATGCAGCTCGCGCCGCGGCCCGGCGCGCCTTTGGAAACGTGACCCTGACGAAAGAGGAGGCTCGGGCGATGTGGACTTGGACGACTGTCGAGATCGTCATACAGGATTTCCGGCACGCGATTCGGAGTCTGCGGAAGAGTCCCGGATTCACACTGACGGCGCTCTTGACGCTAGCGCTCGGTATCGGGGCCAGCACCGCCGTGTTCACGATCGTGGATTCGGTGCTCCTGAAACCTCTGCCTTATCCCGATAGCGGGCGGCTTGCCGCAGTCTGGGAGCGGGTGCGCTTGTTCGGCGGCGACGCGGGGGATCCGGTGGGGCCGAACCCCCGGCATGTGGATTACTGGCAGAAGCGCGTCCAGACGTTTGCCGGTCTCGCCGTCGGGCGGCAGGTCGCGCTGCCGGTAATCACCGGCGCGGATCATCCCCGCCTAGTCGGGGCCGTTGTCTGTACTGCCAACCTGCTCGACGTGCTCGGAATCAAGCCGGTGATGGGCCGAGGCATGGTGGATGCAGATGACCGGCCCGGCGCGGAACCCGTTGCGGTGATTACGTACTCTCTGTGGCAGAGTCTATTTCATGGCGATCCGGATGTGTTGCAGAAGACGCTGCGCTTCGCGAACGGCGATCGGCGCATCGTCGGCATACTGCCCGCCGGGTTCTACTTCCCGAGCGGGACGGAATTACGATCGTTCCGTCGCGCCGGGCAGACGATTACCGGTGGAATAGCTCCTGAGGTCGTTATTCCAGCGGGGCTAAACGTTGGCGGGTTCCCGTGGAACGGGAATTACGGCAACTTCGTGACTTTGGGCCGGCTGCGTCCAGGGTCTTCGGTGACTCAAGCGCAGTCCGAGCTGAACGCGATCGCGCCGCAGATCGTCGCCGAGGGCAAGTTCGGCGACGGGAAGCCGGGAACGCTGCTCGCGGTCGTCCAGCCGATGCAGGAGGCGATAGTCGGCGATTCGCAACGCGGGCTGTGGTTCATGATGGCGGCAGTGCTCGGACTGATGCTGATGGCGTGCGTGAACCTGGCGAACGCGCAGCTCGGACGGTCACTGGCGCGGAGCCGGGATGGCGCGGTGCGGACGGCGCTAGGGGCTGCCCGGTGGCGACTGGTCTGGAGCAGCCTGGCGGAGAACCTGACGCTGTCGATAGCGGGTGGGACGGGCGGCGTGCTGCTCGCATATGCGACGTTGAACGTCTTCCGACTTTCCGCGCCTATTGACCTGCCGAGGCTCGCGACGGTGCATCTGAATTGGACCGTGCTGCTGTTCGCCGTCGGACTGATTCTCGGGGCAACCATCCTCTCGGGAATGCTCCCGGCGCTGCGGCTAATGACGGCCGACCCGCACGGCGCGCTGCAGCAGAACTCGGGACGGTCCGTCGGCAGCCGGTACGGCAATCGCGTGCGGCGACTGCTGATCGGGGTTCAGGTTTGCGGCTGCACGGCTCTCCTGCTGGTGACGGGTCTCTTCTCCAAGAGCCTGCTGAACCTGATGAAGCAGGACCGCGGGTTCGATACGGCACATGTCACAGTCGCCGAAGCGCGCCTAACGCCGCGCTTGTATCAGACTGATCAGAGCCGGATCGCGTTCCAGGACGCGGTTCTGGAAAATCTGCGAGCCATTCCGGGCGCGCAGAGCGCGGGGATGGTCAGCGCGATGCCGCTGGATGGGGAGTCGTGGATCGAACCCATAAGGCGAGTCGATCGCCCCAACCTCGAGACGCCGATGATCAATCTGCGGTGGGTGAGCCCGGGCTATTTCGAGACGACCCGGCAGCGGCTCGTGGCCGGCCGCTTCTTCGAGGAGCGAGACCGCAACCAGGACAACACCGTCCTTTCGGAGAGCGAGGCCAGGGTCCTCTTTGGCGCGGAGAATCCGGTCGGCGCGCAAGTGTTCATGCAAGGCAAGACGTTCACGGTGATCGGCGTGGTGGCCGATTCACGGAACACGTCGCTCAAGGCTACGCCCCCGCGAATGGCGTACGTGCACTACGCGCATCGGACGCCGTACGTCTCCTTCTTTGTAGTTCGGGGGCCGGAAAGCGTGGGAGCCGCAATGCGGGACGCGATTTGGAAGCGAGACCCGGGGGCGACGATTGCGCGTGTGAAGTCGCTCGAATCGCAGGTGGCGGACTCGGTAGGGACGGAACGCTTCCAGGCGGCGTTAATGATGGCGTTTGGGTTTGCTGCGCTGCTGCTCGCGATGCTCGGGATCTACGGCGTACTGAGTTACTCGGTGGCGGCGCGGAAGCAGGAGATCGGTGTGCGGATGGCGCTCGGAGCGTCGCGCGGGAGCGTCTACCGGCTGACCTTCGGCGAGGTGGGCGCGCCGGTCATCTCCGGACTTGTAGCGGGCGTAACGGCGAGCGTCATGGTGGGCCGCGTCATCCGTGCGTCGCTATACGGCGTGGACGCAGTGGAACCGGTCGTGATCGCGGCCGTGATTGCGATCTTGGTCATGTCGGCTGCCGTGGCGGCGTTTGTGCCGGCCCGGCGGGCGGCGTCCGTGCATCCTGTGTAGGCTTTGCGAGCGGAATGAAACGAGGAGTAGTTCTACTGGCGTGGATCGCGCCGCTTTGCGCGCAGAAGGCGGTGCAACTCGAAGGACAAGGCGTCAATATCTCGGACACGACCTATCAAGGCAAGACGGCCGTGCGCGTTGACGCCCTCACCGACGCGGGGAACGGGAAGTCGTTCGCGATCCTGAAGGGCAGCAAGTTCCACAACGGGACGATCGAGGTCGAGCTGGCAGGCAAGCCGGCCACGAGCGCAGGCGCCGCCGCTCGCGGATTCATCGGGATCGCGTTCCGGCTACAGGGCGGCAAGTACGAGTACATCTACCTGCGTCCGACCAACGGACGCGCCGACGACCAGGTGCGCCGCAATCACTCGACCCAGTACACTTCCTGGCCGGACTACGACTTCGACCGTTTCCGGAGAGAAGCCCCCGAGAAGTACGAGTCGTACGTCGATCTGGAGCCCGGCGTTTGGACCCGTTACCGCATCACGATCGACGGGACCAAAGCGCGGCTATACGTCCATGGGGCGGCGCAACCCTGCCTCATCGTCAACGACCTGAAGCTCGGAGACTCCGAAGGCGCCGTCGCGTTGTGGGTCGGCCCCGGCACTGAGGGATATTTCGCGAACTTGAAGATCACTCCGTAAACTGTTCCTACAGCAAACAGACTAGCGGGATGGCTGTGGGCCGCGACCCCGGGCATCATGGAAAGTCGGCCATCTGGAAGTGATGCGCCCGGTGGTGTAGTCGCCCACGCCGAATTGGTCAGAAACGGCGCTCGAGGAAGTGTCGGGAATCAGCGCGGCTGGCAAAGCTGCGACGATTGTCAATAATTTCCAAACTACGACGAAGGTCTTCTGGCACGCGCGGCTGGCCCCAGAGTGACAACACAAGTGTTGTAGGATAGTCGCAGATCAAATGAACGGAGCTAAAACTCCGAGACACGGGAGAATCATGCCAGCCAAACTGACTGATGAAATTATCGCCGCTGCGATCGAAGGATACGAGCAGCAGCGGGCCCGAATAGATCAGAAAATTGCCGAACTGCGGTCGATCGGATCCGGTAATCACGACGGAACTGAAGCCGCGGCCGAAACCAACGTACAACGAGGTCGACGGCGCATGAGCGCTGCGGCTCGAGCCAGGATTGCCGCTGCTCAAAGGGCTCGATGGGCGAAGGCGAAAGGGCAATCGGAGCCTACTAAAACAGCAACACCTCCGAAACGCAAACGCCGCATGAGTAAAGAGGGCAGAGCAAGGATCATCGCCGCTACGAAAGCAAGATGGGCCAGGGTGCGAGCGGAAAAGGCCCAGGCGGCAAAGAAGGCTGCCGGCAAGAATGCTGCTTAAACTGACCGGAGAGGGCGGCCATCGTTCCGCGACATTTGGCCCACTTCCGGTCGAAGTCAGCGCGAAAACGCAGAACGTGTGATTACAAACGCGAGTCGGGATCGCGTTACTATTCGCGTTGATGCCGCTCGATCTGGATCGGCTCGTCCACGATTTCACCGCCGCGCTCGTGATTGTGGACAGCCAAAACCCGTTGCATGCAGCCGAACAGGCGTGCCCTGTCACCCCGGAATCGGCCCCCAAACGGAAACAGCAACCGTGGACATGGTGCTGCGACAACTCCAATACGGCCAGGCTGAAGTCTACGGCGACAGCTGCCGAAAAGTACCGTTCCGCCCGGCCGCCCTCAGCAAGTGCAATGTGTGTTGGAACGATTCGGCGCGGCAATGGGCAAATCGACGTCAAAATGCTGCGAATAATGAGTGATAGCGCGAAACCAAGCGACAACATGCTGAAGCATATCCTGTCGCCATCCCGTGAACCGGGGCGCTGCCAGCGCCTCCGAGAAACTGCTGCAATCGGGCCCTTGGGCACCAAAAGCGATATGGTCATAGTCCCTCCGCCGCTTCGACAATCCTGAACATGCCGTTGCCTTTGGAAGAAGATCGCTCGATGGCAGAGTCGGGCCAAGTGGTTGTTTGCGGCCTTGTGCTTGATGCGCGATATTCCGGATTATTTACCATGAGCGGGTTCTCGACACCAATTCACGAGAGTACACTTTCTTGAGCATTTCGAGCTATGGGCGATTTAGGTTAAAATCTTTCGTCCTGGGAGGCCGAAAATGTCAGATCCACCGCTTTGGTTCGTCCGAGCAGGGGAGGGAGGGGCGTACGCCCCGGACTTCCGAGCCACAAATAGCGTCGGAATCGGATGGAACGAGGTCGGTCCAATTACACCGGAGACACCTGACGAAGAAATTCACGATCGGTTCGCAAAGACGTACAGCGACAAAGAGAAGAAAACCTTTGTCGCGTGGGCAAACCAAGTTCGTCGTTTTCTCCGCGAGATTCGTGCTGGCGATGCTGTAGTCACTTATGACCCAACGGAACGAATTTATTTGATCGGCCGCATTGACTCTGATATCGAATGGAGGAATGGAGTACTACCTCGCCGCCGCGCTGTGACCTGGACCCACAGAGTAAAGCGTGAGACCCTCAGTGAAAGCGCACGTAACAAGTTGGGCTCAATCGCTATGTTGTTTCAAGTCGGCCCCGAAGCGAAATCAGAATTGATGCAGAACGCTTCTCCGCTGCAGAGCGAAGCGGCCCCTATGCCCATTTCGGCACCCGGCCGGCAAGCACCAGGCCTAGTTCCCCAGGATTTTGACGTATTGCGGCGAAATACACGGAGCATTCCCTGGCCGACATTGCCAGAAGCGGACCGGGGGGCGATCAAAAATCTAAGGCAACGTCTCCTCCAGTGCGCTGAAAAATTGAGAGATGATCTCGGTTCCACTCTTACGCTCAAGCCGTTCGCAAGCCATCCGACACCCTCAGGTCGAAATGCGTCCTTTTACTGGGCGTGTGTTTATCCGCAGAATGCAGCGACGAAGTCGTTCGCATATCAGTTGTTCGTCATTGTTCGACCGGAGAACGTCGAGTTTGGTTTTGGCTCCGGAAGTGCGACCGGTGAGATGGATGAGTCCAAATTGAATGAGTTGCGAGCACAGTTCGAATCGCAGCGGGGGCGACTAAAGAGCCTCCGCGACGTGGGCTGGGTCGCAGCGATGGGGGCCTCGGCAGTTCAGAAGGATTTCAAGTTCCGCACGAGATGGTTGCAACCCACGGACGGCCCCTCGGACTTCGCTGATTTGCCTGCTTGGATCGATCATGCCGCGAGTGGGACTGGGGGAGGAGCTGCAATCTCGAGGATGTTGTCGCCGGAAGAGGTTCTCGCTCATGGCGGTCGCTTCGGTGACTTTCTCGTTCACGAATTGAAGCAGTTTGTTCCTCTTTTGGATGCAATCTACTCAGCTGTAATCGCCTCGGACGTTGCACCTTCGACACCTCTTCCAACGGCAATGCCGCGCTCGGTGCTCAGTATCGAGTGGCTCGTCGAGGAAACCCTCTGGGAGCGCAACGACATTGAGCGTGTACTCGACACACTCACTACAAAACACCTCAAGTGATTTTTGCGGGGCCACCTGGGACAAGCAAAACCTGGATCGCCGAGTTATTCGCGCGGTATCTAACGCAAGATCGGCCGGGGCAATTTCGTACGGTGCAGTTTCACCCAAGCTACTCCTATGAGGAGTTTGTTGAAGGCCTCCGTCCCCAAGCTAAGGAAGGCGGTATATCTTTCGAGGCACACAAGGGAGTGCTGTTGCGAATGAGCGCCGGTCTTCACGCCGATAGCGATTACCGAGTGCTTGTAGTAGATGAAATGAATCGTGCAAATTTGCCGAAGGTATTCGGAGAAATGTTGTACCTGATGGAGTACCGCGAGAGGCCCATCGACTTGCAGTATTCAATCGGTTATCGATTGCCAAAGAAACTCCTTCTCATCGGCACGATGAATACGGCAGATCGAAGCATCAGAAGTATTGACATTGCACTGAGACGACGATTTGACGTCTTCGAATGCCCACCAGATGGCTCCATACTCCAACGGTACTATGCCACCAGAGTGAACGACGTGCCAGATCTCATGGCCGGTTTTGAGCGACTGAATGATGCACTCCGAGAACGATTAGATCGGCACCACGCCATTGGCCATGCCTTTCTGATGGCGGATCCCATGTCTCCCGCCCGCTTGCGACATATCTGGCGACACAAGATCGGCCCTTTGATGGAGGAATATTTTTTTGATCAGCCGGAGGTGGCTAGTGAGTTTGCTGTGGAGCGGTTCTGGCCCAGTCTTTTGAATGAGTCGGATTGAGCATTTGGTCGAATCTCGGGAAGCGGAGCTACGGCTTTCCGACAGCGAAGCTGCAGCACTGATGGCCGCAGGGCATAACTTGGCGTCTGATCGTGCGTGGTTCGGCTTGCAGCCTCCACAAGACCGTACTGTCATCCGGTGCGTGCGGGGGAACAGGCCTGAGAGCTGGGTCGTCCGGGTACAGGATGCCGTGGGAGTGATTGGGGTGGGCCAGCTTCAACTTGTCGTTGAGCCGAAAATCCCGATAGACCATCTACTGTTTCTGTTTTCGAAACCCTCGTCTTGGCTAGACTCGAAGCTCAACCAGCGAGGGTGGGTGCGTCTACCGCCTTATGGGAATTGGTGGCGCGGTGGTTTATCCGGTCAACGATGGCCGTCCTACGTAGAGGCCTGAGCAGCGACTATAGAGCTGTTGACGAAATCATGCAGACCGTCCGTGGGCAGGTCGCATGTATCCCAACTGCCCGCGGGTACTACTCGGGGCGCGTCGAAATACATTGTGCCCATGACGACTTCGTAGCCGACATGGCACTCAATCGACTGCTCAAAGCCGCGACGAGAGAAATCAGCCGAAGCCGGCTTCTCTCCTCGGAGGTTCGGCGGGATGCAATGAGAATACTCGCTCGTTTTCACGACATTGGAGAATTTCGCCACAGCGACATCTTTGCTGTGGTCGATCGCCGTACCTGGTATTACCGCGATGCTGCAGTCCTGGCGCAGCATATCCTGCGTTGTGTCGGTCGAACGTTCCTGGTCGGCGTCGAGAGTGCATGGACATTCCTGATTCGCACTCCGGAGTTAATCGAGTCGGGAATTCGTCAGATGCTGGCCGAACATCTTGGAAACGCGATGGTGAGCAAATATTCAGCGCCCATTTCGGGTGCGCCCTTCGGGGTGCATTTCGATATCGTCTTTGGATCTGGCTGGGCTGTGGCCGACATTAAATACAAGCTGTCCGAGGGGGGATTGTATCGCCCCGACTTGTACGAAGTGGTCGC
>JADMIO010928585.1_pt1 | contig 52137 bp, 41 predicted proteins | sample 8958161 | NCBI WGS metagenome assembly JADMIO01 (sample SAMN16585339, study PRJNA669376) | soil metagenome | isolation source: Crop rotation soil | place: USA: Cullars Rotation, Alabama | collected 2011
CCGCGACTTCAAGTCACGTGAATTCCAAGCTTCGGATCCCACTGTGCTGGAAAGCCTTCATTAAATAAGTAAACATAACCAGGCTCCGGACAGGAGACATTGAGCCGAAACTTGTCACCCGTTTCGAAAACATCCAAATTGGTTGATTGGAAAAAATTTTGAGAGGCCTTCCCGTTCCGCATCTTTTGCACTTCGAGCCAATAAACGAGCGAACGTGTGGGCAAGGAAATAGGATTTGGCGTGGGACTCGGTACCGGGTTATCTATGTTGTTCCGTCTGTCACGTGTGAGTACGACGAACAGCACGGCAAGGCCCACTATGACAGCTAAACTACCGATCAGCGTAAACCCTCTGCGCCACCAGGGTCGACCGCTATCCTCTTCATTAGCATTCCCTACAGCGACACCGGAGTTCGTATGCTCTGTGGCTGGCGGAATTAGTTCCGGATCGCTCAGTTCTCCAATCTTTACATCGTTCACCAATGCGCGGGCCAGGCTGTTACAAAATTCGGCTGCGTCCTGATATCGCGCAGTCCGCTCAAACGACAGCCCTCGAAGTATTATCGCTTGGGCCTCCGTCGACAGGTTCGTTCGAAGGTCCACCGGCTTTACGCGCACGCCGTCGCGTTCCAATTCCAGCATTTGAGCCGCAGAGGTAGGATTAAACGGTCGCCGGCCCGTAACCATTTCATATGCCATTACGGCCATTGAGTAAACGTCGCTCGCCGCAGTGATATTTTCGCCCCCGCGAAGCTGCTCGGGCGACATGTACTGGGCAGTCCCGATAGCAATGTTATCCGGCGTACTTGGAGCAACTACTGAGTCTTTAACTTTTGCAATTCCGAAATCAACGACCATAACGAACTCTGTGCCGCCCTTAAGCTGTCGAAGCATGATGTTGTCAGGCTTCAGATCGCGATGGAAAATTCCCTGTTCATGAACGTAATCGAGCGCTGCGCCTATTTGCTTCAGAATCGACGCGGCCCGTTCCAATTTCATGCCCTCGCTTGGAATCTCTGATCGCAACGTCAGGCCACTAACGTACTGCATTACGATATAAGGTTTACCACGCAATTCACCGGCGCCCAGCACGCTGACCACGTTGGGATGATTGAGGCGTGCAAGGGCTTCTACTTCCTGAGCAAACTTTTGCCTTAGATACGGGTTTTGCAGCGATGCTTCCAACAGGATCTTTATGACAACCCGCTTGTTGTGAAGGCTCAGCTCGCGCGCCAGATAGACATTACCCATACCGCCTTCACCAAGTTTCTTTTCGACGAGGTAATGATCAATGGTCGTCCCGATAAGGTCATCCATTGAGGAGTCATCGCTCGTGGGTGCAATACTCGAGTGGCTGCTGGTAATAATTTTGAGCCCTAGTTCGAAGACGGATGATTCGAGAAAGTCACCAGACAACTCATCGGCATCCAGGAGCGATTTAACCTCGCGCATCAAATGCGGATCTTGGGCACACGCGTTCTCAACGAACGCACTCCGCTCAGAGGGAGCCAGTGACAAGGAGGAGTGATAGATCTCTTGAATGCGATCCCACAGGGGGCGCTCCATTCAATTTTCTCCTACGAGGTGGGAAATCGAGTGGCGAAGTATATGTAGCGCAGAGATTCTATAGCGTTTGAGTCTCAGTTGCGGCAGCATTCTATACATCTGATGCACCCTTGCCAATAGCTATTCGATCCGGAAACGCCTTCAAAGGTAATGATTCAGGCGCCAGTTCATTACCCTTGTCAGCTCTCGCGCGCGACGTTTTTCGAAAATAAGCAGGCGTTACTGATAAGATGGCCCTACCGAAGCCTTCTTCCATGTGCTCCTGCTTTAAAGTGCAAGTCTAAATAACAACATGAACGAGACGCATGAAATTACTGATCTACTGCAAGCGTGGAGTAGAGGTGATTCCCACGCTCTTTCGAGGCTTATCCCGCTTGTTGACAACGAACTAAGGAAGCTAGCGCAGGTAAAAATGGCGAAGGAAAGGCCCGGTCACATCCTGCAGACCACTGCTTTGATTAATGAAGCTTTAATGAAGCTGATTGCAGGTAAGCGGATCGATTGGCAAAGTCGCACCCAGTTTTACGGCCTCGTAGCGAAACGAATGCGTCAAGTGCTCATTGAATACGCCAGAAAAGTATTGGCCGAAAAGCGGGGCGGACGAGCCGAACACGTTGATGTTAACGAAGCTGTACTCCTGTCGCCGGAAAAGTCCGAGGAGTTAATCAAGCTCGATGAGTTGTTAACCAAGCTCGCCAGGACTGATGAGCTTAAGGCAAAAATTATCGAGCACCGTTACTTCGGTGGATTCACGGTGGAGGAAGTGGCGAAGATTTTAAATATCTCAACCGCAACAGTTGAGCGTGATTGGCGCTTTGCGCGGTCATGGCTCAAGCGAGAAATGACCTGAGACCTGCTAAAGGGAATAGCGAATTCGATAATCGCCAATCGCCAGGAATACGGACCATAGACGCGTCGCCGTCGTGTTAATGCCGACTCATTTCAGCAACTGGTCTAGCTTTTTACTGTAGTCATCAACGTTATTCCGCTGGATGACAACGGTTGGAACAAAGATCATTTTGTTGCTAGGGATCGCTGAACGGTCGCCTTTTAGGATCTGCGCCGCCGTCTTAACGGCTTGGTATCCATAGTCGAATGGCTGCTGCGCCACTGTGCCGAAGATTGTTCCTTCCTTGATCGCGGCGAGTGTCTCCCGTTCGTCGTCGAAGCACACGATCTTAATTGTGCCGAGCTTCGCATCAGGTCTCAGTGCTTGCACGATCGCTGGCCCGTTGTAGGACCACAAACCAACCATGCCTGCTATGTCCGGATATTTCTTCAACGCTTGATAAGCGTTATCTCTGGCGTTCGATGAATTGGCATCGTCAGTCATAAGATCGATGATGACAACCTTTGAACCCTGCAGCGATTCCTTTAACCCTTCAAAACGGTCCTGTGCGTTTTGCACTTCGCGTTTGCCGACAAAGACCATGATCTTTCCGCCTTGCGGGAGAGCCTGCTTGATGAGTTCGCCGGCTTGCCGGCCAGCTGCACGGTTGTCGGCACCAAGATAGAGAGCACGATCGGTATCAGGCGCATCACTGTCCTGAGTCATGACCAAAGCCCTCTTCGCGGCATCGTTGATTGCCTTCTTCTGAGTGACAGGATCGACTGGGCTGATGGCAATAGCATCCGCTTCGTCACGGTCCAGTGCCTGTCGAATGAGGCCATTTTGCTCATCTGTCGTTCCGGTATTGGTGGTCTTAAAGGCAACAGTCACATCGGGAAGTTCTGCGTCAGCTTTCTCACAGCCTTTACGCGCGACCTTCCAGTAATCGGAGGTGCTGTTGGTGATGAACGCCACAGTCTTTACTGCTTTCGGCGGTTTAGCCGGAGAGGCGCAACTGATTGACAGACTCAAGACGAGAAGCAACGCGCAAACCAGCTTACATTTAATTGATCTGTTCATGGCTGGAGTCTCCTGTTGTTGAGTTCTTTTGACATACATCGGAGATCTGTTAGGTGATCTAATTATCGAGAGGTGCTAAATTTCCGCTACAGTAGGTGCAGTATAACCGTCTGCGGCTTCAAGTTGATAGGACTCGCGAGTTGACGGCTGCTAATTTATGAATTTGGCCATCAGAATCCCTATGAACCGGCAAAGAAAGATGGGAAAGTTATCGCCTTACCTTGTCAACCTTTCCCTCCTGGTGTTGCTAAGCGTTTCAGCCGTCTCCGCTCAAGATCAAGGTGTACCAACGTCAGAGGCAACAGCACGTGTTCTCCTGCAAGCACAGAAGCTTCTCGAGGAAGCGAAGGCTGATGAGGCAATAAGAATTCTTCGTAGCGCTGACAATACGAAATCAAGCGAATCAGCGATTGCTTACCTTCTCGGTGTGGCATACCACCTGAAAGGAGATTACGCTCAGGCCGTAGAACAATTGTCTGTTGCAGTTAAGCTGATTCCTCAGAAGGACGCGAAATATCGTAACGCAATCCAAATACTGGGCCTGTCTCATTATGTTCTGGGACATCCGACAGAGGCGATTCCTTATCTCGAGGAGACCAGCCGGTTTCTTCCCGACAGTTCGGAAATAGCCTACGCGTTGGCCAGTTGCTACATTCAAACGCGCGACCGTGACAAGTCGCGTGAGGTCTTCGCACGCATGTTCAAAGTTCCGAGTTCGTCACCCGCGGCATATTTGATCAATGCCGAGATGATGATGCGCCAACGGTTCGAGGTATTAGCTGAACAGGAATTGCAGAAAGCGTTGGCACTCGATCCAAAGCTGCCGCAAGTCAATTTTCTTCTTGCCGAGATAGCGATCTACAACGCTCAGATTGATCGCGGCATCGCGCTACTGCAAAAGGAAATTGAGATCAATCCCACCTTTGCCATGGCTTTTTACTGGCTCGGAGAAGCGTATACCAGGAAGCTCTCATGGGACGAGGCTATCGGTCCTCTCCAAAAATCGATTTGGCTCAACCCCTATTTTAGTGGTCCATACATCGTGCTGGGCAAGGTTTATTTGAAAAAGGGAGACCTGCAAAACGCAGAAGGTATGTTGAGGCACGCCACGCAAATGGATCCAAACAACTTTTCCGCACATCACTTACTCGCTCAGGTACTCCAACGCGCTAATCGGGCGGAAGAAGCAAGAAAAGAGTTCGAAACCGCGGAGAAGCTGCGGGCAGTTGGCGAAAAACAGCCATGACATATCGATTGATTTCTCTGTGCAGTCTCTGTGTTCTCTGTGTCTCTGTGGTTATAGGAATGCACGATACAACAACCAAAGAGACACAGAAAACAGAGAGGTTGCACACAGAAAGTGACTTTCCGTTCAGCTTCACCGACGTTGCTACCGCGGCTGGCTTATCAGACCCGACCATTTATGGCGACATTGATAGAAAGCGATACATCATCGAAACAAACGGCTGTGGCGTTGCATTTGTGGATTATGACAACGACGGTTGGGTGGATCTTTTCACGTTAAGCGGCACGAGGCTCACAGGCATCACTGCGGGACGAGAGCCTACGAACAGGTTGTATCGAAACAAAGGGAACGGCACCTTTGTTGACGTGACGGATAAAGCAGGCTTACGACGCAGCGGCTGGGCCTCATCAGTGTGCGTTGGAGATTACAATAACGACGGCTATGAAGATCTTTTCATTACTTATTGGGGCAAGAATGTTCTTTACAAAAATAACGGCGACGGTAGTTTCAGTGACGTGACGCAAAAGGCCGGGTTGTTAGCCGATGCTACGCGCTGGGGCTCGGGATGCACCTTCATCGACTATGATCGCGATGGGAAACTGGACCTATTCGTAGCTAATTATTTGAAATTCGATATCGCCAACACTCCCGAGCCAGGCAAGGGAGCGAATTGTACCTGGAAAGGTGTACCCGTCAACTGTGGTCCAAAAGGACTCCCTACCGATACAAACCTGCTCTACCACAACAATGGTAATGGAACCTTTACGAACGTCTCAGAATCTTCTGGTATCGCGAAAGTTCAGGGCCGTTATTCGATGACAGCCACCACTCTGGATTTCGACAGGGATGGCTGGACAGATATCTATGTCGCCTGTGATTCAAGTGCGAGCACACTTTACCGCAACAACCACGACGGCACGTTTACGGATGTAGCTGTGGAAGCTGGCTGCGCTTATAACGAGGATGGACAGGCTCAGGCTGGTATGGGCGTGGCTACTGGCGACTACAATGGCGATGGCCTCGTCGACATTTTCAAAACTCACTTCTCTGACGACTTACCGGCGCTCTACAAAAACAGTGGTCGTGGTTTCTTTGAAGACGCATCGAGAGCCGCAGGCTTTGATATTACTCGATACGTTGAGTGGGGAGCGGGCATGGTCGATTTTGATAATGACGGCTGGAGTGATGTTCTGATCGTCACGGGCAGTGTGTATCCGGAAGTCGAAAAGATTTTCAAAGAGTATCCGCACCGCGGTCCGCGTTTGGTTTATCAGAATCTTCGTAACGGGCGGTTCCGTGACGTAACGACATTGATGGGTCCCGCGATCCTGTCACCGAAATCGAGCCGGGGTAGCGCCTTCGGAGATTTCGACAATGATGGAGACGTCGATGTTCTGGTAATGAACATGAATGAAGCTCCGCTGTTGTTACGCAACGAGTACTTCACCAAAAGTACTCGAGGGCCTAATAACTGGGTGATGTTGAATCTAATCGGGACTAAGTCAAACCGTAGCGCTATCGGTGCTCGGGTCACACTGAAGACCGGTGCACAACTTCAGTTCCAGGAAGTCACCAGTCAATCAAGCTATTACTCGCACAACGATCATCGACTCCATTTTGGATTGGGCCAGAATAAGCAAGCTGATTTGATCGAAATCATTTGGCCGAGCGGCGATCGTGAGGTTCTAAATAACGTTCCCACGAATAAGATTGTGAATATTAAGGAAGGCAGCGGAATCGTGAGGTAGTTTGGGATGACCTATGGCTGATAACCTATACCCCAAATGCGAAGCAAATCCCGACATCCGTCATCGAAAAGACCGGTAAAATCTATCATTTGAAAGAGCTTAAGCGGCCAAGCTAATTGTTTGACTTGTTCGTCGGTAGTAGGTTGGTGGAGGATGGGAACTATTTTATTTTCAAACCGGTTTTCGAGTATCGCAAACGATAGTTCCCTTTTAACCCACATCGAGCCGGCCGCTTGTGGCGAAACAACGACGGCAAACCAATCACAGCGCTGAAGCGCGGCGCCGATCTCGTCTAGCCATTGCTGAGATCCTAGAATGTTCGTTTGACTATACCAGACTGGAATTCCATGGCGCCGGATCACGGCTGTCAGATCAGTAGCAAACTGCTATCAACACTCGAATGAAAAAGAAAAATTTCGCGCGGCAAGTTGATGGCCATTGTATGAGGATCACGCGGCGTCTTTAAGGGCTTGAGCTATCTGTTTGAACTGCTCTTCGTTTTTACCATCCTTTGAAAGTGTGACAGTATGGAGTCGCTTGAAAATCCACGGCATCTTGTCCAAAAAATCATCTGAGTTTCCGACAATCACAGGAATCACACGCCTGCTAAATGCCGGATCACTTAATGCATAACTTATACTGCTTTGCACGGCATCGGATTCCAGTGCATCGTTGGTAACTAAAACTACCATTGCATTGGATTCCTTCAGCCCACTCGCAATTTTTTCCGCCCAATTGTCTCCAGGCAATATTTCACGCTTCTTGTACCACGCATCCAAGCCTGCTTCTTCCAAGGACTCAACAATCTTAGTGGCCAGAGCCTCATCTTTAGAGGAATAGCTTATGAAGACTTTCATATCTCACTCCCGCTTCGTGACCTAGCATTATAGTTCCTCTTTTGTCGGCAAACAATAATAAGACTTGCAGTGGGATTTAGATCCATCCTAAGTAATGACCAACTTAAGGCAGCGGTTTGATCCGCGGATCCAGCTCTCTGGCTTTCTGCTCTGCACTGCGCGCAGCATCTTTCTGCCCTTTTTTCTGAAAGGCTTTGGCCAGATTGTAGTAGGCCTGTGCATTTGCCGGGTCGAGTTGCACTGCTCGCTGAAATGTTTCAATGGCTTCGTCGAGCTTGCCTTCCTTCAGTTTGGCGAGCCCGGTGTTCGTAGCAAACATTGCTGCCTGTTGGTTCGACTTGATTTTATTGAGTCGAGCCGCTTCCTGAAATTCCGTTCGAGCAGACTCGATGTCTCCCGTTTGTCGCAGGGCGTTGCCGAGTGCGTTATGTATCTCAGGAGCATTAGGCGCTTGAATGAGAGCTTGGCGGAGAGCCGCCACGGCGCCGGCGAAATTGCCCTGCTGTTGCATGACGGTACCCAGAGCAAACTGCGCCTCCGCGTAATCCGGCTTTACTTCTATCGCTCGTTTTAAAACAACAGTGGCATCTTCAAGTTTCGATTGTTGCAGCAACAATATGCCGAGGATGTAATGTGCCTCATGTAAGCGAGGCTGTAGTTCAATAGCCTTTCGCAGTTCAACCTCAGCATCCGCGAGTTCATCCTTTTGCTTTAGAGCCAATCCCAGGTTGTAGTGGGCTTCTGCATTTTCAGGAGCCTGGACAATAATCCGCCGGTACTGATCGACCGCCGCAGTATAATCACCTTTCTGAATGAGTACCATCCCAAGGTTAAGCTGGGCCACCATATTGCTGGAATCCAATTTGATCGCTTCATTGAAGGCGGCAATCGCATCGTCGGGATCACGTTTCTGCATCAAGGCCAAACCAAGATCGTTATAAGCACGGAGCATATTTGGCTTGAGCTTGATAGCGGATCGGAAAGCCTCAACGGCTTCATCCAGTTCGTCTTCTTGTTGCAGACTCAGGCCGAGCGCATGATGAGCCTCAGCCATCTCCGGAGCCAAATCAATAGCTGTTTTTAATTCCGCGATCGATGCCTGCGAATCTCCTTTTTTTTGCAAAGACAAGCCGAGGTAATAGTGCGCATTGGCGTGCCGCGGCATCAATCGTACGGCGACTTTCAGGGCTGCAATAGCGCCATCGACATCCTTAGAGAACCAGCGAGCCGCTCCGAGATAGTAATGTGCTTCTCCCAACTCGGGATTCAGGCTAATCGCCTTTTGTAACTCCAGAGTTGCATCAGCCAACAGTCCCTTGATGCCAAGCGCGTAACCGAGATACGAGTGTGCCTCCGCCGCAGCGGGCTTGATTTCAGCCGCCTGACGATACTGAACAATGGCTGCATCAACATCACCTAACTGTTGGAGCACTGAACCCAGCGCAAGATGAGCATCGTAGAAACGCGGATCGATCTCGAGAGCCTTTTTAAGCGACGTGACAGCAGCCTGCATTTCGCCTTTTTTTAAAAGTTGCAGGGCGTTTTGGTAATGCTCCTGTGCCTGGCGGGTCGAAGTACGTTGGTGGCTTTGTCTTCTCTGTGCAACCTCAATGTTCTCTGTGTGTCTGTGGTGAGTTTTGGCTGCGATTTCATCAACCACAGAGACACAGAGAACACAGAGGTTGCACAGAGAAATCAGGACATACGCCCTTTTCGTGAAAAGCATCGTCAACACCAGGTTATCGTTTGAATGTCGTCGTTTGTACGATGCCTTGCCCTTCTTTCACAACGACGAGTTGATTGGCAGACAGGTTTCGAAACGTATCAACTTTACCACCAGGCCAACGGATCTCAAGGCTCTCTACCCGCTGACTCTTCCCTAATCCAAAATGGACACGCAGATCGTTTTGCGAGTAATAACTACCACCGCTGCGCACCTCATCGATCTGAGTCCCGTTCTCAGTAACGCATTTGATCCTCGCTCCGATGCCATCTCGATTAGACTTAACGCCGATTGTCTTGATCTTTATCCAGTTGTTTTGATTCAGTGAGTCGGCGCGAAGTAGCTCGGGAGGGCCGTTGACCGAGTTGATCAGAATGTCAACATCTCCATCGTTATCGAAGTCGCCAAAGGCAGCGCCACGAGAAGCGTTGGGACTAGTCACTGCCGCACCTGCTTTCTGGGAAACATCAGCGAAGCTACCGTTTTGCAGATTGCGGTAAAGCACTTTCGGTTGTGCATAGCCGGCTTCAGTGGTCAGTTTTTCGACTTCCGGATAAACATGACCATTCACGAGAAAGATATCAGCCCACCCGTCATTATCTACATCGATGAAACCACAACCCCAACCAAGCCAGCGCGTATTGAATCCCATTCCTGCTGGAAAGGTAACGTCATCGAATGTTGCCTTGCCCATGTTTCGATAGAGCGAAGAAGTATCACCTGAGAAGTTAGTCTTGAAGATATCGAGCCAGCCATCATGGTTGTAATCCCCGGCTGTTACGCCCATCCCTGCCTGGGGCTTGCCGTCGATACTCAAAGCGCAACCTGCCTCGATGCCAATGTCAGTGAAAGTCCCATTCTTATTGTTGTGGTACAACGCTGCCGGAGCCGAATCATTGGCGACGTAGATATCCGTCCAGCCATCATTGTCGAAATCCGCCGTAAGTACGCCGAGACCGTAGGTCCCATTGGACTTTGTAATCCCGGATTTTTCTGAGACATCCGAAAACGTCCCATTTCCGTTATTGTGATAGAGGGTATTGGATCCGCCCGTCAATCCTGGTGGTCCACACGCCACCATGATGCCCTTATATTGGCAGGGACCCGTTTCAGGTAAAGGTGCAGTCTTAAGATCGAGATCAATGTAGCTGGCGACAAAGAGATCTAATAAGCCGTCGTGGTCATAGTCCAGGAAGGCGCATCCTGAACCCCATCTTGTACGGTTATTGGCGACGCCCGCCTTCTCTGCGAGTTCCGTGAACGTGCCGTTTCGATTGTTGTGATAGAGAGCGTTCTTGCCGTAGCTGCTTACGAAGAGATCTATGTAGCCATCGTTGTCAAAATCTCCGCTGCATACACTTTGTCCCCAGCCGCTGCGAACGAATCCTGCTTTCTCGGTGACGTCAGTAAACTTCCCGTTGCCAGTGTTGTGGAAGAGGCGGTTTGTGGAATTGAGATTCGGAGGCAAGCCATCAAGGCGCGTTCCATTAACTAAAAAAACATCCTGCCAGCCGTCATTGTCATAATCGATGAAGGCGGCCCCGCTTCCTGTGGTTTCCAGCAGGTAACGATTCCTATGTTCGTCACCGTAGGTCATACTTACGTTGAGACCTGCTTGTTGCGCCACATTAGTAAACCTTACCCCCAAATCTTCAGGAGTTTTGTTTACGGGAGCATATTGGCCGGACGTAGTGCCGCCGGCGACCAACAAGTAAATAATTATTGGTGAGATCCAACGCAGCATTTAGTAGTTTTCGGGCAACGCTCGTTCAAGCTTATAATCACGTGCCCCGGGTGCGTCAAGCAACAGAGTTGGAGAGCAACGATGATGAATCGCAGGAGTGAAAAACTACTGCTCTATTTGGTTATGGTTTTCATAACTGCCACCACGACGCAGGCGCAGGTTGAAGACGACAAGTCGCTCTTAAGAAAATTCGATCTAAAAGAGAGCGGGCTCAAACTGGAGCGCCGTACGCAACCAGGAACCTTCTTCGACGTTGTGGGTCATAAGTCAGTTGCGTTGGGATATGAAAACCGAGCGCTCGAGGCCTGGGTTTACCCGCTCAAGATCCTTGATGACTTCGAGTGCCAATTCAAAATTGAAGGCTATCCACTTCCCTTTCGCGGGCCGGACATCGCAGTTCTGATCAACTCCCGCCCCGAGGCTACAGTCCTTACCTATTCACATGCGGCTTTCACTGTAAGACAGACTATTTATGCGCCGGTTGATGAGCCTGGAATCATCATGTTGTTCGACGTGCAATCAGTACTACCGATGACCGTCACCATTTCATTTAGACCGCGCCTCAAACTAGCCTGGCCAGCAGGGTTGATGACCGGCAATCTGGAATGGGATAAGGATCTGCATGTCTACTTCATCACCGAAGAATCAAAACGGTTCGTGGGCATGATTGGGTCGCCGGCAGCGAATGACGTTTCGGTTATGCCTTACCAGGAGGAGCCACGTGACGTGCCTGTGCAATTCACAGTTGAAGCCTCTGCTGAAGCGCTCAAGTCTAGCTTCATACCAATCGTTATCACCGGAGGTGTTGAAGGAAAAGATAAAGCGAAAGCTACTTACCAGCACCTATTGTCCTCCATTCCGGCGCTCTACGATAAAAATGTCGCCTACTACCAGCGTTTGCAAAACGAAACGACTAGCATTAACACGCCTGACGAACGTCTCAATAAAGCCTTTCAGTGGGCGAAAGTTGGAACTGATAAAGGCATCGCAACCAATCCGTTTCTGGGTACAGGACTGGTAGCCGGCTATCGCACTTCAGGTGATAGTGAAAGGCCCGGGTTTGCCTGGTTTTTTGGGCGGGATGCTCTCTGGAGTTCGCTGGCCATAAACTCGTACGGTGATTTTGCAACCACAAGAACAGCGTTGGAATTCCTGAAAAAATTTCAGAGAGAAGATGGCAAGATACCGCACGAGATCTCTCAAAGTGCGTCGCTCATCCCCTGGTTTACCGGCTACGACTTTCCGTGGGCCAGTGCCGACGCAACCCCGCTTTACGTAATTGCCCACTACGACTACTGGCGAAATAGCGGAGACACAGATTTCCTGCGCAGAAATTGGGACTCAATAGTAAAAGCGTATCGCTTCTCTGCGGCATCGGATACCGACCACAATCAATTGATCGAAAACTCCAAGAAGACAAGGTTTGGTCACGGCTGGGTTGAGGACGGCGGGTTGTACCCGCCACATGAAGAGATTTATATGCAGGGTCTCTGGATCGAAGCCTCACGCAATCTTGCTGAGATGGCAAGAATTATGGGTAAGAGCGGACTTGCCAAAATGGCACTCACCAATGCGGACGAAACGCGCGCCGCGATGGAGCAAACCTATTGGCTCGACAAGAATGGGTTTTATGCTTTCGCAACTAAGCGGCCACCCGACGAGCCTCCCAAAGCAGACCCTGGTCCGAACCGCGCACGCCGCCTGGCAAGGATGCAGGAATTAGCCAAGGCCTCGATCATCGACGAGGATACCGTGTTGCCCGCTGTGCCTCTCTGGTGGCGAACGATGAGAGACGATCGCGCGCAATCGGAGTTGGACCATCTCGGAAGCGGGTTTATGGCGACCGATTGGGGATCAAGAATCATTTCAAACCAGAGTCAACTTTACGATCCTTTGTCCTATCACAATGGTTCGGTGTGGCCTCTCTTCACCGGCTGGGCCAGCATGGGTGCCTATGCCTATGGCCGGCCACACGTAGGCTATCAGGCGCTAATGGCCAATGCCCTGCTGACTTACACTTCGTCTCTCGGTTATGTAACTGAATTACTGTCCGGCGATTTCAATCAACCCTTTGGGCGCTCGTCGCACCATCAGGTTTGGTCTGAAGCAATGGTTGTCACTCCAATTGTGCGCGGGCTGCTGGGAATTGAGGTCAGCGACGGTGCCAAGAAGCTTCGGTTTGCTCCACAGTTACCAGCCAACTGGGATCGCGTGGAAGCCCGCAACGTCGCAGTGGGAAAGTCCAAATATGATCTCACTCTGCAGCGGCTTGCAGGCCGCCTGACAATCAACATCACTAAACTCGCTGCCGACTCGGACACTTTGGCCGTCACGCTTGCGCCCTCCTTTCCTCTCGATGCCCGTGTTCGCGCAGTGCAGGTCCAGGGCCGTAGTGTAGAGTTTCAAACCTCGCGAATTGGTGACCGACAGAACGCATTAGTGAATTTTGAAATGCGCGAACAGAATGTAGAAGTCACATTTGTTTATGATGAAGGCAGTGATGTTTATGTAAGAGCCGAGATTCCCGCTCCAGGTGCAGAGAGTCAGGGTTTGAGAGTGTTGCGCTCGATCGCTCAGGACAATGGCTTGCGACTCGTGCTTGAAGGGCGAGGCGGGCGTACTTACAAATTATCTGTACGTAGTCCTCATCAACTGGCCGAGACGACGGACATCAAAGTCGGAAGAAGTGATGGTCCCGATCAGGAATTGATACTCGAATTCAAAGGTTCCCCCGACAGCTATTCAAAGCTGGATGTTACGGTCCCCTTCATCCGAAGGTGAGATCTTTGTACTTTGTGTTTTGTACTTTGGCATTCCTACAACCACTAAGTACAAAGCACTAAGCACCAAGGTTGTCTTAGGGAGGTTTCACAAATGTCGAAGGCGAAATACTTTTTCTTACTCACACCAATTGTTTTACTGATCTTCCCGACATTGACGTTTTCCGATGCGCCTCAAAAGGCCTCCCCGGATCAACTGCAAACGCTGCAAAGATATATCAAACAGAGTTGGCATACGCTGATGCGCTCTAACGCGCAGCTTGCACAAGCCGCTCCGGATCCAAAATTCAAACCAATGGCTGATGGTCGCTGGCCCGTTTATGTCTCTCAGCGCGAAGACATCAAGCAGATCGAACAATCGTTGCGATCGCAGATGCCGGCCGAAGAGTTTGCGAAGATTGTGCTTCGCCAATTGCCGGACGACGCGAGTCAGATTCGTGAGCATGGGCTGCTGTATTTACCTTATCCGTACGTCGTGCCTGGTGGACGTTTCAACGAGATGTATGGTTGGGACAGTTATTTTACTCAGGTGGGACTTGTGCGAGACGGTGAGATGGCGTTGGCCAAAAACATGGTCGATAACTTTCTTTATCAGATCGAACATTACGGGCGAATACTAAATGCCAACCGGACTTATTATTTATCGCGTTCCCAGCCTCCGTTTCTGACTCAAATGATTCTTAACGTCTACCGCAGGCAGCAGGATAAAGCATGGCTGCAATCGACGATTCCCGCTGTGGAAAAGTATTACCGCTTCTGGACTGAAGAGCCGCACCTCACTAAAGAAACGGGACTTTCTCGTTATTTCGATATGGGGAATGGTCCGGCGCCGGAGGTTTTATCGGGTGAAAGAGACAATGAAGGAAGGGATCATTACGATCTGGTTAAGGACTATTACCGCAAACATGACGTAAAAGATTATGAGTTGGGCCAGTACTACAACAAAGAGACGGACCAATTAACGGATCTCTTCTACAAGGGTGATCGTTCAATGCGTGAGTCGGGATTCGATCCGTCTAATCGGTTTGGCCCATTCAACGTCGATATTATTCATTATGATCCGGTTTGCCTAAACTCATTGCTGTATCTGATGGAAACCGACACTGCCGAGATATTGAGAATCCTCGGCAATATTGGCCCGGCTCGTGTCTGGACCAATCGCGCTCAGCAGCGACGGCAAACCGTCAACCGATTGATGTGGGATGAAAAGGATGGTCTTTACTACGACTATAGTTTTACCGAAAAAAGGTTGCGACGATATCCCTTTATCACGACTTTCTACCCGCTCTGGGTGGGTATCGCCGATAAGCAACAGGCAGCGCGAGTCGTCGCCAATCTTCATCTCTTTGAGAAGCCGGGCGGACTGTTAACAAGTACCAATGTGAGTGGTAGTCAATGGGATGCCCCTTTTGGCTGGGCGCCGACAGAGATGATAGCGATTGAGGGATTGCGTCGTTACGGTTATAACCGAGAGGCTGATCGGATCAGCACAAACTTTCTTTCGCTGATACTGAAAGAGTTCCTTCAACACAATACCATCGTCGAGAAATACGATGTAGAGCGTCGGGAATCGGAAGTCAGTGCGGGGCTGAAGTTTGGATACAAATCCAATGAGATCGGTTTCGGTTGGACCAATGCGGCTTTTCTACAACTGTATGCGCTATTGCCTGAAAAAGAGAAACAGAATGTTCTTTCGTTAGACGGCGTTCCCATACCTCCGGGCAAAGCACACTGAACTCCCGGATAAGATGCAAAAAAATATCTTTTTGTATCTGACGAGAGAGGATCGAGCAGATGAGAGTGACGGTAAAAAAATGGGGGAACAGCGCCGCTGTCCGACTTCCCGCTTCGGTAATGCAGGCAACACAGCTTGAGCTCGACGAGGTGGTTGAAGTGCGTGAGGATCAAGGTCGAATTGTTATTGAGCGAGTAAGACAAAAGAGATACGAGCTGTCCGAACTATTAAAGGGAATCACCAACAAAAATCAACATCGAGAGATTGATTTTGGCCCGGCTGTCGGTGGAGAGATGTGGTGATGATGCGGGGGTACGTACCTGAAGCCGGTGACATCGTTTGGTTAACTTCACGCCGCAAGCTAGCCATAAAGAGTCTCGATTGGCGTGTTCGAAAGTCTACGCGAATGGTGATGCGGTTTGAGAGTAAAGCCGAAGGCGTTGGCTAATTTCAGCCCAGGGTTGGAGCGCGCAGCGACAACCCTGGGATCAAATAAAACGAATGATCGAAACCCTGTAAGCGTTCCTCTCAAGGCGAACCCTTTCAGGGTTGCTTGCTATTCTGATATGAACCCAGGGTTGGAGCGCGCAGCGACAACCCTGGGATCAAATAAAACGAATGATCGAAACCCTGTAAGCGTTCCTCTCAAGGCGAACCCTTTCAGGGTTGCTTGCTATTCTGATATGAACCCAGGGTTGTCGCTGCGCTCCAACCCTGGGCTAAAATTAGCCAACGCCATCGGCGTTATTCAAACAGCATAACTACAGGCCACGCGTTAAGGTCTAAAGAAGAAGTGGTCAGGAATCTGTTGACTCCTGACCACCAATCATTAGACGCTCAGCTCTCTGCTAAAACTTTATTCTTGCGCCGAACTGCCACTGACGCATTCTGGCATTCGGAAATTGCAGTCCCGTGATCTTTCCGGCGTTCGGGTTGTCTACTTCTGTAGTGGGCAGGCCAAGGTTGACGTGGTTGAAGAGATTGAAGACCTCTGCGCGAAACTCAGCCTTCACCGTCTCGGTTAATCTGAAGTTCTTAAAGATTGAAAGGTCCGTCTGGAAGAATGTTGGCCCGCGCAAGCTGCCACGTTTCGCGTTTCCAAACTGACCATCAGGCGCTTTGGCCCATGGTGTACCTGGTCCAATCCCACCCTGGAACCAGTGATCCTGGTTCTGATCACTCACGTCCGGATCTCCTATCATGTCAGGCCTGCAGGGGCCGGAATTAACTGAACAGTTTGCGCCGGATACAGTCGGTGTAAAGGGAAGCCCACTCTGCCAGGATGTCGTGGAGTTTATCTGCCATCCTCCGACTGCGTAATCCAATGCACTTGGTGTGTCCTTCAAGAATCTCTTGCCGCGGCCAATCGGGAGATCCCACACTTCAGTGAAAAAGAACACGTGCTTCCGATCAAAACTGGTTGGCCCACGACCAAGCGCCCGGTTGTGGATAAAATAATTATCCTCGTTGTTTCTGGTCACGGCCAGGGTGTAGTGAGCAAGAATGTTCAGACTCGGAAGCCGGTGCTCAAACTTGGTCTGCAACGCGTTATAGCGATTATCAGCGTCGTTGCCGAAATAATTAATACCCTGAGTCCAGCCGAAACGGTTGAAGAAAGGCTTGCGGTTATTCTCAGGACCTGGTCCTGCTACAGGTTGGTTGGGGTTATACGCAGGGCCATCGCCGGCAAAGACGTGAGTTCCTTTGTTTCCGACATAACTCACATCGAAAGAGGTGTTGTTCGAGAGTTGATGTTGAACGGTTACGTTCCAGGCATCAAGCGTTGGGAGTCGCATTGTGAACGGACGAGCGCGTGCGTTTATGCCATCGGGCAATGGTATGAGCCCATTAGAAGGTACAGTTGGAAAAACGGGCGCAGGTGGTCCCTGACTCAAGTTGAAGACGGTTCTGAAATCTTCCTGATCGAGTTGCTGGAAGGCAAGCACAGGCGGATTCTGAGTGACCGCGTGCCCAAAGATCGAGCCGAAAACACCAATGTCAAAACTGCGACCGTAGCCCGCGCGAATAACGGTCTTATCTGTCCATTGGTAGGCCAGACCCAAACGCGGAGCAAATGCTTTATAGGTGGGTTTGACATCGAAATGCTTATTGATGTCCCCAACGCCACCCACGAAGAGCTGACCTGTTTCAAGATTGAGTAAACTTCCTGTTCCCGGTTCCACGATGCTTTCGGGAAATACCAATTCCCACCGGAGACCGTAATTGAGAGTTAATTTTGGTGACCACCGCCAGGTGTCCTGTCCATAAAAATACCAACGTCGCTGCCTTTCTTCTGCATCGGTAACCGTACTCACAAAGCGACCGAAGTCACTTACATTGCCGAGCAGGAAAGTCGCGAGCCCGGTGCCGCCGCTGGTGGTCAAATCAGGATTAACAAAAGCTGTTCCAGCATCGCGGAAGAATAACTGACCGGCGCGATGGGAGTCGGAGGGGACACGTAGATTCCTGGCAAACCGAAGATCTCCACCGAATCTGTAACTGTGATCACCGCGAAGAAATGTCCAGTTGTTGACGAGCTGAAGTTGCCGTTCCAATTGCGATAGCGGACAGTTGCAGCCATTCGCAAATAGCGAGAATCCAAATTTGAATACTCGCCGATCGTCGAAGTCACCTCGATGTCCTGGTGTCTCTATGCCAAAGGCAGGCATCCCGGAAGTAAAGAAATCATCAAGGTTCAGACCAGGGATACCGGCGTCAGCAGCGGGACTGGTACCTACGCCGCCCGGCAACACGTTCACTCTGTACCGGAAGTATCCGACGCGAAAGTCCGTGACCACCCGTGGAGTCAATGTGTAGTCGAAGCCCAGGGCCAGCGATTGGTTGCGAACTTTCGAGCTGCCGGCAAAACGAGCTCCGCTCAGATCTGGTCCGCCAATATCAAAGCCAAATGCTCCAGCTTTCGTTCTTTCGAACCGAGCAAAACTGTAGCGACCAAAGATATGCAAATTCTCGCCGACGTACTGATCATCACGAACGTCAAACTGGTCCCCATTGAAAACATCAGGGCCACTGGTGCTGAAGTTATCAACTATGCCGGGTAGATTGGGCAGTGGAATATTGGCCAACAAATTTCGCGCCTGTTGTGATATACGACCGTCGGGAATAATGTTCCCGCCAAACGCTACGCGTCCTTGACCGGTTACAGGGTTACCACTGGCAGGATCAAAGATCTGGATCGGGTACTCACTAAAATTCCCTTTCCGGGCAAGCGCTGTTGGCACAGTTGTCAGCACTGAACCGCCTTCTTTGCTTCGTGTGCCCTGATAATCACCAAAAACGAAGTTTTTATCCTTCACTATCTTATATCCGAAGGAGCCGCCAAACTGACTCCACACACTGTCAGGAAGAAGCTTTCCCGAAACAACATCCGGCACACTGTTAGTGAAAGGATCACGAGCCTGCGTTAGATCATTGCGGCGGAACATAAAAGCACTTCCGTGCGGATCGTTCGAGCCTGAACGAGTCTGCGCGGTCACCACGCCTGCGTTAGCCTGACCAAACTCCGCATCGTAGTTCTGGGTCGTAATCTTTGTTTCAGTAACAGACTCGAGTGTTGGGTTGACGACGATGATGCCCAGGATCGGATCCCGATTGTCAGTGCCATCAAGCTGAAACGAAGTGCCGCTGAAATGTTGTCCGTTGACAAAGGTCTGCAGCGAGCCTTGCGGGTTCTCACTTGCCGCGTGATTCCAACCAGGAAGTTGCTGCGTACCTGGTGACAGCAGGACAAACCGGGTGAAGTTACGATCGAAGGTGGGCAGCTCCTGAACCTGCCGCTGATTAAAGGTCGTAGCAACATCTGACTTGTCAGTCTTTAAAGAGAGGTCGACGCCAGTCACCGTTACCGTCTCGGTTAAGGCTCCGACTTCCAAATGCACATCAGCGTTAGCCACTACGTCTGCCTTAACGAGGACCTCCTGGAGAGCCGTTTTATATCCCTGTTGTTCAATCTTGACTCGATAGGTGCCAGGGATTAGATGTGTGACTTCATAAAAGCCTGAGTCGTTCGTTTTGGCAGTCGTCGTAACATTCTGCGCAGTGTTGGTCACGGTGATGGTTGCGTTTGCTATCGACGCTCCCTGGGGATCGCTGATCGTTCCGGAGATGCTCCCATAAACCGCTTGAGCGTATGCTTCGTACGAGAGCCCTCCTATGAGGAGCACAGTGAGTACAAGAAGTGGGAGTTTTTGTCTCAATAAGCCGACCGACACTTGCGTCTGGAATCGTACGGATCTCATGATTTACTCCTTATTTACTGCGGAACATATACTGCGGAACGTCGGGATGAAGGGGATGGTTCTAGTTGACGCGGTTGGAGGTGAGAGTCAGAACAAATTGCAAAGCTCGCCTCATGCATTGCACCACTCCGGCTATCGCTTCAAGTTCGGGAGTAGAACCATCCGCAATGGTAACTGGGCTAGTTTGTTGTTTAAGCGAACGAAGTTAACGAACTTCTATTACAGTTTGCCTATGATGTCAATTAATTTTTCCGGCCAACATAGAAATGTTAGTTCTGCACCAATGAATTAGTGCAGAGCCGCTGGACATAGACTGAGGAAATGCTTCGGCCCACTGAACAGAACGAGGTTCACACGGCACTAACTAAGAAACAAAGGACATGTTATGCCATACAATCAGTTGTCAGCAGACGAAGAGCGAGTCATCGTCAACAAAGGAACCGAACGACCATTCAGCGGTGAGTACGAGACATTGTATTCGCCCGGCACCTTTATCTGTCGGCGCTGCAACAACCCGCTTTACTCGGCTCAGGCAAAATTTAAATCAGGCTGCGGCTGGCCTAGCTTCGATGAAGGATACCCGGGGGGCGTTGAACGCCATCCCGATGCGGATGGGAATCGCACGGAGATAGTCTGCGCCAACTGCGGCGGCCACCTGGGCCACGTCTTTGAAGGCGAAGGCTTCACCGAGAAGGACACTCGCCACTGCGTCAACTCCCTTTCAATCAGGTTCATCCCAGAAGGCCGAGAACTGCCGCCCGTACTCGACTCCGACTGAAAGGCGAAGGTGGTCTTGGTCTAGAGCTTCTGAGCCTTCTATACGAACGGCTGAGGAGCGACGTGCTTGCTCGGTATTCTAAGCAGGAATTGTTTTGTGGGTTGATCGTCGAGCCTACGAAATCGTCCGTAAAATCGAGGTTGCTTGGGATACCAAGCAGAATGAAGATTACTTACCGCACTTCCGCAAGTGAGGCGTAGACTTCCCAGCGGCCACTGAACGCGGCACTAGACTTCGCCCCCAAAGTCTCACGAAACGAAATCACCGAATCGAAAACCTCTGATATGAATAAATGCTTGCAATCACGCTTGCTTGGTAAATAGGCATAACAGACGACAAGGGCGAAGAACGTAATGCCCCAGAATCACAATTTGAAGGCGCTTAGAATAAACCGCGATGTTACGGTACGGGAAGTCGAAGCGGAAAGCCGGAAGATCGCCAAGGTGAAAAGCGACAAGAGATTTTACATTTCTAACGCTCGGCTCACTCAATTGGAGAATGATCCAACCTCGGAGCCCGGTCTCAGCAAGCTCTTCAGTTTGAGCGAAATCTACCAGGTGAGAATCACTGAATTAATGCGCTTCTACAATGTGGATCCAGATGAAGTCGACAAATACAGCACAATCGCGAGGCCACGCGAAACATGCTTATTATCAAACGTACCCGCCGTATACCGTACGAGAGAGTTCGTAAAAAATCTGGTCAAGCAGCCAGAGAAAACCACTCTCCTGCCGCAAGCACGGGATCACGAAACACAGGCCGCGAAATTTGATGCAAACGATCAGGTTTTAAGCTACGGATATATCGGGCTCGACGACTTCACCATGTACCCTTTAATTAGACCGGGTTCACTCGTCAGCCTGGATCCAACTCAGAACAAAGCGCGGCCGACTGTCTGGCACACCGAATATGAACGACCCATCTACTTCCTGGAACATAGGCGTGGTTACGCTTGCGGCTGGTGCGAACTGCAGGGAAAACACCTTCTACTTATCCCGCATCACTCTTCGCATGCCAGTATTCAGCGCTTCGTTTATCCAAACGAAGCTGAGATTGTTGGACGCGTTATCAGGATCAGTACGTCCTCTGTTGACGACGATGTAACAACGCGAAGAGCCACCCTCGCACGAGCAAGTTGAGCGTTTGACAACTGCACATGATTTCCAACAGCCAGATAGTTGAGCACGTTCATGAAGTAAACAACCGGCACGAGATTAGGTGGCTCATCTCACAAGTCAGGCCTTTCCTTAAACAGCATCTGGGCAGCTATTTCTGTATCGTGATCACTAGTGCACTTGTACTCATTGATCCTTTGGTCGTCAGGCTGATGATCGATGACGTCATTCCTAATCGACGCGTGACATGGCTGCCTCTCGTCGCAGTGACGTTTCTTTTGACTTACACAAGCCGGTTCGGGTTCGACAGCCTCGCAAGCATGCTCAACTTGCGCGCCGTGCAGAAAATGATCTTTCGATTAAGGCTGAAGCTGCTTCGTCATCTGCAGCGACTGCCCGCCGAGTATCACGATAACCGCTCAGTTGGCGATACGCTTCATCGTCTGCAAATAGATGTGGACCAGGTAGCAACTATCAGCGGTGAAGCGATCCCCAACATGTTGCGACTCGTGACGACGTTTACTTTCGTCATGACAACAATGCTGTTTCTTAATTACCGGATGGCGGCAATCGTGCTGCCGACTGTACCGGTATTTATTTTCGTGCGCCGCCGATTTCATCACCGGTTGCGTTTCGCGTCGGACACAGTTCAGGCGCAATCGGGCAAAGTCACCAGCTTTCTGGAAGAACATATTTCATCCATCACTCAAGTGCAGTTGCTGTCCTGCGAGCAAAGAGAAGCCCGCCGTTTTGTCCGTCTCTCGGCTGGCGCTGTTCGAGCACAGATTAAAAGACGGCGAGCCGAGTTGTTTTTCAGCGCGCTCCTCTACTTGATTATTGTGACCGGCATGGCCGCTGTTCTTTGTTATGGTGGATACCAGGTAATGTCGGGAATGATGACTGCGGGCAGCCTGGTGGCGTTCTACGGATATACATGGCAAATGTTCTATCCACTCTACGGCGTAGTAGACATCTATTCGAAACTGCAGCGTGCGGGAGCCAGCATTCGGCGTCTCATGGAAATCACTGAAACTGAAGTGACTTTGCGTGATGCTGCAGACGCGCTGCCGCTGGAGAAAAATACGCCGATAGCGATCGAGCTAAAAGATGTGTCGTTTAATTATCATGCCGATCGCCCGGTGCTGAAAGGCATTAGCGTGCGTGTGAATTCGGGGGAGCGCGTCGCACTAGCGGGCACGAGTGGTAACGGCAAGAGTACCATCGCCAGATTGATAGCGCGTCTCTATGATGCACGAGCCGGAACCGTGCTGGTGAGCGGTTTGGATGTTCGGGACATAAAACTGAAGAGCCTGCGATCGTCTATAGTCTTTGTGCCCCAGGATCCGGTCCTATTTAATGTTACGCTTCGAGAGAACCTGCTTTACGGAAATCCAAACGCCAGTCAGGAGGAATTGGACCACGTTATCCGACTGGCGCAGCTGGAGAGTCTCATCGGCAGATTGCCAAGTGGTTGGAACGAACCACTAGGACCACACGGAAATAGACTTTCAGGTGGTGAACGGCAGCGTGTTGCCCTCGCGCGTGCGCTACTTCAACACCCGCGCGTCTTGATCCTCGATGAATGTACTTCCGCACTTGATGCGCCGACCGAAGAGTGGTTGCTGAGTGGTCTTGATGTTTACCTGCAGAATATCACCACGATCATAATTTCTCACCGACCTTATCCAATGAAGTGGGCCGACCGTGTCGTCCATTTGGATTACATAGCAGCCGGCGCGGGACCTTCTCTCTAACCCTGTACTTTATTTCCTGATATGCCTGCTCAGTCCGCCAAGCAAACCAGAGTCTGTTGCGTCGCCCGGATTTATATGAAAACAATAGGGCTGCGCAGTATGGCAAGCAAAATAAAAGTTTCTGAGTTGTAGTTCGATAGTCAATATACCTTCTCACCAAAGCCGCAACTGAAATCGTCTGTCAGAGAAAGCTGCCCCCAAGCGTCACGATTTGAAAGGGCGACTCATGCAGATTACTGCGCAGTGAGTTCATCCACATCTTGAGCACCGCTTTCCGGATGATACTCACGCTGCGGGACCTGCTGAGAAACTTCCATCAAGAGAAAGAAAGAGCATGCCCAAACGATATAACATGTCACCTCATGTCTGCTCGAACACCAACAAGGATGGCAGCATTATCCTCGATATAGATGGAGGATTGATCTTCAGCTTAATCGGCGTCGGCAGTCTAATATGGGCAAACCTCAATGCCCATCCAGCGGGACTGACGGTTGACGATCTCGTTCGTTCGATTGAGTCGAACTTTGAAGATGTGCCACCTCAGCGGATCCACCATGATGTTAAGAACATTCTGAATCAACTTGTTCAGAAGGGGCTGGTCAATGTCTCCGAAGGTAAAGCGCAAGATGCTTCCGGGAGAACCAGACTGTGGCTGAACAATACTATCGAGTTCCTCGCATACAGAACTTGCAAACTGCTGGTCCGTCTCAAACTCAACACAGTCGCCGCTTTTGTAGGCGTAGCAATGATTAACGTGGTGCTAAGGGTGGGGGGATTTCGTGCCCTGCATTATGCAGTCAAGCGTTGGCCCGTAAGCAGCAGTACCGCTTCTCCAGACGCACAGCAAGAAGTCTGTAACTCAGTAGACCGGGCCACTAACTGGTATCCAAGTCAAGCGATGTGTCTACAACGATCCGCGATAACAGCTTGCCTGTTGCGACAGTATGGAGTGTTAGCGCAGTTCGTTATTGGCTGTCGAAAGATTCCATTTAAGGCTCATGCATGGGTGGAAGTGGAGGGCCACGTCATAAACGATAAGAGGCAAGTTCAGGAGTTCTACAGCGTGTTGGAGCGCTGTTGATTATTGAGGTCGAGGTTATTCGAAAGATATGAGCGCAATAGGCGGCATCTACAGCTTTCAAACTTCACCGGCACAGGAGTCGTTAACTGCACTCCGCCAGGCGATGAATACTCGCACACACGATGGTGGCGACGAAGTTCGATCAGGCTCTGTAGCGATGGTGTATCGCGCTTTTCATACTAATCGCGAGTCCAGGTTTGAGAGTCAGCCCGTAGTATCGAGTCGCGGCCACGTTCTATGTTGGGACGGCCGCATCGACAACCGCCCGGACCTGATTGCGATGTTGAAGAATGACGAACTGCCCAACCGTGGTGATGCGGCAATTGTGATGGCGAGTTACCTTCACTGGGGCTTTAATTTCCCGAGACATATCATCGGAGACTTCGCCCTCTCCTTGTGGGATCCTTACGCGAAAACACTTTTGTTAGCGAGAGATCCAATTGGTGTCAGGCCGCTTTATTACCATCAGAACAAGGAGAGAATCATTTGGGCTACAGACCTTTCCGCTTTAATCAACATTCCTGGAATCGAGCTGGAGGTTAATCAAAATTACATCGCCGATTTCATCGGTCGATTACCAGATCCTGCCGAGACTCCATACAAGAGCATCAACGGTGTGCCGCCGGCGCATGTTGTGCTGGTGAAAGACAAGTGTGTACGGATCGTCCGATATTGGGGTTTCGATCCAAATACAGAGATTCGCTACAAGACTGATGAGGAATATGAAGAGCACTTCAAACATCTGTTTCGAGAGGCGGTCAGGTGTCGACTGAGAACAGCCGGCCCCGCGTGCGCAGAGTTAAGCGGCGGCCTGGATTCGTCAGCTATCGTTTGCATGAGCAACGACATTATAAAGAACGGTGAGGCGCAGGCATCGCGTTTGGAGATGGTCTCGCGAGTTTTTGACGAGGCGTCTAAATCTGACGAGCGCCAGTACATCCGACCTGTCGAGGAAAAGATTGGAAAGAAAAGCCTTCACCTCCGAGAAGATGATTACAGGATGTCCTCACCACTGGAGGAGATGTATTCCTCGACGATTCCCAATCCCATAGCTAGTGCTGCTGAGTACTACAGGGCTCTAGATACCTCAATGCAAATGTCAGGAGCGCGTGTGCTCCTTGCGGGACATGGCGGCGATGAGGTTCTCAATAGCTTGTACGATCCTTCACCTGAGCTGGGGGATCTATTGGTTGCGTGCAAACTCCGACTACTGCATGGTCGATTGAGAATCTGGAGCAATACCCTACACAGGTCATATTTTCGGCTTTTGTGGCGAAACACGCTCATTCCTATTCTGCCAAAACAGCTTCAGGCATTGGGCAATCGCGAGTATCAGCGTCGCTTATCCATGTTGTATCGTCGAGAATTTCTGAAGGGACAAAGGGTATATGAACGGCGATTCAGTTATCGGAACGTCTTTGGCTTCCGCACGCCCAGCGGCCGCGACCAGTCAGCTTGCTTCTTACGCGCAGTCAGCTTGATCGGGGCTGGGTACTACAGACAATTCACGGATGTGGAAATCAGTTATCCGTTCACTCACCGGCCATTAATAGAATTCACTCAAGCCATACCGTTTGAACAAAAGGTACGTCCAGGGGAAACCAGATCTATTTTGCGACGAGCACTGCGGGAGTTGCTACCGGAAGAAATCGCGAATCGCAAAGGCAAGGGTCTCATCGCCGACGCACATCTTCGAGCTCTGGCTCGAGAGTGGCCGCGAATAAAACGGTTATTTGCAGATGCCAGGCTTTGCCATTATGGCTACGTCCATCCGGACGGGTTAAGGGAATTAATCGATCGTGCCAGAGAGGGGAAGGATCGGGAGGCTTTGCACCTCGCCTACTTGCTACCTTTGGAATATTGGTTCCGAGCTTTGGAACAACGGACCGAAATGAAGGCCGCGCCCAATCTCTCTCGTGCAAACGTTGCCGAATTACTTAAGAAGCGCTGCCATGTTCTAGCTGCGGGCCATTGATAAGTGAGCGTAAAAACGGATGAGTACATTCGCTGGAATCTACAACTTTTATGCGCCAGCTATTGACCCGCATTTATTAATGCGAATGGGCCAAGCAATAGAGAAGCGAGGACCGGACGGAGGCAGTCATTGCCTCGCTGGACCATTGGGCATGGTCTATCGAGCATTCCACACGAATAATGAATCGAAGTCTGAGACGCAACCTGTTTTGTCGAGGGAAGGGCATGTGCTGTGTTGGGATGGCCGCCTGGACAATCGTCGTGAACTTATCCCGGAATTGAAAGACTACGATCTCGCAGATCTTACGGACGTGGCAATAGTGCTGGCAGCGTTTCGCAAATGGAATCAAGATTTCGTGCCGAGATTAATTGGTGATTTTGCGTTATCGCTGTGGGACAACCACGGGCAAACATTATTCCTCGCGCGCGATCCGGCAGGCGCAAGGCCGCTCTATTATCATTTAACTGCTGAGACAATAATCTGGTCATCAGAACTCACGCCCCTGATCGAGTTCCCTTCCGTACAACTAGAGATTAACGACGACTACGTTGCCGGTTTCCTGGGTCTTAGCATCGAACCCAGCGCGACGCCTTACAAGTATGTACGCGCTGTGCCTCCGGGTCATGTCGCCAAACTGACGAAAGGATCGCTGGAAATAAAAAGATTCTGGGAATTGAATCCAAACCGACAAATTCGTTACAAGACTGACGCGGAATATGAAGAGCATTTTCGTTATCTGTTTCGCGAAGCCGTTCGTTGTCGTCTACGCGTTAATGGACCAGCCTGGGCCACGTTAAGTGGAGGATTGGATTCCTCATCAATCGTCTGTATGGCGGACGAGATTCTTGCGAGTGGAGAGGCCGACGCCTCTAAGGTTGAGACGGTATCGTACGTCTACGATGAGTCAACCAGTTGTGATGAACTGAATTTTGTTGAAGTCATCGAGAAGTCCCGAGGGCGCGCGGGTACGTATTTAAGTGAAGGTGATTATCCACTGTTGAGAGTCTTTCCTCATGATTCCGATCTCACATATCCGGATTTTATCGATTGTTTTTTCGCACGTCACCAAGGTTTATCAAAGGCGATGAGCGAGGACGGAGCGCGTGTCCTGATTACAGGGCATGGCGGTGACGAAGTGCTTGGTAGCGGCGCCAATCCTTTTTTCGAACTGGCAGACCTCCTGTTGCAGGGCAAATTGATTCGTCTCAATCAGTCACTGCGTGCCTGGTCCAAATTCCAGAGGAAGTCGTACCTCTCGATGGTATTGCGAGATTTAGCCATACCGCTCATGCCTCGGAGTGTACAAATCTTCTGTGGGGTTGTTCCCAAACATCTCCAGCTTCCGCCATGGTTTGATCCGGAGTTTGTGGCAAGAACACGCCTTAGGGAACGTAATTTTCATTTTCCCAACATTTTCAATTTCAAATTGCCCAGCGAGCGAGCTCAGGCTGGAGGATTCCTCTCAGCAGTTGGTTTCGTCAGCAAAGCGTCTCTCCGGACTCGAGGTGGTATTGAGCTAAGTCACCCATATCTTGATCGCCGCCTGGTGGAGTTCCTTCAAGCGATACCTCACGAACAGAGAATTCGCCCCGGGGAGACCAGATCGTTGATGCGCAGAGCCTTGCGAGGATTAGTACCTGAAAAGGTGCTGAACCGCCAAACAAAGCGCGGTCCTGAAGAAGCGATGCTGCGTGCGATAGTCCGAGAATGGCCGCAACTTCAAGCGATGTTTAGTTCTCCCCGTGTGCAAGATCATGGCTATATGAATGCGGAATTACTTCTGGCCGCATTTGAAAGAGCACTGCATGGCTGCAAGACGAGCTCATTTACAGCCACGATTTGCTTAGAGCTTTGGCTACGAGCGTTCGACAAGCGAAGCTGTAAAGCCAGGAGCACCGATGTGTCAATCGTGCGCGCGAACGAAGACACTGAAGTGCGTAGTCACGATGCCTTTGGAACACTAAAGCCTGTTCCTCAGGTATGAATCAACCATTGCTCATGTTTTCGTGAGCAAGCAACCAAGAAAGGAAACGACCATGTACACAGTATCTGATCTTACCGAGATCGGCACGGCCGAGGAGCTTATTCTGTCAGTCAAAATTGAGAGGGAAGCTGACGACGCGACACTGCCGTCTGATTTTCCGGCTGAGCAGTTCGACGAATAACTGAATTGACCTGGCACCCGAAAGTGGCACTTTCAGGTGCCAGATCCTGGGTTTCGTGGGTAAAGCGAACCTCGAAAGGAAATGACCATGTACACAGTATCTGATCTTACTGAGATCGGCGCGGCTGAAGACCTTATCTTGGCAACCAAGATGCAGGACTTCTACGATGATATGTCGGTGCCATCCGATCTTCCGTCTGAACAGTTCGATGAATAACCGACTTCACCTGGCACCTGAAGGTGGCCGCTTCAGGTGCCAGATCCTAAGCAGTAACTCACTTAAAAAATGAAGGAGGTGAGTATGTATTCCATTTCGGATCTTCTTGAAATCGGCTCTCCGGAAGAGATCATCCCGGCAACGAAGGTCGAGGATGTCATTGAGGACCGGTCGATTCCATCCGATTTACCATCGGAACAGTCGATGAATAACTGAACTCCCTCCGGCCCTCGAAGGTAGTGCTTTAGCGATTCAAATCTAATGCACCAGTGAGACTTTATTTTGAGGCTTGCCAAACATCTTGAGCTCTAAGTCGAGGATCTGCAGCCCATAGCCACCTCTCTGTAAGTTTTCAACAAGAGAAGGCCAATCGGACATCATAAACTCCAGATGCTTACTTTGTTTTGAGATGCCTAACGGCGGAAGCTCACCATTTTCCAGCAATGCGGTCAGGTCTATCACTGCCCCCACAGCAGGCATACTGCGATCGTTGTTCATCAGCATTACAACGGCATCTGACTTTAAGGAGATGATCCTCGCTTTTAGTATTCCTCGTATTGGTTCACGCGAGACATTCTGAAGTCTGAGTTCTACCGACAGCATCCTGCGCTCGAGGTCGTAGTGTGGCCGCTCTATTCTTAGGACCAGTCTTTCGGACACATCCTCGAGGTCCGATAACTCTTTGCTGCCGTTAAGCAAAACCTTACCGTTCACCTTAACGGTGGCTGTCCATACCTGAGGAGTTCCGGTTCGGTTATCAATCCAGAATGGGTGAAAGTTTCCTGCCGCGTCAGCTGATAGGCCCGCCGTTTGACCACCATAGTGGTGACTTATTGCGCCCTCTGACAAATGGACCTTGAGAGATCCTCCGCCAAATGTTGGAACCCATGGGCTCTTGTGACCACCACCGCTCGAGTAACCGTTTAATATCCATTGTCCACTATCCGTATGGGTGAATGCTTTCTCCGATACCTTGACACTCGGTAAGAACGTCTCTCCACCGTCAAGCGACGCAGCAAAGCGGACGGTAAAGTCGAGCCCATTTTCGCTTTCGCTTCTATCGTACCAGCTTACGCCGACCACCCCTTTTGAATTCACGCTCACGAGGGGCATAAAAGAGATTCGCGTCACCCCTCTCCCCGCCCCGAGCTCGCTTATCACCGTGGGCTTGGACCACGTTCGACCTTTGTCAGACGAATATACCAGCGCGATCTGTGATCTGCCCGACTGGAGACCAGGATATACCGTGTATAGCCGGTCTTTAAATGGCCCCGCCGTCCGATCCGCGGCAAGATACACCGCAGGGCTGGACGTCCACATCTTGAATGCAGCCGGCTGAGAATATCGACTCACCACAACTGGCTTAGTGAATGTCTGGGCGCCATCCGATGAGGTAATTACTTTTAACTGCTGATTAGGTACTCCCTCCTTCGGTTCATCGCCGGCGCTCACGTTCTCTGAGTATAAAAAAACAACTGTGCCATCTGAGAGAACCACTGCGGGCGTGTGCAGATCTGCCGGCAGTACAAATCTCGAGTATCTGAATGTTTTTCCACCGTCGTTAGAAGTCGCAACACTGGGGAATGCACGAACTCTGTCTTCTACGACGCCCGCTGCAAAATTAGGTGTTCTACCGATAACATAGATCGTTCCTCTTGAAGAAGCATCGGTGTCGTCCACGGTCACGTAAGGACGATCGAAAAATGGGAATTCCCCTATCACATTCCAGGTTTCCCCTCCGTCTATCGAACGATACAGCTGTGTATATGCTCGCACGTTAGGTTCTGGCGTTCGTGCATTGGTCGCAAAGTACAATGTATCATCTGGTCCAAAAGCGACCGCCGGGTCAGTCTGATCCAGATCCTGGTTGGGCCTTCCGACCCTTAACTTCGGGTTCCAACTTTTGCCGCCATCAGTAGAAATGTACGCAACAGATATGAAACCGGAGGCTTCTGAAACAAGATAGGATCCGCCGAGCAAGATGGCTTTTTGTGGGTGAGACGCCACCATGACCTCATAATGCAAGTCGTTACCTTCAGGCGTGCTGACGCGAACATTCGGCTCGACGACAATTTGATTTGAAATGCCCTGGCCTGCTGCTCTGATTAAAAAAAATCCAAGACACGCCACCATTACGGTTAAAAAGTTTAGTGAGGTGTCGAGATGCTTTGACAGATTAGCCTTGGATGTTCTCATCATCTGACTATTTGTGCCTGAAAGAATGTACGGGACCGCGATAGACTTAGTAAGCTCTAGAAATTCAGCCTGAGAGCTAACTGTATCGATCGAGGACCACCGATCTGAAAGAGTGGGTTGAAACCTCCCCCACTACCGCCGCTGCCTAGACTCCTGCCAAGCGTAACTGTCGAGCGGCCGAATAGCGGGTTAGTAAGAGCATTAGTGCCTGAGCCGGCCGAACCAGGGTCGCCAAAGTTGGGATGATTGAAGATATTGAAAAATTCAGTTCTGAGCTGAAGATTGACCTGCTCAGTCAATTTAAACCGCCTGCGCAGAGCGAAATCCATCTGCCATACCGAGAACCCGCGCAACGCGTTGCGAGCCAATCTTCCCTGTCGTCCGACTGGTATCCTAAACGCCGCAGAATTGATGCGCCTTCCGCCGGCGACTGTGGAATCTTCGATGTACATTGGAACACCCTCGATTAAGTCCGGTCTCGACACGAATAGGCCTCCAGCAGCGAGACCGCCAGTAATCACGTTGACAGGCGTAGCCGATCTTGCAGTGAAGATTGTGTCAATGGAGAAGTTCCTGAGCAGCAGATTACCTATACCGTGATTGAATGCTACGGGTACGTCATACGTTACCGCGCCGTTGAGTGCATGACGCACGTCAAAATCAGACGAGCCTCGTTCCTGCTGGGGATCAATTCTTATAGTGGGCACCTCGAAGGAAGAGTCGACGGATACATTATCGAGCGAGTGGGACCAGGTGTATGAAGTTACGTATTGTAGACCCTTGAATAGACGACGCTGCAACTGTAACTGCAGCGCGTGGTAGTCGGAAGTAGCTGAATTCCGAGTGACTAGAAGGCTTCCGAAACCCGGGGCGGGGGCTGTGATGAGCTCTTGTCGAGTGAGTCGCCGGCCCACCGCAGCTACGTAAGCAGCAGAAACAACCTGATTAAATCCAAGTGACTGTTCGATCGCTACATTCCATTGATAGGTGTAAGGCAATTTAAAATTGGAATCAACTACACCGTTGAGGGTACCGAACGGCGGATTCGGATTGAATACTGGAGGTGCAGCTGAAGCCGGATCTAGCGGAAAAATCGGATTAGTCAGCGACTTGCTCCTGGAGTATGGAAAAGAGGAACCAAATGCACTTGCGATGGTACCGGTACCAAGGTCATAAAACACTCCGAAGCCACCTCGTAAAACTGTCTCACGGCCTTTTGCTTGTGATAACTGATAAGCAACCCCGACCCTCGGTGCAAAGTTATTGTAGCGGGTCTTGAAGATGGGAGTCCCTGCCGGAGCGACGGCGAGTGTGGCCAGGTTATCCAAACTTGTCACAGCAAACGGATCTTTTCCGCTGGAATCCGATGGAGCCGGATTCAGTTCCCACCGTGATCCATAAGTAAGGAGCAATCTTGGTGTCACTTTCCAGTTATCTTGTGCAAAGAGTGAGAGGTTGTTGAAGACAGGAAATCGTGGCCCGTCGAATGCCTGAATGGTAATCGCGGCTGCTCGACCTGTGAGAACGCCGCTTATACCGTTGAATCTCGCGTTTTGTACATAGGCCACGCGATCGAACACTGGAAACAGTCTGCGGTAATCGACGCCGAATTTTAATTGGTGGCGACGACTAACGACAGAGAGATTATTGACGATATTGATTTGACGTTGCAGATCCGTTTGGAATCTACCTTGCTGCCAGATATGACTTATGTCTAACTGCATCGTAAATTTACCATCCTGGCTAGAGACCGGGGCAGGCAAGAGTATTGAGTCAGGAGGAACGACCGCTCCACCGAAGTCGTCTAAGGTTAAGAACGATTCTCCTCTGTTCTTACTGTAGTTCACTCTGACGTCGTTAGTAATGGTTGGGCTCAATAACATCGTCGCCCCTGCCGTCAAGGTTTGAGTCTTAATGGTGATATTCGAGACGTTGCTTGCAGGTGGAGTACCTCCGCCTCGCTGTGCCGATTCAGATGGGGAATAATTGTACCGGGCAAAAAAAGTTAAGTTACTTTTAGCGGTGAAATCGACGCGAAGGCTAGCGGCGTCGAGGGTAGACGGATCCGAGTAGCTGGCATTGAATTCTGAGAAATTATTGGCTAAGTCTCGGCCATTTGGGCGCGGAAAAGCATTTAATAAAGATCTGACAGCGACGGGAGCCGCTTGTCGAGACGCCAGCGAGGGAACAGTGGTAAGCGCGGTTTGTGGTAGCTGAAGTCGCAGACCTTCATACGAAAAGAAGAAGAACGCTCGATTTTTGCCATCATGAAAAAATGGTCCACCCTCACCGAAGCGGGGAAAGTAAAGTGGACCACCCAGGACGCCGCCGAAATCATTTTGGCGCAGGGCCGGTTTTGGTAGCCGGGCTTGGTTAGTGAACCAATCTGTAGCATCCAGTGCATCATTGCGAAAGTACTCGAAAACAGTACCTCGAAATTCATTCGTTCCGGATCGCGTTACGATTGACACCTGTCCACCAGGAGTGCGACCAAATTCAGGAGCATACGTAGACGTTAAAATTTTAAATTCCTGCAGTGCATCCATAGAGACGAGGTTATTTGTACCACCCGCCGCTGAGACACCCGGCAAGGCGCCCGCCGTCGATTGGCCGGCGTTATTACCTGGACTAACTCCGATGTTCGCGCCCACGCCGTCAACGGTGAAATAATTGGCATCTGCACGCTGACCATTGACGCTGAATTGACCTTGTTCACCAATCGTCGCTTTTGTTAGCACAACCCCCGGCGACAGCGTAATCAACGTTTGAAAACTCCGGCCATTGGTCGGAATATTTTCCACAAATTGTCGGTTGATTGTTGTCCCAATTGCCGGAGACTCATTAATAAGAGAGGCACCATCCACGATCTCTACCGTCTGGGTGAGGGCACCAAGAGTCAACGGAACCCTGAGTTCTCGCTGATCGTTGACGTTGAGCACAATCGGTTTTACTTCTCTTGGTGCAAAGCCCGTCGCGGTAATTGTCAGCGAGTACGTTCCCGGTGGGATTAAGACAAAAACGAGCGTACCTTCGCTGTTTGTAGTGCCTGAACGCTTTGTTCCCTGCTCGATATTACTCAACACAACATCTGCATTTGCTACGAGGGCTCCTTTTGGATCCTCGAGAACAATCGTAAGCGTTGCGGTAGTTGCCTGGGCGTACGAAGAAGTGGTAACCGAGACCAGACCAAGCAGGACAAACGTAAGCGGCATGTAGACATAGGAGTATCGCAGAGAAGTTCTGGGCCTGAGCATTGTTCCTCCCGATGGACCACCGTCCCACCGGCGGAGATGATCCCGGCAAAAACACTGCGACCTGGGATTCGCAGTGCTATTGATGGCTAAAATGCCTTCGCCCTTCTCCCACTTAGCCGCACACAAGACGAAAGCAACAATTGACGCGACAAAAACTAAAAGCGGCCAGCTATTCGCGCATGGCCGCTTGTTGAATCCTTTCGGCAAGTTTTTCAGACGTTGCCAACTCGGTTTGAAATTTTGAACTCTTTACGAGTTGCCCCGTCGCAGTTCCGGATGAAGCGGCGAAAGCAGAGCGCACCGTCTCATCGGAAGCAAGAACCAATTTATTTAGTCTCTCCACAGAGAGTAGAAGACTCGCGTTACTTGAAATCTCCACATCCGCTCGTTCCCCTGTAGGAGCTTGGTTGAAAAAGATCGGCTGAAGCTCTCCGCGGAGACTTGCAATTTCTCGTCGGAGAGCTTCCGCGTGGTTGCGAACCAACTCCAAAAATTTGGCTCGCTTGCTTGGGGTGAGTTCGTTCAATTGCTCATCGGAAAGTCGAGCAGTGAGTTGCTTAAGTTCGAACGCATGACCGAGCGCACGACCGGATCGGCCCACTACTCGCGTCGCGAATTCGCGCACCTTCTTATCCACCTGGTCACTCGGCGCCCCCGGACCTAACTGGTCGGCGAAGTAACGTCTCAATTCGGAGTAAAGCGGAATCGCGTCGTCGGATGCCGCAAACTCCTGGACCACGTTATTTGGTTGGTTTCGCTGGCGAGTTAAGACTTCGGCAACAGTCCTGATTTCTATTCTGACGGCGGGATCACTGCTAAAGTCAGCGAGGGCGCTGAGAACTTCCTTCCGCGTCTCCTCACTATCGACCACCCCTTTTACTTCCAGCAACTGTGCTGCTGTTTTTGTGAGACTCAACTGGTCTCCAAAACGAGTTCTGAACTTGTCCAACGCATAAGCAAGCTCAACTTCCAGGGCGGCAGTGGCAACAACAGGGTGCTTTTTCGGCGACTCGAGATCGACTCCGCGCTTGCTTGCGTTTGCACGATTCGCTTTGCTCGAAACTAACTCTTCGTCTGGTTCGAACGTTGCCGGATTGACATAACGAAGTCGAGGCTGTTCAAAACTGTGTTCTAGTAAACGGCATTCCAGGATGCCAGCGGTGTCATTAATGAGGAACGTCTGCGCGACCGGGTGAAGGTCAGATTTCCTGAGTGTAAGTGTTGCTTGCAGTAATTCGCTTCCGGTTTGGTGACTCCTGTAGTCAATGACGTAAGTGCCTGCGGCTTCGCTCACATGTCCGGCATCGACGCTACCGATAAGTGCCACATAGTCGCGGGCCGATGGCTCCAGTTGCCAGAATTGATGATTGCGAATTACCTCTTGTGGATTGCCTGCGATCGCTTGAATCTGTTGCGGCTCACCGCGGCGATAAATTCTGCGTAAATATTTTCCAGCCGTTTGCGAATGGCCTTCCCATTCACCAGCGATCAAGTCGCCTTGTCCATCGTACACACGTCGCGCAGTAAGCCCAGTCTCGCCACTGCGCCAGATTTCAATCCTGCTCCGAACTATCTCTCCTTCCGGAAGCCGGCGCTGCTCCATCTCAACTACACGATGAATGGCGAGATCCGGACCCGCGGGCAGCGACTCCAAAGCACTAGCACGGTTGAGCAAGTTTGCCGCGGTGACGGTGGGAGTCCCGTTGACCCAGAGGAACAGCAACACGGTGATGAGTACCAACGATACGACGGCACTGACAACCCCCGGCCGAGTCCAGAATGGCCGGTGCAACAGTATCAAGCCACGAAAAAGATCCAGGACTGCAACTTTGCGTGAGGGTTTCGGTGGTAACGAAACGGCCTGCTCAGATTCCGAAACTCGCGATTGCGGTGCGATGAGTCCTCGTAACTGCGTGCCCGTCAGACGATCATTCTCAAAATCTTCCAGGCTGCTATCACCTTCGACAGAGCCAAAAGGGTTTCCTGCCGAATCGACCGTCCACGCGTCATCAGGCGCCAAGGTGGAAAGCTGTGGCTCATGCGTAAAGTTTGGATCGTGGTATACGACCTCGAGCAACGGCCACGGGTGACCATGACGGAAGGAGGCTTCGATATAACGCCCTTCACTCAACTGGACGCGTCGTTCCTGCGTCGGTTCGCCATCCGGCGGAGGATCGATCGTCATCACCAGCAGCCGAGTTCGCTCGTCGCCCATTACCTCGATAAAGTCCAACGGCTCAGTGATGGCGACGTCCAGACGAAGACGACTGGTCCTGGAATTTACAGATTGCGAACCCAACACATGGCCATTAACTGACACGCAAAGCTCACGCGGATGGTGTTCAAATAATTCGGTGGCACGGCGTCGACACTTCAATAAGAAGGAGCTATTGATCTCCTGATTTTGATTTTTTACTCGCCATCTTGACTGAGGTCTGTCGTCACTTCGTCCAGAAGTTCCGGAAGGGCCTGAACCACCACGCCAGGTATTATTTGGGCCGAGTGCATCCGCTGGATGTCTTTCGGCCAATAGCGGCAGGTCCAGTTTCCGGTTGATCTCATCCAGGCAATTCGCACAACTCACAATATGAGCGAGGGTCGCATTTTCGGCCGCGACAATATGACGTTCAACATAAAGCACTCTCAGCGAATCGTTGTCGAGGCATTCGCCGTGGCAGGAATAGAAGATCGCCCGACGCAACTCTGCAAGTAATTCGTCGGCCGTACAAACAGAACCGGTGAACGATACGCTCACGCTCTGGGTTCTGCCGATGAACCTCAACGCACCGGGATTCTCGAGATAAAGGCGAGCCTCATTGCGAGCGACTTTCAGACTCTGCCGCACTGCCTGACACGTACCACCCAGCACTGCCGCGATCTCACTGATATGGTACCCGTGAAAGAACCTCAGGATTAAGACACTCCCGGCCCGTGATGACTGCTTGCGCAGGCACGCGTATTCGCAGACTTTGCGCAGCTGATCCTGAGTCTGAAACAACTCGCAAGGATCACTTGCGCCCAGTGCGGCATCAGCAACGCTGTATTCCACGATCGACTGCGTTTCGGCGTGACTACGTCCAGCGAGCCGGACCTCCGACAGATGAGTGTTACGCAATGTGGTGTAGAGATATGCGGAAATATCCCGGACCGCGGAAAGGTCCGTGTGAGCCAGGGCGAATTGAGCGAAGGTTTGCTGTATCAGGTCCTGTGCGCGCTCGCGGTCACGATTTGTGAATTGTAGAGCCCACCTTAGCAGCCAATCGTAATGTTTGATGAAGGCTGCTTCCTGAGACTGAACTACTTCTGGGCTTGGTACTCGCTTAGACGACATTTTGCGGTGAAGCACAAAAATTTCAACTTCATTGCCTACGAGATCAAAATGCGCCCTGGTGTGAGGCTCAACGAATTCAGTTTTCTCAAATTACGACTTTTTCAAAAGCATGCAAGAAATCTTGTAAGCACATCCTCCTAATGGGCGCTGTTGTCGTCTATGAGACTAAAAAGTAAGCCTTGTGGGACAGATGAGTGTGTACGAGATTTTCATCGCTGTAAGGAAAATCTAGACTGCACTTTTCGCGGGCAAAGAAAGTTCATAACGTGATGCGTCCACCTGCTCATCATTTTCTCGCAGCAGGCAATGCGTGCACACACGAAGCGTACTGCCGGCAACTTTCACAGCGAATACCTTGTTCTTTTTTACGTAGTTATAGACAGTACGACGATCAACGTCGACGATCTTGGCGGCACTAGAAACGCGCACCACTTTCACATATTCACCGCAGCGCGGACACCACACCTTGTCGCCGAGAACCTTGGGAGGTCGTAGTTCTCTCGTGGTCACGATCGCTTCAGAGTCAGAGCTTCGGTGCTGATCTGGGCCAACCGTTGCTCTATCCTCTGATTCTCCTTCCGTGTTCGAACTTTTATCTTTTGAGTGCGACCGCCCTTCGTCTTCTATTCGCAGTTGGGAGTATAGCATGGCTCTAGTCACTTCACTCATTTGTCATGAGCAGCGCTTGGGGGTCGATCCTAAAAGTGGGATTACTAAACGTCGCTGGCAGATCTCACCAACTGTCGCTTGTTCGAAGTTGAACTGCCAGGGGCTTTGGAATTTCACAGCGGCAGGCTAGCCGCTTTGACTTGCTCGAGAAGGATTGCGACAGACCAACCCCGAAAGACTGGGCGATCATGACGTCTGGACTTCCTTCTGGGCTAGTTGCGAAAACGCGCGCAACTATACCACTAAGTCTAAATCTGTCAAGTTTTTCGCCAAATTTTATATGGAAATACGTTTATTATTGGAAGCCTCCGTGCCTCTGTGGCTAATCCCTGGGACCATAGCCGCAAAGACACGGATAGAAAACCTTCGTCTACCGTTTCATCAAATTCGACCCGACAGTGAAGTTTCCGAGAACTTCCATCGCTTGCCTTTAGCTTCTCAACCTTTTCGTTTGCATGGAATCCGGAGTTAGTCATCGAAAACGTGTTCAAGATGAAGCGCGATCTGTCGACGCCTGGACAATGCAGCAAGATCCGCCAACACAAAGGCTTATCGTCAATCAACTAACGCAATAATGTAATAGTTAGGATCTACCACTTCTGATAATCTACCTCCTCCCCTCTCTGTTTTATTTACAACAAGTTTCCTCGCTGGTGGGTGGCGGATTGGTGTATTTGAAAAACGACTCGTGAAGAGGAGGATCCGGCATGACTACTCAAACTCTTTCTCGCTTAATCATCACAACCGCAGTCGTGGCTTCATTCATGGTGCTGCTTTTTAGTGGGCCAACAACATCTGCAGCAAAAGCAGATAAGACTGCACCGACGACGCCAACCAACCTCGTCGTGACTGCAATCACGGACAACACAGTTACGCTGAAATGGAATCCGTCAACAGATAACTCGGGTAAGCTCTCTTACAGAGTCAAGGTCAACAAGCTGAACAACCCCATCTCGAACTCGACGGAGACGGCGAGCCAGACGCAAACCACCTACACCGTTCAGTATCTCGTGCCGAACAGCAGTTATAGTTTTGTGGTCTACGCCGTCGATGGAAGTGGTAACCAGTCGGGCAACAGTAATACTGCCAGTGCCAACACCCCTCTCGGGGATACAACGCCCCCGAGTGCTCCCGTCCTGCAAGCTACGGCTATTGCACCATCGCAGGTGCAGTTAACCTGGACCAGGTCGACCGATAACGTTCCTAACAATTGCTGCTCTTACGCCTTTAGCATGAATGGCAGTCCACTAACGCAAAACATCAACGCTGCGGCGGCGCCGGCTGGTTACATCTCAGTGATCATTCGCCACTTGCCGCCCAACACCAACAATACATTCACTGTCACCGCGATCGACTTCACCGGAGTTAATAAATCGACCAGCAACAGCGCAAGCGCTCAAACATGGCCGAGTTCCGATACCACACCGCCAACTGCTCCCACCAACCTCCACGTGATCAGTCTTGATGACGGCGGCGGCGAAGCGTGGTTGGGATGGACACAATCAACTGATGACACTGATCCACAAAGCAATATCGAGTATGAGATTTATGTAAACGGCGTGTTGAGCCCGCTTCCTGTTTCTGCCGGAGTCGATTTTGATTTCGTCTACACCCTGCCGGGGTGTCAGAACACGTTTAATATCAAAGCGGTTGATAAAACTGGCAACACGTCGCCGGCGAGCAATTCAGTCACGGTAAAACTCGGTTCGTGTTAACGCGAACCTGTTATGCGGCATTTCACTTGTGGTGTGCGAATCACGGTTGACACCACAACTCGAAATAGAACACTCTCCTTCAGTTCCGGCCTCACCTGGTTCAACTAAAACTATGAAAACCTTCATGCACAGAGTTCTATCGCTGACGCTAATCCTTGCGCTGACGGTAGTCGCGTATGGACAACAACAATTCGACGTCATCATCCGCGGTGGCACAGTCTATAACGGAACTGGTCGTGCGCCGGTAAAAACAGACGTGGGAATAAAGGGTGATCGAATCGCCGCTGTTGGAAACCTGAGCCGTGCTACCGCGCCAACGATCGTTGACGCCAAAGGCCTCGCCGTCGCGCCAGGTTTCATCAACATGCTCTCTCACTCTGAAACTTCCTGGTTTGAAGATGACCGTTCGTTGAGTGAACTTCGGCAAGGGGTTACTACTCAAATATTCGGCGAGAGTTCGATGGGTCCGCTCAGTGATGAAATGAAACAGCGACGCACGGCGTCGCAGGGAGATCTGAAGTATAAGATCGAGTGGACCACGCTGGCTGAGTATCTCAACTATCTTGAAAAACGCGGCATGTCGCAGAATGTCGCATCCTTCATCGGCGCGCCGACAATCCGCGAATACGTCATCGGTCTCGAAGACAAACCACCCACACCTGCACAACTAGATCAGATGCGCGAGCTCGTACGTCGCGAGATGGAGGCTGGCGCATTGGGAATTACTACGGCCTTGATCTATCCGCCCGCATTCTTCGCGAAGACAGACGAGCTGATCGAGTTGTGCAAGGTCGCGGCGAAGTACAAGGGCAAATACACAGCACACATGCGAAGTGAAGGAGCACAGTTGATCGAGGCTGTGCAGGAAACGATTCGCATCAGTCGTGAAGCCGGCCTGCCGGCTGAGATATACCATCTCAAGGCCTCAGGCGAAGCCAACTGGTCCAAGATGGATCAAGTAATCAAAATGATCGAGGGCGCACGCCGTCAGGGCGTGAAGATCACCGCCGATATGTACACGTATCCCGCTGGCGGAACCGGCCTCGATGCATCGTTGCCGCCGTGGGTCTTTGATGGCGGACGCGAAGCTGCTTACAAACGCCTTCAGGATCCGGCAACCCGACAGAAGATCGCCGATGCCGTTCGCACGCCGACCAACGAATGGGAAAACCTTTATTTATTGTCTGGCTCTCCCGATCGCATCCTATTGGCGAGCTTCAGGAACGATAAACTGAAACCACTTACTGGAAAGACTCTCGCCGAAGTTGCAAAGATGCGCGGAAAAGATCCTGTAGAGACGATCATGGACCTGCTACTCGAAGATCGCTCACGCATCGGCACGATCTATTTCCTGATGAGTGAAGACAACATTAGAAAGCAGATTCGTCAACCATGGGTCTCGTTCGGTTCCGACGCAGCTTCGATATCCGCCGAAGGTGTGTTTCTAAAATCAGCGGCACACCCTCGCACCTACGGCAACTTCGCGCGTCTGCTCGGCAAGTACGTACGCGATGAAAAAATCATCTCCCTCACCGAAGCCGTACGAAGATTAACCAGCCTGCCTGCAACCAATCTCGGCCTTAACCATCGTGGTCTTCTCCAACGCGGCATGTTCGCCGACGTCGTCATCTTCGATCCACAAACAATCGCCGATCGTGCAACTTTCGAAAACCCGCACCAGTATTCAGTCGGTGTTCGTGACGTTTTCGTAAACGGCAAACAAGTGCTCAAGAACGGCGAACACACAGGCGCTAAACCCGGAAGAGCTCTGTGGGGACCAGGGAAGCTCGGCGGTAATTGACTAAGTAGTAACTTGCAACAAGCTAACGCCTTCGTTATTGTGTCGGTCGCAGCATCTCTCAAGCACGGCCATCCTCACAGTCTTACGGCTAAGTGTTTCGCCACACTCTGGAGTTGAACTAACAACTTAAGGACAGGGGAAACTTTCACATAATGAAAATAGTCGGGATCCTCGGGATACTTGCATTTCTGCTTGGCGGTCTGATTTTCCTGATCGGCTTGATCGTCTGCATCAACACCTATACTTCAGACTACGCCTCGTCGACGTGCGAGCAAGCGGAACGAGATCGAGAGAAATTCAGTGAAGCCAAAACATTGTGCGGGAGTGTTACCTCGGACTGTTACAAACAAGCGACCATCGGTCTAACTTCACAAGCCGATTGCGACTATAAAACCGAATACATGCAAAAGCAGCTGCTCATGGGTATTGTCCCCGCGGTAATAGGAGGCATAGTTGCGTTTGTGGGCTTGCTTATGGGAGTGGGCGGATTTTTCTTTGCTCGGCGGAAAAAACCCGCTGTGGCGTCATGACGCGATACGCAATTGAATTTATTTGCTATTGAGGCACTCAGGCCGCAAAACCGTCGCATTAAGAAGTCTGACAACCTCCGGATCTGTAACAGATTGGCCAGTCGTTCGCTTCAACTCCCTTCGAATTGCAGTAACGACATTCTCTGAACACAAGACTTTTGCCAGAGACTTCGGCGACGTCGCACGCTTCGCTTGCCACAATGAATCGATTTGTCGTCGCTTCAGTGACTCCCTGGTCAGGTAGTAAAGTTGGTTCGCCTTCTGTGCTAACGTCTCTTCCCCGAAAAGATCCACTTCCAGCGCCAGGTCGACGACGATCGGTAGACCACCAGTTATGTGATAAACCTGCCAAACGACTCCGCTTGTTAGGATGACCCATTCTACTCCTTCGTTAACTGCATACGTTTCGACCTGACGAAGGTGTTTGGCGGCTAGTTTCGTGGCTACGCGCTTCACTTCAAGAAAGGCAATTAAGTCTTTATCGAGACGAATGCCGTAATCTGCAAATTCGCCTTTGACTCTGTACTCTGTTGTTAACTCTGAATACTTGTCGAAGCCAAATCCATCGCAGAGCATGTCCGTCACCAGAAGCCGCGTGTCACCTTCATTGGCATCTCGAGCAACAAGATCTGCGAGAGGCTTGTTGAACTTCTTAATGGCCGCCTTCATTCGTTCCCGTGCAGCGGTCTCCCATTTTGGACTTGTGGATGAAGATTTCTGAGTGGGGGTCTCGAGGGAGGGTTGCTGATCATTGGACACAACTACGGAATCGGACTGTGGGTATTCATTCATAGTGAATTCCTTTAACGCACAAGCCAAAACGCCAGACTCAGGCCTTGCTCAGAACCGAACTACATTTAATGGAAATCACTAGTGAGACATTACGACCAAATGGATGGACCAGCAGACACACAATATTAACTTCATCCGCCTGCAGATATCGACCAGGAGGAGAAATGGGACAAACATTCTAACCCTCGACAGTGAAGGTGTATTCTTCGGTTATGCCTGCAGCACCACCAGGGTCAATACCGGTCAACCTTACTAGATATTGTCCTCGAGTGAAGATATACGCCGGCACTCTAGTTCGAATTTGATACCGACCGTCAGTTTCCGCTTGCACGTTGGGAATCGAGAACAACTCATTACCACCTACTCGGTAAACTTCGGCCCGGTAGGTCGCGTACCTTTCCCTTTGAACCCACGGAAGATGTAGTTCGATCAATCGCTTGTCGGCAGATTTCTTCAGTTCAGCTTGTAGCTGTGCGCTTCTGACGGCAACGGGCGATAGTTCTAACACAACCATCTGTGCCGGGGCCTCTCGCAGTCTTTCCGGAGTATTAAGCTGAGCCAGCTCTTGCTCTAACGCAGCGCGCTTCATTCGAGTGTTCAGCCAGATCCCTGCAACAACGATTGCTATCATCGCTGCCACTGCGATGGGAATAACAAAAGCCGGCTTCAACCGCAGGATTGTGCGTAAACGACGCCAAGTCGATACTTCAGTGGGAACTGTTTGAACTGCCGCATTTTCTTTGAGAGCCCAGTTTTTAATCGCTTCAGTAATGCGTAGCTGCTGCCGTTGTGCGGCAGTTTGCCCATAGCGCAGCAGAAATTCTTGTTTGTCCTCTACAGTGAGGTTATCCTCCAGGTAATCTTCAATTAGCTCCTGCTCAATAACAAGAACCTTCTCTCGCGCTTCGGAGTCTGTTAAGAAGAGACTCTCAATTCGCGCGCGTTCTTCATCATCAACCTTGCCCAATAAAAACTCACGCAACACTGCGTCAGTCAGTAATTCTTCGTTCATGGGCCATACTCCGCACGTGACCATTTCACTTACAATGAAATTTCACGCAATCCGTTTCATTTTTACTTCCGCTTAAGACAGCGCCTAATACACTCCGCTATGGACTCGCGAATTCTAAAAACTCTAACTCTAAGCGTTTCTACAGATATGTCGAATCTCTGCGCCAGTTCGTAACGATGATCAATTTTAGCCTGCTTCTCTTTGGCGTAATAACCGAGGATCAGCTCACGCTTCTCTGCGCCAAGCTTTTGCAAACACAGTTGCAAACACTCCTCTATGTCAGCGGCTGTTTCATCTTCGGTTTCGGATACTTGTGGTTCCGGCAGATCTATGTCTTCCAATGACAGTTGAGTCTTGATCTTCTTGTGGTTTTCTTTGATGAGGTTGTTCGCTACAGCGCGAAAATATAGTCGCGGATCACCGTCGTAGGTCTGCTTCACATCGTGTACTTTTTTTGCCACGCGGTCGAATGCTTCATCCGTAAGTCCCTCCGGATCGGCACACCGACCCCACATAAACATTTTCGCCAGGTCGTGGCGAAGCTGAATATACATCCTCGCAGCCACGTCACGATCGGGATTAAGCCATGCGAGAATCTCCTCGAAGCTTTCGGGTGGGATTGCCGAATCTCGGGCCATTTATGGGTCGTAGTCAGTTTATGTAGCCGGTGACAGGGGGAGCCGCCGTTTACGTTTCTGGAATACTAACAGACCAGTCACGATCAATATCAACAAAAATAGCGCCCGGGTATGTTTAATCACCTCTACTTTGACTGGCGCAGAAATGAGTCGGATCTCGTCACGGAATACGAATTTTTTCGTGAAAACTAATAATCGAGGTCGAAATGAGGAAGGATGTAGAGCAGGAGCTATCGGTGCTTGATTTGAGCCAGCATGACCAATACGTCAGCTGGGCTGCGAACAACAACTTTTTGAGTCTCTTGGTAGCGGGTGGGTTTCACTTTAGTCTCGGCTTGTTTTGTTTTCAGATATTCTCTGACCGTCACGAGCGTGTGGTCTGTGATCGCAGCATTCGGATTGTCGAAGGCCTCTTTCTTCACAGACTCAAGTTGATCAACGGGAGCAGTTGACCAAACAATCCAAAAGTTCTCAGCTCCCGCCGGACCTCGAAAGGTCATCCAGTCGCATTCAACTGATTGATTTGCACCGAGACTTGAGGATCCATCGTTAATAGTCTTCCGGGGGTAGAGCATCGTGAAGCTGAAATTGTTTGCCTCAGGTGGGCTTTCATTAAACACGTAAAGATAGCCAGGTTCGGGACTTGATACATTAAGCCGAAACTTATCGCCGGTATAAAAAGTGGCATCATCATTTGACTTGCGAGGCTCCCCGTAATCCTGTCCGTCACGCAACGTCTGAATTGTGAGCCAGTAAGAGAATTGGTGATTGATTGGGGGCTGTCGTTTTCTGGTCCACCATTTATAAACACCGAAGGACGACGCTGCCAGGGCTATCAGAATTAGCAAAGAGACGACAATTGGCTTTAACCTTTGCGTCTCCTTTGTTGGAACCCGCGAATCAAGCAGCGCGTCTGCCAAATGGGCGCCAAATTCTCCTGCGTTTTGAGGGCGTGCCTTTGGATCAAAGGAGAGGGCTTGAAGAATTAAGGCTTCAGCCTTTCTGGAAAGACCTTCGCGTAGATGCCTGGGCTTGAGGCGCACACCTGCGCGCTGCAGGTCTAACAGTTGAGCCGCCGAGTCGGGATTGAATGGCCAACGTCCTGTAACCATTTCATGAGCAAGTATGCCCATTGAATAAACATCACTCGCTGGTGTGACTTCCTCATGATGAAGCTGCTCCGGAGACATGTATGGCAAGGTTCCGATCGATGGTCCAATCGCGGTTGTGGGAGCAATCACTGAGTTTCGGACTTTTGCAATACCAAAGTCTATGAGTACGGCCGAATCTGTGCCGCGCTTAAGCAAAATGTTTTCGGGCTTCAGATCTCGATGACAAACGCTCTTTGAATGTACTTGCTCCAGGGCTGCACCAATCTGCTTCAGAATTAATGCCGCGTGTTTCAGTTCTATTTCCTGGTTCGGTATCTGTGAACGGAGGCTCTCTCCATCGACATACTGCATTGCGATATAAGGACGGCCGTCATCCACTTCATCTTTGTCGAGCACGCGGACGACACCCGGATGATCAATACGTAACAGCGCCTCCACTTCCTGTTTAAAGTGTTGCCGTACGTATGGGTGTTGGAGCAACTCTTTCGAAAGGACCTTGATTACAACCGGTTGGCCTTCAAGCTTTTGATCGCGGGCGTAATAGACCTCACTCATACCGCCTGAGCCGAGTCTTCTCTCAACGAGATAACGTCCACCGACCGTGATTCCGATGAGACTGTCGAACTCTGGGCTCAATTTGACAACTGGCGTTTTCAAGAAACCATTGGATTCATCAGCTACTTCCAGGAGCGAGTTAATATGCATTCGTGGCGAGGAGAATGCGGCAGGTACTTGTTGATTACGCCAGAAAAGCACCGGGCGCAGAACACATCAACATCGATGACGCGGTTATACCGGACGAAAAACCTAAAGAGATACTGATGCTTGATGAAGCATTAACCAAGCTCGGTCAGATCGATGAACGAAAAGCCACCATCGTGGAATGCCGGTATTTCATCGGCTTGACCATTCCGGAGGTCGCGGAACTCCTGGGCATCGGTCAATCAACTGTTGAACGTGACTGGGCGTTTGCGCGCGCCTGGCTCAAGAAACAGTTAACAGGTCATGATTAAGAAATGCGCACGTCCGGCAATGATTATCGCAACCAGACTTATCGCTTCACCGTTTGTTCGCACCATCCTCAGTAAGCCGTAGAAACGCTTCTTCCAAACTCTCCTGTGTGGGACTCAATTCGTAGACTTTAATTTTGTGCGCCACGAGCAACTCATTCAACGCTGGAATTCGATCGGCGTCCGCATCAACCTGCAAATACGCAGCACCGTTACGACTGACGGTAACACCCGATTCGCGCGCGAGTAGATCAAAAGCTCCGGACAGATTATCAACGCGTACTTTGAAATGCGTGGTGGACGCAACCAGCGTCTCCGGTCCGCCTTCGTAAAGCAAACGCCCCTCGTGAATGATCCCAACTCGATTGCACAGTTGCTCAACTTCAACCAGAAGATGACTCGAGAGCAATACAGTCAACTTGAACTCGTCACGAAGTCGTCTAATCAATTTACGCGTTTGCTGTATTCCCTGCGGATCGAGACCGTTCGTCGGCTCGTCGAGGATGATCAGGTCCGGCGTTGGTAACAGGGCCTGCGCGATTCCCAAACGCTGTCGCATCCCGTACGAAAAAACCTTAACAGGATCACCAGCACGATCCCGCAAGTCGACGATCTCGAGCACTTCTTCAACACGTTTCGAAGCAACGCCACCGGAAAGCGAAGCCAGCAGTTGCAAGTTTCTGCGCGCTGAAAAATTTTCGTAGAACGCGGGTGTCTCGATGATCGCTCCAACTCGCGAACGTGCCTTCAGATACTCCCAACTCGACTCACGCAGAGTAAACTTGATCACTCCCGACGTAGGTCTCACCAAACCTAGCAGCATCCTCAATGTCGTCGACTTCCCTGCTCCGTTTGGACCAAGAAAACCGTAGATATCGCCACGCTCAACACTCATCGTGAGACGATCAACTGCCGTACGGCCCTTGAAGCGTTTCGTCAATCCTTCGGTTTGTAAAACGATCGAACTCATAATCCTACTTCCACGAGCAACGGCCAGTGGTCCATCCGACCAACTGAAGCGTTACGCAAGACTGCGACTCGTCCGATGCGTTGAAGCCTACCCGACCCAAAGACGTAATCGATGCGCCGGTCGTTGATTGCGGTGTCGCCTGCATCACGTCCGAGATCACGAAAGCTGCGCAGGATGTGACTGTACGACTCGCTATCGTGTTTCAAGTTGTCTGTGTAGAGATTCGTCTCGTTGGCAGCCTTGAGCTCGAAGTTGAAATCGCCGGCGATGAAAGTCTCGGAGGCTTGTTGCTGTGCCCAATCGACCAGAGCTTCTGTGTACCGACGCCGCCGTGCCGCGTTGAATGCATCAGCGTGCGCACTCAAAAGCACGACTTCCTGCGCATCGGAGCGCGGTCGAAATGAAGCTGCAGCAGCGTAACGGCCAGACGCAAGAACAGGTGTAAATTTCGCGCTGCCATCTTTCACGAGCACAGCTTCAAACCGATCGCCGTTTCCCTGCTGTGCGACTGCGCCACGGTATTTACCACGCAGCAGCCCGAGTAATGTCTTTAGTTGCGTGTTACCCGTCAGTTCCTGAAGCGCAACGGCGTCAGGATCTTCACGCAAGATCACATCGGCAATGGCCGGCAAATCTTTGTCGTGCGCACGTGTGTCATCTTCGAGTTCGGCGTAACCGATGTTCCAGGTAAGCAGGCGAAGTGAGGGAGAATTATTTGTAGACGAGTTTGACTCCGCGGATCGCTGCGGCTGTACGAAGTAAATAGCACCGGCGATCATCAGGCAGAGCAGAACTGCAAGGACTAGTTTCACCCACATTTCTCAGGTAACAACATCCTTCCGCTCGAAGATGATCACCGTCGACAGTAACAGCCCGGCCGTATACGCACCGCAGACACACGCGTAGTGCCAAAGACTCTGCAAAGGAATCTCGGGCTTGAACACGTCGCGCCAGAATTCCATGTCAGTAGTAAAAAAGTAAGGTCGCAAATGTTCGAAGAATTCAACTCGCCCGACGATGTAGAGTGTCAGGTACGCAGCAATCGTCATCACAGTCGCCTGGACCGGCGAATCAAACACGACTGAACAAAGCAGCGCGAGGGCGGCGACGACTAGGAGCGCCCACGTGCCGGTCAGTGCGGCGTAGCCGAAGCGCATGAGCGCATCGTTGCGCATGATTTTTCCCGGCGCATCTACAAGATTGAGTGGACCCGGATAAAGCTCGAGGTTACCCCAACCCACGAAGATCAAACCTATAACCAGATTCAGTCCGATAAAGAATGCGAGGAGGAGAAAGGTGTGGAGTCCTGTCACAAGAAACTTCGAAAGGATTAATGAAGCCCGTGAAATCGGACGCGTGCAGATCATCCGCAGAGTTCCGGCGCGCGTCTCAGCTGCGATCTGCGAACCCGCACTCATCGATACGAAGATCGGTAGTAGCAAGGTAAATGAAAACAGCACCGAGTAGAGCGCGAACGTCAATCCGTTGAAGTATTGCTTCGATTCGTACGTGTATTTGAATTGCTCGACGGCCTGACCGCCTGTCTTGCGCGCCGCATACGTGTAAAACCCCCAAAGCATGAGGGCAACGAATCCGACCAAAACAGCGAACGAGAGGTAGAAGCCTTTCGAGCGGAATAATTTCTCGAGTTCGAGTTTGAGTAGCGTGATCATGCTGTGCCTTCTGACTGAAAAACTTAACGTACCTCGAAAGTCTTTTGTTCAGCATATTGGCGCCGAAAGTCTGAGGACAATGAGGCTAGCCTCACCCGCTCACTGTTAGTCCACAGACCCCAACGATCACGATCGCAAATTTGTGCAAAAACATTATTGACTGATTTTCACTTCGGTACTATCCTACGCGCTCCACAAAAGTGGTTCGCACGCCGATTCGGTAACCCCCCTACCCCGTCAGGCCTTGACTAGCCCCTGGACTCGGGGAGACCGCGTATGTCAGTTCATCCCATCGATTGCTTGTCGAGAACTTTCTCGACCCACCATAAAAATGCCTACTAAACGGGAGACCCCAACATGGCTGAAGACAGATTGAAAATACTCGAAGAGCGACTGACTCGAATCGAAGCCGCATTAACTCAACGTGCCACACCGGGTGTCGGAACAGGTGCCGGCGGTGGCGGCGGATTTACACCGCCCGGAGGCGTTATCACAGATCCGGCGCCGTGGGCCGGCCAATGGCAATTTATACCCAGACAGTTTTCACCGGTTGTCGATCCTGCTCCGAATCCGTGGTGGCCGGGAGGATGGGGACGCCCACGTTGGCCCACACCCGTAGTTGACCCAGGTCCATTCCCAACGCCAGTGGTTGATCCAGCACCATGGCCGAATCCCATCGTCGATCCGGCGGTGCTCGCGCAAGCAAATCTTGCCTCGATGCTCCGAAACATCGGAAAGGTCGCTGATCCAGCACCACCGGACATCGGCCGCTTAAACGTTTCACAACTCGAAGCCACGATTCACAGCATCAGCGCCGAGAGAGCGCGTCTCGATTCGATGGAAGAGCTGGTCAAGAAACAGCTCGACGCACTGAAACAACAACAAACACAAAAACCAGGCTAAGCAGTAGCCTGACGTTCTTACAAGTTTGATGACAGAGTTTTAATCCGCTCTAGAACGGAGGGTTGAAGTGCGAAAACTGCCATCCCTGCCAATGCAACTACCCGTGTGCGACACAGATGGTCGCCCACAAAAGATTCTGTTGATCGGTTTTCAGGACCAGGACAATCTCGGCCTGCGCTACCTGATGTCAACGGTGAACGCCTCCGGCCACGAGGCGTTCATCATGACTTATCGCTCCGATCCCGATCAGATTCTTCAACACATCAATCGAGACAAACCCGACGTCGTCGGCTTCTCGCTGATCTTTCAATACATGGCTCCTGACTTCGGCCACGTGATCGAAGCACTGCGCGAGGCTGGAGTTACGGCTCACTTCACGATGGGGGGTCACTACGCGAGTTTCGAACCGGATGAAATTCTGAGACGAATCAAAGGGCTCGACTCAGTGGTCCGATTCGATGGCGAAATGACGCTCGTAAAGCTGTTGAATTGCCTGGCGACAAACACCGAATGGCGTGGACTTCCCGGTATCGCGTTTCGCAAAGATGACGGCGCAATCACCGTGGCGCCACTCGCAACAGTAGTCGAAGATTTGGATCTGCTTCCGTGGCCCGATCGCAAATCGATTGACTACGAAGGTCATCCGATGCCGACGGCGTCGATTCTCGGCAGTCGCGGCTGTCCGTGGGATTGTTCGTTCTGCAGTATTCGACCGTTTTATGAAGAGCAAGGCGGTTCATTGCGTCGTCTGCGCTCACCACGCGCGGTAGTCGACGAGATGCTCGACCTCCATCGCAATCGAGGTGTTCCGATCTTTCTGTTTCAGGACGACGATTTCCTTGCAGGCGGGAGAAAAGCCAAAGAATGGGCAATGGAGATTGCGGATCTGATCGCCAAAGAAGGTATGGCAGGCAAGATGGCGTTCAAGATCAGTTGCCGCAGTGACGAGATTCATGAAGACGTGATCGAGCGACTGATCGCAGGTGGGCTCACGCACGTTTACATGGGTGTCGAATCGGGCGACGAAGAGGGACTGATCAATATGAGCAAGCGGCTCAAGCCGGAGGCACACCTGCGAGCCGGGCGCATATTGAGAAGTTTCAACTTGTCGTTTGACTTTGGCTTCATGCTGGTCGATCCGTATTCGACGTTTCGCATGATTCGTCAACAGGTCGCTTTTCTCGAGGAATTCATTGGCGACGGGTGGACAGTTGCGCCGTTCTGTCGAATGCTGCCGTACGCCGGCACACCGATCAAGCGCAAGCTCGAATCAGAAGGTCGCCTGCTCGGCACATCGTTCGATCCCGACTACAAATTCCTCGATCCAAAACTCGATCTGTTTTACGACTGGATGGTGAAGACGTTCTACGAACGAAACTTTACCAACCAGGGTTTGTGTCACATCCTGCGCGGTCTGCTCTTCGAAGCACATCTCAGATTGCCCAGGCCGAATCCAGTCTCCCCCGTCCAGAAGGATTACCTGCACTACCTGACTGCGATTTGCAATCGCGTTGCCTGCTACACATTGCGTTGCGCGATTGATCACATCGAGGGAACACCACTCTCGACACTCGAACGTGACTCAAGCTATCTCGACGGACTTACTGAACACGAACGAAGAGAAGAGACCCGATTGGTGAACGAAGTGGTTAAGTACTACGAATGGGTGCATCAGGATCACAGTCCGATACCGGGTCCCGCCGGGGGTTTCGACAAGACGTGGACCTTCTACGAAGGCGATCGCGAGGCGGCCGGCATTCAAGCCGCGTAGATCTTGCGTGTCTTTAGAGTTGTCTTGCGTGTCTCTAGAGTTGTCTTGCGTGTCTCTAGAGTTGTCTTGCGTGTGTAGAGTTGTCTTGCGTGTGTAGAGTTGTCTTGCGT
>JADMIO010957432.1_pt1 | contig 52131 bp, 43 predicted proteins | sample 8958161 | NCBI WGS metagenome assembly JADMIO01 (sample SAMN16585339, study PRJNA669376) | soil metagenome | isolation source: Crop rotation soil | place: USA: Cullars Rotation, Alabama | collected 2011
GACAACTTGTCCACGTGGAATTCTAAGCTTAGGATCCCAATGTGCTGGAAAGCGTACGCGGCGACCGTCCGCCACGACACCTCCGGCCGCCACCACCGCACGGCGGCCCCCAGGAGCGCCGCGCCGAGCAGGAACACCACGGGCTCGGCGATCAGGAGGATGGCGGACATTCGCGGATTTATACGATGCTGCCGGGGGACGTGTCCGACATGTCAGCCCGCTGAGCCGGGCTCAAAAAGCTTGCGGACTGCTGGCAGCGGCAACCATAAGGTCAAAGGGTGGTCGGGCAGCGTGTCGAACTCGTACCGCTGATAAAAGGCCTTGGCCCGTTCGTGCTTGGCGTCGATCAGCACCGCGGCGATCCCCACCTCCTCGGCCACGCGCACACAGCGCGATAGAGCGTCGAGCAAGAGACCTTCCCCGAGCCCCTTTCCTTGCTGGCTGCGGTCGACAGCCAAGCGTGCCAACCGCGCGATCGGCAAAGGAAAGTTAGGGAAGCGCTTGGCCGCCGAAGGCGGGAGATTCGCTTTGTCGATCGCACCGACCGCCAGCGAGTAGTAACCCAGAACACGGGCAGGCTCGATATCGTCCACCGCGACGAAGGTACGGGCCACGCCGGATTCCTGATTCTGGCGAGCGAAACGGGCGAGGTATTCGTCGAGGGCGGGCTCGCCGCAGTTGAAGCGAGCACGGTCGTGCTCGCGACGCAGCGGCTCGATGCGCCAGTCAATCGGCATCGCGCGCACGCCGACGGCTCTGGTAACGGCGCGCGGCCGCCGCGAGCCGCGGGCGAGGCCGGTCGGCGTCGTCCAGCGCCGCCAGGAAGGCATCCCAGTCGCGCGGGGTCAGCGTCAGAGTCTCGTGCTCGGCCACGACTTCCTTGGCGCGATCTGCCGCGATCGACACCAGGAAGCTCGACAGCGACATCCCGCAATAAGACGCAGCCCGAGACAGGAGGGTCTTGAGATCGGTGGAGACCCGTAGGTCGATGCGTTCGTCACGATTGGTCGCTGCAGTGGACATGGGGACACCTCATTCCCGCCGAGGATAGCACGTACGGAGAAAGTACGGAACGGATCCAGGCAGACATCGCGTCAGCGTATACGACGCTGACCAGAAACCTGTCAGTGTTCCGAAGCCGGGGTTGGAGCGGGTGGCGCCGGTTCCGTGATCACGATCCAGCCGGGGCTGATGCGTCCTGATTCGACGGCGCGGCTGCCGATGCGGCGGAAGCCCCGGAAGACCGCGGGCAAGCCGTCCGCGTCGAAGAGGAGCGGCGAGGTCCGCAGCTCGTAGTGCACGTGGACGAGGCCCGATCCCATCCCCGAGTGCCCCATCTGGCCCAGAAGCTGCCCGCGCTCGACCCGGTCCCCCGGCTTGACAACGAGGCTGCCGTGCCGGAAGTGGGCCAGCATGCTGTGCTCGCCGTTCCCGTGATCGAGGATGACGTAGTTGCCGGCCATGAGAGCCGGCTCCTTCTGGACCGCGGCCAGGTCGTACGGGATGTCGTCCGGCTTGTCACCCACCGCGGCCACGACAGTGCCAGGCGCCGGGGCGACGATGGGGGTTCCGAAGCCGACCCAGTTTTCCTGTTTGCCGGGATCGCCGTGAAAGGCTTCCCCCTGCTCGTCCACCACCACCAGGTCCAGGGCATAGCGCTGGCTGTTGCGCTGCATCTTCATGACGTCCCGGTTGAACGGATCCGTGAGGTCGAGGCGGCGGTGGTGCGAGGAGTCGCCGGGCGCTTCGTAGGCCCAGACGTGAGCGCCGGCCACCGGCAGGATCAGGTCCGTCTTCTGCGCGTATTCGACCGGCTTCACCTCGACCGTGGCCTTCTTCTGAACGCCGCCGGCCCCTGCGAGGCGGATCTCGAAGCGGAGGAGGTCGATGGGCACAGCCGTGTCGAGCTCGGAGAACGGATTGAAGACCGTGAGGGGCTTCCCGGGCTCGAGGCGCCGCGGTCCCAGCATCTCGACGGCCGGACGGGAGCCGTTGCTGTCCAGCTTGGCCCAGACCAGGAGCCGGCCGGTCTTGTCAAAGGCCCGCAGCCGGATCTGCTCGATGTCCAGGGGCGTTGCGCTCTCGTTGAGCAGCTCCAGGTCGAAGCTCAGAAGCTGCCGGTCGCCCGCCCGCTCCACGTACACCGTGTCCGGCCGCACCTTGACCTTGACCGGCTCAGTCTCGGCGCCGCGGCCCGATCCGGTCATCGACAACACTACTGTCAACGCCGCAAGCAGCGGCACCCAACGCGCTCTGGTGGTCTGGTCCATGCTCCGCTCTCTTCTGGAGAACCTTCCCTTCCTTTAGAACGCAGGACGGAGGGATCTGTTAGCGGCGTGGCGAGCCGGGGGGAGGCGACTCGCAGATAGCGTAGAATAGAGCCGCCATGACGTACCGAGGACGAGTCGAGAACGGCGCGATCGTCGTTGAGCCCGGAGTCGAGCTTCCCGAGGGAGCTCAGGTGAGAATCGAAGTCGATATACCTGAGCCGTTCAGGCCCGAGTCAGCGCGCGATCCTCTGTTCCGGATGACCGACCTTGCGGTCGACACGGGTATTCCGGACCTGGCGACCAACGTCGACCACTATCTCTACGGACATCCAAAGCAGAACGGTGCCGGCTAGAACTGTCTTTCTCGACACGAACGGCTGGCTCGCGCTGTCGAATTCTGCGGACGCCTCTACGGAGCGGCCTCGGCCCTCTGTGGCTCTCAAACTTCCTTGAGGATATCGGCCCGCCTCTGCTCATATTCCTGTTCGCTGATGAGGCTCTTCTCTTTGAGTTGCCGCAGATGGGCCAATCGCTCCTCAATGGGCTTGCCGGAACCGCCGGCCGGTGGTCCAGCAACTCCGGCCCGTGCACACGCGGCGTTAATGTCATTCATCAGGGCGATCTCATCGAAGATGGTCACGCCCTTACGATTTCGCGTGAGATTGGAATAGACACGGCCCAGCCGGAGAGTGTTCTCTTTGAGGTCTGCGTTTGTCGGCGATTCCTTGAGAGATGACAGACTTGCACGATAGACGGCCTCGGCATCCCGGAGCTCCTTGTTTCTGGCGCTTTCCTGGGCTGCCAAGATCACCAACCCGATAACGAATACAACGATCATTATCACTAAGACAGGACCGCAACCGTCCATCGGCTTGCCCTCCAGAGTGCGCTACTACATCGCGTTTTCGCCGGCTCCCGTCACTTCGGGCTGCGGGTCCAGATATCGCTGCACGGTGGCTTTGATGCGGGCGGCGTGTTTGAACAGATCCTGTGGGTCGGTAATAGCTACTCGAGTCTCGGACCGGTTCTCATCGAAGAGCCCAACGTACTTCTTGTTGACCGCATTGAAGTGGAGACGGCAGACGGGGCGGCGGTTGTTGTCGTCGAAGAGAATGGCGCAGTAGCTCTTCTGGTCGCGCATGGCGATCCGCCGGGGATCGACGATCTCAGCGAGGATGGCCTTGACGATGAGCCACGCCTGGAGCTCGTCCTCGGTCGTTTCGGTTGATTCTTCGCCGACGTTCTCCTCCTCTGTCACTGCCGGCGTCAACGTCATCGATCCGGACTCACCCGCCAGGGCAGACTTGAGGCGGTCGCGGACGCGCTCGCTGACGAACTCGTGGAGGGACCGCCGGACGAGCGCGGCAAACAGGCTGCGGATTGTCGTGGTAGCTCGACCTTCATACACGCGGCTCAGGAAGAAGCGGACCAGCTCCTCGGAGGGTTCCTGCATCTCGTTGGCGAGGACCCGCTTGATTTCCTTCATGTACTTCAGCTCGCTCGCGGTTGCCAGGATGGCCTCGACGTCAAAGGTGGCTTTCGAGAACTTCGCCAGCTCGCCGATCACGACATCATCGAGAGCGAGGAGATTGATCTCGAGGAAGGGTTTCGCGTCCATCTTGTTGGGCGCTTCGAGATCGGAGAAGAAGCGGTAGACGATGCCGTTCGTCAGGATCCCAAAACGGGCGGCGGTCACCGAGAAATAGCGGTAGAGCTGAGACGCATGCGCGTTGTCCAGATTGCAGTCACAGCCCTTGCACTCGAACAACATGATCGGCTTGCCGTCCCGGAGGATGGCATAGTCGACCTTCTCCCCTTTCTTGGTGCCGACATCGGCGACCAGCTCGGGGGTCACCTCCCGGGGATCGAAGACGTTGTAGCCGAGGGCGTTGATGAAGGGCATCACGAGGGCGCTCTTGCACGCCTCTTCGGTACGGATGTGCTCGAGCTGACTTGGGATACGAGCCGCGAATTCGCGGATTCTGTCGTCGAAATCACCCATGGGGAGACTCTCCTCCTCGGGCAGGCGAGGTTTGGGTACTCTCGCGGTTCCCTTACCCTGTTGAGACACGAGATCCGAGGCATTGGTTGAGTCGCTACCTCGGCCATTACCGCGAGCACCCCGCTACTCCGCCGTGGTGAGAGCAGCAGCCGCGGTGGGAGCCTCCGCAGATACAGCTCGGGGACAGGCTGCCGTCACGGCAGAGGAGGGGCGCGAGCTCGCAGCCCCGCTGGGCAGCGGCTGCGGCACGCTCGGCTCTCCTACGCTCGCGCTCCTCGGCTTCCTGCCGGCGCCTCTCTTCACGTTCATGGCGAGCGATCTCCTGCTGCTGCCGAGCTTCTGCGCTCGCACAGGCGGCGTCGACCCGGACCTTGGTCAGGGAGGTCTCTGAAGTCTCCAAGTCCTCGAGATAGAGCTGGATGGCTTGGCAGGCCGCGAGGGTTTCGGCGAGGGAGTCGCGTGCTCTGATCTTGTCCCACAGCTCCTCGGCGCGGTGGATATGATCGGTCCTCTCGATTTGTCGGACCCGTTCATCTCCGCGAACGTCGGCCGGGATCTGCGCCACCAGGGCCGCAGCGGCGTCAAAGCTTCCTTGTTTCTGCAAGGCACCAGCCTCACGAACAGAAATGGCCAAGGCGTGATCGACGGTTCGTGAGCGACCGCTGGCGGTAAGGTAGGGGCGGGATACTTCATTCCAGGCTTCGGCTGGATTCTGGATCGCCTCGGCCTGCGAGCTCAGTATCTCGTCATGGAAGATGCGTGCCTCTGGAGCCTCGCGGCCCAGGCTGGCGCAAGCGGATGCTTCCAGAAGGGCTTCTGAAGTGCGCCCCTCCCGAGCGAGGCGCCGAGTATGCTCCAGGGAGAAAGGAGGTCTTGGGCAAGGGCTCCATCGCCCGAGATCGTTGACCGGTCGAACGTGCTCTCGATGATCTCCAGCCATTGCTCAACCTGGCCGCGACCGATACAAGGCTCGCATGCCACAGTCCCTTGAAGACAGGTGCAGCGGCGTACCCCCTTGCCGCGGCAGACCGGGCATCGCTTGGTCCTTCCTCTGCGCAAGGACGGCACGACACCGGTTCCCCGGCAACTCTCACACTGCACCGACGAGGTGCCGCGGCAGGCGGGGCAGATCACCCTCTTCTCACCTTTGCACGTCCGACACACGACAACCCGCCGGGTCTTTGCCCTCCCACCACGGATCCAAGGCCGCCTGATCGAGGTGCTCGGAAAGTGGGCGGGAGGCACCCTCAGCCGGCTGATGCCGGGTTACGATCCGACGGGTTCGCCCGCGCCAACGAGCGTGGACGACCTGAGCCGGTTCTATGTCCGCCGAGGTAATGGCGGTCGCGACTTCACGGCTCGTGATCAGGAAACGGCGAGCCCAATGAGCGAAAGCCCGCTCAGACTCGGGTGGGAGGGCGTGCTCGGCGGGGTGGTTGGCAGTTTTCATCTCATCGTGCCGCCCCTGACACTCATATGAGTAGACACGGTTCCGGGTGGACTGTTTGGCTGCCGCGCTGGAAGAGAGCTCGCAACAGCGGACTTCAAGTTCGACGCGTTCATCAGCTACTCGCGCAAGGACACTGCGTTCGCGCGCCGCCTGGAGCAGGCCCTCAAGGCGTATGCGCCGCCACGGGACCTGCCGGCGCCGCAACGGATGCTGCGCGTCTTTCGCGACGAATCGGACTTCGTCGGCACGGAATACAACGACGCGTTGCGCAGCAATCTTCAGAACACGCGCAAGCTGCTGGTGGTGTGCTCGCCGAACGCGGTGCACAGCCGATTCGTGGACGAGGAGATCCGGCTGTTCACCGCGATGCGCGGCGCGGAGCACGTCGTCACCGTTCTGCTCGCGGGACGGCCGACCGACGAAGCCGCGGCGGACCAAGGAGAGGACGCGGCGTTCCCGGCGGCGCTGGTCTCGGCCCTGCCGACCCCGCTGGCCAACGACTTTCGCGGCATCGATCCGCGGCGCAATCGTCTCGATCGCAACCATTTCGAGAACGCCTGGTTCAAGACCCTGGCCGATCTCTACGCGGGCTATGGGATCAGCCGCGCTGAGATCGAGCAACGCGAGAAGGTGCGGCAGGCGCGCAGACGGCGCATCACCGCGGCGATCACGGGCTCGGTGATGGTCCTGCTCGCCGCGTTGACCATCTGGGCGTTGCTCTCGCGTCAGGAGGCGGTGCGGCAAACCAGGCTGGCGCTGTCCGGTCTTCTTGCCTCCGAATCGGACCGGCCCGATCAGGGCTGGACGTTGACACCGGCGGGCTCATCGGCCAGCCGTTCCGCGTGCTGCCAGCGGACCACGTCAGCCAGCTCGGCTTCGCCGCGTCCGGCAAGCAGCTTGTCGGGCTGACGCAGGAAGGAAAAGCCCTGGTGTGGAATCTCGACCCGGCCGCGTGGACAGCGATCGCCTGCGCAGTCGCCAACCGCGACTTCACCCCCGGCGAGAAGCGGACCCTCCTGCTCGGCCTCGCCGGACCCGGGCCCTGCGCCGACTCTCGTTGAGGTCCTCCGCCTGTTCACAGGCTCCAGTCTCAGAGCTTGTACCTGATCTCCGAGGCAGCTCCTTGCCGGTTTCGGAGCGGACTAGGTCTCGCGAGGCCTCTCCAGCCGTTTCTCGAGTTGCTCCCGTGTGAGCCCGCCATCGCGTTTGTACGAGGCGCGTGACTTCCGGACGATCTGTTTGAAGACCGGGCTCTCGCTCACCAAAAACGACTCGAGATCGGAGTCCTGGAGGGGTACGAGGGCAGCGATGGCCTTGCCGCCGCGGGTAACGACGATCGGTTCCTGCGTGAGCTGCTCTGCATAATCCTTGAGCGCAGCGGTGGCATGATTGAGCTCTACGGACTTCATAGGGTCACCACCTAGCCGCCGATTCGGAGCGTACTGCGATCCTTGACGCCCACTGCGACGATGAGGACCGTAGCTTCGGGGGCGCTTCCGATTCTTGGTCTGAACCGCGGGCTGGTCCGTGAGCTGCCGGTCGACAGCATCGAGCACCGCCTTCTGCTGAATGCGAGAGAGATGCGCGAAGTGCTGCTCCGTGGGTCTAGCATAGCGAATCCTATATGCCACCATCAATGCTACCACACAGGTCAGCAGCACCACCCGGGGACGGCCAACGACCAGCGCCGGTGAGGGCACCTACAGCGCCGCAGGAGGCGCATCCCCATGCTACCAGATCCGCGCAACCTGGCGACCACGTCGACCACGGTGCGCGGCTCCCGGCTCTCTCCGAGTTCCGCACCGGTCTGGATGCCGAGCCCTATCCGGGCAACTCGGTGGTCGACTGCCGCGAGGAAGAGCATTCTTGATCTACTTCGACACGTAGGTTCTGGAGCATCAATGCGCTCGCCTCAGCCCCAAACCTGCCCAGCTCTTCGATCATGTAAATCATTCGCTCTTCTTTTCGATACACAGAGCCGAATAAAGAGGTCAGATCGGAGCTCTTCTGCAGAGCCTCTTGGAAGAGCTCTTTAAGCTCGGTCGCGAAGACCTGAGCACCGCCGGCGAGAAGCGGACCCTCCTGCTCGGCCTCGCCGAGCCCGGACCCTGCGCCGACCCTCGTTGAGCCCCATCTCCCGTCCAGTCCTCTCCGCACGGCGCAGGGGGTGGAGCCGTTGACCGGTCCCGGGACGGTCAACGACCAGCGCCGGTGAGAGAACGCCGGCCGGCTGGCTTGAAACGACGCCTCTCTCGCTCCGCACGACGTCGGTCCGGTCTGGAACGCCGGCAGGCCAGCCCAGAACGACGGCCTTCCGCGGCAACGGGCCGTCTCTCCGCTTCCCAAAGCGTGCAGTCTCCTTCCCCATGGCGCTCGGCTGCCTCGGAACGCCGGCCGTCCGCCTCGGAACGACCAGGGAAAGCCACTGTCCCTGGTCGTTCCGGCTTCCAGGGGCCAGGGAAAGCTGTTTTCCCTTGTCATTCTGGCTGGGAGGACCGAGGGAGAATGACTTTCCCCATGTTCTCTGCCTGGGAAGACCGAGGGAAAGCTGCTTTCCCTGTTTGCTCCGAACGGGAAGACCGAGGGAAAACGACTTTCCCCATGTGCTCTGTCTGGGAGGACCGAGGGAAGATGGCTTTCCCCGTGTGCTCCGGCCCGGACGAACCGGGGAAAACGCCTTTCCCTGTGCGTTCCGATCGGGAGAACCGGGGGAAAATGACTTTCCCCATGCTGTCTGAGCGGGAGAAACCAGGGAAAGCGGCTTTCCCTGGTTGCCGGGAGAGGGAGAGCGGTCGTTGGGAGTCAGCCCGAGGGCTCTTCCTTTGAGCGCGCCCGCGCACGGCGGCGGCGCGGACGCATTCCGAACTCGACGAGCTTTTCGCTGCTGTTCCCGTACGCATCTCGTATCCCGGCGCGCAGGAAGCTCGTCAAGCGGCGGCCTTTTGCAAGGGTCTCCTGCAGCTCCCGGGTCACGGACTGCTTTTCTGCTTGAAGGGCGTTGCGCCGGCTGACCAGAAACTCCACCCGCTCGGTCATCTCCTCCAGGCGCTGGATATGCTTTGCGAGGTTCGGGTGGTCCGCTGCGTTGAGCTTCAAGCCGTCTCTTGTCGCTTTACACGTGTCTAGCGTGACCGAGAAGCGCTCCCGCGCCATGGCGATCTCCTCTGGATGACCGGCGGGATCATTCCATGCCCGAGAGACGCGGTCAATCCGGGAGCGGGCCTTTCCGCCCGGTCACCAGCACGCCCCCCGGCTTCAGCTTCGGCCGGACGATCCGCACGCCGGTGAAACCCGCTTCGCGGAGCCAGCCGGCGTATTCGTCTCCGCTGTAGCAGGCGGCCGAGGAGGTCAGACGGAAGAACAGCGCCGCGCCGTCTCCGACGCCGGCGCGCGCGTTCTCCTTCGGACGTTCGATCTCCCAGATCGCCACGGTGCCGGCGGGCACGAGGGCGGCGTGCGCTCGGCGGAGGACCGTGAGGCCCTGGTCAGGCCGGAAGTGGTGGAGGATGTTGGACAGGAGGGCGACGTCGTTGTCCGTGCCGAAGTCGGAGGTGTGAAGGTCGCCGCCGCGATGCTCGACGACGTCGTCGATCCCCGCCTCCCGGGCGAGCTCCCGCGCAGGCTCGATCGCCTTCGGCAGCTCGAGCACCACGGAGCGCATGGGCGGGTGCTTGCGGCAGATCGCGGCGCCGAGGAGGCCGTGGGAGCCTGCGACGTCCAGCAGCTTCCGGGCTCCGTGCCGGACCGGCACCCGGGCGGCGAGGGTCGGCGCGTCGAAGCGCGACAGCTCGAGCATGCCGCGCTGGTAGTGCTTCCAGTGCTCCGGGTCCAGCATCGAGGCGTGGAAATCGAGCCCCTGGCCGGTGCGCACCAGCTCTTCGAGCTGCGCCACGAAGTCCCACTGCGTGTAGTTCCATTCGACGTAGCCGCGCATGTCCATGGGGGAGCCGGCGACGAGGCTGCGCCGCCCGAGAGGGCTCAGGGTGAAGCGATCGCCCTTCTGCTCGACGTACTCCGCGAAGGCCAGCATGCGCAGCAGGAGCCCGGTGCACTCGGCGTCGAGCCCGCGTTCCTCCGCCACCTCGGCAGCGGTGCGCGGCTCCCCTCGTAGCGCTTCGAAGACGCCGAGGCGCACGCCGGCCATCAGGCAGCGCGCCTTCATCAGGGAGTAGATGGCGTCGAGCAGAGGCAGCGGCACCCGGCCGGCGGCCAGCGCCAGACGCTCCAAGACGTTTTCGGGAATCGCGCCGTACTTCATGCGGGTCCTCTCCGGTCCTGGGTGACTGTACCTCAACACGATAGGCTCGCCGCCGTGATCGAGATCGACGGCTCCTCAGGCGAAGGCGGCGGGCAGGTCCTCCGCACCTCCCTTTCGCTCTCCATGGTGACCGGCCAGCCGGTGCGCATCCGCAACCTGCGGGCCCGCCGGTCGCTGCCGGGGCTGCGGCGGCAGCATCTCGTGGCGGTGCGGGCGGCGGCCCGGGTCGCCGGCGCGCGGGTCGAAGGGGACGAGGTCGGATCTCAGGAGGTGGCGTTTTTTCCGGGAGCGGTCGAGCCGGGCGTGTTTGAGCTCGACATCGGCACCGCGGGGAGCACGACGCTGGTCTTCCAAACGGTGCTGCCGGCGCTGCTCTGCGCTTCCGGACCGTCCCGCCTGGTCCTCCAAGGCGGTACTCACAACCCGCTGGCCCCGCCGTTCGAGTTCCTGGAGAAGACCTATCTGCCGCTGGTGCGGCGGATGGGGCCGGAGGTCGAGGTGCGGCTCGAACGCCCGGGTTTCTACCCGGCGGGCGGCGGACGCTTCACCGCGGAGGTCCGGCCGGTGTCGCGCCTCGCGGGGTTCGAGCTTCTCGAGCGTGGCGCTCTTCGGCACCGGCACGGTGTGGCGCTCCTGTCGCGCCTGCCCCGGCATATCGCCGAGCGCGAGATCCGCGCAGCGGCCCGGGAAACCGGCTGGGAGCCGGCCTGCTTCGAGGTCCGCGAGGTCGAGGCGGCCGGTCCCGGCAACGCGGTGCTGCTGGAGGCGGCGAGCGATTCCATCACTGAGGTCGTCTCCGAGGTGGGGGAGAGGGGTGTGCCGGCCGAGGCGGTGGCCCGCCGCGCCGCGCGCGAGATGACGCGTTACCTCGCCGCCGATGTCCCGGTGGGCGAGCACCTCGCCGATCAGCTCCTGCTCCTCCTCGCCCTCGCCGGCTCGGGTGCGTTCGCCACTCTGCCGCTGAGCGGCCACGCGGTCACGCAGATCGACCTCATCCCCCGCTTCCTCGACGTCCGGATCGATGCCCGGATCGAGGAGGCCGCCTCGGAGCGCTGGGTGGTGCGGATCGGCGACTGAGCGGCTCACAAGTCATCCGCTTCGTGCAGGGATCCCTGGAAACGGAGGTGTGCGGTCTGCTCGAGATCCGCGAGTGAGATCCGGTATGTCTTGAGGTCGATCTTGCGGCCGACGTCCTGGGCCAGCATCGCTACTTGATCCATCAGATAGGCGGCCACGGCCAGCTTGCCGCGTCCGGCGGCGACGGCGATGACCTTCCAGTAAGCGCGAGGGACGCGGAAGGTGTCGTAGGCGATGAGGCCGTGCTCGAGCTTGACCTCTCCACGGAAAGGCTCGTCGGCTTCCGAGAACACCGGCCCGCTGAACCCCGTGAGCCGGCCCTTGTCGCAGGCGATCTGCCGCTCCCATCTCTCCAGGGCAGACCACCAATCGCGGTTGAGGCGCTGATGCTGGGGCGCGACGTTCGGCCAGTAGAACGCTTGCCGTTCCGCGATCGATGCGGAGCGCTCGTCGCCCCAGGCGCCGGTCGAGCGCTGCATGAGATGCCCCCGGTCGTAAGGGCTCTGCTGGAGAAGCTGCCGGTTCATCTGCAGCGTCTCCGGCAGCAGAGGGTCGGCCGACCAGACGTCCGGCCGGCGCTCGATCTCGACGAAATGGGCGCCGTCGATGTTGTAGGCCACGTAGTGCGCGAGCCGGCGCGCAGGGTTCATGACGACGGTGAAGTGGAGGTAGCGCAGCACGGCCGCCGCGCCGGTGATACCAGGGAGGAGGATCGGGCGTTCCTCACCCAGAAAGGCCGGCTCGTAGCCCGGACGCACTGTGTCGACCCGCGAAGGGGGCACGAGGCTGGCCAGCCGGCGCAGGAGCGCCTCGATCTCGTCGAGATGGGGCTCGCCCTTCCAGCCCGAGAGATCGGTCGCCTGCACGGCGAGGAATTCGGAGGGGATCTGATCCGCATCGAGAAGGATCGGCACGAGAGCGCTCTTGTCGAGGCCCGCGCGGGCTTCACGGCGCACCCACTCGCTGCTCACCGAGGTGCTCGACCACAGCACCATGACCGCCCTGCACTTGGCGAGCTCGACCTCCAGCGGCGGCTGCCAGGGCATCCCGGGCTCGATGCCGCGATCCCACCAGACGGTCCACCCCTGCGCTTCCAGCAGGTCCACGATCGGCCGGGCGCGCGGCCGGTCGACGTGGGTGTAGCTCACGAAGATGTCGGCCATGCAGGGCGGGTGGAAGCTCTCTTTTGAGACTTCAACTCCAGGCTCCTGAGGATCCGGCTTCCTGTGGAGCAATCACTTGAAGACGTCCGCGAGCTCCTCCGCGGTGAGGAGGCGCTCCGCCCACTTGAGCAGACTTTGGTGCCGGGCGGCGTGGACCCGGGCCCTGGTGTGGGCGTCGACTTCTCCAAACTTGGTCTCGAGCAGGCGCAGCAGCAGCTCCCGACGTCCCTCCTCCAGACCTTCTTTCCGGCCCTCTCGCAGGCCCTTCTTCAAACCCTTCTTCTCGCCGCGGGCCTCGAGCTCGCGGTTCCACTCTTCGACTCTCTCGATCAGCATGGCGCGAAAATCCTCCAAATCGACCAGCTCTGGAATGTCCTCCTCCCCTTTGCCCGGCAGGAGGACGCGCTGCAACCACACCACGAAGGCCCGCCGCAGACCTCCTTCGTCCGGCCCCTTGACGGCCTTCACGAGATCGCCGATGACGCGCCGCAGGCTGGTGCGCGTGTGGCTCCTCTCAAGCCGAATGAGGAGCGCCACCAGGTTGTCCCCCTGGAGCTCCTCCGGCCGATACGCTTCCGTCTCAAGGAGCCGGTAGCGCAGCCGCGGGACATAAGCCTCGGAGGTCCCGCCGAGCGCTTGGACGAGGTCGGCCAGCTCCAGAGCTGCCGACCAGTCCACCTTGCCATTGTAGACGACCAGGGAGAGGACCAGGGGAAGAAGACCGTCCGGCGTCAGCTCGTTGTGCTTGACGAGCTGTTGGTAGAAGAGGCCCTGGTAGACGGATTGGCGTAAAGCCATGAAGCGGTGGACCTCGGATTGGAACTCGATGAGCAGGTAGACGTGGCCTGGAGCGTTGCGGAGCCGCAGGCGCCAGGCGATGTCTCCTTCGCGGCTTTGGAGCCTGTCGGAGACGAAGGAGGCGTTGCGTTGCTCGAGGGTGGAGAGGTCGAGCTCCACGATCCAGTCTTCGTTGACGAAGCGGAGGAGGTCCCCGACCATCCTGCGGTGGGAGAAGAGGAGTCGGTAGCTGCGGTCGTGTTGAGCGTGTTGGGCTCTGAGCGTAGTGTCCATGCCCTATAGAAGACGGAAAACGGCACGGACTTCTCGCACACGAAATTTGGAGGGGGCTGCTCACAAAATGAGCAACCCCAAGCGAAGTAGCGGAAAAGATTGGGCTTCGGCGTGTCCGCTTACATCTTGTGCCGCATCGCGAGCCTGGTCAGCTCGACGAACTCCGGGTCCTGGTGGAGGCTCGCGAACATGGAGTCGTCGCGGGCTTCCTGCATCTCCATGGCGCGCACGGCGTCGAAGCGCTCGTAGTCGTAGAAGTGCCGGCGGAGGAGCTCCATGGCTTTCTTGCGGTCTCCCGCCTGCGCATAGATCGCGGCCAGGTTGTAGCTCGCTTCGAGCACGCTTTCGTTCGCCGCGGCGATCTTCATGGCTTCGTCTTTGTGCCCGGCCGCCGCGAGGTAGACCGCGGCGAAGATCTGGTTGTAGCCGTCCTGCGGATCGAGGGCGAGGGCCTGGCGCATGAAGCCGGCTGCTTTCTCCTCCTGCTTCTCGGAGAACCAGTAGACGGCGAGGTTGCGGTAGGTGATCGGCAGCGGGTATTCGGCGAGGGACTTCTCGAACAGCGCGAGGCCGTCGGCGTAGCGGCCGGCGTGGATGGTCATCTTGCCGAGGCCGTGCAGGGCGACGGCGCGGGCGATCGGGTCGGCGGGCTGGGCGAGGACGCGCTCGAAGACGGTGCGGGCCTTGTCCCACTCGCCGGTCTGGTGACGGTAGAGCTCGCCGAGGAAGCGCAGGGCCGTGGGGTCCGCCGGATCGAGGGCGGCGGCCTTGGCGTAGAGCCGCTCGGCGTCGCGGTAGCGCGCCTGGATCTCGGCCTGGAGGCCCGCCTTGAGCGTCGCCTCGACGTCGTCGTTGCGGCCGTGCACGTCGGGATCCGCGAGGCTGTCGGGGCCGAGCCGGAGGAGGGCCGCCTGCTCCACGTCGACGCCCAGCTTCTTCAATCCCTTCGCGGCTTTCTTGCCGAGCTTGGGGAAGAGGCAGCGCTCCGCCCATACCTTCTGGTAGTCCGCGACCGCGCCGTCGTGGTCGGCTCCGGCTTTCTTGTCGGCGGCGTCGAGGACGCTCTTGAGGGCGTCCTCGCGCTGGTCGATCTGGCCGTCCAGGAGCTTCTCGACCGCGCGGGTGTCCAGCTTGCCGTCGTTCGCGGCCACGCGCCCGAGCTCGGCACCGTCGACGGACGCCAGCACCGCCAGCGGCCCGCCGGCCGGCGCTTTGAGGGCCTCGCGGAGGGGCTGGTTGTCGGAGGTGACGATGGACATGGCCACGCAGCGCGCGCTGGCGAGCGACAGGCTGCGCGACGTCTGGAGGGCGGACGCCCGCGCTTCCTCGGGCGAGGTCGGGAGCCAGTAGAGGACGAGCACCGCGTCCGGCGCCTTGGGGGCCGCTGCGCCCGGGCCGAGCACTTTCCAGGGGACGCGGTAGACGATCGGCGCGTCGCTGCCCATCCCTCCCGAGGTCACGCCGCCGATGCCGCCGCCGCCGCCGCCGCCGCAGGTGGCGGAGACGGGCAGGGCCCTGAGCAGGAGGACGAGGCAGAGGACGGACAGGCAGAGGCTTCGAATCATGATCAAGGTCTCCAGGTCGGACTTCCGGATGAGGCTAGCACACGATAGGATGGCCTCGAATCCGTCAACCTTCGAGGAGGCCAGCGTCATGCGGAATGTCGGTGGTGAGTGCAGGACTGCAGGGCTGAGGTTCAAAGTCATGGGGATGATGGCCGTCGCGATCCTCGTCCTGGGGGGATCGGCGCACGCGGCCGGGGGCGCCGGAGCGCCCGGATTCACGGAAACGGCCGGATCGGGGAAGTTGCCGGCGGAGCCGAATTTCTGCGGCCCGTCCAACCCGTTCGGCGATGCCCATGTCTGCGTCGAGGACTACGCCTTGTGCATCTCGGCGCCGTGCACGCTCACCGGGGAGACCGGGCCGCACGGCAAGCCGACGGCCACCTGCGTCTGCGAGGTGATCCACGGCGCGTCCATCGGGAAGGGGACGTGCGCGGAACGCCAGCCGAAGCCGATCCCGAGCCAGCACATGTCGATGATCTCGACCTACTCGTTCCAGCAGACGCTGCCGGACTACAAGCTGATGACCTGCCCGTCGCAGGCCAACGGCAAGACCCTGAGCTACGCCGACTGCTACAACCAGAAGTGCATCGTGGACCTGAGGAAGGATCCCGGGCACGCCGTCTGCACCTGCCCGGTCTTCGAGTCCAAACAGGGCACCTTCATCACCCGCGGCGGCAACTGCGACACGAGCAAGTGCGCGACCACGATCTGGTCCGGCGCGCCGACCGTGGCCGACGAGGCCGTGAACTGGCAATACGCCTGCGACCTCGGGCTGCCCCAGCCGCCGGACGCGCATCGCTGCGGGGGGTAGGAGTAGCATCGCCGGATGAGCAAGCTCCTCGCCCTGGCCCTGGCTTTCGTGGCCTCTCTGGCTGCCGCGCCGGCCCCGCCGCCTCTCGTCTCGGGGGAGTACGACGCCATGGTTATCGGCTTCGAGCCGTCCTCGGGCCGGATCACCGGGTATTTCGAAGAGGGCACCGGCCTCGATCCGAAGACGCAGGAGCCTCTCTTCCACTGCATCTTCTATCTCTCCGGGAAGGCCGAGGGCGTGCCTCCCTGGCCGGTCGCGACCTGGTTTCCCGGCGATGCCAAGCCTGAGGTGATCCCCGGCACGCTGGCGCCAGGTGTCGAAGGTGGGCGGACCGTGCTGCGCGTCAAGCTCCGCGAGGAGCACGGCGGCTGCTGGAACGTGCGCCACTTCGCCGACCCCGAGGGCGCGGAGCTCGACCTCCTCGCGCCGGGGGACTGGAAGAGCGTGCGGGTGGCCGGCAGGCGGGTCTCCCTGCGTCCCGAGCCGTCCGCCGGAGCGCGGCGGAAGGCCTACGTCGTCCGCGGCGACGTGCTCCGCGTCTTCGAGGAGCGCCAAGGCTGGCTCCTCGCCGAGTACGTCAACGCGAACGGCAAGAAGACCCGCGGCTGGGTGAAGGCGGGCGACGTCTTCCCGGACGCTCCCTCCAAGAAGTAACCCCCCTCAGAGGGAGGTCACATCGTCGAATCGGCCGTGGGGCCGTAGATCGGCGGCAGCGGCACGTCGTGGAGGCGCAGGTAGACGCTGAGCTGGCCGCGGTGGTGGATGATGTGGTTGAGCACCGACGAGCGGAGCACGGCGATGCGCGGCATCGAGAAGATCGTCCGCTCGCCGGCGCGCAGCGTCCACTTCACCTTGAGGTCCTCGTCCTGCGCGGCGGCGAGGGCGGCCCGGGCGTTCTTCACGTGCTCGTCGAACAGCTCGAGGGCTTGGGCGGTGGAGGCGAACTCGGGCGCCCTGGGAGCGTCGGGCGCCATGAAGTCGAGCTCGGTCCCCCCGAGGGTGAAGACCACCCACTCCGGCAGTGTCGCGAGGTGGTTCGCCAGCCGGCCCAGGGCCATCGACTTGGCGTGCGGCTTCCAGTCCGCCTTGTCCTCGGGGACCCTTTCGAGGAGCGAGCGGGTGGTGTTCATCTCGTGGTCGAATTCGGGAAGCATGGTTTCGGCGATCGTCATCGAGGTCTCCTGGCGGGGGAAAGCAGCCCGCCCGGCGTAGCCTAGCACCGCTGCTCCGGGCCTTGATCTTCTGGGTCTCACGGCGTACAGTTTCCTGTACATCCTCGGAGGTGCCGCCATGGACTCGATCTCTTACACCGCAGCGCGCGCCAACCTGGCGAAGACCATGAACGACGTTTGCGAGAGCCACGAGCCCGTCATCATCACCCGCAGCGGCCAAGAGTCCGTCGTGATGCTCTCCCTCGAGGACTACAAGTCGCTTGAGGAGACAGCCTACCTTCTGCGCAGCCCGAAGAACGCGAAGCGTCTGCTCGAATCGATCGCCGATCTCGAGAGGGGTCGTGGCACCGCGCGGAATCGGCAAGCCAGAGCCGCTACGGCACGCCTTTGCAGGCTATTGGTCGCGCCGCATCAATGACGAGCACAGGCTCGTCTACAAAGTCCAAGACGACTCGATTCTCATCGCTCAGCTCCGCTATCACTATTAGAGCGCGCGCTACTGCCGGATCAGATCCCCGTACTTGAGCGGCTCTCCCTTCTCCCAGGGACGGTACTCGTTGCAGAAGTCGATGCGTTCGCCGAGCGGCGGATGGTCGGAGCGCCAGAGCTTGTAGAGGAGGCTGGGGCGCGGGTTGCCCAGGTTCTCCTGCTGCAGCTTCACGAAGGCGGTGGCGCAGTCGTGGTTGTCGCGCGTGATCTCCAGGCCGAAGCGGTCCGCCTCGTGCTCGACCTTGCGGCCGACCGCCGTGACCACCGGCGTGAGCACGAAGAGGACCAGGGAGAAGAGCAGCAAGATCAAGGGCACCGAGGCGATGTCCGAGAGCTCCGAGAAGCCGAAGCGGCCGCTGTAGCGCGCGATCAGGCTTCCCGCCGTGCGATGGATGATCCACAGGCCGAAGAGGATCAAGGCCGATCCCAACGCAATCAGCATGTAGGTATGGCCGAGCACGTAATGGCCCATCTCGTGCCCCATCGCGAAGAGCACCTCGGGCTGGTCCAGCTTGGCCAGGATCGTGTCCCAGAGGACGATCCTCTTCGTACCCATGAAGCCGGCGACGTAGGCGTTGACCGTCTTGGTGTCGACGCTCTTGTTGACCTCGAAGACGCGGCTGCCTTCGATGCCCGCCCGGTCGGCCAGGGCCAGGATCTTGGCTTCGAGGGCCTTGTCCTTCATCGGTCCGAACTTGTTGAACAGCGGATCGATCCAGATCGGGCTGACGAGGAGGAGCAGGGCCAGCAGGGGGATGCTCGCTAGGCCCATGTACAGCCACCAGCGCCGCGGGCTCTTGCGCAGCAGGAGGTAGAGCAGCGAGAGGACCAGGATGGAGACGATGCAGCTCAGAGCGAGCCCGATGAAGGCGTCGCGCCACCACTTGGACGCGGCCTGGTCGGACAGGCCGTAGGCGTGCTGCCGCACGAAGCCGCTGTAGTAGGAGAGCGGCAGGTCGAGGACGAACCCCACCAGGGAGAAGAAGATGCTGTAGAGCGCCACGGTGAAGAACCAGTTGCGGCCGATCCCGCGCGCGGCGTCGCGCATCTTGGCGGAGAAGCCGGTGAAGAGCAGCAGGACCGGCACGACGAATCCCCAGACGACGCCGATCAGCCAGAGGACGTTGCCGCTCCGGTAGTAGCGCATCGCCCTTTCGCTCGCCGGCGGCACCGGCACGGGCGCCGACGGGGAGCTCTCGGGCGTGGCGGCGGCCGCGGCCGGCGGTCCGGACGAAGGCTGGGGTGTGGGCTGGGCGGCGATGCCGGACGCGTTGAGGAGTATGAGGATCAACAGCGAGGCGGCGGCGAGGCTGGCACGCATGGACCGATCCCTCCTGAGAAAAGAGAACAGGCTCCTGGAAGACTATACGAAGGAAGGGTCCGGCTGTTGCAGCAGGCCTGGGGCCGGACGAAACCGCCGTCCAATCCGCACGTATCTGGTAAGGTGGGCTCACGACCCTGAAGCTCTCTCTTTGCCTGAGGAGGCCTTTTGATGACCTGGAAGAGCCGTATCTCATCAACCGTCGCCCTGCTGTCGATCCTCTCCCTCGTTCCCGTTCCCGCGTCGGCCGAGGAGCCCGCTGCGAAGCCTGCGGCGGAGAAGAAAGATGCGGACAAGCCGGTGCCGCAGGACAAGGTCTCGCGCACCCAGCACACGATCACTCTCGGCGGTCAGAAGATCGCCTATACCGCAACAGCGGGCACTCTGGTGCTCAAGGACGAGCAGGACAAGCCCAGGGCCTCATTCTTCTACATCGCCTATATCAAGGACGGGGTCAAGGACCCCGGCGAGCGTCCGGTGACGTTCAGCTACAACGGCGGCCCGGGCGCGGCGGCGCTGTGGGTGAACGTCGGCGCGTTCGGCCCGCGGCGGGTGGAGATGGACAAGGAGGGCATGCCGTTGCCGCCGCCCGGCCGTCTGGTGGACAACGAGGATTCGATCCTCGACGTCACCGACCTCGTGTTCATCGATCCCATTTCCACCGGCTTCAGCCGGCCAGCGCCGGGTGTGGAGGCCAAAGACTTCCACGGCTTCCAGGAGGACCTCGACTCGGTGGGCGCGTTCATCCGCCTGTGGCTGGCCCGCAACGCCCGCTGGGGCAGCCCGAAGCTCCTCGCCGGCGAGAGCTACGGCACCACCCGCTCCGCCGGCCTCGCCGCGCATCTCCAGGACCGCTACGGCCTGGACCTGAACGGGATCGTGCTGATCTCGGCGGTGCTCAACTGGCAGGACCTGCAGTTCACCACCGGCAACGACATGCCCTATCTGATCTATCTGCCGACCTACACGGCGGCGGCCTGGTATCACAAGAAGCTGCCGGCGGACCTGGCGGCCGACTTCCAGCGCACGATCGCCGAGGTCGAAGAGTTCGCGTTGCACGACTACGCCCTGGCGCTGCTCCAGGGCGACCGCCTGCCGGCGGAGCAGCGGCACGAGATCGCCACCCGGCTGGCGCGCTACACCGGCCTGTCGGTGGACTACGTGGAGCGCGCGAACCTGCGGATCGTGATCGAGCGTTTTGCCAAGGAGCTGCTGCGCGACCAGGGCAAGACGATCGGACGCATCGACAGCCGGTTCACCGGCAGCGACCGCGACGCGGTCGGCGAGTATTACGACTTCGACCCCAGCCTGGTGGGGCTGGACGCGCCCTACGTGGCGACGATGAACGACTACGTGCGCCGGGAGCTCGGCTTCGAAACCGATCTGGTCTATGAACGGCTGTTCAACCTGCGCGAGTGGAAGATGCCGGAGGGCGAGTTCTTGAACGTCGCCGAGCCGCTGCGCCTGGCGATGATGAAGAACCCGAGCCTGCACGTGCTCATCACGAGCGGCTACTACGACATGGCGACGCCCTTTTTCGATGGCGCCTACACGATCGCCCACATGGGCCTGCCCGCGGCCAGCCGCGGGCGCATCAGCCAGACCTTCTACGACGCCGGCCACATGATGTACATCCGCCCCACCGACCACGCCAAGCTGCACGCCGACGTGGCGGCTTTCATCAAGGCGGCAGCGGGGAAGTAAGCCGCATTCGGCAAGAGAGGCGGCCCCACCCGGGGCCGCCTCTCGTCCCATCCGTCCCATCCGTCCCATCCGTCGCATCCGTCCGATCTGACCGATCCGACCGATCCGTCGGATCCGTTGACGCCCGGCTGGGGCTGCGGCATTCTTGCCGGCAGGTGATGCACGACGAAGAGCCGGCGAGCGGACCGCGCGAGACTCCCACCGAGACGCTCCACGCGGAGGAGATGTCTTCGGGCCGCCCCCTCCTGCCGCGGGGGGCGCGGGTCGGACGCTACATGGTGCTTCATCCGGTGGGGCAGGGCGGCATGGGCGTCGTCTATGCCGGGTTCGATCCGGAGCTCGAACGCAAGGTGGCGCTCAAGCTGGTGCGGCCGGACCGGGTGGGAGGCGAGCCGGCCCGGCTGCGGCTGCTGCGCGAGGCGCAGGCGATCGCCCGCCTCTCCCATCCCAACGTCGTGGCGGTCTACGACGCGGGCAGCCTGGGCGACCAGGTCTTCATCGCCATGGAGCTCGTGCCCGGTCGGACGCTGCGCGAGTGGCTGGACGAGGGGAAGCGGCCATGGCGCGAGGTCGTGGACCTCTTCCTGGCGGCGGGGCGCGGGCTCGCCGCGGCGCATGCCGCCGGCCTGGTGCACCGCGACTTCAAGCCGGACAACGTGCTGCTCGGAGACGACGGGCGGGTGCGGGTGGTGGATTTCGGTCTGGCCCGGCCGGCCGGGGTCGAGACGCCCGCCGAAGGCGTCCCGGAATCGCCGAGCGTCCTCTCCGCCCAGGTCACCGAGCATGGCAAGGTCGTGGGCACGCCCAAGAACGGCACCTTCGTCGGCGGCCGGCGCATCCAGGAGGCGGCCGTGGTGGGCTTTTCCGTCCTCGCCCTGGGCAGTGTCCAGGCCGTGCTCCAGCCGGAGGACCCGGCGCGGGCGCAGCTCCTGCTCGAGCCGCCGGCCGCGGAGCCCGGTGCCGGCTCTGCCCAGCGCGGCAAGGCCGGGCGCGACCTGACCACGGAAGGGCTGCACCCGGTCGAGCGTCTGGCCGAGAGCCTGGAAGAGCTGCTGCCGCCGCTCGTCGAGGGCGCAGCCGGTGCGGAGGAGACCGCCGCGGCGCTCGCCCAGCGCTGGATCGCGGAGCTGCCGGTGGGCCGGATCGAATTCCTCCGCGCGTCGCCGTCCGGTCCGGCGGTGATCGCCGCCGCCTCGACGGCCGGCGGGGTGCCGAAGGCGGCCGGCCGCCTGGAGGTCGACGGCCCCGGCGGCTGGAAGATCGTCCTGCGGACCTCCGGATCGGCCTCCCTGGACCGGCTGGCGCCGCTGTTCCGGCTCGTCCTCGGTCTGCTGGATTCCTGTGGCGACGGACGCCGCCGGCGGGTGGCGGCTCCCCCCGGCCTGAGCCCGGAGATGAGCCGCCTCTACCGCCAGGCCGGCAAGGTGGCCCGCGGCGACGTGCCGGTGCTCGTGCTCGGGGAGTCCGGAGCGGGCAAAGAGGTCCTGGCGCGCTGGATCCACGACCGCTCGCGGCGCGCCTCCGGCCCGTTCCTCGCCGTCAACTGCGCGGCCTTGCCCCGCGAGCTGCTCGAAGCGGAGCTGTTCGGCATCGAGCGCGGGGTCGCCACCGGCGTCGAGGCGCGCCCGGGCTTCCTGGAGCGCGGCAGCGGCGGCACGGTGTTCCTCGACGAAGTCGGCGACATGGCCGCGGAGACGCAGGCCAAGGTGCTGCGGGTGCTGGAGAGCACGAGCCTCTACAGGGTGGGCGGCCGTACGCCGGTCGCGGTCGACGTGCGCTTCGTCGCCGCCACCAACCGGGACCTCGAGACGCTGGTGGAGGAGGGGGGCTTCCGCCGCGACCTCTTCCACCGTCTGGCCGCTTTCCAGGTGAAGCTGCCGCCGCTGCGGGAGCGGCGCTCGGAGATCCCGGCCCTCGCCGCCCGCTTCTTCCACCGCGAGCTCGAGAAGAATGGCGTGACGAGCCCGGGCATCACCCGCGCCGCTCTGGGCGCCCTCGTCCGCCATCCCTGGCCGGGGAACGTCCGCGAGCTGCAGAACGAGATCGCGAAAGCGGCCCTGCTGCTCGAGCCCGGCGAGGCGCTCGACCTCCAACACCTGTCGGAACGGGTGCGCCGGCCGCCCGAGGGGAGCACCGTGGCGCCGGCGGCCGCCCTCACTTTGGAGGAGGCCGTGGCGCGCGCCGAGCGCGAGGCCTTCGCGGTCGCCCTCGCCGCCGCGGGGGGCGACGCGGGCCGCGCCATGGACCTCCTCGGCGTCTCGCGCACCACCTGGTACCGCAAGCTCAAAGAGTCTCGGCCTGGCCGAGCCGTGAGCCGGTCCCGAAATCGGGACAGCAGCCCATGACGCAGCCGCCCCGGATCCCGGGCGCGGCACGGGCTCCCACACCGTGCCGTAAAGGTGGTAGACGGGGGACCACACGGGCGGGGCGAAGACCACGGTCTACGGCGACGGCAAAATCATCGTCTTCGAGCAGTGCTCCGACGGCCACACCCGGACCTGCCAGAAGCTCCTCTGATCCCGCGGGCCGGCGTGCGGGGATGGAATACCCGGCCCCGCACGCCGGTTGAGCCGCATGAGACCCAGCGAAGCTCTTCGGGGTAGATGCCTGGAAGGGTTGTTCCGTACAATAGAGCACGATGCCGGAGCCGGTCCGACACATGAACCGCAGATCCGCCCTCTTTTTCGCTCTTGGAGCCGCCCTGGCCGCTGCGCCCCTGCGCGCCGAGCTGGTCATCCTCACCGATGGCAACGTCCTCAAGGTGAAGGCCTACGAGGCAGGGGAGGAGCAGGCCAGCCTCACCCTCGCCTTCGGCGGGCGGATGACCCTGCCCATCGACAGGGTCGAGCGCGTGGTGGACGACGAGGTCGAGCCGGAGCCCGAGCCGGCACCGGTGGCGGCCGCGGCGGCGGTTCCGGTACCGGACCCGCCCATCCCTTTGCGCTTCGCGGAGAGCCAGCCCGTTCCCGACGGTCCGTACGGCTCGATGATCTACGAGGCCGCCAAGAAGCATCAGGTCAATCCCCAGGTCGTGGCGGCGCTCATCCGCGCCGAGTCGGCGGGCAATCCGCGGGCGCGGTCGAACAAGGGGGCGCGCGGCCTCATGCAGCTCATGCCCGCTACGGCCGAGCGCTTCGGCGTCGGCCGGGAGAAACTCTACGATCCAGCCCAGAACCTGGAAGCCGGCGTCCGCTATCTGAGCTGGCTCCTCGACCAGTTCCCGAACGACCTCGCCAAGGCGCTCGCCGCCTACAACGCCGGCGAGCAGACCGTCTTCCGCTACCAGGGCATCCCCCCCTACAAAGAGACCCGTAACTACGTGCGGCGGATCTTCTCGACCCTGGGGCTGACGCTGGCGGAGCTGTAGGGCCTCACCTACACAGGCGCCGCTGCAAACTCCGGCATGCGGATCTCCCCGGTGACGCCAGGCCGGCCGCGATAGCGCATCACCACCAGAGTGCGGTCGTCGCTCGGCGGCTCGTCGCCGACGTGGCGGTCGACCGCGGCGAGGAGGCGGTTGCGCACGTCGGCGGCGGCATCGCCTCCCCTCCCCCCCTTGCTATCACCGTGCAGGGCGCGCACGACGGCGTCGTACCCGAAGGGCTCGCCGTCGGAGCCGGCGGCCTCGATCAGCCCGTCGGAGAGCCAGACCAGGGCGTCTCCCCGCTGCACGTGGATCTCGGCGCTGCCGTAGGTGCGGCCGAGGCCGCCCAGGGGCGAGCCGGGGAGCAGGATCTCTTCCACCTCGCCGCCGCGCAGCAGATACGTCGGCGGATGGCCGGCGTTGTAGAGGCGGAGCGTGGCCGTGCGCAGGTTGAACAGGCCGAGCGTGGCGGTCACGAAGACGCGGGTGCCGCCGTTGCGCACCACGGCATCGAGATGGCGCAGGATGTCCTCCGGCTCATGCGTCTGCTCGACCAGGATCAGCAGGGCCGCCTTGAGCATGGCCATCCGCAGGCCGGTGGAGAGGCCGTGGCCGGAGACGTCGGCGATGATCACCGCCAGCTCGTCCTCGGACAGCCGGAGCACGTCGAAATAATCGCCGCCGATCGCGGCGCTCGGCTCGAACAGGGTGGCGAACTCCACCCCTTCGCCGGCCGGCAGGTCGCGCGGGATCAGGCTCTTCTGGAGGTCGCGCGCGATCGACAGCTCCTTTTCCAGGATCTCCTTCTGGGCGGCCGTGGCGACCAGCGTCTCCAGGCTCTCGGTCATCTCGTTGAACGAGCGGTGGAGGTCGCCCATCTGATCGTGCCGCCGCACCGGGATGCGCGCCGAGAAGTCCCCGCGCCGCACCGCGTCGGTCGCCTGGCTCATCCGGTTCACCGCCCGCGACAGGCTGACGATCATGAACACGGCCATCAGCGTGGCGACGAAATAGACGTCGAAGAGCAACGCGGCGAAGACGAGGAGGGCGAGCCAGACCGAGGAGTCGATCTGTCCGGCGCTGGTGAACAGGCGGTGCAGCACGGTGCGCGGCGTGCTGTTCAGGACCACGGTGAGCGGCGCGCGGTCACGGCCGGTGGCCGGATCGAGGAGCGGCCCCGGGACCTCGCCCCACCAGAGGAGCGGATCGTCCCAGATCCGTTCGCCCAGCGAGCCCTCGCGGAACAGCTTCTCGGCCTCGCCCGGCTGGCGCCCCTTGCGGATGCGGTGCAGCGGGATCTTCATCGTCCACAGCTCGACCCGGATCACGTCCGGATCGTCCGGCCGCCGGATCGCCACCCAGACGCCGGCGCGGCGGCTGATCGCGCGGTCGAGGTCGCCGCTGAACAGAGCGAGGACGCCCTGGCCGTTGCGGGAAGCCGCTGCGAGCATCGTGGGATTGCCATCGCGCCGGGCGAAGAAACGGGGCTGCTGCGCGGCCGTGGCGCCGGCCGCTCCCGCCCAGGCCGGCCACTGCGCCGGGGCTTGCGGATCGCCGCCGATCCGCCGGCCGTCCTTGTAGAAGGCGAAGGAGACGTCCCGCGGCCGGACGGGCGGCGCGGCGGCGCTGCCGGTCATGACGTCGAGCTGCACTTCGGCGGCGCGGTCGAGGGCGGCCTGCTCGTCGCGCACCGCGTCGCGGTACAGATGCCCGAGGAAGAAGCCGGACAGGATGTAGGCGCCGACCGCCAGCAGCAGGAGCACCAGCGGGATCGGCAGGACGCCGATCAGGAAGTACGAGAAGGCCAAGCGCCGGCTCACCTTCCACAGCCAGACCCGGTACGCCTTCCACAGCAGCCAGAGCGTCGCGGCCACGACGAGGCCGCCCAGCACCACCTGGGCGGCGACGCTGACGTAGCGGATGCCGAGCAGCGACAGCGCGAGGGCCAGGGCGGTGGCCGTCGCAACGAAGAGAGCTCTGCGCGTCGAGGTTTTCACGGTGCGGCGAAGGGATCCCGGCGAGGGGGAGCCCCCGAAGGGCCATTACGAGAGGCCGGAAGCAAAGTTTCCCCGGCCTTCATTTGGCCCGGTGGGCCGAGTTGCATAGAATTGCGGTGCCCCCGGCGGACCCGATCGCGGGAGACCTGCCGGGGATCTTAGCGCAACCGAGAGGAGAGGACACGTGTCGAGGATCCCGCGCACTCAGGAGCACTTGAAGACCGCCTTCACCGCGGAGGCGGTGAGCGCGGCCCGCTTTCGCGCCTTCGCCGCCCGCGCCGAGCGGGAGGGCCACCCCAATCTCGCCCGCCAATGGCTGCGCCTCGCCGCCGAGAAGGACGCCCTGGCCGGCCAGCTCCTCGCGGCCGCCGGGCAGGTCCGCGGCGAAGACGCGGATCTCGGTTTCGCCCTCTCCGAGGAGCGCTACGAGAACGACGTCCTCTATCCCAAGATGCTCCGCGAGGTGGACCAGGAGACGGCCGACGTCCTCCTCCAGGTGATCACCGCCCAGAAGGAGCACCTGCGCCAGATCGAAGAGCTGCGCCGCGCGCTCAACGCTTCCGAAGGCGATGTCGCCCTCCCGGCCCAGGTCGATCAGGGCGGCGAGGCGCGGGCGCGGTAGAGGCTCAAGCGACAGGCGCCAGGTGATCGGCTTCCGGATGGAAGCCATCACCATCTCGGCGAATCCGTCCTTGGCTGTTCTATCAAGGAAGCCGTTGGAAAAAGACGTCCACAGCGTGAGTGGCCGTCCCGTCCTCCAACCAAACCCGGCTCCGATATCGAAGCGCATTGCCGTATTGGTCCGTACGGCGAGATTCGTGGAAAGCCAGATCGATCCCGACGACCCCGTACGAACCAAGGGAGGCCAGTTCACTGCTCTCGGAGCGGCCATTGTGATTGCGGTCCACCCAGATCTGCAAGGCGTTCCACAATTCGTCTTGATTCGAGATCATGCCGTCCCCGTTGCCGCCATAGTTGACTTGGTCCAACACGGCAAGGGCGAGAAAGCCGTTCGGTGTATTCGATGGTGGCTGTACAGTGGAGTCGCCGAAAAGCTCCAAGCCGGAGTCGATGATGCCATTGAGATTTCGATCCCAGACAAGGAAACCATCCTCGGCTTCAGGATCGGTCCAGGCAATCGGGTCACGATGTCCGTCCCCATTGATATCGAACAGGACACCCATTTGCGCCGACGTAAATTTCCAGCCATGCCGTCCCAGGTCGAGGACGATTGGGCAATTGTCGATGGGGGGGTGTACGCAGCCGTCGCTGCAATAGTCGTAGTTGGCCTGACACTCTGCGAGACCGTTTGCATAGTCGGACTGGCAGTAGTTACGGCACATATTCCACGAGGGGCTTCCTGAAGTATAGTTAGAGTCGCACCCACTGAGACAGTCCTCCCTGCCTGTCTGACGATAGTAGATACACGTGTCAAGCCCGTGATCGCAGACCCAGCATGAGATCGCTGCGGCTTCGGAGGAAATGAGGAGTGGTGTGCAAACTACGAGGGAAGTGACGAACAGTGGAAAGCGCATTGAGACTCCTTTCTAGGTGAGAGGAAAAAAAGTCGAAAGGGGCGTGCGACAGGGCTCTACCGCCTGCCTCGAGCAGCATCGCACCGAGTACGGCCCAGCCGTACTGCGAGAGCTTTCAGAGTTCCACACATAGTCCTCCTTCCCCGATCTCCGCCCCCTGGCTACGTCTTGAAGTGTTCCAACGCGAAGAAATGTTACAGCGAAAACACAGAGCCTGCTACTCTGAGGGCGTTCCGACCTCCTGATCCTTGCCCATGGCGGCACGTGGGAGACGCGGTTCCAGGACTCGTCGCTCGCGGCCAGCATGGCTTCGGCGCCGAGGTGGTGCGGTTCTCGCCGCGCCAGAGCGACGTGCTCCTGGTGGTCGGCACCATCAACGACAAGATGGCCCCGGTGCTCAAGTAGATCTACGACCAGATGGCCGATCCCAAGTGGGTCATCTCCATGGGGGCCTGCGCCTGCTCAGGCGGCTCCTACCGCGCCTACCGCGTGATGTAGGGAATTGATATGAGATCATCCCCGGGCGACATCGCCCTCCCCGCCCAGGTCGATCAGGGCGGCGAAGCGCGGGCGCGGTAGAGGGGCAGGGCCGGCACCTCCCGCTCCGCCGCCAGGAGCGAGGCGGCCAGCAGCACGAACGCGATCCACAGCAGGTCGGCCACGAGCAGGTGGACGATCTGCATCCACACCGGGGCGAGCAGCGCCACGTTCGCCAATCCAGCGATCCATTGCGCGAACACCAGCCCCGCGATCCAGCGTCCCCAGTGCTCGCGCGCGGCCGCTGGCGTGATCGCCAGCAGGAGGGCCAGGAGACCGGTGGTGACGGCGATCGCCGGGTGGAGGAGGCGCAGACGGATCAGGAAATGTCCCGTCGCGGAGATGTCCTGGCGCAACGCGTCGGCCAGGGAGGTGGAAGGGAAGAGGGTGTCGCCCAGGGCGGCCACCGCGCCGCTCACCCCGGCGAGGAGCAGCCCGAGCGCGGCGGCGGCGATCCCGGCGCCCAGCCAGCCGCGGGTGCGGAAGCGGAACCCCGCTCCGCCCCCCGCGAAATGGGCGGTGAGGGTCAGCGCGGCGAGCAGGAAGAAGGTGTTGATCAGGTGGGTGCCCATGAACATCGCGCGCGCCATGGACTGGTTGTCGGCTACCAGACGGAAAAGAACCAGGGCTGCGCCCACGGCCGCCTCGCTGAGCATGAGAAGGGCGCTCGCCACCGCGGCCTTGCGGGTGGGATCGCCGGCCGGCCGACGCACGAAGGCGGCCACGGCGAGGACCATCACCAGGCCGAGGGCCACGCCGCTGGTCAGCCGGTGGGAGAGCTCGATGAGCGTCTCGACGCGCGGCGCCCGCGGCACCACCTCGCCGTTGCACAACGGCCAGTGGCTGCCGCACCCCGCGCCGGACCCGGTCGCGCGCACCACCGCGCCCCAGAGGATCACGGCCACGTTCCAGGCGAGCACGAGCCAGGAGAAGCGGGCGAGGCGGTCCATAGCCAGCATCATAAACAGAAAACCCCCTCTCCCGGGGCCGCGAGGGCGCCAGGAAAGGGGGGCAACGGGGTGAGGGTGAGGGCTTACGGCCGGGCGAGGGTGATCACCGGCGAGGTCCAGGTCTCCCAGTGCGCCGGGTTGTTCTCGTCGCCCAGAGCCTTCAAGACCTTGAGGACGAGGACGTACCGGCCGTTCGGGACTTCCTTGACCTTGAGCTTGTTGCCGTTGCTGTGCAGCCGGGTGCCGTCCCAGGCGAAGGCGAAGAAGCCCGTGGCCGTGCTGTTGCGCGGCAGGAATTCCTCGTCGACGGCGTCATGGAACACCGGGTGGACCGGCTGCCCCGTGGCCGCGTCCCGGATCTCCAGCACGAACCGGCGGGACTGGTGGTCGAGGTGGACCAGGATGAACGGCACGTCGTTGCCCTGCAGCGTGTAGGTGGCGCCGCCCGGCTGGTTCGTATAGCTCGCGCCGACGATCTTGGCCAGCCAGGGGAAGCCGCTCGCCGTGGGCACCAGCACCGGGATCGACTGATAGTCGCCCTTGAAGCCGGCGAACGGAACCCGCAGCTCCTGACCGCCGCCCTGCGGCGCCAGCACGATGTAACCGCCGTAGAGGCTGCGGTCGGCGAGGGCCGCGTTGGGGCTGATCGTGACGTCGACCGTGGCGATGCCGCCGGCCGGCACGGTGACCGACGGGGCGCTGAAGGTGACCGTGGCGGGAGCGTTGAAGAAGGAGAGGGTGAAGGAATTCGGCCCGGTCGCCAGAGCCGGCACGTGGGCCAGGTTGTAGGTGATGGCCGAGGCGCTCTCATTGCGGACCGTCAGGGTGCGCACGGCGGGGCCCGACTCGCTCTCGCCGAGGGAGAGCTTGGCCGGGGTGACCCGCGCCGGCGCCTGGACGGCGTTCGCGATCTGGATCATGCCCGCGCCTTGGCGGTGGACGTTGTCCAGGAACCCGAGCCCCGGGTTGAGGGACCACGGCTTCGGGTCGGCCGTGTTCTGCAGGATGTCGCGGACCTCCTCCGGGCGGAGGCTCGGCCGCGCCTGGAGCAGAAGGGCCACGGCGCCGGCCACGTGGGGCGAAGCCATCGAGGTGCCGCTGAGGATGGCGTGGCCGCCCCTCTCCAGCGGGTAGGTCGAGTAGATGAAGCCGCCCGGCGCACCCAGGTCGGGCTTCAGCGTGAGGTCCGGCGACAAGCCGTAGGAGCTGAAGCTGGAGATCAGGTTGCCCGTGGCGTTCGGCACCTGAACCGCGTTCGGGGTCCAGGTCAGGCTCACCGCGCCGGACGCGATCCGGCCGTCGAGCAGGACGCCGTCGGCGGCGGAGATCGAGACCGTCGGGATGCCTACCGCGGGCGTGCCGGCCACCGTGATGTTCTGGATCCCGGCGACGTTGTTGTAGATGATCACACCGGCGGCGCCGGCGTTCTCGGCGTTCTTGGCCTTGACGTAGAAGCCGCAAGTGCCGCGGCGGATCAGCGCGACCCTGCCGCTCAGGCTCCCCGCGGGCAGCGGCGAGCAAGCGTCCGCCGCCGCCGAAGAGGTGCCGGTGCGCACGAGCGGGAAGCTGCCGGAGACCGGAGCCGTCGGAGCCGCCGTCGCCTGGAAGTAGCCGGCCGGGCGGTTGTCGGGAGTGACGGTGAACGACAGCGCGTGGATGCCCACATTGTCGAAAGAGGCGACGGAGATCACCTTGTCGCCGAGCGAGGGAGCGGCGGAGCCGTAGAGGCCCAACGAGCCCTCGTTGCCGGCGGAAGCGACGACCACGATCCTCTTCTTCTCGACCAGCCGGCTGGCCGCCTGCGCGGTGGGGTACTCCGGCCACTGGAGCGCCGATCCGATGCTCATGTTGAGCACGTCGGCGCCGTCCTTGCCGATCCGCTCCATGGCGGCGAGCATGATGTCGCTGGAGGTCGAGCCCGAGCAGCCGAAGACGCGGTAGGCGCGGAAGGTCACGCCCGGGGCCACGCCCTTGACCACGCCGTTGGCGCCGATGATTCCGGCGACGTGCGTGCCGTGGCCGTTGCAGTCGTCGGGAATCGCGTCCGGCGTGGGGACCGGATTGTAGCTGGGGGAGGTGCTGTCGAAGTTGAAGGCGTCGCCGACGAAGTCATAGCCCGCCTCCACCCGACATCCGGGGCCGAAGCAGCCGCCCAGGTCCGGGTTGTCGAAGTCGACCCCGGTGTCCATCACGGCCACCCGCACGCCGGTGCCGGTGAGGCCCAGGCTGTTCTGGGCGATGTCCGCCTGGGTCTGGGTGATCGCGGAGGCCAACTCCGGGCTGGGAGCCGGCTGCGGCTCGGGCAGCGTCACGGTTGAGACGGGGTAGACCGCCTTGACCGAGTCGAGCTTCTTGATCTTGACGACGTCGCTCAGCCGCGCCGAGATCGAGAGGCCGTTGAAGAGGTCTTCGTAGACGAACCGCTCCACGAACTGGGCGCCCACGGCGCCGGCGTCGCTGCGGAAGCTCTGCCGCTCCTGCGCCAGCGCGGCCGGCGTGCCGCCGTCCGACTTCGGCTTGCCCTTGAGCTCTACGAACCAGCTCGACGGGGTCTCGTCGATCGCCTGCGTCGAGGGAGCAGGGAGGGGATTGAGAGGCTGGACCTCGACGGCCTGGGCACGGGCGGTGCAAGGGACAAGGCACAGAGAGAGGGCTAAGGCGGGGAACAACCGATTCATCGAGTCTCCTTCTTGCTGTATGACCGAGTGATCGTGGACCGATGTCTGAACGCCACGCAGAACAGCAGGGTCGGACTCAGGAATTCCCGCTGCGCCGGATTCCGTAAGTTGAAACCCTCGTGCTGTTTGCGAAGCTTGTGACCGAGGGTCACAAAGTCATGGTAGACTCGCTTCCGGGGGAGAGGATGAAGCCATGGAACTGACTGGAGAAAGCTGGGTCACGACGACGTTCGAGACGCTCGAAGACTGGGCGCAGCGCAACTCGTTCTGGCCGTTCCCGTTCGGCACCGCCTGCTGCGCCATCGAGTTCATGTCGACCGTGTCGAGCCACTACGACGTGTCGCGCTTCGGCGCCGAGGTAGTGCGGTTCTCGCCGCGGCAGAGCGACGTCCTGCTGGTGGCCGGCACGATCAACGACAAGATGGCCCCGGTGCTCAAGAAGATCTACGACCAGATGGCCGATCCCAAGTGGGTCATCTCCATGGGCGCCTGCGCCTGCTCCGGCGGCTTCTACCGCGCCTATCACGTGATGCAGGGGATCGACGAGATCATCCCGGTCGACGTCTACGTGCCGGGCTGCCCACCGACGCCGGAGGGCCTCATCTACGGCATCCTCCAGCTCAAGCAGAAGGTGGTCCGCGACCGCAAGAAGCACGCGCCGCGCATCCAGGGCGCCGAACAGTCCGAACCCGCCAAGGAGACGATCGAGCGTGTCGACGCTGGCTCCCCCGCCTGAACCCCTGACCGCGACCGGCGCGGACGATCTCGAAGCGGTCCGCGCCAGGTTCCCGGACGGCAGCATCACGGTCCAGGAGCACGCCGATCAGCCGACCTGGATCGTGCGCCGCGACGCTCTCGCCAGCCTCGCCCGTGAGCTGCGCGACAACCCGGCCACCCAGTACGACCTGCTGCTCGACCTCGGCGGCGTCGACTATCCCGACCGCGAGGAGCGCTTCGAGGCCGTCTACCATCTCTACTCGCTGCCGCGCGCCGCGCGCCTGCGCCTCAAGGTGCCGCTGCGCGAGGATGATGCCGTAATCCCGAGCCTCATTCCGGTGTGGAAGGCGGCCGACTGGTTCGAGCGCGAGATCTTCGACATGTTCGGGATCAAGGTCGAAGGCCACCCGAACCTGCGGCGCATCCTCTGCCACGAGGGCTTTCAGGGGCACGCCCTGCGCAAGGACTACGACGCGGCGCGGCGCTGGATCCTGACCGAGGACAAGATCTACCAGCCGAAGTTCGACCTCCCGGAAGGGCAGGACGACCTCTTCGAGCGGATGGCGATCAACATCGGCCCGTCGCATCCGGCCATGCACGGCACCTTCCGCCTGATGGCGGTGCTCGACGGCGAGACCATCGCCGCTTCCGAGGTCGAGATCGGCTACCTGCACCGCTGCTTCGAGAAGATGTCGGAGACCCACACCTGGAGCCAGGTGATCCCCTACACCGACCGCCTCAACTACTGCTCCTCCTTCATCAACAACGTCGGCTACTGCAAGACGGTGGAGAAGCTGCTGGGGATCGAAGTGCCGCCCAAAGCGGTGTGGGCGCGGACGATCCTCTCCGAATTCTCCCGCGTCATGGACCACTGCGTCTGCAACGGCTCGACGCTGGTGGACACCGGCGGCCTGACCAATTTCTGGTACCTGTTCCAGCCGCGCGAGGAGATCTACGGCCTCCTCGAAGCCTGCAGCGGCGCCCGCCTCACCGTGTCCTACGGGCGGATCGGCGGCCTGGCGCAGGATCTGCCGCCCGATTTCATGGAGCGCAGCCGGCGCCTGCTCGAGATCATCCCGCCGTTCATCGACGACGTGGAGAAGCTGGTCGACAAGAACCGCATCTGGCTCGACCGCTCGGTGGGCATCTCGGCGATCTCCGGCGCGGAAGCGGTGAATTGGGGGTGGACCGGCCCCTGCCTGCGGGCGAGCGGCGTGGGTTACGACGTGCGGCGGGCGCATCCCTACGACCTCTACGACACGGTCGACTGGGAGGTGCCGGTGCTCTACGGCGGCGACGTGTACGACCGCTACCGCATCCGCATGCTGGAGATCCGCCAGTCGCTGAAGATCATCCGCCAGCTCTTGGACCGCGGCGTGCCCGAGGGCCCGTACATCGTGGACGATCCGCACGTGGCGCTGCCGCCGAAGGAGGCCTGCTACAACCAGATGGAGGCCATGATCTACCACTTCAAGCTGATCATGGACGGCATCCAGGTGCCGCCGGGCGAGGTCTACGGCATGGTCGAAGGGGCGAACGGCGAGCTCGGCTTCTATATCATCAGCGACGGCACCGGCAAGCCCTACCGCATCAAGGTGCGGCCGCCGTGCTTCCCGATCTTCTCGACCTTCCCCCGGTTGATCAACGGCGGCTCGCTCTCCGACGCCATCGCGACCCTGGGAGGGCTCAACATCATCGCCGGAGAGCTCGAACGATGACGCCGCATCCGACGGACACGAAGCCCTACCGGCCGAGCCTCTTCGAGCGCAGCTACCTGCCGCTCCTGGGCGGCATGCTGGTGACCCTGCGGCATTTCCTGCGCAACTTGTTCAACCCCAAGTCGCGCTTCACCATCGAGTACCCGGAGAAGCGGCGGGAGTACAGCCACCGTTTCCGCGGCCACCACATCCTGACCACCCGTCCGGACGGCTCCGTGCGCTGCGTCGCCTGCTACCTCTGCGCCCAGGCCTGCCCGGCCGAGTGCATCCACATCGAGGCCGGCGAGCACCCGGACGTCAACATCGAGAAGTACCCGCTGGTCTATGAGATCGACATGCTGCGCTGCGTCTTCTGCGGCTACTGTGTGGACGCCTGCCCGGAAGAGGCCATCATCATGAGCAACAACTACGACATGGCCTACTTCAACCGCGAGCAGTCGATCGTCGGCAAGAACGACCTGATGAAGCCCTACACCTTCGACGAGAGCCGCCTCGGCTACCGTCCGCGCTTCCCGGAGGAGGACGCCAAGCGCGCCCGTATGCGCCGCGACGCCTTCGACCTGGTCCAGGCTGCGAAAGACGCCCAGGAGCGCGAGGAGCGGCTGGCCGCGCGGTAGGGGGCCCCTCCATCATGCCGCGCCGGCGCCTCGACGCCGTCCTCGGGGCGTCCGCGTTGGCCCTGGCGATCGTCGCCCTCAAGCGCATCGCCATTCAGTCCTATGAGCTGGTCGCCGGGACCTCGTACGCGGCGGCCTTCGACCTTCACCTGCGCTACGTCGAGACGACCCGCTGGCTCGCCGGCTCTCCGGTCTACGGCGCGACGAAGACCGACTATCCTCCGGCTTCCTACGCCATCCTCGGGCCGCTGATCGGCCACCTCGACTGGCCCGCGGTCCGCGTCCTGTGGCTGGTCCTGTCGCTGGCTTCCTTGACGGTGCTCTCGGTGATCGCCGCCTGCGCGGTGGAGCGCCGGCCCTCCACGCGGGCGCTGGCGGCCGTCCTGCCGTGGGCGGCGTACGGCTCAGCCTTGACGGTGGGCGTCGGCCAGCTCGGCCTGCTCGTCCTGGCGACCGGCCTGGGCGGAGTCCTCCTGGCCCGCCGCGCCGGCAAGAGCCCGGCCGTCGCATCCCTCGCCGGCCTGCTGTTCACGATCTCGCTCGTCAAGCCGACGCTGACCGCCCCCTGGTTCTGGCTCCTCGTGCTCGCGAGCTGGCCCCCGGTCGCGGCCTGCGTCGCCGTGCTCCTGTACGGAGCCGCGACCCTCGCCGCGAGCGCCGATCAGCCCGAGCCCCTGCTCTCCCTCGTGTCCGACTCGATCGCCAACGGTCATCTGCACGCGCCGCGCGGCTACGGCAACGTCGCCAACTGGGCGATCGCGCTCGGCCTCGGCGGCTGGATCCTGCCGCTCGCCTTCCTCCTGCTGGCGGCGCTCGGAGTCTGGGTCCTGCGCCACCGCCGCGCCGACCTCTGGATCCTGCTCGGCGTGTCGGCCGTCGTCGCGCGCGTTTTCACCTACCACTACTACGTCGACGACCTGCTGCTCCTCGTCCCCATGATCGCCCTGCTCCGTCTGGCCTCGCAGGACGCGGACCCGCCGCGAATCCGCCGTGCCGCCGCGGCCGTCTTCGCCCTGACCGTCCTGGCCCAACTGACGCCGACCCGCCTCTTCACCGAGCTGGGCCCCGGGATCGGCCTGGCCACCGAGGCCTTCCAGATCCTCGTCTGGCTGGCCGCGGCGGCTGTCCTGGTGCGGGCGGCCGCTCTTGCCAGCGGCACGCCGTAGTGTTAACGTCAAACCAAAGCTTCAACAGGACCGGCCAACGCCTGGCCGGGAGCTCATGGACAAGCGAGGAGCGACGCCGATGACCTGGTCCCGGATCTCGAAGTTCCGTACCCTGCTTCCGTTGTGCCTGGTTGCTCTATGCCTGATCGCCTTCCTGGGGTGCCCGAAGAAAGAGGAGGAGAAGACGGGGCCCCAGCCGGGGAAAGTCCTCGATGAGGCGATGGCCGCCGGCCGGGACGCCGCCTCGCTCCCGGCAGCGGACGAGGACTACTACCACGACATGGACGGCGGCGTCGCCTTGACTCCCGACGAAGTCAAGGGCCGCAACACCTGGGTGGTCTTCAGCGGCGGCAACGACCACCTGTGGGACACGCTCTCGACCGCGAGCGCCGGCACTCTCGACCTGCTCAAGACCGTCTCTTCCCATCCGTCGCTGAAGTTCAGCCGCGACAACCGCTGGACGTACCTCGGCTTGGTCAACGAGCCGTGCTTCGACAAGGCGACCGGACCCGATCCGGACCGTTTCGGTCTGTGGCTCGACAAGCGGCGCGCCGACTGCCCGCCGGACCCGTTCGAGAACGAGGCCAAGTATCCGGGCATCAAATTCGGCGCCCGCGGCCAGGACCTGGGGAACGGCAAGACGCTGCCGGTGGGATCGCTCTACGGTTGGGGCACCGGCATCGTCGGCCTGCGCCTGTTCCCGAACCCGGCGTTCGACGCAGCGGCCGCCAAGAACTGGGATCCGGTGAAGTACTACACCGACTCCGCCTACTATCTGAACAAGAACCTGGTGCGGCCGTACCGCATCGGCATGTCCTGCGGCTTCTGCCACGTCGGGCCGAGCCCGACCCATCCGCCCGCCGATCCGGAGAACCCGCAGTTCGCCGACATGAACTCGATGGTCGGCGCGCAGTACCTCTGGATCGACCGCGTCTTCGCGTGGGATCCCGACATGTCGAGCTACGCCGTCCAGCTCTTCCACACCTCGCGGCCGGGGACCGTGGACACCTCGCTGGTGTCGTCGGACAACATCAACAACCCGCGGACGATGAACGCCTTCTACAGCCTGAACGCGCGCCTGGTGCAGGGCAAGCGATGGGGCAAGGAGACGCTCGCGGGCGGCGGCCTCAACAACAAACAGTTCAACGACTACATCAAGAGCGGCTTCCTCACCGAGCTGTACCAGGCGCCGGATACGGCCTACGCGCCGCGCGTGCTCAAGGACGGCGCCGATTCGGTGGGCTCCCTGGGCGCCCTGAACCGGGTCTTCATCAACATCGGCCTGTTCAGCGAGGAGTGGCTGCTGCACTTCAAGCCGCTCATCGGCGGCCAGGCCGTCACGCCGATCGAGATCGCCGTCGCGCGCAAGAACTCGAGCTACTGGCTGGCGACCGAATCGCAGACGCCCAACACCGCCCTCTATTTCCTCAAGGCCTCGACGCCGCACTACCTCAAGGACGCGCCGGGCGGCGCGGCCCACCTCACGAAGGACGCGAAGCAGCTCACCCGCGGCAAAGTCGTCTTCGCCGAGCGCTGCGCGCGTTGCCATTCCAGCAAGCTCCCCGACGACGTTCCGAGCCTGGACCCCGGCGCCGGCTGCTCCGGGGCCAACTACCTCGACTGCTGGAACAAGTACTGGGCTTCGACGAAGACGGAGGAGTTCAAGGCGAAGATGCGGGAGATCGTGCTCAAGGACGACTTCCTCACCGACAATTACCTGTCGACCGAGCTGCGTGTGCCGGTCACGCTGCTCGAGACCAACGCCTGCAGCCCCTTGGCGACCAACGGGATCGCCGGCAACGTCTGGGACAACTTCTCCTCGCAGAGCTACAAAGACCTGCCTTCCGTAGGCACGATCACCGTCCACGATCCGTTCACCGGCGAGGCGAAGCCGTACAAGATGCCGGCGGGCGGCCGGGGATACACGCGTCCGCCCTCGCTGGCCAGCCTGTGGTCGACGGCGCCGTTCCTGTTGAACAACAGCGTCGGCAAGTTCAACGTCGACCCGTCGGTCGAAGGGCGCCTGGACTCGTTCCAGGATTCAATCGAAAAGATGTTGTGGCCGGAGAAACGGGACAAGGATTCGATCCTCGGCGACAAGGTGCCCGGCCTGATCGACCGTACGACGCAGACGAGCTATCTCAGGGTCCCCAGGGGCTATCTCCCACCGATCCCACCGGAGGTGGTGGCGGCCGTCAAGGTCCTGGCGCCGACGTTGATCGGCGACGGCGGCCTGGAGCTCGGCCCCATCCCGGCCGGCATGCCGGTGAACCTCCTGTCCAACCTGGACATCACGCCGCAGCCGGAGCAGAGCCTCGTGCAGCGCGCTGAGCGCCTCAAGAACGTCCTCGTGCTGTTGGCCCGGGCCAAGCACGACCTCATCGGCTTGCCCAAGGGCGTCAGCGACCAGGAGGCGCTCAAGGTCTTCGCGAACCTCGAGAAACCGCTGATCAACCTCAGCAAGTGCCCGGACTTCGTGGTCAACCGCGGCCACTACTTCGGCACCTCCTCCTTCAAGGAGGAGCCGGGCCTGAGCGATGCCGACAAGCGGGCGCTGATCGAGTTCCTGAAGACGCTCTGAGCCCGCACCCCCCGGGGCGGCCGCAATGTGCCGGCCGCCCCGGTTCCCCTCGCTCTGACCGCTCGACCGCGATGATAGGCTTGCGGACATGATCCGCCCCTCGTTCCTGGTCCTGCTCCTGCTCTGCCTGGCCTTCCCTCTGGGCGCGGCGACCGACCGGCCACTCCGCAGCTTTCCTGCCGCCGAGCTCGCGGCGGGGAGCCCGGACGCGGATGTGGTCTTCGTGGTGGCCGGCGACAACCGGCCGACCGCAAAGGGGGCGCCGCTGCCGCGCGTGCTGGCCGCCATCTTCGCGGAGATCGGCCTGATCCGGCCCGACTTCGTGCTGTGGACCGGCGACACCGTCTACGGCTACTGCGACTCACGGGAGGAGCTGGAGCAGGAATACCGGCTCTTCGAGGCCGTCGCCAGGCCGCTGGCCGGCGTGCCGCTCTTCAATGCGCCGGGGAACCACGAGATCCACAGCCAGCAGCAGTGCTCGGCGTCCGCCGCTCAGGTCTGCGGCGTTCCTTGCTCCGAGGAGGCCTTCCGGGCCCGCTTCGGCCAGCTCTACGGATCGTTCGACTACGCCGGCGTGCACTTCATCGCGCTCGACACCGACGTGCCCGGGGAGCAGGATGCGATCTCCGGCGATCAGCTCGCCTGGCTGCGGCGCGACCTCGAGAGCAACAAGGAGGCGCGGGCCATCTTCCTCGCCTCGCACACGGAATTCTACTCGTCACCGCGCATCGATCCGCCGGCGGGCACGAGCCATCCTGCGGTCGCCAACCGCTGCGAGCTGCACGACCTCTTCCGGCGCTATCCCGTCAAGGCGGTCTTCTCCGGGCACGAGCACCTCTATTGGCGCGAGCTTGCCGCCGAGCACGACGGGATCGACTACTTCGTGGCTGGCGGCGCGGGCGCTCCTCTCTACGCGCCGCCCGACCAGGGCGGGTTCTCCCACTACCTGGTGGTGCGCCTGTCCCAGGGCAAGGTGAGCTACGACGTGGTCGAGCCCGGCCGGCTCTATGTCGAGGAGGCGCCGGCGCCGGAGGGCGAGGCGCGGTTCTGGATCGTCAACTCGAACGACACCGCGCAGCCGCTGGCCCTGCGCGGCCTCGCCGTCGAGGTGCCGGCGAGCCTGGGCGCGTGCGCCGACCTGACGGTGACCGCGGAGACCCTGAAGCGCGACGTCCGGGCTCCGCTGTCGAACGTCACGCTGGGCCCGTGCTCCGCCGCCGGCCCGGGCCGGTTGCGCATCCCCGTGAACGCGCCGCCGCTGGCCCAGGGCTCCGTATTGGTGACCATCCGCCACAAGACCGTCCCCTGAGGAGGGCCGCTCATGAAAGAACGCAATCAGCCGGAGACCCTTCGTTTGCGCGCGATCCAGCCGTCCTTGACGGTCAACGACGTCGCGGCGAGCATCGCCTGGTACCGCGACGTGCTGGGCTTCATCGTCGCCGAGGAGATGAAGCACGAGGGCCAGTTCGTGGGAGTCCGGATGAAGGCCGGAACGGTCGAGCTCTTCCTGTTCCAGGACGATTTCGCCAAAGGGCGCGACCGGCAGAAAGGCCAAGGCCTCCGCTTCTACTGCATCACGGCCCAGGACGTCGACCAGCTCGCCGCCGACATCGTGGCCCGCGGCGGAACGCTCGATCACCCGCCGACCGACCGCCCCTGGGGCTCCCGCGACTTCGCGGTCACCGACCCCGACGGCTTTCACATCTCGATCATGACGCAGCCGGCGACGTAGGGGGACGAGCACTCTTCTCCAGGATCGGACGGGTCCGTCGGATCGGACAGATCGGGGGGTGACGCGGGGGAGGGGCCTCCCCGCTGTGGTATCCTCCTCTGCTCCACACTGAAGTACCCCCGTATGATCGACTTGAGGAAGGCACCGCCCGAGCTGTTCGCCCAGGTCTTGGAGGGCAATCTCCAGGGGATCGGGCCGCTGCGCAAGCTGATCGGCCACTTCGCGGAGGCGGTCAACGTGCGGCTGCGGTCCGAGTGCGCCTGGGTGATGGCGGAGGACGGCGAGATGCTGGCGCTGCGCGGCGTCTCCGACCTGTGCGACCGGGCACGGACGCTGGCGTTCCTCCATGGGGACCGGCCCCAGCAGGGCAGGATGGTGGTGCTGGCGCGGGTGACGGTGCTCGGCCGGCAGGTGGCGGTGGTGGGCGCCGCACGGCGGGACCACGAATTTGGACAGACCGCGCGGCGGACGCTCGACCGCCTGTGCAACGTGCTCGCCCTGGAGCTCGCCCGCCGCGAGGAGCAGCGCCTGGGCCGCGTGCTCGACCGCATCCGCGGCAAGATCGTCTCGGAGCTACGGCCGCGCGACCTCGCCTACCAGATCCTCGACGGCCTGCACCAGCTCGTGGACTATGACCATTCGTCCGCCTTCCTCACCTGGGAGGGCAGCAGCGGCTTGCTGCGCATCGAAGCCGAGAAGGTGGTGTGGACAAAGGGGAAGAGCGCGTTCGTGGGGCACGAGATCCCGATGCCGGCCGCGATGGTCGAGGATCTCGAGCGGGCTCCGGGGATCCGCCGCATGATCGGAGACGTGGGCGGCGATCCGTTCTGGGACATGCTGACCTACCACCGCGGGCGCGGCCTGCCGGTGCCGGCGAGCCTGCTCTGCGCACCGCTCTTCTACGGCGGCGAGTTCCTCGGCCTGCTCAAGATCGCGGCCTGGAAGCGGCGGCCGTTCGACCGCCGCGACGAGTCGGTGGTGGAACGCTTCCTCCCGGCCGCGGCGGTGTCGATGCGCAACGCGCGGTTGAACCTGTCGCTCGAACGCCAGGCGCTCCAGGCGGAGATCAAGGCCACGCTGGTGACCCTGGCGAGCGCCGTGGCGCATGACGTGAACAACGCGGTAGGGACGATCCTGCCGCTGGTCCAGCAGGTGCGGGAGGACCTCGTCCGCGAGACTCTCGATCTGCACGTGCTCGACCAGGACCTCGAGGTCGTAGTGGAGAAGGCGCAGCTCTGCCAGCGCATCTTCTCCAACATGCTGCGGGTGGCGAGCGCCGGCCGCGCCGGCGACGGCGCGGTCGACTTGAACCAGGTGGTGCAGGAGACGGTGCCGTTCTTCCAGGGCCAGGCGCTGCGGCGCGGCGTCGAGCCGGAGCTCGCGCTGGCCGACGGGCTGCCGCCGGTGCGCTGCTCGCGGCAGGACCTGCAGCACATCGTCCTCAACCTGGTGAGCAATTCGCTCGACGCGATGGCCGACCACGGCGGCCGCGTGACGGTCTCCACCCGGGGCGCCCGGGGGCATGCGCTGCTGATCGTGGAGGACGACGGGCCGGGCATCCGGCCCGAGCTTCTGGAGAAGGTGCAGGAGCCGTTCTTCTCCACCAAGCACGGCGGCACGGGCCTGGGCCTCGCGATCTGCCGCGCGCTCGCCTGGCAGAACGGCGGCCGTCTCGAGATCGCGAGCGCTCCGGGCCAGGGGACCCGCGTCACGGTCGAGCTGCGGCTGGCGGGCGGCGAGCCCGCGGCGGAGGTGGTGGCGTGAACGGGGCCGAGCGCATCCTGGTGGTCGACGACGACGCCGGCCTGCGGCGGACGCTCGCGCGCATCCTGGAGCCGCCGTACCGGGTCGAGGCGGTCGCCGGCGCGACCGAAGCCATGGCGCGGCTGGACAAGAGCTTCGCCCTCGCCCTGGTGGACGTGCGCCTCCAGGACGGCGACGGCTACAGCCTGTGCAAGGCCCTGCGCGAGCGGCGGCCGGACATGGATGTGATCCTGATCACGGGCTCGATCTCCCAACCCGACGAGAAGCTCTTCCGGTCGCTCGAGGAGGGGGCGTTCTACTTCCTCTTCAAGCCGTTCGACCGGCGCGTGCTGCTCGCCCTGGTCGAGCGCTGCCTGCGCCTGCAGCGGGAGCGCCTGGCCAAGGAGCGCTACGCGGGGGTGCTGGCCGCGGACCTCGAGCGGGCGCGGCTCTTCCAGCAGAGCCTGGTGCCGCACGAGCCGGTGGAGGGCGCAGGCTGGCGCGTCGAGGGCCGGCTGCTGAGCTGCGACGCGCTGGGCGGCGACTTCTGGCTGGCGCAGCCGGACGACGGCCTCGGCCTGGTGCTCGCGGTGTGCGACGTGGTGGGGCACGGCGTCAGCGCCGCCATGTACGCCGGCATGCTGCGTTCGACCCTGGGCGCCGCCTTGCGGCGGGGGACCGCTCCCGAGCGGGTCGCGGCCGAGTTGCTGGCCGACGCCGACTTCCTCGCTGGCTCGACCTGCGCCACGATGATCTACGGGCTGCTCGATCCCGACGGGCGGGTGCGTGCTTTCAACGCCGGCCATCCTCCGGTCTTCCGTCTCCCGGCGGCCGGCGCCGTGGAGCGGCTCGCGGCCACCGGCCCGCTGCTGCACAGCGTCTTCCGCGACCGCCCGATGCCGGCGCAGGAGGTCGCCATGGCCCCGGGCGACCGCCTGCTCTCCTACACCGACGGCGCTTACGAGGTCCGCAACCCGGCCGACCAGGAGCTCGGCCTCGAGCGTCTGGAAGACGCCTTCGCCGCGCTGCGCGGCCGCCCTGCCGGCGAGGTGCTGGACACCCTGATGGACCTCGTCCTCGCCCACGGCGCAGGCCGGCCGGTGGCCGATGACGTCACGCTGGTGCTGGTGGAGAGGACATAACTCCCACGATACTTTCGCGTAGGTATTGACAGCGGTATTTGCCGTCGTTCGTTGGTGACAGGGAGAGCTCTCGTGAAACGAAAGATCCTGTGGATCGTCATCGCTGCCGTGCTGGTCCTGGCGGCGCTCGGCGGCCTCGCTTGGTCGCGCCGCGGACCGCGGCCGACCGAGGTGCAGGTGGCGAAGGTCGGACGCGAGGACCTCCAGGCCAAGGTGAGCGCCAACGGCAGGATCCAGGCGCAGAAGAAGGTGGACATCTCGGCGACTATCGCCGGGCAGATCACCCATCTCGCGGTCGAGGAGGGGGACCGGGTCCGGAAGGGGCAGCTCCTCCTCCAGATCGATCCCGCCAACCCCCGCGCCGCGGCGCGCAGCAACGAGCTGTCGATGCAGGCGCTGCGCGAGGAGGTGGCCTCGGCGCGGGCGAGCCTCGCGCAGGCCGAGCAGGACCTCCGGCGCACGGAGCAGAATTTCCACGCCGGCATCATCCCCAAAGCCGATCTCGACCGCGCCCGCACGGCGGTCCAGACGACCCGCGCCGCGCTCCAGGCCATCCAGCGCCGCGTCGAGGAGGCGGGCGCCACCCTCGAAGGCGCGCGCGACGTGCTGGCCAAGACCACGATCCGCGCGCCGATGGACGGCATTGTGACCGCCCGGCGGGTAGAGGAGGGCGAGGTCGCGGTGATCGGCGTCCAGAACAGCCCGGGCACGGTCCTCCTCACCATCTCCGACATGTCGGCCGTGGAGGCCGAGCTGGAAGTCGACGAGACCTCGATCCCGTCGGTCCGCCTCGACCAGGAGGCGCGGGTGCGCCTCGACGCCTATCCCAACCGCACGTTCCGCGGCCTGGTCTCCGAGGTGGGCTCCAGCCCGATCGTCGTCGCCGCGAACCAGGCGATCAAGTTCATGGTCAAGGTCCGCCTCACCGATCCGCCGCCCGATGTCAAGCCGGGGCTGTCGGCCCGCGCCGACATCCTGACCGGCTTCCGCGGCAAAGCGCTGGCGGTGCCGCTCCAGGCCCTCGTGGTGCGCGACGCCGAGCGCAAGCCCGGCCAGCCGGCGCCGCCGCCCGACGCGCGCGAGCAGGAAGGGGTCTATCTGATGGAAGGCGGCAAAGCGCGTTTCCAGCCGCTCGAGACCGGATTGATCGGGGACCTCTCCATCGAGGTGATCCGCGGCCTCCGGGGCGGCGAGACGGTCATCATCGGACCGTTCAAGGCGCTGCGCACGCTCAATCCCGGCGATCCGGTCGTGCTCGAAAAGCCGAAGAAGGAGGAGGGGCGCAGCCCCGCCGGCTGATGGACCTCGGCGAGCTGTTCCGCGAAGCGCTGCGGGCGATCCGGTCGCACGCCCTGCGCAGCTTCCTCACCCTCCTCGGCATCGTGATCGGCGTCGCCACCCTGGTCGGCGTCATCTCGGTCATCTCGGGCCTGAACGTCTTCGTGCGCGACAAGCTGTTCGGCTTGGCCCCGGACGTCTTCGTGGTCTCCAAGTTCGGCATCATCCGCAGCCGCGAGGAGTTCTACGACGCCCTGAAGCGGCCGGACATCACGCTGGACGACTTCCAGCGCCTGCGCACGGTGCTGAAGAAGGCCGAGCGGGTGGGGGCCACGGTGAACGGCAGCGGCGCCGTCCAGTTCCAGGGCCACCGGCTGGCCGACGTCCGCGTCAGCGGCGTGACCGCCAACTATGCCGACCTGATGAAGCTGGATCTGGCCGCGGGCAGGTTCTTCCTCGACAGCGAAGCGCGGACCGGCCAGACGGTGGCGGTGATCGGTTGGGACGTCAAGGACGAGCTGTACCCGCATCTCGATCCGGTCGGCCGCACGATGCTGATCGACGGCGCCCCCCATCGGGTGGTTGGACTGATCGCGCAGCAGGGCCGCGTCCTCGGCCAGAGCCGTGACAACCTGGTGCTGGTACCGATCGACGCCTACCGCAACGCCTTCGGCAACCGCTCCACGATCGACGTGCTGATCCAGGCGCGGGGCGGCGTCGAGGGAGTCGACGCGGCCGCCGACGAGGCGCGGGCGTTGCTGCGGGCGATGCGCCACACCGACTTCCGCGCTCCCGACCCGTTCGGCATCGTGACCGCGGAGGGCCTCCAGGACCTCTGGCGCCAGATCTCCGCGGCGGCCTTCGTGTTGACCATCCTCATCGCCTCGGTGTCGCTCGGCGTGGGCGGCGTCGTGATCATGAACATCATGCTGGTCGCCGTGGCCGAGCGCACCCAGGAGATCGGCCTGCGCCGCGCGCTCGGCGCCCGCCAGCGCGACGTGCGCCGCCAGTTCCTGCTCGAAGCCGCGCTGCTCTCCCTGGTGGGCGGCGTCGCCGGCGTGCTCCTCGGTTCCTTGATCGCGCTCGCCGTCGACCGCGTCGCCCACTTCCCGGCCAACCTCACGCCGGGCATCGCGGCCCTGGGCCTCGCGCTCTCCGTCGTGGTCGGGATCGCCGCGGGGTATGGGCCGGCGGTGCACGCGTCCAACCTGGTGCCCGTCGACGCTCTGAGGGCCGAGTGATGGCGGTGATGGAAGCACGGCGGGTCTCCCGCCTCCGCCTGTCGTGGACCGAGAACGTGCGCTTCGCGCTGGTGGCCATGCGGGCGCAGAAGCTGCGCACCTTCCTGACCCTGCTGGGGATCGTGGCGGGCGTCTCGACCGTCATCATGATGGTCTCCTTCGTGGCCGGCTTCGACCGCTCGGTCGCGCAGTCCTTCGCGAGCTTCGGGACGCATCTCGTGCAGTTCCAGAAGTTCGAGCCGCGCTTCGAAGACGGCAGCCAGCGGCCCGAGGAGGAGCGCAACCGGCGCGACCTGACGCTGGAGGACGCGGCGGCGCTCAAGCGCCTGGCGACGCTGGCCGCCGCGGTCTCCCCCGAGCGCTACCTCTTCGCGCCGGTCGAGGTGCGCACCGCGCGGCAGATCGCCAACCAGCCGAATCTGGCCGGCGTCCTGCCCGACTATGCGCTGGCCAACCACTCCTTCGTCGCGGACGGCCGTTTCCTGACCGACGCCGACGTGCGCCACGCCGCGCGCGTGGCGGTGCTGGGCCTCGACGTCGTCGAGGCCCTGTTCCCGCACCAGGACCCGATCGGCCGCCAGATCACGCTCGACGGCCGCTCGTTCGAAGTCATCGGCGTGTTCGAGAAGAAGGGTGCGTTCCTGGGCGGCAGCAACGACAACATCCTGGTCATCCCGATCTCGACCTTCGACGAGCAGTACCCGCAGATCCGCGACGGCGGCGGCGACACCCTCCACATCGCCACCGTACCGCGGCGGCCGGAAGACTTCGATGCGCTGATCGAGCAGGAGACGGCCATCCTGCGCACCCGCCGCAGGCTGCGTTTCCGCGAGCCGAACGATTTCGCCCTGTTCACCAGCATGGGCATGCTGGACAACTTCCGCCAGATCACCGGCGGCGTCGCGGCGGTGATGGTCCTGATCGCCGCCATCGCCCTCGTGGTGGGCGGCGTCGGCGTGATGAACATCATGCTGGTCAACGTGACGCAAAGGACGCGCGAGATCGGCCTGCGCAAAGCTTTGGGCGCGACGCGGAGGGACGTGGCCGTGCAGTTCCTCGCCGAGGCAGTGACCTTGACCGGCGTGGGCGGCGCGATCGGCATCGGCATCGGCCTGACCGCCGCCCTCCTCGCCCGTCTCCTCTTCCACTTCGAAGCCGCCGCGCCCCTCTGGTCCATCCTCCTCGGCTTCGGCGTCTCCACCTCCATCGGCCTCCTCGCCGGCCTGTGGCCCGCGGTCAAAGCGGCCAACAAAGACCCGATCGAGGCGCTGCGGTACGAATAGCCGGACCGCTTGCCGCGTCACTGCGCGCTACCATAGGGCGTCATGCGGCTCCTCTACTCCTACCTGAAGCGCTACTGGCGGCTGGTGCTCCTGGCCCTCCTGCTGGCGGCCGTCAACCAGGTCTTCTCGCTCCTCGATCCCCTGATCTTCCGCCACGTCATCGACGAGTACGCGACCCGCTACCGCGAGTACACGACCGGGCAGTTCTTCCGCGGCGTCAGCCTGCTCCTCGCCGCCGCGGTGGGCGTGGCGTTCGTGTCGCGGGTGGCCAAGAACTTCCAGGACTACTTCGTCAACGTGGTGACCCAGCGGCTGGGGGCGGAGCTGTACTCGGACGGCGTCCGCCACTCGCTCGGCCTCCCCTATGCCATGTTCGAGGACCAGCGGAGCGGCGAGACCCTGGGCAAGCTCCAGAAGGTGCGCAGCGACGTCGAGAAGCTGATCGGCGCGGCGGTCAACACGCTGTTCACCACCCTCGTCGGCGTCGTCTTCGTGATGATCTACGCGCTCACCGTACACTGGATCATCGCACCGGTCTTCTTCCTCACCGTGCCGCTCCTCGGCCTGCTCAGCTCGGTGCTGTCGAAACGCATCAAAAAGATCCAGAAAGTGATCGTCGCGGAGACCACGGCGCTCGCCGGGTCCACCACCGAATCGCTGCGCAACATCGAGCTGGTCAAGAGCCTCGGGCTGGCGCGCCAGGAGATCGACCGCCTCAATGCGATCACGGACAAGATCCTGCGCCTCGAGCTGCGCAAGGTGCGCTCCCTGCGGCTCCTGAGCTTCATCCAGGGGACGGCGGTCAACGCGCTGCGCACCTCGATCCTCTTCCTGATGCTTTACCTGATCTATACGCAGCAGATCACCGTCGGACAGTTCTTCTCCTTGTTCATCTACTCCTTCTTCATCTTCGGGCCGCTCCAGGAGCTGGGCACGGTGATCAACACCTACCGCGAGACCGAGGCGTCGCTCGAGACGTTCCAGGCGATCCTCGACATCCCGGTCGAGGCGAAACCGGTGCAGCCGCTGCCGCTGGGCGAGCTCCGCTCCCTGGCCTTCGAGGACGTCGGCTTCACCCATCAGACCGCGGTGGTGCCGGCGCTCTCCGGGATCTTTTTTCAGGTGAGCCGCGGTGAGACGCTCGCGTTCGTCGGTCCGTCGGGCTCGGGAAAGACGACGCTCGTCAAGCTCCTCGTCGGCCTCTATCCGCCGCGCAGCGGGCGCATCCTCTACAACGGCAAGGCGAGCACGGACCTCGACCTCGACGAGCTGCGGGCGCAGATCGGTTTCGTCACCCAGGACACGCAGCTCTTCTCGGGCACCATCCGCGAGAACCTGCTGTTCGTCAATCCCGGCGCCACCGACGCCGAATGTCTGGAGGTGCTGGAGAAGGCCGCCTGCGACAGCCTGCTGGCGCGGGCCGACCGCGGCCTCGACACGGTGATCGGCGAGGGGGGCGTCAAGGTCTCGGGAGGCGAGAAGCAGCGGCTGTCGATCGCGCGCGCCCTGCTGCGCCGGCCGCGCCTGCTGGTGTTCGACGAGGCTACGTCGTCGCTCGATTCGCTCACCGAGGAGGAGATCACGGAGACGATCCGCGACGTGGCGTCGAGCCAGGTGATCACGATCCTGATCGCGCACCGCCTCTCGACCGTGCTCCATGCCGACCGCATCCACGTGCTCGAGCGCGGCCGGATCGTCGAGTCCGGCCGCCACGCCGATCTCCTGGAGCTGAAAGGACTTTATTACGCCATGTGGCGCCAGCAGATCGGCGAGCGCCGGCCCACCGCCGTCCCCCGTCTCGCCGCCGCAGCGGGCGGGTGAAGCGAACCGGGTGGGTCCGTGTTATCGCCGTCACCGCTGCTGCGGCCATTGGACAAAAAAGCCGTCCACCCAGACGATGTCCCGGTCGTAGTCGGTGGGATCGAAACCGGTGACCGTGTAGACATCCCCTTCCGCCACGCCGTCCTTTCCGGTGCTGCGGATCGCCATGACCTCTTTGGCCATGGGATTGGAGACGTTGAGGGCATAGTCGTAAGGATGATCCCAATGGTCCGCGGCCGGCACGGCCTGGAGGTACGTGGGGACGAGGATGGTCGCGAGGTCGGCCTGGGTGATCGGCGGGTAGTCCCGGAGGTCGACCTGGGTCGTGGTCTCGCCGGCGGCGGCGGCGCCTACCTGGTCGGTCAGCCAGGAGAACATGGCCGTGCCGGTGTTCCGGATATCCGCCACCGTCGCTTTCTGCGGATTGGCCGTCGGCTGCGCCGCCGGGCGGGCGTCCCGGCGGAGCCCCTCGACCAGGCCGGGCGCCAGGCTCAAGACGATAATCCCGAGAATAGCGAGCACAATGAGAAGCTCGATGAGGGTGAAACCTTCGGCCTCCGCTCTCTTCATGGGGTCTCCTTTCCGGTGGGTCCCTGCGATTCTATACGGGAAGAGCCACGCTGCTGTTTTCTTCCTCATCTTCGCCTTCTACCTGGCGCTGACGCCCTGGTCAACCCTGTGGGACCGAGACGAGCCGCGTTTCGCGCAGGCGACGGTCGAGTCTGGCGCTGGTCGACCTGAAGGAGTTTCGCGCCAGGATTTTTAGCGGAACCCCCCGCCCAAAGCCGTGCCGTGCAGTTTCTAGATTAGACGCTCCATCGCTGCGGTCGCGTCGACCCTTGCTCGCTCGAAGCGCACCCATGCAGCCCCGACATGGAGCAGTGCAAGCGAGGAACGGAGCGTTGCGGTCTGGGGATGGACCGTTGTGCGCTCGCAAGGCACCGGCCCGGTTTCGCAACGCTCGATGCCGAGCTCGGAAGGGTCCGTGTTGGCCTTGCAGGGGTCGACGCTGACCCAGCACGTATCCGTACCGACTCAGCAAGGGTCGATGCCGGTCCAGCAAGGGTCCGTGCAGATGCAGCAATGCACGGCTTGGATCCGGCAATGGTGGACGCGAAAGGAGCAATTCACCAGTCGGTGGCACTCAATCCAGACACGACTCGTGCCTTCGGCACGACAGGTGCGACCTTCGCACGGGATGCCCCCTCCTGACCCGGACTGGGGCGCCCCCCGGGTTTCAACCCGGCTTCGCCTCGCCCCCTGCGTTCCTGCTGGAATTCTCCGCGGCGGCGGGGCGTTGGCTCCCTCGTGTTATCATTACCGGCCGCCTGCGGCGCACGAAGGATCAAACACCCCATAATCTGGAGAAATCGATGAAAAGATTGATGACGCTCTCCGCCCTGCTGCTGCTCCTTTCGGCCGCGGGCACTGTCCACGCCGCCGAGCAGAAGACGGCGCCTCCGAAGCCGGCCGCGAAGACGGCGCAACCGCCAGCGGCGCAGCCTGCCCAGCCGGCGGCTGCCGCTCCGGCTCCGGAGCCGCCGTCGGCCGGAGCGGGCTGGTCTCTGCAGGACAAGGCCGGCTACATCATCGGCCTGAACCTCGGCAACAACCTGCGCCAGCAGGAGATCCCGGTCACCGCCGACCAGATCATCAAGGGCCTCCGTGACGGCCTGGGCAACGCCAAGGCGCAGCTCACGGACCCGGAGATCCAGGCGGCGATGGGCGAGTTCCAGCAGCAGATGATGGCCAAGCAGCAGGAGAAGATGAAGGCGGTCGGCGAGAAGAACAAGCAGGAAGGCGAGGCGTTCCTGGCCGCCAACAAGGCCAAGCCGGGGGTGAAGACCACCGCGAGCGGCTTGCAGTACGAGGTCCTCGCGGAAGGGACGGGCCCGAGCCCCAAGCCGACCGACAAGGTGACCGTCAACTACAAGGGCACGCTCCTCGACGGCAAGGTGTTCGACAGCTCCTATGACCGCGGGCAGCCGGTCACCTTCGGCGTCAACCAGGTGATCCCGGGCTGGGTCGAAGCGCTGCAGCTCATGAAGGTGGGATCGAAGTACAAGCTGACCATCCCGGCGAGCCTGGCCTACGGCGATGCGGGCGCTGGCGGCGCGATCGGCCCGAGCGCGGTGCTGCAGTTCGAGGTCGAGCTGCTCAAGATCGAGCCGCCCGCCGCGGAGCCGGCAGCCAACCCGGCCGCGAAGCCGGCGGGCTCGGACAAGCCCGCCGACGCCCAGAAGCCGCCGACGCGGTAGACCTCTCCTCTCCCGACGCCGCGCCCCGATTGCGGAAGGGGCGCGGCCCCCTCACTTCGAGAAAGGCGACCGGCTGCCCAGTTGCGGAAACCGTCGTCTTCGATTAGCATCCCGTCCAGTTTCTCGAAGGTCGTTCTTGATCTCCTTTCCAGGGAGGGCATCATGCCGAGATTGTCGTGGCTTCGCGCAGGTTGGCTGTCGGTTCTGTGCGTCCTGTTCATCGTCTGCAGCATCGGAGAGCGGGCCGCCTGGGCAGGCCAGGGCTACGTCGGCGAGGTCGAGCCCAATGGGACCTCCGCAACGGCGACGCCGCTGGGCGCCAGCCCGAACCTGGTCGTCCGCGGTTTCCTCTTCCCCAACGGCGACATCGACTTCTACTCGTTCACCGCCAACGCGGGAGACCGCGTCTACGCGGCGACGATGACCTCGGGCTCCGCCGGCAGCAGCACGGACAGCCAGCTCACGCTGATCGCGTCCGACGGCACGACGACCATCGAGTTCGACGACGACAACGGCAGCTTCGCCGCTCTGTCCTCCTCGATCGCGGGCGCCACGATCCCCACCACGGGGACCTACTTTCTGAAGGTCAACGACTTCACCGCCGGCACCACGTCGGAGCGCCCGTACGAGCTCCATGTGCGGGTGCAGACCGGAGCGCCGACGCCCGAGGTCGAGGGTAACGACACGCCGGCGACGGCGAACCCGCTGCCGGCGAACGGCTGGGTGAGCGGCACGCGCAACCCGGCCGCGGCCACCGAGCAGGACTGGTTCAGCTTGTCGCTCAACGCCGGCGACACCGTGTTCCTTTCCCTCGACGTGAATCCGGAGCGCGACGGCGTCGTCTGGAACGGCCGGCTCGGCATCGCTCTCTTCGGCGATGCCGGCAACCAGATCCTGGTCGTCGACGACGCCGGAACAGGAGACGTCTCTCCCGTCCCGAACAACCCGTCCGAAGCGATGTTCATGACGGTCAAGACCTCCGGAACGTACTTCGCCTTCGTCGATTCGGCCTCGGCCGCGGTCGGGGGGCCGACGGCCACATACACCTTGAGCGTCAGCGTGCATCCGGCGACGAACGAGGGCGTCAACTGCACGACGTACACCAGCACGGACGTGCCGAAGACGATCGGACCGGGGACCGGTCTGGTCAGCTCGGTCATCACCGTGCCCGGCAACCCGCGGATCGCCGACGTCGACGTCGACCTCGTGCTCAACCATGCGTTGATGCAGGACGTCGACGCGCACCTGCGCTCGCCGGCGGGCAACGACAACGGGCTGTTCACCGACATCGGGGCCGCGGCCACGGGCGGGCAGACCCAGATGGACGTCGTGTTCGACGACGAGGCGGGAATCCCGCCGGCCTTCACGGCCTTCAAGGGCACCCAGCTCAAACCTGAGAACAACTCCACGGCCGGCACCG